>Ga0209755_10000252_pt1 | contig 105304 bp, 90 predicted proteins | sample TergutCo191P1_FD_187301 | JGI IMG/M metagenome (GOLD analysis project Ga0209755, IMG submission 187301) | Cornitermes sp. P1 segment gut microbial communities from Petit-Saut dam, French Guiana - Co191P1 (SPAdes) (version 2) | ecosystem: Host-associated > Arthropoda: Insects > Digestive system... | reverse complement strand
CAATGCCCGTGCCGCGTTTACCGTGGACAAATTTTTCCTAACGGGCGACACCGCCTCTTTGAATGAAGGACGCATCGTCGTTGAAGAGCGGGTGGACGATATGTTTGTTTCTGGGGGCGAAAACATCTACCCCGCAGAAATTCGCGACAAGATTTTGCGCGTTCCTGGAATTTCAGATGTGTATGTATTTGGCGCAGAAGATGAAACCTGGGGAAGACGTCCGGTGGCTATGGTGGAAAGGAAATCTGCCCTTTCCGACGCTGCTGAAAACGCCGATCCTGTTTCTTCGGAAAGCGAGTCTGCTCCCGCAGCTGTTTTCGATGTCTCAATTGCCGGTCGATATGCTACCAGCGGCATAATTGGTGGTGTAAGGCCAGATAGTAGCACAGGCGCTCTTGGCAAAAAAGCGGAGGATAAAAAAGAGTCCACCCTCGACAGTGGTATTTCTGCCGACAACAACGCTTCGAACCAGCAGTTTGCCTTCGAGGTTGCCAAGAGCCTTACCGATCGCCTCTCCAAAATTCATCAGCCGAAACACATTTGCGCAATGGATGCTTTTCCTCGTTTCGGCATTGGAAAAACGAACCAGGAGGCCTTACGTCAGAGGTATACAGAGCGACTTGAGATCTGCGAAGTGAAGCTGTACCGCATCAAGCAAAAATTTAACGAGCCAATTCATACGGCAAAAACTACTCTGAAATCACGGGAATCGATCATTGTTGAACTGCGCGATTGGGCAGGACGTAGCGGCTTGGGGGAATGCGTTTCTTTTCCCACAGATTGGTATCTTCCAGAAACTCTTGGGCAAGATGAGCGAGTGCTGAAAGATCACCTGGTGCCGCTCGTTCTTGATCAGGTCTATCTTCATCCTCGGGAAGTTTCAGCTTGCTTTAACGAATGTGAAGAAGCCACTGCGTTCCCCATGGCGAAAGCTGCGTTGGAATCTGCCTTCTGGGATTTGTGGGGCAAGATTACGAACAAGCCCCTTCACCAACTCCTTAAAGAAGAATTGGCTGCTTTACATCCATGTCATTCTGAGCGAAGCGAACAAAGTGAGCGCAGTCGAAGAATCCACGCACTCAACCTCCAAGTCCCTAACCTTGCAACAACGAAAGTCCCTGCGGGAGCAGTTTTCGGCATCATGCCGACAGAAAAAACTCTAGCTGCAGTTGAAGAGGCGGCAAAGGCGGGCTATACCCGCGTGAAGCTGAAAATTAAACCTGGCGACGACATAGACCGCATTCGTGCAGTTCGCGAAAAATTCCCTGATCTGATGATAATCCTTGACGCAAATCAGTCTTACACCGAGCGCGATCTCTATGCTCTTCAAGATTTCGACGAATTCGAAATATGCTGCATCGAAGAACCCCTCGATCCCAATCGCGTTCCTAAAGTAGGCCCCACCGACCTTTTCCCGCGCCTTGCTCGTTTGCAAAAGAAGATAAAAACCCCCATTTCCCTGGATGAATCCTGGGCAAACGAAGCTGAATTAACCCTTGCGCTCGATTATCCAGAACTGAGGTCCTTCGTTTTCAAAATTGGGAAGCTAGGCGGGGTAGCACCTGCGTTGGAACGCTATCGCCAGTTGCAGCTTCAGGGTGTTGAAGTCTGGATGGGCGGGATGCATGAAACAGGAATCTCGAAGTATCTCCATGCCGCTTTCGGCACTTTATCAGGCATTACTATCCCCGGCGATATTTCTTCAACCTCTCGATATTTTGCAACTGACATAACCGAGCCGAACTTTGAGGCTCGTGACGGTTGCGTATTCTTAAATCACGGCGCACATTCAGACGGATTAGGCTGTGAGCTAAACAGGGAAGTGCTCGAACAAGTACTCGTAGCTTGCCACAGCTTCACCCGCGAAACATAATCCACCAATTTATTTTTTTCAAGTGTGTTCGGTATCAGCCAATTCCTTTATTTTGAAAGTAATTTCTGTATTAGCCAGTTCGGTGTTGGTGAACTCCTCTTCGCTTTCGGTAATTCAAATTTCACATTCTAGAATATGAATTTCTATTTCAAATCTCATATTCCGAATTTCACATTCTAGAATTTGAATCTGAATCTCAATTCTAAGTCTTACGTTTCACAATATAAACTTCAACCTCAAATCTCACATTCTACAATCTCGCTGGCGTCTCCCCTCGAACATACAGAAACAAGAACAGATGTTTCACGTGAAACATTCCCTATCTACTGTTTGTATCCTCAATCATAATCCCCATTTCAGGATAGTTTAATCTCACATTTCAGAATCTGAAATCGAAATAGGGAAGCGTAATATTCCCTCAATCACCCTGTGAAAAATACATTTTGAAATCACCAGACGTTAACAGAGTATTCCAAAATGGAAATATTAGAACGCAATAAATGAGAACAGAGCACACTCTAAGCAATATATTATGGAAACAGCCCGTATTATTAGCGTTTTAAAATTCTATTATGGAAACACAACGCAAAAGTTCAAACATTAATGGAATAGAGAGAAGGAGGCAATATGTGTTTTAGGCCAGCAGATGTTGATGGAGGCCCAAGCCCTATCGATTGCGAATGCGGTGAGACGATTTTTCCGACAGACGGAATATTTCCCTCTAAATGTCCTTATTGCGCAAAACCTCTTGTGCAAGCTGCGGCGCCAGCAGTCGCGCCACCATCTGCAGCAGGTGCTCAACCTCCTGCTGCCCCGAAGGCGCCAGCGAGTCCCGGTGTTCCAAAAGCACCAGCGAGCCCTGCGGCTCCAAAAGCACCACCCAAAGATCAAGAGTAGAGGCGCTGCAAAGCGCCCTATTTTTCACGACCAACAAAACTATACAAAGAAGGGAGAAAAGTCGGCAAGAGGAAAATTAAGCACCAAAGCACCAAAGCACTAAAGCACCAAGTTAGGGAGTTAGAAGAAAGGAGATAGAATGACTAAAGCTTTTGAGACATTGCCGGACGGAACATTGAAGGTGCGTTCGTCCGGGTTTTCCCCTCCGGGGTGTCATCCCCAAGGATGCGGATTGTTTTTGCATGTCAAGGATGGGAAAGTAGTTAAGGTCGAGGGCGACCCAGATCATATTATTACCGATGGTCGACTTTGCCCAAGATGCCTGTCGTTGCCCGAATTTATTTACAACAAGGATCGTATCACCACGCCCATGAAGCGTGACATTCGCGATCGTGGCAAAGACAAGTGGACTCCCTGCACTTGGGATGAAGCTATGGATACTATTGTTGAATGGGTTTTGAAGATTCGCGAAGAGTCTGGACCAGAGTATATCTGCACTTTCCAAGGAACAGGCAGAGACGTCAACATGTATCACGCGCCTATGGCATACGGTGCAATAGGAACGCCTAATGCCGCATCAACGCTAGCCGGCGAATCATGCTGGGGTCCGCGCTTCTGTGTATCGAACTTCTTGCTTGGTGGTGGATATCCGGAAATGGACTATTCAGCGTATTTCCCGGAACGCTTTGACGATCCAAATTACAGTCTCCCTGATTACCTGGTAATCTGGGGAAAGAACCCCATCTATTCCAACGCCGATGGTCTTTTTGGACACGGCACGGTTGACCTCATGAAGAGGGGCACCAAGCTTATCGTTATCGATCCTCGTCTGACCTGGCTTGCCTCTCGCGCAGAGTTTCATCTGCAGGTTCGCCCAGGCACCGACTCTGCTCTAGGGCTCGCTTTGCTCAACGTTGTCATGGAAGAAGAGCTCTACGACAAAGATTTCGTCAAGAAATGGACTTACGGTTTTGACGATTTAAGGGAACGCGCCGCCGAATATCCGCCAGAAAAAGCAGAGGAAATTTGCTGGGTTCCTGCCGACAAAATTAGAAACGCCGCCCGTGCTATCGCCAGTGGCAAGCCTACCTCTTGGGCTTGGGGACAAGCTATAGACGGCCAGTTGACAGGTGTGCAAGCTGGACACTGCATGATTGCTCTTGCTGCAATCTGTAATAACCTTGATGTTCCTGGCGGGCTTACTATCCCACCAAAGCAGGGTTTATGGCAAGAATGGCTCATTCGTTGTATGAATAGTATGCCGGCAGAGGTTTGGAACAAGCAGATTATCGATCCTGTTCATATTGGCTACAAGCAACGTCACCACTCACATCCAGACAGCATGTTGGATGCCATGGAAACGGGTGAACCTTACCGCTTTAGAATTGCTTGGCATATGGGCACAAACCCCCTTGCTTGTACGGGTGTTCAGCATAAGCGTTGGGAAGCAGTGTTCAAAAAGCTTGAATTCAATGTTGTCCAGGATTGCGTCATGACTCCTTCAGCTATGTCGTTTGCAGACCTCTTCCTTCCCGTTTCCTCTTTTGCTGAAAGAGACAGTGTTGTACTTCCGCACTATGGGTTGAATTCTTGCTTCGTTGGGGCAATCAATAAAGCTATCGACCTTGGCTGTAAGAGCGACATGGAAATTGCCCTCATGATAGGTAAAAGGCTGAACCCAGAGCTCTTCCCTTGGGAATCCGAAAAAGCATTCTGGGATGAATTCCTCATGAATGAACTCGGAATCACCTTTGACGAACTAAATGAAGTCGGCGCAAAGCAGTATCCTTATACTTATAAGAAGTATGAAAAAGGCCTCATGCGCGACGACGGTCGTCCGGGATTCAATACTCCAACAGGAAAAGTCGAGCTCAAGTCGAGCCTTTATCCCGACTGGAATGAAGATTCTCTCCCGTACTTTAAAGAGCCTTATCTTTCACCGTTCGGAATTGATCCAGAAACCGCAGAAAAATATCCGATCATTCTTACTACCGGGGGACGCAATATTGAATTCTTCCATTCTGAAGGTCGCCAGATTCCTTCCCTTCGTAATCTCAAGCCGTGGCCGCGAGTTACCATCCATCCGGAAACGGCAGCGAAGTACGGAATTGAAGAAGGCGACTGGGTCTGCATAGAAAATATGCTCGCCCAATGTATCCAAAAAGCACGCCTCAGTTACGAAGTAACCCCTCAGCTTATTCACGCTGAACACGGCTGGTGGTATCCAGAACAAGAAGGAGAGGCCCCCAACCTTTACGGAACTTATAAATCCAATATCAATATGCTTATTCCTCATCACGTTGTTGGGGTTATGGGCTGGGGATCTCCGTACAGAGGCGTCATCTGTCGTATTAGAAAAGTCGATGGACTTGATGATTACGACCCTGACTATCCCTACGAAGAGTTTGATGTTGATCCAAATTACAGCCTCGACAAGATGGCACTGAGACGTCTTGCTGCGAAAAAGGAGAAAGGCGGTGTGGCATGAGCGAAAAAGCATTGATTATCGATTATAAGTACTGCACAGGGTGTAATTCCTGTGAGGTTGCCTGCCGCAACGAACTCGGCTGCTCACTTGAAGAATGGGGCATCAGGATAACGGAGCAAGGGCCAATCGAAATGGGCGGTAAATGGGTATGGAACTACATTCCTGTTCCCACCAGTCTCTGTGACTTATGCGAAGGCAGGATTGAAAAGGGTGAAAAACCCGCATGCGTGCTTCATTGTCTTGCTGCATGCATGGAAGTCGTTGACCTAAAAGACGTTGGAAAAAGGATGTCTGAACTAGGTAGTTCTGTTGTGAGTTACATTCCCTAAGCCAATACAGGCTCCGCTAAGAGATTGGCGGAGCCTGATTGATTTTTAAATCAACTTTTGTAAAGAAAAAGGAGGAGAATATGAGTCTTTTGTCTAAAGGTATAGGCGCAAAAGGCAGGTGGGCATATGTTGGCCTATCACCTGCAATAGCTTTTTTCGTGACTCTCTCAGGCTCATGGAGCTTGTTTTATCCGTATCTCCAGCAACAATTTGGAATGGCAGAAGTTGCACCCCTTGCTCTGGGTGCTTCCTTAATCGGCGCAGGTGATTTTTTGATCGGCCCGGTTCTTTGTGCAATATTGCTCGATCGGTTCGGTCCAAAATTCACCTATGGTTTAAGTGCAGTTTTCTTTGTGATTGCCGTATTTTTCATGCTTGCTTTAGGGGCAGCTACCGAATGGGCAAGCGGAGCTTTCTTTTATTACGCCGGCAGCTTAACGGCAGGTATTGCTATCGGTCTCAAAACGGGAACTGGTGCGAATATTACCGCAAAATGGATGCCTGACCGTCTTGGTCTTTCCATTGGCCTTGCCGCAATGGGTCAAAGCCTTGCACCATTATGGTTGGCACCGGTAGCCACTATGCTGATTCCGTCTATCGGTATTGGTAATGCCTTCATGGTCTTTCTCGTGGGTGCCGCAATCATAACTATCGTTTTGGGTGTCGTTCCTCAAAGGCTTCCTGATAAGGAATGGAAACCTGAAGGATATGTGCCACCCGTGAAAAATGAAGAAGGTTCTCTCAGCCTTCCACAAGCAATGAAGACATCACGCTTTTATGTTTTATGGGTTTGCACTTTCTTGTCCTGTCTTGCCGTTTTTGGCTTTGCGATGAATATGGCAACCATTATTCTTGAAGGCCTTGGAAAAGGCGGAATCGAAGATGTTGGAGCAGGCATGGCTGTGGTTGCAACCGTGCTAGCGGTGACCTCCATTATCAACGCCTGCGCCCGACCCGTTTGGGGCTTTATCGCAGACAAACTTGGAAGCACCTGGCGAGCTTTGCAGTTGCTCTATATTTTGTTGGCAGTTGTTATGATTGCCTATCTATGGCTTTATACCTCTCCTATTACCTCAGCAATTGGTATCGCTCTTTTCTTTGTATGTATGGGCGGCACCTCGCCGGTTCATATGTCAGCGGTACCAAAATTATTCGGTACCCAATTCGTCGGCCGTATCGGTTCGATAAATATGTTGGCTACCGGTTTTGCGTGGGTAATTGGTGCCTATGTTGGCGCGCTTATTAAAGACATTACGGGGTCATATGCCGGCGCTCTTATTGGTTTTGCTGCGCTTGCGCTGGTAAGTCTTGTTCTTGTTACGGTGTTGTCGCAGATGGAAAAAAAGCGGACTTTGGAAACTGAAGCGAGCTAGTTCAATTAAAAGCTTCTTTTAACCAACAATTCATGCTGTGTCTAGAACTAAAAGGGGCACAGCATGAACCCGTGAAAAGAACCATGGGTGTGAAGAGTAAAAAATAAGAAATCATGGCTGAAATCTCTTCTCTTTTGTAGGAAAAATATTGCATCCTATAAAAGGATTTCGATCCAAAAGGAGAACTTATGAAGGATCCTTCGTATTGCTATCTTGGGCCTCTAAGATTTCATAGGGCTTGGCTTATGCTCGTAGCATGCTCTTTTTTAGGAATAGGATACCTTGCAACACTTTTTGGTGCAGGCGGTAACTTCTTTGTTCCAGTCACTGAAGAACTTGGTTTTGCCCGAAGTCAAATGGCCCTCTATCAGCAGGCGCATTATCTGACCGCAGCTTTCTTTCTGCCAGTTTTTGGAAGGCTTTATGATCGCGTAAACATTAGGTTTTTGTTAACAATTTCTGCAATTGGTTGTGTACTTGGAGCCTTTTTAATGAGTACCTACACACAGTGGTGGCAATGGATAATATCCGGCATTCTCTATGGCTCATTCGGTGCAGGCTTGCTGTATATGCCTCAAGCTGTCATCTTGGGCAACTGGTTTCATGAGCGTCAAGGTCTCGCACTGGGAATTAGTCTTGCAGCGGCATCGCTGGCAGTTACGATAATTTCTCCCTTGATTGCCGTGACAATAGCTGAAGCGGGATGGAGATCTGCTTATGTTTTGCAGGCAGCAATCCTCGCTGCTTTAACGCTGCCATTCACTTTATTCATTATTGTTCGCAACCCAAAAGATATTGGCGCAAAGCCTTACGGGCTTGAAGCTGGCAGCGTAGAATCGATGCAAACGAACTCTACAACAAAAAGCGAAACATCTCTTGTGTCAGGAGTTCCTTTCAAGAAGGGATTGTTCTCACTTCCGTTTCTGATGCTCTTTGTTTTTGCGGGGGTGAGCGCTTTGATCGGGTCGGGCTTTGATGCCCATATTCCCGGATATGCCGTATCTGTCGGATTTTCTCCCCTATACGGTTCATTCTTGATATCTGCTCTTTTTGCAGGTAGTTGCGTTGAAAAAATCTTTATGGGTTGGCTTAATGACAAGATTGGGATACACAGAACAGTTTTTATCGAGCTTTCACTGGTGGTAATTGGAATGCTTGGTCTTATCATATTTAGAAATGAGGCGGCACTTATTGTTGCCGTATTTATTTTTGGTACTCAAGACTCTCTGTTGTCTTTGTCGGTACCCCTTCTGGTAAGAAAATTCTTTGGCAACTATGACTTCACCCGACTGTATGCCTGGGTGAGTATTGGGACGGGAATTGTGGGCTCATTCGGCTCTCCCTTAGTAGCCCTATCTTTTGATACTGCAGGAAGTTATATACCGGCATTTTGGATTGCAATCGGTGTTTGTATTTTTGCTACCGCCTGCTTGATTGTTGCGAGGGTAAGCGTAAAAAGCCTGGTATTTGTTGAAAAATCCCCTGAAGGCGATGAAGTACAAAAGCAGTGACAAAACCATTGGCGGAGAGCGAAAACCTTCTCGAGCACGTTGTTTGGAGGAAAATTTACTTTTCGTTCAGCAGCTATCTGCAAGACTAACAAAAGGAGAAATAAATGAGTCAAACATGGAAAGTAGGGACTGAAAACGATTACATAGTACGAACTTGTGCATGGTCGGCTCCAGGGTGTCACCCCGTTGGATGCGGGCTGAAACTTCATGTTGTTGATGACAAGCTTGTTGAAGTTGAAGGAGATGAAGAGCATCCTATCACCCAAGGTCGACTTTGTGTGCGCTGCCTTTCCCTTCCCGAATATGTATATCATCCCGATAGGATCATATACCCCATGAAGCGCGACCCGAAAGACCGGGGAAAAGATAAATGGGAACGCACAACCTGGGACGATGCTCTTGATTTGATCGTGGAAAGAACTGAAGAACTGCAAGAAAAATATGGGCGTGATACCGTTTTGGTGTTTAGCGGAACGGGGCGTCAGGCAACCTTGTATGGACCCGCAATGGCCTTTGGAGTATTTCGATCGCCTTATCATATTTTTGCCATGAGCGGACAAGCTTGTTATGGGCCTCGTTGTACGGTTGCAAATTTTGTTTGCGGTAATATTGGATATCCTGAAATTGATAATGCCGCCTGTTTTCCTGATCGCTACGATAACCCTGAATATGTTGTACCAGAATGCATTATTGTTTGGGGCAAGGATCCGCTGCCTTCAAACCCTGACGGACTATTTGGGCATTCATTAATTGATCTTATGAAGCTGGGTACAAAAATAATCATGATTGATCCTCGCATAACCTGGCTTGGATCAAGGTCTGAGCTCGTTGTTCAAATTCGTCCGGGAACTGATGCTGCGGTGGCAATGGCGATGCTCAACGTCATCATTGAAGAAGAGCTCTATGACCACGAATTTGTGGAAAAATGGACCTATGGTTTTGATGCTCTTCGAGAAAGAGTCGCGACAATGCCGCCAAAAAAGGCTGCGGAAATTTGCTGGTGCAAAGAAGAAACTATTTACAAGGCAGCAAGAATATTTGCAAAAGCAAAACCGGCCTCTATCGCGTGGGGACTGGCTTTCGATCAACAATTATCAGGCGGACAGGCTGGCCATTGCGTTATGGCAATGGTGGCAATATGTGGAAACTTGGATGTTCCCGGTGGTGTTACGGCGGGCGTACGTTCGAATTTCTTGGGAAAGTGGCGCGTCGATACGCAAATTAATCTTGAGCCAGGTGCTTTTGAAAACAGAGTGGGAACTCCAGAGTTTCCTGTGTTCAACGCGAACAACTTTTCAACGCAGCCAGACATCATTCTCGAAGCCCTGGAAAACGATTCTCCGAAACAGTTCAGAATGGCAGTTTTTCAAAGCAGTAATGTTTTAGCTCCCAGCTGCAATGTTCAACCGCAGAGGTGGTATGAGGCTTTTAAGCGGTTTGAGTTTGTTGTAGTTACTGATTTGTTCATGAATCCAACGGCTTCAGCTTTTGGTGATGTCTTTCTGCCAGTCTCAACATTTCCAGAGCAGAATTCAGTTTGTGTTCCCTATTATGGAAGCAATATGCCCTTTGTTGGCGCAATCAATAAGGCTATTACGGTTGGTGAATGCAAGGACGATATTGAAATAAATATAGCGCTTGGGCGCCGTCTGAATCCTGATGCGTGGCCTTGGGAAACAGGTGAAGAGTTCTTCGATGACCAGTGCAAAGAAGGGTTTGGCATCAGTTTTGAAGAGCTTCAAAACCAGGTTGTTTATTACCCGGGATACACGTATAGAAAATACGAAAAAGGAAAGTCTCGATCTGACGGACGGCAGGGTTTTAATTCTCCAACCACCAAGATTGAGCTCAAGTCTTCTCTTTATGAAACCTTCGGAGAAGACCCTTTGCCCTACTATAAAGAATGTCCTTACAGCCCGGTGCCTGAGGCAGAAAATGGCAAAGAGTGCATGGAAAAGTATCCTCTTGCGCTCACGACAGGCGCACGAAAATATACCTCGTTCCATTCTGAGCATCGTATGATTGATTCTTTACGCGAGATTGATCCTTGGCCAGTAGTGCAAATTCACCCTGACGACGCAAAGACATACGGGGTAACCGATGGTTGCTGGGCAACGCTTGAAAATATGTTTGGCAAATGCAATATGAAGGTGGAAGTAACTCCAACAATTCACCGAGGCGTTGTTATGGCCTCTCACGGTTGGTGGTTCCCCGAAGAAGATAAAGAAGAACCAAATCTCTTCGGCGTTTGGAAATCTAACGTGAACTCGCTGCTTGCTCACAAATACAACAATCCTCTTGGATATGGCTCGATACACAAAAACATGTGTTGTTCTATCAAGAAAGCCGAATCTCTTGATCCTCAAATAGGAGTAGCGGAACTAAAAGGCATGGCGATTGCAGCCGATGCAGCTTCCGAGGATTTCTTAAAGAAAGCCCACGGACTTGATTGATGAAGTTTTCAAACAAAGGAAAGGTATTTTCATGACTCAAAATGCATTGTTGTTTAATTACCAGTACTGCTCAGGATGCCATAGTTGCGAATTGGCTTGTCGAAATGAAAGGGGTCTTGGGTTGGGAATATGGGGTATCAAAGTTGCCGAAATCAAACCCTTTGAAATAGATGAGGAAAACTTCGAATGGATTTACCAGCCTATTCCAACCAAGCTTTGCGACCTCTGTGTAGACCGTGTTGAAAAGGGAAGTAGTCCGGCTTGTGTTCATCACTGCTTAGCTTTTTGTATTGAATATGGGACTATCGATGATATGCAAAAAAGGGCAAAAGAGATCGGGGAAAGAGTAAGCATTTTCTTGCCATAATAAAAGGGAAGAGGTGTGTGCAAAAGAGGCAACTCGCAATTCTTTATTGCTGAATACTTGAATCAAGAAGAGCTCTTAGTTGGTCAAAGTTTTTGCTTTTTCGGTTTATCACGATAAACGCTTTGCATCGTATTGATTCATCTTTAAAGTGCACAACTCTCATGTCCAACCGTTCTTTGATAAGCTCCTTTTTTGAAAAAGACTCAGGAAGAAGATACACACTCTTCTTCCTCGAGTTGTAATAAAACTGAGTTGCAGAACTGGCGGTTGAGATATGAATCTTTGGAACAAATCCGAGGAAGTCTGAAATTTCTTCATTGATATATCGCTGCGGATTGCTGGCATCGCTTGGCATCATAATGGAGAAATTTTTGAGGTCTTCAGAATCTATTGACTGAGAGTTTTCAAAAAGATGTTTCTTGCTCCAAATCACCATCGGTTCTTCAAGAAGCTTGATCGCATACAACCCTTTTTCTTCATATGCCGATAAAACATTCGTGTCTGTTCCACAGTGATACTCCAGCAACACATCAATGCTGTTGGCGATTAGCTTGGTATGTAAGTCTTGGAAGTTTTTGTGGACGAAATTGATTTGCACATTGATGAATTCAGCGCGCATCGTATTGACGATGTTGTAGTATTTTAAGCAAGCAATATCGGTATAGGGAGGGTCTTGAACTGTTAGTTTTACCAACCCATGTTTTTCGATTTTTATACACTCTGCTAACAGTTCATCGTATTCTTCGAGAATCGATTGGATACCGTTGAGAAAGCGGGCTCCGGCATCTGTTAGCAACAACTTGTTGCCTTTTTTCGTCACTAATTCGATGCCCAGATCGCTTTCGAGTTTGCTCATGTGTTTGCTAAGATTTGATTGGCTGATAAAAAGGGCCTTGGCTGCTTTAGAGTAGTTTAAATACTTTGAAAAAACGATAAACTCTCGATATGTATCTAGGTTCATCATGTGCAATTCCCCCATTAGCTATCAAGGTTTCTAGTTATCATAATGGTAACAGCCTGGGCTTAAATAATCCAGCTAAAATCAGCCAGATAAATATCTGAAAATTGGAAAATGTGATAGTCTGTAATAGACTTTTTTCGGAAGAATTTTAAGGGGATAATAGGTATGCTGAAAAATCATTGTTTACCTATATTTAATTAGGGCAGGATTATTCATGAACACGGTGATTTTTGATGAATTTCTTGTCTTGGCGCAATACGCAAGCTTTTATGAAGCAGCAGAAAGTCTTGGTATTTCGCAATCTGCCCTAAGCAAACATATCGCAAAACTTGAAAAGGAGCTTGGGGTTAGACTCCTAACCAGAGAAACGCCGATTACGATGACGGCAGCAGGCAGGGTCTTGTTTGAGGGTCTTCAGTTGTTGAAACGAGACTTTACAAAGGTTGTTTGCGATTGCCAATTAGCCGCAAGTGAACCAACCGGCGAACTACGGATACAGAATTACCCTTTCGATCAAGCTATCCGACTCATGCTGCTCAGAGCGTCAGACGTGTTCATTTACCAGTATCCTTCCATCAGAATAAACACCGTTGACGTTGAAGGGGTGTCAGAGTTTGAAGCGATCGACCAAGGATACCTTGATATCGCTTATTATCTTGACTTCGGAAGCGTCATGGATACGAAAAAAGAGCTCTCAGAAATGGGCTTTGGGTCCATTCCAAAAATGGTAGAATTCAATACCATAGCTTTGCGGAAAGATCATCCTTTAGCTTCGGAAGACATTATTCGTCTTGAAGATCTGGCAAATGTACCAATAATGTTTTACTCATCAGGCATTTCTGCAAATTCTTTTGGAATTGCAATAGAAAAAATGTGCCAAGAAGCAGGGTTTACCACACTTTTCAACAAGCGCTCGGCCACGAATGCGGCTGAATTTCTTATGCTCGATCCAGGAAAGTCTGTCTATCTCGTCACAAATTCAATGGTTATGGATTATTTGAAAATCCGCCCCAGCATGGTTATAAAGAGCCTGGATTGCTCTGTATTGAAAAACAGATTCTGGACGTATTTCATTTACAAGGATAATCCCAGCAATCCCTATTTGGCTAAGTTTTTAAAAATTCTCAAGGAACAATCAAGTCTTACTTCGGGTGTTGAACCAATAGGGTAGACCAAAAACATTCCCAAAATTCACCCTCAAAAATTTTCTCTTGCAATCCTCTGCGACATATTATACTATGTGTTGCATAGTATAATGCGAACGGAGGTATTTGTGGATGCTCAATTGAAACGCGGTTTTCTTGAAGCGTGCGTCCTCGCGTCCATTCGGAAAGAAGATTCCTACGGGTACAAAATCATCAAAGATGTGCCCGACAAGCTGGAACTCACCGAATCGACGCTTTACCCCATTCTCAAGCGACTAGAAGCGGCGGAATGCTTGACGGTAAGAAGCGCGGAACACAACGGACGCCTGCGCAAGTATTACCAGATAACGCAAACAGGGCTTGCGCGCATTGATGAATTTGTCGCGGAATGGGAGGAAGTGAAAGAAATCTATCAATTTATTCGAGGAGGTTCAGATGAATAAGCAAGAATTCCTAGAACAACTTCGCCAGGCTTTACGTAAACTTTCCGAAACGGAAGCTGAAAAATCAATCATGTTCTACGATGAAATGATTAGCGACCGCACGGAAGAGGGCGAAGATGAGGAAAGGGTGGTTGCATCACTGGGCGACCCAAAAGTGGTGGCAGCGACCATTATCGAAGAGCTGCCTGCCATACCGAAGGCGATTGCGAAATCGAAAACGAAAAGTTCGACCTTGAACTGGGTGCTTGCAATTGCAGGCGCGCCTCTATGGGTTCCGTTAGTTATTTGTTTCGCCGCAGCTTTGTTTTGTATTTACCTCTCTATCTGGCTTGTCATCATTTCGATTTGGCTGTGTGCTATTTGCTTCTTAGCTTGCGTTCCCATAGGGCTTTTTGGTAGTTTCTACTGTTTACTAAATGGTGAACTTTGGCCAGGTCTTTGGTTGCTTGGTTGCGCACTTGCTGGTGGCGGGCTTGGAATATTTTTCCTTTATGGTGCCTTGAAAACAACCGCATGGCTTTTCAATCTTTCGAGGCGTTTCGTTCAAAAAATTGCCTCACTATTTAGGAAGGAGCAAAAAGATGAATCCTAAATGGAAAACAGCATTCATTGTTGCAACGATAAGTTTTGTTCTTGGTGCTGTGCTTGCGCTATCAAGCGTTTTTGCGGTTGGCTTCAACATGCAAAAGCTCAACTTTAGCTTCATGATAGTAGACGGTTCGTTAGAGATTGTTGTCGGTGAAAACTACGGTATGTTTGGAAACGCAGAACAGGCGAGCGAATACTTTTCTCAAGTAGAAGACGCGCTTTCGGAAATCGAAGCCCCAGAATAACCAGCTTCGCCTGATGCGCCAGCTGTTCCTCAGAGATAAAAGCAACGGCTAGGCAACGGTGCTGTGTGTTTGTGTTGTTTTGTTCAGCATTCCTGAACTGAAAAAATAGTTTAGATACTAAAATAACTTTTCAGAGAATAAAGCCTCAGAAGCGCTGCTTCGAAATTCAGCAGCGTTTCAGAGGGTGGGATGTAATTGAATGTGACGCACAGTCTGAGTACGCGCTGCTTATCACCATAACGGGGAGCCGTGTCCTTCGGGTGTAAACATTTGCCAAAGTGAGGACAGAATAATGCTCCATTTGTTCAAGATACGTAAATCTTATACAACAGCGGATTTCACGCAAACTGCGCTCGACGATGTTTCTATCGCCTTTCGCGACAGCGAATTCGTGGCGATTTTGGGGCCTTCGGGTTCAGGCAAAACTACGATGCTCAACATTGTTGGTGGGCTTGATCACTATGATTCAGGCAACCTGGTCATCGACGGTATTTCAACCGAAAAATACAAAGACCGCGATTGGGACACCTATCGCAACAACCGCATCGGCTTCGTGTTCCAAAGCTATAACCTCATTCCTCACCAGACGGTTTTAGCCAACGTTGAACTAGCACTTACTCTATCAGGTGTTTCTCGACGAGAACGGCGCAATCGAGCAAAAGATGCCCTGGAAAAGGTCGGCCTGATAGACCACATCAACAAAAAACCAAGCCAGCTTTCTGGCGGGCAAATGCAGCGCGTCGCCGTAGCCCGCGCGCTTATCAACGATCCGGAAATCCTTCTGGCAGACGAACCAACGGGTGCGCTCGATTCGGCTACCAGTACCCAAATCATGGAACTGCTGACCGAAATTGCGAAAGACCGCCTGGTCATCATGGTAACACACAACCCAGAACTTGCCGACGAATACGCAACGCGCATCGTAAATCTGCGTGACGGAAAAATCGTCAGCGACAGCAACCCCTATATGCCACATCTCAGCGATTCAAAGGTAAGTGAAAAGCCAGTTCGGAAAACGAAAATGTCTTTCCTCACGGCTATTTCGCTTTCTTTCAATAACCTGCTCACGAAAAAAGGCCGCACCATCATGACGGCGTTCGCTGGCTCAATCGGCATTATTGGCATCGCGGCAATTTTGTCGCTTGCAAACGGCGTCAACAACTATATTAAAAGCGTTGAAGAAGACACCCTTACTATCTACCCGCTTACCATCGAAAGCACGGGCTTCGATATGACTTCCATGATGGTAAACATGATGGCAGACACCGAAAACGACAAGAAAAAAGAAGGCGAAGAATCTGAAGATAACATGGTTCGCGAAAACAAAATGGTGTCAGAAATGTTTGAAAATGTGGGGAATAACGATCTTGCGTCTCTTAAAACTTTCCTCGATAGCGACGAAAGCGGCATTGATAAATTCATTAATCTCGTTTCCTACGGGTATGGTATCAGACCTCTTGTTTTCGCAACCGAAACAGAAGAAGGCGTTCGCCAGGTAAACCCCAACACCGCATTCAATGCGCTCAGCAGTAGCGCAATGTCGGGAAGAATGGGGATTTTTGCTGCAAACGCAACTAATGCAGGCACAACCAATATTTTCTCTCAAATGCTGAACAATCCAACCCTTCTGGAAATGCAATATGACGTTGTTGCGGGTCATTGGCCTGAAAACTACAACGAATGCATTATGGTGCTGAACTACGATGGCACCATAAGCGATGTTACTCTTTACGGAATGGGCTTGCGCGACCCCAAAGAACTTGACCGCATGATGGAAGATTTGGCGAATCAGGTTGACGTTGTTGCTCCAGAGGATACGAAAGAATTCACCTACGAAGAGATTATGGGCGTCAAGTTTAAGCTGGTGCATCGTTCAGAAACTTACGCAAAAGATACTGATCGAAACATTTGGATTTCGAAAATAGACGACTCCGAATTCATGAAAACCGTCGTGGAAAATTCCGAAGAATTGACCATTGTGGGAATAGTAAAGCCAAATCCGGATGCTTCAGCTATGTCTCTTTCTCCGGGAATTAGTTATTTGGCAAGCATGCAAAAGCACCTGATAGAAGTTGCGAGCACGTCTCCTATCGTTCTTGAGCAGCTGGAAAATCCTGAGGTCAACGTTTTTTCTGGACGCACATTTGAGGATGAAAAGGAAAACCCCGACCGGGAAACTCTTGATTTTTCCAAAATGATTTCTGTTGATGGAAGTAAGATGGGCGGTGCGTTCAATTTTAACGCTGACGCTTTGAGCCTGAACATGTCTGGGCTGACCGATCTCGATATCGACCTTTCGCAAGCACCTCCCATGCCGCCTTTGGACGCAACTTCAATGATGGAAGACTTTGAGGGCATTGATCTGGGCATCACCGATGAAGAAATGGCCGAACTCATGAATTCTGTGGTTGCTGATTTCTTGGCGACCAACCCCATAGATCCTACTAAACCTGGCTTTAGTCCCGATGATATTACGGCAGCATTTATTGAATATTTGAACGATCCGGCTGTTCAACTAAAGATGATGCAACAGTTCGGCACCATGGTAGATTCTGAGGCGATAACGGCGCAGGTTAATCTTTCCCTTCAAAAGTACATGGCAACCGCCATGCAAGCCTATATGGGCGGCTTGATGAAAAGTGTTCAGAGTCAATTAATGGCTGGCATGTCTTCGAGCATGAGTAGCCTTGCAAGCAATATGTCGAAGGCTATGAAGATTGATTCTGGCGCGTTCATGGATGCTTTTAAGTTCGATATGGGCGAAAAAGAGCTGCAAGAAATTATGATGTCGCTCATGAGCGTTGAAGAAGCGACCTATGAATCGAATTTGAGAAGCCTCGGGTATGCTGATTTTGCAATTCCAACCAGCATAAATTTGTACCCAAAAGACTTTTCAGGCAAAGAAGAAATCATCAAGATTTTGGACAACTATAACGATCGCATGTCCAATGAAGGCAAAGAAGACAAGGTAATTACTTACACCGATATCGTGGGAACGCTTATGTCTTCGGTAACCACGATTGTTGATATGGTGAGCTACGTTCTGGTGGCCTTCGTGGCGATTTCTCTCGTTGTTTCGTCGATTATGATTGGCATTATTACCTATATTTCCGTGCTTGAACGGAAAAAGGAAATTGGCATCTTGCGTTCAATTGGCGCTTCTAAGGGAGATGTCGGGCGCGTATTTAATGCGGAAACTTTGATTGTTGGGTTTGTTGCAGGGCTTATTGGTATCGGTGCTACTTTGCTTCTATGTATTCCCGCAAATATCATTGTTTATGAAAACTTCGGCGTGCAAACGGTGGCGAGTCTGCCCTGGCAAGCAGCAATTATTCTAGTGGCTATCAGCATGTTCCTGTCGCTGATTGCGGGAATCATTCCGTCTTCGGCTGCTTCACGCAACGATCCCGTCGAAGCTCTTCGCAGCGAATAGCTAGGTTACGCTGTTCTGCGAACAGCGTAACAACTCGATACTGCGGTTTCCTGTGACGCCCCATCTTGCCGCGATGTTTCAAGCTCACGTACGAAGTACGCTTCGCCTGAAACATCACACCAATCTGCAGCATCACAGAAACCCTCGCTGGTTTTGTCAAGCAAGGGATGTTGAAAAGGTACAGCACACCCCATGTCATCCTGAGGTAACCCCTGTCATCCTGAGGCGCAGCGCCCCATGTCATCCTGAGGCGCAGCCGAAGGATCCATAACTCAACCTTGTGGATCCCTCATTTCGTTCACTTACGTTTACTCATTCAGGATGACAAACCTTTCGCCAAACCCTTTGTCCTTGCCTGTTGCCCAGCGCAACTGCTAAAATACCAAAATATTTTGCTCATATTGCTTTTTTGAAAGGATTGCCGGAATGAGGAAATTTAAGACCGAAAGTCAACGACTGTTAGATTTAATGATTAATTCAATCTATACCAACGAAGAAATATTTCTTCGCGAACTTATTTCAAACGCATCAGACGCCGTTGACAAACTGTACTTCAAAAGTCTAACCGACACCGAAGTAAAACTTTCCAAAGATGAACTGGCCATTTCCGTAAGTTTTGACGCCGAAACTCGTACCATCACGGTATCGGATAGTGGCATCGGCATGACCGAAGAAGAGCTCGACAAAAACCTGGGCACCATTGCGCATTCAGGAAGCACGGAATTCAAGAACGAAACAGCCGACCAAGCCACTGAAGAAATTGGTATCATTGGGCAGTTCGGTGTTGGTTTCTATTCAGGATTTATGGTGTCTGAAAAGGTAAAGGTGGTTTCAAAGGCTTTTGGATCCAAAACCGCTTATGCCTGGGAAAGCGATGGCGTTCGCGGATACAATATTACAGAAACCCAACGCGCAAGCCATGGCACGGACGTCATCTTAATGCTGCGCAAAAACACCGAAGAAAACAACTACGATACTTATCTCAGCGAACATAAACTGAAAAGCCTCATCAAGCGCTATAGCAACTATATTCGTTACCCCATCCAGATGGAAATTGCTAAGCAGCGCGAGTTGCCCATTCCTGAAGATGCTGGTCCAGACTTCAAGCCCTATGTTGAGCCTTATACCGAAATTGAAACCATAAATTCCATGGTTCCCATTTGGAAGCGTTCGAAATCAGAAGTTACTCCAGAAGAATACAGCGAATTCTATAAGTCAGAATTCCGTGATTTCAGCGACCCCTTGAAGACGGCATCGGTTCATGCAGAAGGTACTTTAACTTACGATGCGCTGTTGTTTATCCCTGGTCGCGCACCCTTCGATCTTTACAGCAAGGAATACAAAAAAGGGTTGGCGCTCTACAGTGCGAACGTTTTGATCATGGAAAAATGCGAAGAGCTGCTGCCGGATTACTTCAGTTTTGTACGTGGTGTCGTTGACAGTCAAGATTTGACCCTCAACATTTCCCGCGAAACACTGCAACAAAACAGCCAGCTTCGAGCAATTGAGCGCAAGCTTGAGAAAAAGATAAAATCAGAACTGCTTGATTTGCGCGACAACGATCGTGAAAATTATGAAGTATTCTTCGAAAACTTTGGACGGGTTTTAAAATACGGCATTTACAGCAACTACGGGATGCAAAAAGAACTGCTCAGCGATCTCTTGTTGTTCTATTCTGCCAAGCAAGAAAAGATGATTATCCTTGATGAATATCTGGAAAGTGCACAGCCGGATCAGGAAGCAATTTATTACGCCACAGGTGAATCAACTGACAGGCTTGCGAAAATGCCCATAACTACCACGGTGCTTAACAAGGGCTTTGATGTGCTTTTGTGTACCCAAGATGTGGATGAGTTCTGCATTAGCTCTCTCATGGATTACCAGGAAAAACCCTTCAAAAATGTAGCCGGTGGCGATTTAGGCCTTGAATCGGAAGAAGAAAAAGCCCAGGCAGAAGAAGCAACCAAGGAAAACGAATCGCTGTTTGGCGCCATGAAAGACGCACTCGAAGGTAAGGTTACCAAGGTTGCGGTTTCTACTCGTTTGACAGAAGCTCCTGCTGCTCTTACCGCAGAAGGTCCAATTTCTTTGGAAATGGAAAAGATACTGTCGCAAATGCCCGATGCAGATGAAGTAAAGTCGGAACGGGTGCTTGAAGTAAACATGAAGCATGCGGTATTTTCCTCTTTGCAAGCAGCGCAAACTGCAGGAGATACCGAAAAGGTAAAACGTTATGCAGGCTTACTTTATAATCAGGCTTTACTGGTTGAAGGCATGCCCATTGAAGACCCCATAGCATTCGCTCAAGCCATCAGCGACCTCATGGTTTAACTATCTGTCGGTTGCTAACGCAACCTCTCTATTTATACTTCGTTCGCTGCGCTCACTTCGTTATGGATCCTTCGGCTTCGCCTCAGGATGACAATAGGAACACCATGCAGGATAGCAGGAGCGCAACTCTCTTGTCGTCCTGAGCGGAGGGTGCAAAGCACCCGTAGTCGAAGGACCCATAAACGGAGTGAGCAAAAGCGAAGGATCCATAGATTCTTCGACTACGCACTTCGTGCTACGCTCAGAATGACATGTTGCGCTGTCTTTACTTATGATAGGGTTCGCCGCGTGAGATTTTGAAAGCTCGATAAAGTTGTTCGAGCAACACGACACGCGCAAGGTTGTGCGGTAGCGTTATTGCTCCCAAAGACAGGGTTTCGCCTGCACGGTTGCGCACGGCTTCGCTCACACCATCAGACCCACCAATGATAAACGCCACATCGCTTTTGCCTTCAAGCGCAAAGGTGTCAAGTCGCGAAGAAAACTGTTCGCTTGAAAGCGCTCGCCCGTTGATGGCTAACAAAACTACGTGGCAACGTTCAGGGATGGCAGCCAAAATAGCCGCTCCTTCTTTTTCAAGGGCAGCCGAGATACCACCATTTTTCGCTGGGTCTCTATCGTCGATTTCTTTTACGGTTACGTTGGCGTAAGCCTTCAGGCGCTTAAGGTATTCTGCGCAGGCATCTTTCCAAAACTGCTCCTTCAATTTGCCTACCGCAAGAACCGTAATGTTCATGTACTCTCACCAGCTACCAATCTCAAATCAATCGCAAACTTCACGATTGCCCGGCCGACGCAGGAGCAGCCGCAGCAGGAGCTGGCGCAGGCGCCGGAGCAGGTCGCGCATAACCATGCCCGTCAAAAATATCCAACGCGCCTTCAAGACCCCGATAATCTTTGCGTGTCGCATCGTTGACCTGCATATGAACATGATTACCCGGATCTCCCGGCTTGGTAAAGTTTTGCAGGTTGTTTCCCATTTCATAGCCTAAATCTCGGACATAGGCAATACGGGTACAACCACCAATGACTTTGTCTCCTACTTTTACTTTAGCGTTTTGGATGTGAAGAAGAACAATATCGAGCTCGGGGTGGTCGGGCGACTGAATATGGATTTCGTAATCATCATAAAAGCCATAAAGCAAATAGGGTTGAGCCTTTACTACGGTGCCCGTAATGGGGGCATAAACCACGGTGTCAGCCTTCCCGCCAACATCGATTGAAGTAAACAATTCACCCTTCGAATTTTCCCGATAGGTGCTTACTGCTTCTGCAATCATTGGCTCGCTGCCAACAGGTTGGTCTTCAAAAGGAATACGGTTAGTTCCATGATTTGCGGAAACCAGATCTGCTTCTACAATGTCAACCAGGGGAGTGAGCACTAAAGCAGTATCGTAGGAAGCTTGATGGAATTCGATTTCCGTTAGATCTTTTGGAACGATAGGGCTATGCATTTGCAAATCTTGGTAAGAAGCAATCAGGGGCGAAGGTAAAAACTGAATATGGGGGTCGTTAGCGTCAACACCGGCTCGAACGGCATCAAGAAGGCGTTGTTCTTCTTTCGGAGGAGTGAATTCTATTTCTTGCGGGCTTGAATGCTCGTATGTTTTTAAAAGTGCTTCTTTTCCAGTAGAATTATGGGTGTAAAGATGAAAGGCAAACCATGAAACTACGCCACCTAAAGCGAGCAACGCAATTATCAAAATTATAGGAAGAATACGAAATTTTTTCCGAGGGACCAATTCTTCAAAACTGAGAATCATTTTATCGGCGATGGCTAATTCTTCTAAAGTGCCAGAGAGATCGTTATCATAAACAGCAACGGTTGAATAACCTGCTTCAATTAGCGTGATCAGGGCGTATTCAGCATCTTCAAAAACCCAGGTTGTGTTTTTTTCCGTGCCCATTAATTCTAGGGCTTTGTCGTATACGTCGCTTTCGCGCTTTGAGGCACCAACATCGTCAACGGAAACTACCGCTTCAAGGTAGGGCATAAAACCAGTTGCGCTAAGGCCAATTTCAAGCAAATCCTTGGGGGTCGAGGAAGCAACACTACATTTCACGCCACGCTTGTGGAGCAGGCGAACATACTCCAGAGCCCCCGGTTTTGCGAAGACGTGTTCGGCATAGGCTTTTTGCATAAGAGCAGAAATAAGTTGTAAAACTTCATCAGCAGAATTCCCCAGTCCAAAATGCTCGTGAAAAAATTCCGCAGTTTCAGGAAGCGTGAGGGTGGCTATATAGCGAGAGTCTTCTTCGGTAAGCTCTACCTCTGCACGCTTGCCTAACTCTTCTTCGGCAGCCAACCAGGCTCCCATAGAATCGAGCAGGGTGCCGTCGCAGTCAAAAATAGCACCGGTAATATGTGACGAATTACTCTTCAACGCGAATCAGGGAAGGTTCGCCATAAATGACGCCGTCAAGTTCAATGATTTCGGCAAGGGCTGCCCGAACACTCGCTTCGCGAGCGGTGTGGGTTACATACACCTGATCAACCTTGCTCTTGTCGCTTTCTTTGCCTCGCTGAACAACAGAATGAACCGAAACGTTGTGCTTGGCAAAAATGCCCGCAGTGGCCGAAAGTACGCCCGTGCGATCCGCCACAGCAAAGCGAATGTAGTATTTTGTTTCCAGTTCGTCCATGGGTACGAAAGGCAGTTTGTCGGTGCACGTGCAGCCAACCAAAGGCGCAATTCCTGCTTGCAGGTGGCGGGCACATTCTAAAACATCCCCCATAACGGCGCTTGCCGCGGGACCCGCTCCGGCGCCTTCACCAAAAAACATGGTTTCGCCAACCGCGTCTCCTGTTACATAAATTGCGTTATAAACCCCATTAACAGAAGCCAGCGGGTGACTTACGGGAATCATGGTGGGGTGAACTCGCACGTCAACACCCTTTTCGCTGCGATGAGCAAGAGCAAGCAGCTTCACGCTATAGCCCATGTCTTGTGCGGTTTCTAAATCCAGTGGCGTAATGTTGCGAATGCCTTCGGTGTGAACATCGCTGGCGGTAACGCGAGAATTAAAAGCAATGGAAGCCAGAATAGCAATCTTTGCTGCTGCATCATGGCCGTCCACATCGGCGGTGGGGTTAGCTTCAGCAAAACCCTTTTCTTGTGCTTCCGCCAACGCAGTGTCGTAATCAAGCCCATCTTCAGACATGCGGGTAAGCATATAGTTGGTAGTGCCATTCACAATACCCATGACGCTGGAAACTTCGTTCGCAATAAGCGAATGTTTCAGCGGATCGATAATGGGAATGCCGCCTCCAACGCTGGCTTCAAAGAACAGTTCCTTACCCTGCGCATCGGCAAGTTCCATTACTTCTTGCCCGTAAGTTGCCATAAGCGCCTTGTTTGCGGTAACCACATTTTTCCCTGCCTGCAAGGCTTCGGTCACAATGCTGCGAGCGATAGTGGTGCCACCAATTAATTCAATAACGATATCAATTTCAGGATCGTTGATAATATCTTTGTAATCAGGCGTATAAATATCTGCAAGACCAAGGGCCTTTGATTCGTCGGGGCTCAGCGAACAAACCCGAGCAAGTTCGATGTCAATACCGTAATGCCGCAAAAAGCTTTCCCGGTGTTTTTGCCATATTCTCAGGCAGCCTCCACCTACGGTACCGGTTCCGACTAAACCAAATTTAATTGCCATCTTTACTCCTTGTGTTGGATTTACCCAAGGTCACGTGCGAGTAAATCTTCATAAGTCTCGCGGCGGGTGACCAAACGCGCCTGCCCGTCTTTCACAAACACGATGCCAGGGCGCGGCTGTCCATTGTAATTGCTTGCCATAGTAGAGTTGTATGCGCCTGTTGCGAAAACACAAACAATATCACCAATTTCAGGCGTCTGAATGGGCATGTCTATTACCACGGCATCACCGCTTTCGCAGTGCTTGCCGCACAGGGTAACAATTTCAGTCCGTGGTTGATCTGCTTTGTTAGCAATAACTGGTTCGTAATCTGCATGGTATAGGGCGGTGCGAATGTTGTCGGTCATGCCGCCGTCGACAGCAACAAATTTGCGAATACCCGGCAAGGTTTTCAGAATGCCCACCGTATACAAAGTTACCCCAGCGTTCGCAACAAGACTGCGTCCCGGTTCAGTAAGAAGGCGGGGAAGATCCAAGTTGTATTCGCCACAAAAATCCTTTACGGCAGTAGTTACAACATCGGCAAAATCATCGATTGACGTGGGTTTATCGGTGGCAGTATAAGCAACGCCTAAGCCGCCTCCAATGTCGAGCTCTTCAATTACGTGCCCGTAGGTTTCTTTAATGCGGCTCATCATTTCAACCATTACGCGAATTGCTTCCCGGTAAGAATGCATGGCGAAAATTTGAGACCCAATGTGCATATGAAGACCTTTCAGCACCACGTTTGGTGTTTCCAGAGCGTCTTTTATGCAGCTGAAAGCCCAGTCTTCACGCATGGTGAAACCAAACTTCGAATCCTCGCAGCCCGTTTGAATATAAGCATGGGTATCTGCTTCAATACCTGGGGTTATGCGCATATAAATGTCTTGAGTGATGTTGTGCTTAGCAGCGATTTCAGAAACACGGGAAAGCTCGATGCGGGAATCAACCACAATACGCCCCGCGCCTCCCACAATAGCTTCTTCCAGTTCAGCAGGGGTTTTATTGTTGCCGTGAACGACCAAACGTTCCATGGGGAAGCCAGCCTGTGCGGCCGTATACAGCTCGCCGCCGCCAGAAACATCTAAGCAAAGACCTAGTTCGCTAATGATTTTTAGTATAGCTTTATTCAGAAAAGCCTTGCTCGCGAAAACGATGTCAGAGTTTTCATACCTGCTGCGAAAAGCGTCCAAGTAGCTTTCCATGCGATAGCGCAAATCGGCTTCGTCAAAAACGTAGAGCGCCGTACCCTGTTCCTTCGCAAGCGCCACCATATCAACACCACCAATATAGAGGTGTCCGTCACGTACTTCTGCGGTTTTCGGCAGGACCGCGCCGAGTTCCATAGTAGTAAGGTTATCTGCTACTTTGCTTAAATCTGATGCTGGTAATGCCATGATTTCCGTCCTAACGTGCATAGTATTCTTGTTGAAAAAAGGGTGCCTATCATCATATCATATCCTGTTTGGGCAGTTCCCTAATCAAATTCAGCGGAGCTTTTGGCATCCAAAGTATCCAGGTCATAGGGTGTCGATTGGTAAACGTAATAGTTCAACCAGTTGGTGTAGAGCAGCTGAGCATGCGCCCGCCAGCTGTTGACTGGCTCGGCCTGAGGGTCGTCAGCTGGATAATAATTCACGGGAACCTGAATTTCTTCGCCCTTGTTTATGTCGCGCCAATATTCAACCCCCAGGGTTTCTGTGTCGTATTCCGGATGTCCAAAAACGAAGAAATGGCGGCTATCGGTACTTTTCGCAATACAAGCTCCAGCTACATCGGAAACGGCAATCAGCTCTAACTGAGGATGCGCTTCAATATCATCAGCGCGAACATCAGTAAAACGCGAATGGGGAATACGAACAACGTCATCGAACCCACGCACTAACGGGGAGCTTTTTTTTACGACCTTATGATCGAACACTCCGAACATTTTTTTTTCCAAATCGTATTTGGGAATTCCGTAATGGTAGAAAAGCCCAGCTTGAGCACCCCAGCAAATATGGAAGGTGCTATACACGTTTGTGCGCGACCATTCCATGATTTTACACAGCTCTTCCCAGTAGTTCACCGCTTCAAATTCCATGCGTTCAACAGGGGCTCCGGTAATTATGAGCCCATCAAAGCGCTGGTCTTTTATTTCTTCAAAGCTTTCATAAAACGTTGCGAGATGGTCCTCTGAAACGTTTTTTGCGGTATGGCTAACGGTCTGCAGAAGCTCGACTTCAATCTGAAGTGGCGTGTTGGAAAGTTTCCGAAGAATCTGGGTTTCCGTAACGATTTTCGTTGGCATGAGATTGAGAAGCAGGATTCGCAGCGGACGAATATCTTGATGCATGGCGCGATTTTCCGTCATCACAAAGATATTTTCACTTTCAAGAATGTTGGTCGCGGGTAGCGAATCGGGGATTCTTATGGGCACGACACGTCCTTTCTTCTGCGGCATTTTCTCTGCCAATTTCTCGTTTGTATATGATAGCAATGAAAAGTGCGTGATGGGCGGAGCCTTTTGTGAATGTTTTTGTCATCGCAGCAAAAACGAAAGGATATAATAATGTGCTGCATAACACACAAAAGATTTGAATAGTACAGGAGATGTCATGGGAAACTCTATTGAAACCACCTGCTTAATTGGTGGGTATCGTCCAGAAAATGCACAACCGCGTCAAATTCCGATCTACCAAAGCACTACCTGGAAATACGATTCCAGTGAACATATGGGAAAGCTTTTCGACCTTGAAGCTGCGGGCTATTTTTATTCCCGCCTTGCAAACCCCACGAACGACCTGGTGGCAGGCAAGATTTGCGAACTTGAAGGCGGCACGGCGGCAATGCTTACTTCATCAGGGCAAGCCGCTAGTTTCTACTCCATTTTCAACCTGGCATCAGCTGGCGATCATGTTATTTCAGCTTCGACCATCTATGGTGGCACCTACAATTTGTTTGCGGTCACCATGAAGCGCATGGGAATCGAATTTACCTTTATCGACCCCGAATGCAGCGATGAAGAATTCGAAGCAGCATTTCGACCCAACACGAAAGCGGTTTTTGGCGAAACTATCGCAAACCCCGCACTTTCCATTCTGGATATAGAACGATTTGCCCGCTTTGCGCACAACCACGGTGTGCCGTTGATCGTCGATAATACCTTCCCCACACCCATTAATTGTCGCCCCTTCGAATGGGGAGCAGATATCGTGGTGCATTCAACCACGAAGTACATGGATGGACATGCTTCCGGTGTTGGTGGCTGCATCGTCGATTCAGGCAAGTTCGATTGGACCAAATATCCCGATAAGTTCCCTGGCTTGACTCAACCAGACGATAGCTATCATGGGGTTATTTATACAGAACGTTTTGGACTCGCAGGTGCTTTTATTACCAAGGCAACAGCGCAGCTCATGCGCGATTTAGGTTCAATTCAGTCGCCTCAAAATGCTTTCCTCCTGAATCTTGGTTTGGAAAGCCTGCATCTTCGTATGGCGCAGCATTGTGCAAACGGACTTGCTTTAGCTGAATTCTTAAATAATCATCCTAAAGTTGCCTGGGTTCGCCACCCCTCTCTTCCTGGAGACAAATATTTCGAACGTGCAAGTAAGTATCTACCCAAGGGTTCATGCGGCGTGGTGAGCTTTGGTGTTGTTGGTGGTCGTGAAGCTGCGGAAAAGGTTATGGCCAACCTGAAGCTCGCGCAAATCGCAACTCATGTTGCTGATGCCCGCAGCTGCGTGCTGCATCCAGCGAATTCAACTCATCGCCAGTTGACCGATGATGAATTGGTGAAAGCAGGAATTACTCCAGACCTTATTAGACTTTCTGTGGGAATCGAAAACGTAAACGATCTGATTGCCGATTTCGAACAAGCACTGAGTTAAGAAAAAGCCTTCAACATCTGCACGAACAGCCGAAATGAAATATAATTTGGTGATTAGCAGGATTTAAGCTCGCTTTTTAATTGTAGAAAATATGGAATCATGGGAAAAAACTCATGATTCCTCGTTTGCGGTGAAAGTTTTCCACACATTTATTCGTCTAATTATTACAGGAACTAGAGGTACCTATGGAGGACAAGCGTCTTCTCAGGCTCGTAAAAAAATCAAGACGTGGTGACAAAGATGCTTTTCGTGATTTAGTCAATCTCAAGGCCAGGAGCATTGTCTATATCGCGATTCATCTTATGGGTAACCGAGTAGATGGGGAGGATGCAGCTCAAGAAGCAATCATTACCCTCGGCAAAAAAATTGGAACACTAAGAAAAGCTGAGCTGTTTGATTCGTGGCTGTATAGGATCGTGTATAACGTGTGCATGGATGAAAAAAGAAAGAAAGCGAGAAAAGTTGAAGGCTCAACCGAGCTCGATACTTTAGCTATGCTTGTTCCGGAAAAGAGCAGAGAAGTTCTTCCTGAAGAAAAAATGCAAGACCTTGCCACCAAAGAAGAAATAATAGAAGCCTTGGCTGAACTGCCAGAACGTCATCGTCTGATTGTGATCATGTACTATTACGAAGAAATGTCGTATTCGGAAATTGCAGGCGCTCTCGAAGTGAGCGAACAGGTTGTGGCCAATACCTTAAGTCGAGCAAAAGCAAAAATGCGCGAAAGCTTCATTGCTAAATATTCAGAGAGCGATTTACCTCTTGCTTATAAAGGTGGAGCGATTTTTTCTGGTGCCGCTATCACACAAGCGCTGACCATGGATGCTCAATCACTCGTTTCTCCGAGTGCTATTGAGGGGCTCGTTGCAACGGCTGCAGCAGCAACTATCGTTCCCGCAACAATAATTACAGCGTTTTTCGATAGCTTAGTGACAAAGGTAATAACAGGCACGGTTTGCACAGCACTTGCGGGCACGATTATTGCTTACCCGATTTTTACGCAGGAAGATGTTCAGGCGCAAGGTGGGTTATCTGGGCCTCTTACGCAAGTTGCGAGCAGCTTTGTCTCTGAAGAAGCCGATAAAATTCGTATTGTTGCAAAAGTCCAGGGGTTGCCAGAAGGGGCGAACCTGACAACTTTGCAAGAAGCGGTTAACAAAGAAGCAGTCGATGCTTTTTGGGCATCGATAGATCAATACCAATTTGAAACAGAAACTGTCGAAGAAGGTTATCGCTGTGTTCTCTACAAGAGCAACACCAACGAACTAGATTATGTAATGGTCATTGCTAAAGCAGAATAGGCATCTGCCGTTTCGTAAATATGTAGATAATATGAACAGATCAATGAATTAATCGAATATTGAAAGATTCGAAAAGGTAAGCTCGTCTTATCTATAGGCCTAAGGCTGCTTAGGGGAGGTAGGATCTTCAGAAGCTAGTTGGGCTGGTAGGATGTGAACTAGCACATGGGTGGTTGTCGTTTGAGTTCCCAGGACGATCTCGAACGACACAGAGGGGTTAAATCCCCTTTAGTGCTTCACTCAGGTGAGCACGAAAAGAAAAGGTGGGCTCTGATTCCGAGACAGAGCCCACCTTTTTGTCCTCCTGTAACCATGTCCTCCTGAGGCGCCCCTGTCATCCTGATGCGCCCCTGTCATCCTGAGCGAAGCGAAGGATCCATCCTTCAAGCTATCTGTCGGTTGCTTCGCAACCTCCCTAAAAATACTTCGTTCGCTGTCGCTCACTCCGTTATGGGTCCTTCGACTACGGGTGCTTCGCACCCTTCGCTCAGGACGACAAAGGGATGTTGTGGGTCATGTCATGCTGAGCGAGCATGTCATCCTGAGCGAGCATGTCATCCTGAGGCGCAGCCGAAGGATCTAGCGAAGCGAAGGATCCATAAACCACGCGGATCCTTCATTTCATTCAGGATGACAAAAGTGCCATTCAGGATGACAAGAATTTTATTCAGGATGACAAAAGTTCGGACACTTCATTACCCAACAGGGTAAGAACCCAGCACTTTCACTTCGCGAAGCTTCAGGCGCAGACAGTTGAGAGCTGTTTGAACCTCAAGATCGTCCACCGATCCTTCGATATCAACAAAGAACATATAGTCCCCCAGTGCTTGTTTCGTTGGGCGAGACTGGATTTTCGTCAGGTTAATGTTGGCGTAGGCAAATTCCGAAAGAATCATCAGCAAAGCACCTGCTTTATCTGCTTGCAAAAACAGTGCCAGCGATGTTTTGTAACGCTCACCCTGAAACGGGGAAGTGGCGCCCGTGCGCGTAATCAGCGCAAAAGAGGTTTGGTTGCCCAGGTGGTCTTCAATATTGCTTTCATAAACTTTTGCGCCATAGAGTTCTGCCGCAAAAGAATTAGCAATGCTCGCAGTCGATTTGCTTTGTACAACCAACTGGGCACTTTCAGCGGTAGAAAGCGTGGTAAGCGCTTTGCGACCTGGCAAATTTTTGTCAATAAAGCGGCGACACTGAGCAAGCCCCTGAGGGTGGGAAGCAATTACTTCCACGTCTTGAAGGTTAGCGTCCGGGTGAAGCAAGAGATTGTGGTGAATACTCAAGATTTCTTCACCAACAATCGTTGTGCCGCTGCGAAAGGCGAAATTGTCAAGTACTGCGGTTACCGGCCCTTCTAAAGAATTTTCCGTAGGAACCACTGCGTACTCGCATTTTCCTCTTTCAACATAATCGAAGATTTCATCAAACGATGAACAAGCAAGCGTTTCCGGGTTGCTCAATCCGAGTCTTTTCGCGAAAAGGCGACAGGCTTCATCAGAATAGGTTCCGGCGGGGCCTAAGAATGCAAGATTGTTTTCAGGTACCATTAGTTTTCTCACTTTTATCCATGATATACAGGGAAATATAATAACGCTTTAATCGCTTTCCACGAAAGAAAACAGAAAAATATAAGCTTTTTTATTATTACATTGATACCCCAGGTGGTTCTTGATACAATGCTAAGGTTCGCTTTCAGAAGCCCCGTGTGGCAGAGTGGGAACGAAAACGCTTATTTCAGGAGTCCAGACCAGAAAAGCGTCGTCGGTGTAGGAACCCGGCACCTCGTTTGATACCTGCAACTTTTGAAAACAAACAAGGATACTGCCAGCCCGAAAAAAGGGTTCGGTGGTTAGTAAATGGAGGAAAACGTGAAAACGTATTACGCAAAGCCTCATGAAGTTGAGCGCGAATGGCTCTTGATTGACGCAACCGACCTGGTATTGGGTCGCCTTGCTTCAAAGGCCGCTCATATTCTGAAGGGCAAACATAAGCCGCAGTACACCACCCATGTGGATACGGGCGACTTTGTAATTGTTATCAATGCAGAAAAAATTCGTCTTACCGGTACTAAGGCCACGTCGAAAGAGTACTTCCGTCACAGCGGTTATCCCGGTGGCTTGAAGGTTGAATCTTTTGCGCAGGCAATGGAGCGGCACCCAGAGCGTGTTATTGAGCATGCGGTAAAGGGAATGCTGCCCAAGAACACTCTTGGTCGTGCTATGGGTAAGAAATTGAAGGTATACGCAGGCGCGGAACATCCGCATATGGCTCAAAAGCCGCGTGAAATCAAGATGGAGGACAACTAATGGCAGGTGAAGCATTGTATTACGGCACCGGCCGCAGGAAGAATGCTGTTGCTCGTGTTCGTCTTGTTCCGGGTTCTGGAAAAGTTACGGTTAATGGTCGCGATGGTGCAGACTATTTCGGCCGCGAAGCTTTGGTGAATTACGCCAAAGCCCCTTTTAAAGTTACAGAAACGGCTGACCACTTTGATGTTATTGCTACCTTGAACGGTGGCGGCATTTCTGGTCAAGCTGGCGCACTTCGTCACGGTATCGCTCGCGCATTGCTTGCAGCGGGCGATTATCGCCTCGAGCTTAAGCGTGCAGGATTCCTGACGCGCGATGCTCGTATGGTGGAACGCAAGAAGTACGGCTTGAAAAAAGCCCGCAAGCGTCCACAGTTCAGCAAGCGCTAATTTCAGGTTTATTCGTCTCAGGATGACTTGTCATCCTGAGACCCCCCATCTCATCCCAAGCGACAATATGTCATCCTGAGGTGCGCCCCCTGTCATCCTGAGGCACAGCCGAAGGATCCATTCTTAAACTATCTGTCGGTTGCTTTTGCAACCTCCCTATTTTGCACTTCGTTCGCATACGCTCACTCCGCTCTGGGTCCTTCACTAACGTTCAGGAAAACAAGAGAACTGCCCCTTGTCATCCTGAGGCGAAGCCGAAGAATCCATCCTTCAAATATGTGTCGGTTGCTACGCAATCTACCTATTTTGCACTTCGTTCGCATACGTTCACTTCGTTATGGGTCCTTCGACTTCGGGTACTTCGCACCCTCCGCTCAGGACGACAAGAAAGTTGCTCTCCCCCTGTCATCCTGAACATTAGTGAAGGATCCATAGGCCCTTTGCTTGATTTTCCTTGAAGAACGAAAAGCTCTCTCGGAACGAGGGCAACAGGATAACCAGAATCCCGTTTGGTGACTTTTTCTTTAACCTCCTGCTAAAAACATTTGAAGCAGAGTATGTGTGCAGGGTAGTGAGCGGTGCGGTAAGATACACGTCAGCCTTCTACTTCGATTGTATCGGGGATTTGAGATTTAGAGCCGCACCAACAGCATTGAGAATTATCAACAAAACGGGAAAAGAAGCATAGAGGTTATAAGGAAACCAACTCCAATAGTGGCACTCAATAAAGTGCTCGAAATAGCTGGTGAAATGATGATACTGCGTCTTCCCCCAACCCGAATGGCTAACCCCACTGTCAAAGCGTATGTAAAAGCAAAAATACATATTGAGTAGCATGAGGATGAATGCAAAACCGCAAATTATAAGGAGTGGTATCGCAAGACGCCTGTTCTTAAATGCGAGCAACGAGAAAACTCCCGGAATCAATAATGGTAGTGCTGCTGTAGTGCTGTTGAACCACAAGCTGGCGAATATATCTAGGTTCGTTGTCACGTAGAGAAACTCTGCGATTCCATTGTATCCGCCCCAAGCGAACCCCATTATTGCCGCAGCTAAAAGCAGCACTACTGCGCTAACAAGCACCAATATGCTTCCAGGTGGTTTATTGTTGATCGCCGTATTAGCAGCGGCATCTAAATTACCTAACTGCTCACTCATGTTCCCGTCCCTCCTGTTATTATCTAGCACCGTGTAGAGTAGTGTGGCTTTGAACGCCGACTCCAATCGATTACTTAATCAACCAGAAAGCCTTCATCTGGCTGCATTTCACTTTTAGAATATGGCAAACCCAAGTTGTTTATAGGAAATTCTCAGGAACGTCATCGCCGCTGCAAACTGACCACACACTATGCCTTGAACCCAAAAAGCTGAATACTATCAAATTAACCTCCAAGTATTTAGGGGTGGGGAATGACATGCTGGGGGGCTGGATGCTTCAGCTTCGTACTACGCACTGCGCTCACATGACAAAACGAAGTGAGCGATAGCGAACAAAGTATTTTTAGAGAGAGCACGTAGTGTTCGACAGTCTTCTGTAGAATGTATCTTTCGGCTGCGCTAAAACTTTAAATAGATAGGTCAAAAAAATGTCAATAAGTAATATTTTTTCCTTTAAGTACCGTTGCAGCTTTGATGTTGATATCTGTAAAGAACGACTAACAGAAGATTATCGCAGAAAAATGGTTGCAAACAGAGAAAAGCTCTTTTCCGGAAAATTAGGCTGGAACATTTATTTTTATGAATTCAAGGGTGAAAAAATAACAATTGAAGTATCGGGATTTCGAAGAGACCTTAATTTTAAAACCCAACTTCTTCGAATTCAAAACGAAACGCTCATTACCGGAAAGACTAACCCTTTCACTTCGATTACTATGTGGTTTATTTTGTTGGGCGCCTTGTTCGGATTAGTCGGTATTGCGTGTGGCTGCATTGGGTTATTGATGGGCATTGTTTCGGACAACACGATAGGCTTAATATGTCTTGGACTTCCTATTTTTGCTGGATTTGGAATGTTGTGGATAATGAGCATCTGTACTGCTCGCAACGCTGTCATTGAATATCTTGTAAAAGCCCTTAACGCAAAACCATTAATTGAAAACAAAGGGCAGAGACAAATTATGAAGTGCATGAAATGTGGTATTAAGCTTAATGCTGTAGACATCTGCCCTCAGTGCGGTCCGGTTGTCTACGCACCGCCACAACCTGAGCATGCTCAGAATGCACCAGGGGAGTCATCCTGAATGTGCATGTCATCCTGAGGCAATATGTCATCCTGCGGTGCGCCCCCTGTCATCCTGAACGTAGTGAAGGATCCATAGCGGAGTGAGCGTAAGCGAACGAAGTGCAAGTAGAGAGGTTGCGTTAGCAACCGACAGTTTTTACCTGGCAATCCTGTTGTTTAGCCCATGTATTGTTTGTAGACTTATGGTTCCGTGATTATAATAAAGTTAATTCCATATGAATGATTTCGGAATTCTTGACGTTTAAAACAGTTCCTTAATCAGGAAGATTCAGACTAGAGTGATAATTGAAACTCCGTGGTACATGCCTTCCGAGGAAGCAAAAGGGTCACACAATTTTAAGGTTTTGCTATGAAAGGTTCTTATGAAAAAAGAAGCTAAGATCAAAACGCATCAAAGAATTGTCTTTCAGGTTGTTCTTGGAGTAATTCTTTGTTTGGTTGTTGTGGGGCTTTTTAGTGCTTGCACTTCGAATGTACACGAAATGAAAGAGCAACCAAATTTCGTAAACCCTATGCCGCAAGACAATCCAGCGCCTGCAGAAGAACCGGTAGAAACAAATCCGGCTGAAAGCGAACCTGTTCCCCAGAGCCTACCAAAACAAAGTGCAGAAGAGCTCCGGGCGCAACTCGGTATAATCGAAGATTATCGTCCTAGTTTTGTGCATGGTGAAAAAGGAGATCAGCATCAAAAGTATATAATGCTTCACGATACGGAAAGCGAATCATCACCTCTAGACGTAATAAACTGGTGGGATGGGAATGGCAACCTGATTGCTGCCCATTTTATTGTTGGTAAAGATGGCAGTATTGCTCAATGTGTACCCATGGACAAAATTGCCCATCATGCCGGGTTTGGAAACGCGGGGCACAACGACAAGTACGGTGTGGGCGATGAGTCTCGTGATGACAAAAAAGGCACGAAGCCTATAGGTGGTTGGGCTCCCGACTATGGTATGAATTCTCATTCGATAGGTATTGAAATGGTTCACGTAGGAGGTTCTGGGGGTTACCCAGAAGCACAATTGAAAGCGCTCGACGGTTTGATTGCCTATATCGACTCTTATTATGGCTTTGAGAGTACGATTATTGATCACAAAGCTTGGAGGATAGGAAATTCGGATACGTCACCTGAATTTGCAGGGTATCTTGCAAACTACCAAACCCACCGAACCTACGCACCTTAGCATGTCATTCTGAGGCACAGCCCCCTTGTCATCCTGAACGAAGTGAAGAATCCATAAACTATCTGTCGGTTGCTTCGCAACCTCCCTATCTGCACTTCGTTTGCTTTCGCTCACTCCGTTATGGGTCCTTCGACTGCGGGTACTTCGCACTCTTCGCTCAGGACGACACGCTTGTATTGCACCCCACCCCTGTCTTTCTGAGGCGCAGCCGAAGAATCCATAGGATCCTTCACTTCGTTCAGGATGACAAGGAAGTTTAGGGTGACAAGGAAATTCAGGATGACAAGGAAGTTTAGGGTGACACGAGGTCGCTCAGGGTGACATGGATATGCTCAAGCCGCAGTTTTCGTACTCACCTATGCAATTAATGCTTTCCTAGTACACACTCTTAGGGCGAAACCATGGTTGCGTGGTTGGAAAATGCGGCTAAAACAGCAATATAGCGGTTGGAAAATGCGGGTAAAACCATGGGTTACGGGTTGGAAACTGCTATTGTCTGTTTTAGTCGAGCCTGACGCTTACTATGAGCGTACGAATAGATGAAGAAACACTTGAGCTGAAAGCTTACGAGAAAGGATACAACATAAACGCTTTAATAGAAATTCGAAATACGTAGGCTTGAAGTTAGTGGTATAAGCGTTCGCCACCAACAGATATGCTTTGATTATGGAAATAGAAACTCCTATTTCACGCTAATACTTTGAAGCAGCACAATAGAGGTTCTTTAACAATTAAGGATAGGGTAGTATATATCTTGTATTTTCATTTTTGTAGCACGTATAGGTCTTAGCCAAAGCGTTTCGCAAAGGAGTAAATTTTATGGCAAAGGTATCGGAGAATTTTGGCACATTAGTCTTTAGTGAAAACTCGATGAGGGAGCGCCTTCCTGCCGCTACCTACAAAATGCTTGAAAAGACCGTTAAAGAAGGAAAGCCTCTTAATTTGGAAGTTGCCAACGTGGTTGCTCACGAAATGAAAGAATGGGCAATTTCTCACGGGGCAACACACTTTACTCACTGGTTCCAGCCCTTGTCTGGCATGACTTCTGAAAAGCACGACAGTTTCCTTACTCCCACAGGAGACGGACGCGCGCTCATGACTTTTTCTGGCAAGGAACTTATTCAGGGCGAACCAGATGCTTCCAGTTTCCCCTCGGGCGGCTTGCGGGCAACTTTTGAAGCCCGCGGATATACCACCTGGGATCCCACAAGTTATGCGTTTATCAAAGACGAAGTGCTTTGCATTCCCACTGCTTTTTGCAGTTATACCGGTGAAGCCCTTGACAAAAAAACCCCGCTCCTGCGTTCAATGAATGCGCTGAGCGAACAAGCAAAGCGTGTGTTGAAGCTCTTTGGTGAAGAGGAACAGCAGGTGGTTGCCACTGTTGGTGCTGAGCAAGAATATTTCTTGATTTCCGAAAAGGATTATTGTGGTCGTCAAGACTTGATTTTAACGGGGCGTACCTTGTTTGGCGCGCCGCCTTGCAAAGGTCAAGAACTGGAAGAACATTATTTTGGTGCCATCCGCCCTTCCGTAAACGAATTCATGAAAGAGCTGGATGACGAATTGTGGGCTTTGGGCGTTCCCGCAAAAACGAAGCACAATGAAGTTGCTCCAGCCCAGCATGAACTAGCTCCCATTTTTAGCAATGCAAACCGCGCAATCGATGAAAATCTTCTCACCATGGAAAAGATGCGCTTGTTGGCTTCTCGCTACGGGCTGGTTTGCTTGCAGCACGAAAAACCATTCGAGGGTATTAATGGTTCGGGCAAGCATAACAACTGGGCAATTGCAGCGGGCAAGACCAACCTGTTTGATCCGGGCGACACTCCTATGGATAACTTGCGTTTCTTGGTATTTATGACCGGCGTAATTCAGGCGGTTGATGATTACCAAGACCTTTTGCGTATGTCTATTGCGTCAGCTGCCAACGATCACCGCCTGGGAGCTCATGAAGCACCTCCGGCAATTGTTTCCATTTTCCTCGGGGATGAACTGGGTGCAATTGTGGAAGCGCTTGTTTCAGGGCAAGACTACACTAACGCAAAAAAGGTTTCCATGGATTTGGGTGTGGCTGTTTTGCCGCGCTTCCTCAAAGACAATACTGACCGTAATCGAACGAGCCCCTTCGCTTTTACGGGCAACAAATTTGAATTCCGTATGCCTGGTTCTGGGGCTAATCTTTCTGATTGCAACACCATTCTCAACACTGCGATGGCAAAGAGCTTGAAAGAATTTGCGGACGCGCTCGACGGGAAATCGGGGGAACAGTTCGAAGAAGCTGCCATTGCTTACGTGAAAAAGACTCTTACCAAGCATCAAAGAATTATCTTTGATGGCAACGGCTACAGTCATGACTGGGAAGAAGAAGCTGCTCGTCGTGGGCTTTCGAACAATCGCACCACAGCAGAAGCCCTTCCTTGCATGGTTTCCCAAAAGAGCATCGATTTATTTAAGCAATTTGAGGTGCTCACTGAAATCGAAGTGCGCAGTCGCTATGAAGTGAAGCTGGAAAAATATAATAAGTTACTCAATATTGAAATTCGGGTTATGAAGCGTATGATTCGACGGGTCTTTTTGCCGGCAATCAATTCTTACGCAGCGAAAGTTGCCACTAACATTACGGCAATCAAAGCAGCTTCGCCAAAGGCAGACGTTAGTCAGCAAGAGGTGCTGTTAGACAAATTGTTGGACGGTATCAAGCGCATCGACGATGCTTTCCAAGCGCTCCATACGCTCCATCATGAAATTATTCCCATTGAAGATCAGCAAGAAAAAGCTGACCGCTTCGCAAAAGAAGCAATTCCTCTAATGGGTGAACTGCGCAGCGTCGTTGACGAACTAGAACTTATCACCTGCCGGGATTACTGGCCGGTGCCAACTTACAATAATTTACTGTTTTACGCGTAGGATCTATAAAGACGAAGTATCAATGGAAAACTTGCGGACACCTGAGGTTGAAAACCTACTTCGCGTTTTAGCGGAAATTGATGACTGCGATGAACTGTATGCTTTGCTGGAAGACCTCTTTACTATTCGCGAAATTAAAGAAACTTCTCAACGCTTAGAAGTTGCGCGGTTGTTGGCTTCGGGTAAATCATATAATGCTATCGAACAGATTACGGGCGCTTCCGCTACAACCATTGCACGAGTTTCCAAATGCTTAAGTTATGGTCCGGGGGGTTATTCTCGCGCACTTGAGGCGCTGGCTCGCACGAAACCTTGAAAGGACAACTAATGAAATACGAAAGCGTTTGGAAAACGTATAAGGACAACGACGTCAAAGCCGTGGAAGCTTTTTCCCAAGATTATCGAACTTTTCTGACGGCCTGCAAAACAGAACGTGAATGTGCGGCATGGGCAGTCAAGATTGCAGAAGAAAAAGGTTATACCTGCCTGGATAGCCTTATTGCTCAGGGCAAAAAGCTGAAGGCGGGGGATAAAGTTTGGGCTCATGTTCACGGAAAAGCGCTGGTGTTGGTTCATTTGGGCACCGAAGACTTGGAAACTGGGCTCAACATTTTGGGAGCGCATATTGATTCTCCCCGCTTAGACATTAAGCAAAATCCCCTTTATGAAGCCAACGATTTTGCATTTCTGGACACTCATTACTATGGGGGCATAAAGCATTATCAATGGGTAACTACTCCTTTGGCAATTCATGGTGTGGTCGTGAAGAAAACGGGGGAAACCATTGAAGTTGTTGTTGGCGAAAACGATGACGACCCGGTTTTTTGTGTCACAGATTTGTTGGTTCATTTGGCTTCTGAACAAATGGAAAAAACAGGCAAAAAGATTGTTGAAGGCGAAAATCTGGATGTCTTGGTGGGAAGCAGACCGCTGGTGTTTGAAGCGGATGATTTGGAAGACGAAAAAAGTGAAAGCAAAACAGAAGACTCAAGCCTTGCAGCGCAACTGAAAAAACTTGCCAAAAAAGAACCGGTCAAAGCAATGCTTCTCAAATTGCTCGAAGAAAAATATGACATCGAAGAAAAAGACTTTCTTTCTGCGGAACTCGAAGTTGTTCCTGCCGGCGCCGCTCGGGATTGTGGATTCGATCGCAGCATGATTATTGGCTACGGGCAAGACGACCGGGTATGCTCTTATGCTTCTCTGCGTGCTTTACTCGATTTAGAAAATCCCAAAAAAACGGCAGTCTGTGTTTTAGTGGACAAAGAAGAAATTGGAAGTGTGGGCGCAACGGGAATGACCTCCCGCTTTTTCGAGAACACTATCGCTGAAATTATGGAACTCGCAGGAAGCAATTCTGGAATCGCCCTTCGCCGCAGCTTGGCTGCTTCAAACATGCTTTCTTGCGATGTGGGCGCTGGTTTTGATCCGCTCTACCCAAGCGTGTTTGAATCAAAAAATTCCGGATACCTGGGGTATGGTTTGGTGCTGAAAAAATTCACCGGCTCTCGCGGAAAAAGTGGCAGCAACGATGCTTCGGCAGAATACCTGGCAAAAATCCGTGAAATTTTCGATAGTAACAAAGTTGCTTTCTATTCAGCAGAACTCGGTAAGGTAGATGCGGGCGGTGGCGGCACCATTGCTTATGTGTTGGCAGAATACGGGATGAACGTAGTTGATGCGGGAGTTGCCGTGCTTTCCATGCACTCACCCTGGGAGGTTAGTTCGAAAGCAGATATTTATGAAGCATATAAAGGTTATAAAGCCTTTTTGCTCGATGCGTAGTACAATGACAAGCAATCATTTTTAACGACCAATTCCAAACCGCAAAGGAGCGCTTCAATGGCATTTTTCTACGATGAACCGTCTCGGACCTTCAATGAATATCTTTTGATCCCCGGCTTTTCGTCTGCTCAATGTCAGCCTGCAACGGTAAGCTTAAAAACTCCCTTGGTTAAGTTCAAAAAAGGTACTGAACCGGAAATGTCGCTCCACATTCCCCTGGTGTCGGCAATTATGCAATCGGTTTCAGATGATGGAATGGCTATTGCTCTTGCCACCGAAGGCGGCTTGTCTTTTGTTTATGGATCGCAGGGCATTGAAGAGCAGGCAGAAATGGTTGTCAGCGTTAAAGAGCACAAGGCAGGTTTTGTAGCAAGCGATTCGAATCTTTCTCCTGAAATGACTCTTGCAGATGTCTTGGAATTGAAGGAACGAAACGGGCACTCAACCATGCCGGTAACGGAAGGTGGTAAGGCTCACGGCAAGTTGTTAGGTATTGTAACCAGCCGCGATTACCGTATTTCACGTATGGAAAAAACTGAACGGGTCGTTGATTTCATGACTCCTCGGGAAGAAATGATTGTAGCTCCTTTGGATACTTCCTTGAAAGCGGCTAACGATATTATTTGGGATCACAAGCTTAATTCGGTTCCTATTGTTGATGCAGACGATTGCTTGGTTTGCATGGTTTTCAGAAAAGACTACGACTCTCATAAAACTAACCCCCTTGAAATGTTGGATTCCCATAAACGCTATATGGTGGGTGCCGGAATTAACACGCGAGATTATGAAGAACGGGTGCCAGCTTTGGTGAGTGCTGGAGCAGATGTGCTTTGCATCGACAGTTCAGAAGGCTATTCCGCTTGGCAACAAACGACCATAAGCTGGATTCGCGACCACTTTGGAACAGAGGTGAAGGTTGGCGCAGGAAATGTTGTTGACGCTGAAGGATTTCAGTTTTTAGCTGACGCTGGGGCAGATTTTATCAAGGTTGGCATTGGCGGCGGGTCGATTTGTATTACGCGCGAACAAAAAGGTATCGGACGCGGACAGGCAACGGCGCTTATTGAGGTTGCCAAGGCGCGCAACGATTACTATAAAAAGACCGGCATTTATATCCCCATCTGTTCTGATGGTGGCATTGTATTCGATCATCATATGACATTAGCCCTTGCGATGGGTGCCGACTTCTTAATGTTAGGCCGCTACTTCGCTCGCTTTGATGAAAGCCCGACAAACAAGGTCAATATTAACGGTAGCTATATGAAGGAATATTGGGGAGAAGGGTCTGCTCGGGCGCGTAACTGGCAACGTTATGATTTAGGTGGAGAAAAATCGAGTCTTACTTTCGAAGAAGGCGTTGATTCGTACGTTCCTTATGCAGGCACTTTGAAAGATAACGTCGACTTGACCTTAGCAAAAGTGAAAGCAACTATGTGTAACTGTGGGGCTCAGACTATCGCGGAATTACAAGCGAAGGCAAAACTGACGGTGATTTCAGCGACATCAATTGTTGAGGGCGGAGCCCATGATGTCGTACTGAAAGACACTGCTCCTTATGGAGGAAGCTCCATACGATAAGGATTAGACCCCAAAAATGGGCTTTATTCAGCCGTCGGTCTTTTTTAATTCTGTGGGTACGAAGACTCTTTGAATAAGTTATTAGTTTTAATGATATAATCGCGCGAGCGATAGTGGATTCGATGACGAGGGGATTGCGTAAGTGCAGGATTCCTGGCTTGGTATAGGCCTTATGGCCTTGGTGGTTTGTGTCGGCTTAATCACCAGTATCGTGCTAAGTAAAAACAAAGCACAACGAAGGGCTAGTATAGTGGCCTTCATTTTGCTTGCCCTGATTCTTTTAGCGTTTTTTATCGTCGTTGTTGTTTATAACATTGAAACGTTGCTCTATGTTTTTGCAGGAGCAAGTCTGGTAATCCCTCTTATATTCTATTTGCTTTTTGCGGTAGTCGGGGCGCGTTCTTCAGAAAAGAAGGCAAACAAGTTCTCTCAGGCGCAAACAGGACCAATTGGTCGTTTGCCGGCTGCTGAAAAAAGACAATCGGGAGCCTTTAAGCCCCTCAGCGAGCCTCGGAATTCAGGTGCTTTTAAGCCAGTAGGCGACTCAAGGCAACCAGGCTTAATTCAGCCTATAGGCAATGGAAAACAAACAGGCATTATCAAGCAAGAAGGCGATAGCAAGCCGCTCAGTATGGTGAAGCCCCCTAATGAAGCAAAGCAACCTGGGGGCGGAAAACCAATTACTCCGGGAAGGCAAAACAGTTTTGATTGGGATGGGAAAGGGAAGAAATCTCCCTCGAAACCATTTATGGACTCTGTGATACCAGGCGAGAAAGATTCGAAGCAACCAAAACATTCTGCCCATGCTGCTCAAAAGAGAAAAGGAAAAGGCGCTGCTCAGGTTACGGCTCCTATGTCTGCTATTACGAAAGCAGGGGTAGCTGCGGTAACAACTGCTGCGACTGCTTCAGGTGCTGGCGCTGCAGCTGCAAACACGAAAGCCGCCGCCGCATCAGCCGCCGCTCCTGTTTCAACAACCACAAAGGCCGCTTCAGCCATAACAAGAGCCGCCAGCAAAGTTGCTGCTACTGTGAATGGGTCTTCTGCGGCCTCACAGGGCAACCACGCAAGAACTCCAGGCTCACCGCCTCCTATGACAGCCGAACAAAGAGCAGCAAGTCGCTTTGCTCCTGATCCGGCATCAAAGATTGAAAGCCGCTATAATCCTGCAATCCAGAGTGAACGAGAAAAAGACTTTTCTTTCGATGGGCTTGCAGAGAAAATCAAAGAGAAAATGCAAGCCAGCCCTGCTGATTCAAGTAAGTCTGAATGGGCAACTCAACTGGAGCAGGCAGCAGCACCAAAGACTGCGCCCGATTTTGAACCAGGGTCAGAAAACACACCTGTTTCAGGGCAATACCCTTCACCAACACAGGGACAGCCTCAAATGCCCACCTCGGCTCAGATGGCTGCGCCTCAACCTCAAGGTCAACCTCAGGGGCAACCTCAGCCAGACTTTTATTACCAACAACAACACCCTTCAGAGTACCAACAGCCATTTCCTCAGGGTTACCCGCCAGCCTATGTGCCAGAATATCAACAGCCTTACGCTGCGGGATATGGGCAGCCTTACGCTCAAGAATACCATCAGCCTTTCCCGCAAGGAGCGCAACAGCCTTATCCTCAGAGCTATCCCTATCCTCAAGAATATCAACAGCCTTACGCTTCTGGATTCCCTCAGCCTCAACCGTTTGAATACCCAGGAGCTTATACCACCAGCAATCCACACGTGCCTTATCCCAGCGTTCATCAGCAGCCGTATACGCCAGGGGTTTCTTCGGGATACAATCAAGACTTTGGTGGAGACCGCGGATTCGTTCCAGGAATGCAACCTCCAACTTCTTACGACCAACCCTATATGCAGGCAGCGGTGCCAGAACCTGTTGCCGTGAATAGCGAGGCAAGTTTTGAGTTAAGCTTGGCAAAAGCCGACCTGCTCAAAGAAAAACATGGCTTTGCGGATGCTGCTGGTTTCTATTTGGAAAGCGCAGAGCTTGCCAGCGACAACAAACAAGCACGTAAAGCAATATTTGAAGCTATCGCCTGTTATGTTAAGGCTGATATGCGCAGCGAAGCTCAACGATGTGCGGCAATGCTCCATAACAGTGTTGATGAAATGAACCCTATTGAAGTTATGAAGCTTGACGCAGTTTTAAGGAATGACTAATGGCTGCCGGGCAAAGTCGAACGGTTAACTTCCAAAAAAAGGAAGAAAGCTCAAAGCTGGTAGTTCCAGTTTTGTTAGTATGTTCAGCGGCGATAGCTATTTGTATGGCTTTTGGCAATCCTGTTCTTTGGACACCAATGCCAAAATCGGGAGGGTTTACTCACTTAAATTCCCCCAACAACCAGACGCCACCTGACGGATTTGGTGAAAATGGCAATAATGCCAATGAAAAAGAAATGGAAACTATCGCCGAATATCGGACAATTTCTCAGACTGAAAACACAGAGAGAGCTGAAAATCTTCTTCTTGCTGCCGAAGCAATTAACCGCAAGGAAATTGCGCCAGGCCAGACTTTTTCTTTCAACTCGGCTGTGGGCGATGTTGCGAATGATAATCGCTACCTTGAGGCTCCTGCTGTTATTAAAGATGAAGTGAAGAATTCAAGAGGCGGCGGCGTAGCGCAAGTTGCTACCGCTCTTTATGTTGCTGGTTTAAAGGCAGGACTTGAAGTAGTAGAGCGCCACGCTCATGGGGTTCCCATTGATTATGCTTCTATCGGACTTGATGCGGCAATTTCTTATGGGAGTATGGATTTGGTTTTGAAGAATACTTCAACATATCCCATTCATATTTCTGCGGAAGCTGTTGGTCAAACAGTGTGGGTGCGCATTATTGGGCAACCTCTTGGTGAGGGAAATACTATTGGCGCGGCTTCTATGATAGTTGACCGGCTCAATGACAGGAGCGAACGGATAGAGCCGGACGCAGTTATTGATCCATCTCAGACTATCTATTATGTGGTCGAGTCATATCGCATATACTATAAAGATGCCACCAAGATAGAGCAGCAATATCTGTTCTCAGATACTTATAAAGCTTCCCCAGATGTTTTGTTAATCTTGGAAAGTGGTGGATTTGATCCATTGACGTAGGTGATTTATCCTATAATGTGGTAAATTTAGTAGGATTTGTATAGTTCAAGGGATGATAGGCATTAGACACGAGGTCTTGCCATTGGTGCATTGAAGGATGAAAAGAGAGGGCTAGTATGGAAACAAATGAATCGATTCTGACACGCGAAATCGTCTCAATAGACGATCGCAAAAGACTCGGCAACATGAAGGACCTTTGTGTCGACTGTGACACGCTTGCTGTAAGCCACTATATTGTTAACAGCTCAACAACTGGGTCTCCTTTGGTATTGCCGTTTAACAAGTCGCTTGCTGTGGGTGATACTTTTATTACCATCCAAAATCGTGACGACTTTATCGCACTTAACGACGCGGAAGCACAAAAGATTGTCAGCGACGGATTCCGTCTTGTTGGCGCTGAAGTATTTTCGCAAAACGGTAACCGCCTTGGGAATATCGAAGGTTTTGAATTCGATACAACTCACGGCAAAATAACCAAAATCTTACTTGGCAGACGCCAAGGATTTGGTGCAGAAAGCTTTGTGTTCTTCTCACCAGATTTTGTTTTTGTTGACGATGGCGCTTCAACCGCTTTCGAAATGCGTAATGGTATTAAGAGCTCGAAGGGTGCTAAAGGCGCAAAGGCATCTACTGCTAAAAAGAAGCCAAATCCAAGAATTTTCTCTAAAGGACCAAGCGCTGAAAAGCCGGTAGCAGCTAAACCTTCTGTAGTTGAAGAGGTTAAAGCAGAGGTCAAAGAAGCCGCAGCTCCTGTAGTTAAGAAAGCAGCTGCACCTAAAGCTGCTCCTAAGCCAGCAGCAAAACCAGTAGCTACACCTAAAGCTGCTCCTGCTCCAGCTGCCGCTGCTGCTTCTGAAGATGATGTTTTGAAAGAATTCTTGATTGGCGCTGTTGTAAATGACGAAGTCGTTAGCAAAGACGGACAATTCAAGGTTGCGAAGAACACTATTCTTACTAAGGAAATGATTGACAGAGCAGAAAAGCATGACGCGCTTCTTCTCTTGATCATGAGTGTTGAATCCTAGGTCTACGAACTCCGTAATAGTTCGAAACTACAAAACGCCCAGATGTATATCTGGGCGTTTCTTGCGTATGTCCCTGTCATCCTGAGGCGTGCCCGTGTCATCCTGAAGGAAGCCCCCTGTCATCCTGAGGCGCAGCCGAAGGATCCACAAAAAGACTGTCGGGCACTTCGTACCCTCTCTATAAATACTCCGTTCGCTTTCGCTCACTCCGTTGTGGGTCCTTCGACTACGGGTGCTTCGCACCCTTCGCTCAGGATGACAAGAAAGTTACTTATGTCATCTTAAGGCGTGCCCCTGTCATCCTGAAGGAAGCCCCCTGTCATCCTGAGGCGTGCCCCTGTCATCCTGAGGCGTGCCCCTGTCATCCTGAGGCGTGCCCCTGTCATCCTGAACGAAGTGAAGGATCTAGCGAAGCGAAGGATTCATAGATTCTTCGCTTCGCACTTCGTGCTTTGCTCAGAATGACAGGAGGAATAGATATGTCAGGTGTTTAGCGAATTTTCATCTGAGAAAGGCTTCCTGAAGTCATTCCATAAATAACATCTGCAATAAAAGCAACTCGCTTAGAGTGGGTTACGATAATGACGCATTTGCCGTCATCATGAGCAAGCGAAGTGAGTATATTGAGAATCTCCGATTCGGTTTCCCCGTCAAGATTGCCAGTAGGCTCATCCGCAATAATGATATCTGGGTTATGGGCAAGGGCTCTCGCAATGGCAACACGCTGTTGCTCTCCACCGGAAAGTTTTAGTATTTTTCGTTCGGCTGTTTCTTGATCAATCCCTACTTTTTCCAGCAACGAATAAGCGAAGGCTTTTTTGTCGACCTCAGCGCTTTCGCTGATATTCATCGAAAGGACTATGTTTTTTATGGCGCTGGTATTGGTAAGTAAGTTAAAGCTTTGGAATACCACACCTATGCCTTTTGAGCGATAGTTGTCGCGATCAATGTCTTGAAGACTGTTGCCATTGAACAGTATTTCTCCTTCTTTGCAAACATCAAGCCCAGCGATTAAGGAAAGCAGAGTTGACTTTCCTGAACCCGATTTTCCAACGATGGTATAGACTTTTCCGGCGTCGAAGTTTGCATTAACTTGGTTCAAAATTAAACTTTTCGTTCCTTCGTATTTGTACGATACGTTTTGTAATATTAAGGTGCTCATAAGATCACTCAGTTCCTTTCCATGAGAATTTTTATAGGTTCGTATTTCGTAATCCTGCTGGTAGAAACAAGACCCGCAAGGGTTGCAAGAAGAAAAGCGATTCCTATGATTTGCAGCAGGGTAATAAGGTTTAGTGAAACGTTCATTTCTGAAAGTGGTTGGGCGTTTGCGTTGAAGCCGCCAGGCACCATGTTCATGCCCCCGCCTGAACTTATCATCATCGGCCCGCCACCTCTTTGTCCAGCTTCGCCACCACGAGGATCTGCCGAGAAAGCATTGCTTGAAGCGGCTTCAACTTGTTGAGAAAGAAGCACATTACTGATGGGCTGTGCGGCAAGAAGACCAACCCCAATTCCAATAACCAGACAAATTGAAGTCATAACTAAAATTTCTGACCAAAGACCCAGAGAGACCCTGCTTTTCTTCATGCCCATAGCGCGCAGCACCCCTATTTCGTATTTGCGTTCACGAACAGCGATAGAGGTAAGAAGCACAAGGATGATAGCACCTAACACCAGCACTACAACCATAAAAGTAAGGGTGATGCTTTTGAGTCCCAGCACTGGTTTTACAATCGTGTTGTAGGAGCTCTCATCGGTAGAAACGATGAATTGGTCGCTCAAGCCGGCGCTTCGAACAAAGCTTTCAAATTCAGCAAGCAGTTCCGGATTTTTCAAAAAATAGGTAACATTGAGAGAGATGTTATTTTCTCCAGCGCTGCGAAGATTTAAAAAGGTATCAAGGGTTGTAAGAATTTCATTGCGGTGATTGAGGCCTGCCAACTGAGGCATATTTTCATTATCGTAGGCATCTTTAAGGTCGTCATAGACGCCAACAACTTTTAGTTCGGCTGTTGCATTTCGCCACGCCCGGAAGGTTTCATCGGGGCCTTGGGAAAGAGTATATTCGTGGTTATTGGAAGCGTAGATGTCGCCATCGCTATAGTTTGTCATGTCGGTAGTTGAAGGAATTTCAAGGGTCATCTGAACTTGTAAAGCAATCGAATCACCAACGCTGATATTGTTTAACGCTGCTATTTCTTCACTCACAAGACATTCGTTATCAGCGGCAGGCATAGTGCTTTGACCATCATCTGCAAGAGTGCGGTTGTTTTCATCGAAGTCGTTCCAGTATCCACCATAAAGCCTGAAATTTCCATCACTCATATTGAGCAGGGCAGGCCCGCTCCCACCACCTTGAGCGCGCGCAATTCCGCCTCCATCTAAGGCAGCATTCGTGGTTGAATCGTCAGCACTTTGATCAATAGCGGTAAGGGTTTCCGAGTTAGCAGAAATGGATCCGTAGGCAACAACTTTTTGCAAAGTATCAGACTCTGAAAACTTCAAAAGGAGTTCAGGAGAAATTTGCGGAACCCTCATTCTTACTCTGTTATCGGTTGCATTTGCCATGGCTTCAGCCCGCAGCTTTTCTGTGTCAGGGGTAATGCGAACCTCAGAGCTGAAGCGGGTTTGGTAATCTTCAATAACGGCGTTTGCGGTATTGTTGATAATGAGAGCTACGATAGAAGTTACAATAATAATGAACATAATGCTCATGATAAGAGCGTTTCGTCCTTTGTTGCGCAAGAGGTTTTCGAGCGCGTTGGTTAAGATATACATAAGATTCCCTTTCTCTGTCTACGCAAAGAATAGCAAGGCAATCTGACCCTAATCTAACTAGTGTCATCTTTCCCACATACGTCATCCTGAGCGAAGCCCCATGTCATCCTGAATGAAGCCCCATGTCATCCTGAACGAAGTGAAGGATCTAGCGAAGCGAAGGATCCATAACTCAAGTGGAGTGTAAAACTACTGTGGGAGATTCATGGTGAAGACAATGCCGCCCTCAACATTTTCCAGCGAATACTCAATCGACATTTGCGAAAGGGCTTTACTGACGAGCGCAAGTCCCAAACCACTTCGCTTCAGCCCTTTACTTCTCGCTTCATCAGTATGGTAAAAAGGCTCGAAAAGTTTTGAGAGCGTTTCTTCAGGAATAGGGGATCCTTCATTAAAGACAGATACACGCACGGTGTTTTCACCTTGTTCTGCTCCGACAATGCTGATATTGCCGCCTTCAGGGGTGTTCTGGATAGCATTAGCAACAATGTTTGAAAAGGCTCGCCTAAAGAGAGGTTCATCAATTTTCACGCGTAAAGACCCGTCGATTTCCGTAACGATTTTCTGATTATGCGTTTCAGCAAGAGCGGCATGTGATGTTAATACAGTTTCTGCGAGGGCAGCTAAGTTTACCTGTTGCATGTTTAAGGAAATCTTGTGGTCAGTCAGCTTAACAATCTCGAGTATTTCAGAAACTAAACTCGCTTGTTCGTTTGCAAGCCTGAGACAGGTGCGCAGAGTTTCAGGGTGTTCTTTTCCCGGAATTACCCCTTCAAGTACACCCTCAAGAAGAGCTGTCGTTGCTGCAAGGGGTGTCTTTAATTCGTGGGAAGCGGCGGCAAAAAAATACCGCTGGCTTTCTTCCATTTCTCGTTGCTTTTGGATTTCTCTTTCAAGCTCGAGAATGGTTTCCTTCAGGCGCTCATACATTCGGTAAACATCATTTGCCATTTGTCCAATTTCATCCGAACGCAACACCGGAGCTGAAACCAGCTCTAAGCTGGCCATCTTAGCGGTGTCTTTTGCAAGCGATTTTACTGGGTGAGCGATGCTGCGAGCAAAGAAAATTGCACAGATTGTGCCAACAAGAAGCAACAACAATAAAGCGAGGGTTGTTCTTTGCATGATTTCGTTATAGGCACCCATATTGGAAGGATTGGTGCTGATAAAAATTGCAATGCCGCTTGTGGTGTTCATCACCATTTGGAAATTGCGCCCTGTGAAAGGGTTTCCTGATATTCCTGAGCCTTCAGTTGCAGAAGGGGTTCCGGGAAATGATTCTTTTGCCATAAAAGAACCCTTCAGGGAATAGGGTGGTGTCGTGGACGGATCACGAGGCGGAAGAACCTGAAAGTCGCTTTCGTAATTGGGAGTAGCATACAATATCTGCCCATCCCTTATGCGCAAGCAAAACTCAAAGTAGGAATTCTTTTCATGAAAAGCTTCAGCAGTAGCAATCGCTTCCTCTTCCGTTTTTCCCTCAAGCTCATAACGGAGAGGCTCAAAGATACTGGTGAGTTGCTGCTGCTGACTCATGGATATTGCCACTGATATTTGATTAGAAAAGAACAGAGCAGAAACCCCGATCACTACGATCAGGATAAAGGTAGTGTAGAGAAAAACTTTGCCGAATATGCCTAATGACTTACGCTTCATTGCCAAGATCCTCTAAGCAATATCCAACACCTTTTACGGTTCTAATTATATTGACAGGTAGTTTTGTTCGGAGCTTTTTAATATTGGCATGAACTATGCCATCAGTGCCCTCAAATTCGTAACCCCAGATTCTAGAAATGATGGTGTCGTGAGAAACAATTTTGCCGGCATTGCGGGTAAGGAGCGCTACAATTTCGAATTCTTTTGGCGTGAATGCTATTTCCGTTTTGTCGAAAATCGCTTTTTGGGATTCTAGAAATAAGCTAAGGCGACCCGCACAAAGCGTGCGCTTCAAGGTGCCATTTCTGCGAAGAAGAGCTTCAACTCTTTTAATCAGCACCAGCATAGAGCAGGGCTTGACTACGTAGTCATCCGCTTCGTGGGCGAATGCGGAAAGCTGATTTTCGTCATCGCCGAGCGCGGTCATCATGAGTACGGGAGTGTCTCCCAGCCTGCGGATTTCTTCAAGAAGCTTATGGCCACTGGTGCCAGGTAGCATAATGTCGAAGATGGCAAGGTGATAGGTATTGTCGTAGATTTTATAGAGGGCTTCATCCCCGTTGTTGCAGGCGTCAACTACATATCCAGCTTTTCGTAGGAACCCTACGGTCATATCAAGGATATTCGTATCGTCCTCTACGACAAGTACCTTAATCTCCAACTTCCCTCACCCCACTCTTCAACAGGGGACCACAGAACACAGGGGGACGGTTCTCGTGTGTTCTGTGTTGACTGTGCTGTTAGTCTTTTTTGATTTCAGCCTTTGGTTTTGCGGTTGGCTTCTTGGGGGTAGACTTAGGCTTCTTTTCTGCTGCCTCTGCCTTTTTCGGTGCTGGTTTTTTTGCTGGTTCTTTAACCTTCGGTTCTGCTTTTTTCTTTTCAGCGTTTTCTACAATTTCAAAATCTTTAAAGAAGTCATTTTCAGATTCGGCTTTTTCAGGAGATATTGCAGCTGGTTTTGTTGCTACAGCAGGCTGTACAACGTTTGTAACTGCAGGGGAGGCAGTAGCTTTAACAGCAGGTGTTTCTGCTACAACAGGTGCGCTTTGGGCTTGCTTGCTGGAATGGTTAGCCAGCAAAGATTCTAGTTGCTTGTTTCTTTTTGAACCCCAAAGCAAAAGCCCGATTCCAGCAAGAATCGCAGTTATGCCAAAGGAGTTGATTACAAATGAAAAAACTTGCGGTAGTAGCTGTTCCCAAATATACGCAGAAATTTCTTCTGAGGTTGCTCCTTGAGCAGATGCGCCAGCAAGCATGGTAGTTTGTGGCGATACAAAAAGCACGATCTGTGCTATTCCTAATACAAGAAATATAAGTGCTAAAACAAAAAATACAATTGCAAAAACTCGTTTTGACTGCATAGTCAGTCCTCCATTCTAATTGTCGCGTATCAGGGTATCACAATAATCTAACTGCAATCTAACCATTTGAGAATATGTGTCGGTTGCTTCGCAACATCCCTATGTGCACTTCGTTCGTTAACACTCACTCCGTTATGGATCCTGAACGTGCATGTCACCCTGAGGCTAAGCCCCTGTCATTCTGAGGCGTAGCCCCTGTCATCCTGAGCACAGCCCCTGTCACCCTGAACGGGCCTGTCATCCTGAGCGCAGCGAAGGATCCATGATGAAGTTTTTGTAAAGGGTTTCTTTCGCCTATTCTTGTATATAATGGAATTTACCTTTAAAACAAGAAAGAGAAGCTGATGAAAGAGTACAACCCCCACGACATAGAACCACGCTGGCAAAAAACCTGGGAAACTTCTGGGTTAAACACGGTAACAGAAGATTCTGCGAAACCGAAAAAATACGTTCTTGAAATGTTTCCGTATCCTTCGGGCGATATTCACATGGGGCACGTGCGCAACTATACCATCGGCGATGTGATTGCGCGTTATTCCAAAATGCGTGGCTTCGACGTTTTGCACCCTATGGGCTGGGATGCCTTTGGGCTTCCTGCAGAAAACGCTGCGATCAAAAGCAATAGCCATCCTGCGAAATGGACTTATGCAAACATTGAAACCCAAAAAGCATCCTGTATGCGCTTGGGCTTTTCCTACGATTGGGATCGTACGGTAGTTGCGTGCGACCCAGAATATTATCACTGGGGTCAGTGGATATTTCTTCAGATGTGGAAAAAGGGGCTGGTAGAACGAAAGAGTTCGCCGGTGAATTGGTGCGCAGATTGCGGCACGGTACTTGCGAACGAGCAAGTTATCAACGGGGCTTGCTGGAGATGCAAAAACGAAGTTGAAAAACGCGAGCTCGAGCAATGGTTCCTCAAAATCACCGATTATGCTCAAGAGCTCCTCGATGACCTCGATAAGCTAACCGGGTGGCCAGAACGCGTTAAGCAGATGCAGGCAAACTGGATAGGGCGCTCTCAGGGTGCCGAAGTCGATTTTTTGTTGTGCGACAAGCAAGGCAACGTGCCCGTTAACTCCTCAGAAAAAGATACGATTACCGTTTTCACCACGCGTCCTGACACGCTGTTTGGATGCAGCTTTTTCTTGCTAGCTCCAGAATACCCAGGGCTGCTTGACCTAGTGGAAGGCAGCGAATACGAACAAGGCGTCCGCGACCTTATTGCAGCGACCGAAAAAATTAGTGCCGTTGAACGCGCCCAGGGCGACCGCGAAAAACATGGGGCTTTCACCGGGCGTTATATGCAAAACCCCATCAACGGCGACAAGGTGCCCATTTGGGTTGCCGACTATATTGTATCTGACTACGGAACGGGCGCGGTTATGGCGGTTCCCTGTGGCGACCAGCGCGACTTTGAATTTGCCCGCAAATACAACCTGCCTATTCCACCCATTATTCTGCCAGAAGACGATCCGCTGTATCCTGAATTAGCAGGTGTGAAAGAGCGCAAGCGCAGCGATGTGCCTTGGGAAAAAAGCTTTGAAGCTGAAGGCATCATGGTTCAATCAGGGCAATATACGGGGCTTCGAGGTGGGAAAGATTCGCCCGCAGTTGAGGCAATCATTTCTGATTTGGCGGCAGAGGGCAAGGGCAAAAAAGCCATTAACTTCCGTCTGCGCGATTGGCTGATTTCACGCCAGCGTTATTGGGGTAACCCAATTCCCGCGATTTATTGTGATGCTTGCGGCGTGGTGCCTGTGCCTGAAGAAGATTTGCCCGTTGTTTTGCCGCTTGACCTCGATATTACCAAAGGCGAAGCGTTGGCAGATCACAAAGAATTCGTTGAATGCATGTGCCCCGTTTGCAGGAAACCAGCACGTCGCGAAACGGATACCATGGATACTTTCACCTGTTCATCCTGGTATTTCTTGCGCTACGCCGACCCGCATAACGCTAAAGTGCCTTTCGACCCCGCTAAAGCTAATCGTTGGCTTCCGGTAGATCAATACATTGGAGGCATCGAACACGCCATTTTGCACCTGCTCTATTCTCGCTTCTTTGTGAAGGTTTTGCGCGACATTGGCATGACCAACTTTGATGAACCGTTCCAAAACTTGCTGACGCAAGGCATGGTAAAACTCAACGGTGAAACTATGTCGAAGTCTAAGGGTAATACTGTTGCGCCTGAAGACATGATTGCTGAATATGGCGCGGATGCCGTGCGCGCATTCATTTTGTTTATGGCACCACCTGACAAAGATTTGGAATGGGAAGAAGACGGGCTAGCGGGAATTTATCGTTTCCTTAACCGCGTGTGGCGCCAAGTGTTTGACTTCGTTGGTCAGGCTGAAGAAGAAACTCTTTTCCAGGCTGCTGCTGAAGCTTCTACCGAAAAAGAAATTGCAGATTTGGCGGCAACACTGAAGCGCGAACGCCATCGCGTGGTCAGCAAAGTGATCGACGATATTGAGCGCAACAATTTCAATACGGCGCTTTCTGCCATCATGGAACTGTCGAATACAGCGGGGGATTATTTGCGAAAAATTTCTGCGGAACAGCGCAGGGCTGATGCAACACTCAGTGCCCTTGATCGCGAGGTTGCTACAGTTTTGGTAACTTTACTTGCTCCTATAGCCCCTCATTGGGCAGAAGAAATGTGGCAAGTTGCCCTTGGTGGCGAAGGTTCTGTACATCTTCAGCCTTGGGCAGATTTTGACCCTGAACAGGCAAAGGCTGATGAAGTTGAACTAGCGGTGCAAATCAACGGCAAAGTTCGCGCCAAGATTACCGTTGATGCCAGTGCTTCTGAAGATGCCATTAAAGAAGCAGCGCAAACTGCCATTGAAGACTTCCTTGAGGGCAAAGCTATCCAAAAGGTCGTGGTTGTTCCCGGGCGTCTGGTGAGCATCGTCGTGAAATAGCATTGTGGGTGCGGTATGAGTAAAAAAACGAAAAAGCAAACCACTCTCAAAAGGACGCTTCATTACTATTGGTGGGTGACCTCCAAGCACTGGGTTTTGTTTGCGACGTCAGTAATATCAACCCTTGGTTTTGTGTTCTTCCTGTCTTACGCAAACCCCTATATCGTGGGGCTGGTGGTGGATAAAGTGAGCGTTGAATCAATCACGCCAGACCAAATTCTGCCAGTGTTTGGCCCTTATATCTTTTTGCTGATAGGTGCCAATGTGCTAGGGCAATTCTTCTCTAAGTTGCAAGACTATACCGTATGGAAACTGGAACTGAAAGCCAACTATGCCCTCGCAACCTACGTCTTTGACCGCCTTTCAAATCAATCGATGACCTTCCACACCAACCGCTTCGGTGGGTCGCTCGTAAGCCAAACGCAGAAGTTCATTAGCGCCTACACCACCTTGCTGGAAAGCTCGATCTATGCGGTGATTCCCATTGTTAGTTCAGCGGTATTTACCATGATTATGCTTTCAAGCAGAGTGCCGCTTTACGTGATTATTCTTTTCGCTCTGCTCATCATTTATGTGTTTGCCGCCTACAAAATGTACAAGCGCATTTTGCCCCTGAACGCGAAAGCAGCGGGCGCACAAAACGTGCTTTCTGGGGAACTTTCTGACAGTATTACCAACATTTTATCGGTGAAAACTTTTGGGCGGGAAGCTTACGAGCGGAAGCTTTTTGATGCGGCAAATAAAGATGTTTTTGCAGCGGATTCGAAGCGTATGAGAGCCTCAATTTTGCGAGGTGCGGTAACTAGTTTCATCATCGTTATTATCATGACTTTGGTGGTGATTTTTATCACGGGTGGCAATGCTTGGTTTGGTATTAGCGCGGGCACTTTGGTAATGATGTTCACTTATACCTATTCGTTAACCATGCAGTTCAACCGCATCAATATTACGTTTACTCATTTCAATCGCGGTTTCGGTGATGCTACCGACATGACCATCATTTTGGATGAACCAACTCTGGTTGCAGACGTTGAGGGAGCTACGGAACTTGTCGTAACCAAAGGTGAAATAAAAATCGAAGACGCAACTTTTTGGTATGCAGATGCCGAAGAGAAAGACACCATTTTTAAAGGATTTAGCCTCGATATTCCAGCCGGGCAGAGGGTTGGATTAGTGGGGAAATCCGGCTCAGGTAAAACTACGTTAACGACACTGCTTTTGCGTTTATCCGACCTGCAAGAAGGACGAATTCTGGTAGACGGGCAAGACATTGCTTGTGCTTGCCAGGTAAGCGTTCGTCAGCAGATTGGCTACGTTCCCCAAGAGCCGTTGCTTTTCCATCGCAGTATTCGAGAAAACATTGCCTACGGCAAACCTGATGCTACCGATGATGAAATTCGCCAAGCCGCTATTCAGGCTAATGCGCTCGATTTCATCGAGGCCTTGCCTCAGGGGTTTGAAACCATAACGGGGGAGCGAGGCGTGAAGCTTTCGGGTGGGCAACGTCAGCGGGTTGCAATAGCGCGGGCAATTTTGGCTTCTTCTCCCATTTTGCTGCTGGATGAAGCAACTTCGGCCCTTGACTCTGAAAGCGAAAAGCTCATCCAAGATGCGTTGCAAAACCTTATGCGGAACAGAACTTCAGTCGTGGTTGCCCATCGACTTTCTACCGTTGCCAGCCTTGACCGCATCATTGTTTTGCGGGATGGAAAAATTGTAGAAGACGGCACTCATCAAGAGCTTATTGAAGCCAAAGGGGAATACGCTCACCTTTGGAGCCGCCAAACTGGTGCGTTCTTGGCAGGAGATTGCTGCTAAATAGATCTATAAATATCTGTCGGGCACTTCGTACCCTCTCTATTTGCACTTCGTTCGTTTACGCTCACTCCGTTATAGATCCTTCATTTCATTCAGGACGACAAGCCCCCCCCATGTCATCCTGAGGCGTAGCCGAAGGATCCATAGATCCTTCATTTCATTCAGGATGACAAACCTAATTCAGGATGACAAGACTAACCCAGGATGACAAATATCTGTCGGTTGTTGGTTTAAATCTTCCAGTCTGCTTGATGAGTATGAAGCCATTCATGAGCTGTGTGAGAAAGGGGTTTCTCCAAAGTTTTCTCGTAGAGCTCAATAATTTGCGAATTCTTATGAGACATGCGCAAACTATCGCTCACATCAAGCTTATTGAGAATCTGAGCCCGGTCTTTTGCAAGCTCGCGGTCAAATTCAATAGGCTGTCCGCCACCGCCAACACAACCACCAGGGCAGGCCATAATCTCTATGAAATCGTAAGCAACTTCACCTTTGTCCAAAGCGGCAAGCAGCTTGGCGGTATTTTCCAGGCCACTGGCAATTGCAATATGCACGGGAGTTCCGTTGACCTCAAGTTCTTTGCTTGTCCAAGGTTTTTCCGGAGTAGCATCGGTGCAATCGCAATCGTCAAAGTTCGCATCTTTGCCGGTTAAAAGCGAAACAGCAGTTCTAAGCGCTGCTTCCATAACGCCGCCAGTGCGCCCAAAGATGGTGCCTGCTCCACTGGATTCTCCTAGGGGGTTATCGAATTCGGTTTCTTCCAGTTCAGCGCAGTTCACCATAAACATACGCAGCATGTTGTCGAATTCGCGCACGGTCAAAACGGCGTCTACGTCACTTCCCCCTTCGGTGGACAATTCGGGTACATCGCATTCGTATTTTTTTGCAACACAAGGCATGACTGAAATGCAAAACAGCTTCTGCCCTGTAGCTTCAGCTTCCTCTTTCATTGTATTTTTCACTACGGCACCAAGCATCTGGTGAGGCGATTTTGCGCTGGAAAGTTGCGGCACAATAGAAGGATAATGCTGCTTGGCAAAGCGCACCCACCCTGGGCAACAAGAGGTGAACAGGGGGCGCGGCTGGTCGCTTCCTAAGAATTCAATAAACTCGCTGCCTTCTTCCATAATGGTGAGGTCAGCGGCAAAATCGGTATCGAAAACATGGTCAAACCCTAAAGCTCGCAGTGCACTTGCCATGCGGCCAGGGGTAGCGTCTTCCGGATTGATTTCAATACCTTCACCCCAAGAAGACCGAACAGCAGGAGCAACTTGGACCACCGTTCTTACCGCAGGGTCAAGTAAAGCTGCCATGACTTTATCGATATCGTTTCGCGCAGTGAGGGCACCGGTGGGGCAGTGCGTAATGCATTGTCCGCAAAGAGAACAGCCAGATTCTTGAATGGTGTCACCGGAGGTTTGTATGCTCGCATGAGGGCCAGAACTGACAAACTTCCACACGGCACAGTGCTGCACCTTTTCGCAAATTGCTACGCAGCGTGAACACTTAATACACTTGGAAGAATCGCGCTGAAGGGGGAAGGTTTCGTCCCATACGCCTTTGGCGGGAATATCGCCTTCGACAGCGTCGGGAACAGCCAAGTCTGCGGCAAGCTTGCGAAGTGCGCAGGTGTCAACTCGTTCACACTTAGTACATTCGGAACGATGTCCCGCCAAAATTGTTTCCAGGTTTGAACGGCGAGCATCCACAACGGCAGCCGTGTTGGTTTGAACAACCATTCCTTCTCGAACAAAAGTGTTGCAAGCGGCCGACAGGTTTTCTTCGCCTGTAATGTTTACCAAGCACACCCGGCAAGACCCAATGCAATTAATATGTTTCATAAAACAGAGGGTTGGAATTTTGATTCCCGCTTTTTTTGCCGCACCCAATACGGTTGCGTTTTCAGAAATCTCTACATCGCGACCGTCAATTGTTAGTTTTACCATTGTCCAAGTTCCCTTCCGGTTAACGCGCCTATTCCATAATGATCACAGCGCAAACAGCGGCCACATTCCTGGCTGACTTCTTCTGCACTGATAGGTTCTTCAACATAGTCAAAGTCGTTCCTGCGTTCACGGGCAGGACGCTCTGCTATATTTACGCGACCGTATGGTGCTCGGTCGTTCACTCGTGGGTTGGGAACTGTTACTCCGCAATCAAGTTCGTGGTTGAATCCAAAAAATTCATCGATATTGCGCGCAGCCGTCTTGCCTGCACCAATTGCCATGATGATGGTTTTGGGGCCAGTTTGGCAGTCCCCGCCAACGAAAATGTTGTCAAAACCATCTGAGTGCAGGAATTCGTCGGCGGCGAAGTAGTTCCGGACAGCTTTCATGCCGAAGTCTTCAAAGGGTTCAGATACGATATCTTGTCCGACAGCAATGAGGATCACGTCTGCTTCCAGGCGCATTTCGGGCTTCGTTGCTGCAACCGGTGCCGGGCGATTGCCCTTCACCGCGCCGATGTATTGTGGCTGGCAGATGAGGGCCGCCACATCACCCTTTTCATTAGTTTCGATGCGCACGGGGGCTTGCAGAGTCATCATTTCGATGCCTTCTGCAATGGCTGCTTCTACTTCTACGGCAAGAGCTGTCATATCTTCTAACCTGCGGCGATAGGCAACGGTTACGCTTTCAGCTCCAGAACGAATACTGGTGCGAGCACAATCCATCGCCACGTTGCCGCCACCGATAACCACTACTTTCTTACCGGTGAAATCGGGATAATCATCATCTCCAATGCGTTCAAGCAGATCAACGGCGCTCATGACACCGCTCGCTTCAGCGCCCTCTAGTTTGAGAGTTTTGCCCTTTTGGGCACCGATTGACACATAAACCGCATCGAAGTCTGTTGCGATTTTTTTCATGCTTGAAGCGTCAACACTATTCTCATACTCAACGCAAATGTTTCCTGCGCCTAATATTGTGCGGATGTCTTCGTCCAGGCGTTCCCGAGGCAAACGATAAGCGGGAATACCGTAGCGCATCATGCCGCCAAGCTGCTTGCGCCTTTCAAAAACAGTAACCTCGTGTCCCATAAGACCAGCAAAGTAAGCACAGGTCAACCCTGATGGGCCGCCACCGATAACGGCAATTCGTTTTCCGCTCGGTGCGGCTGCTTGCGGTACAGAAACTTTATCAGCTGCAATTTTGTCAACGGCATATTTCTTAATGCCGCGAATATTGATCGGTGCGTCAATTAATGAGCGGCGGCATTTAATTTCACAAGGATGCTCGCACACCAGGGCGCAAGCTGTAGGGAAAGGGTTGTCTTTTCGCACCATTTTCACGGCGCCCGCGAAGTCTTCTTCCTGAACAAGAGCAATGTATGCCGGTACGTTTACGTGAGCTGGGCATAAGGTTACGCAGGGAACATCTTGTTCGTAAGCGCTTTGGCATTGCCTCTTGGTCAGGTGGCTTTCGTATTCTGCAGCGAGCTGAGAAAGGCCTTCCAAAACAAGAGATCCGGCATGATAACCAATGGCGCAATCAGCTGTTTCGCATAAAAGCTGGGCTTTCTTGCGAAGATTTGCCACGGTCTTAGCGGTCGCAGTGTAATCAAGTACCTGGCGAAGAAGTTTTTCCATTTGCGGAATGCCTTCTCGGCACGGCGTACATTTTCCGCAAGTTTGCGCCATGCTTGCTTGAAGCAAGCTCAGCTGAATTCCGATAGGGCATACGCCTGTGGGGGTTGCTTTTAGGCGGTGCGCGAAAGAATTAAGTAATTCGTCAACAAACAATTCCTCAGATGTTTGAGGTTTAATCGAAATCATTTTCATGGTATTAGCCACATCCTTAAAATAGGCAATTTTTTGTAGTGCCTCAGGTGAGAGTACTATTGTAGGGGAATTTTGAAATATATCTTCAATTAAAACTTGGTTCGGTTCTTTCCGTGGTCTTAAAGGGATTTTAGATCCTTCACTTCATTCAGGATGACAAATATGTGTCGGTTGCTCTGCAACCTCTCTATTTATACTCCGTTCGCTTTCGCTCACTTCGTTCAGGATGACATGTTCATTCAGGATAACAGGGATGGTGCTTTTGTCATGCTGAGCGGAGGGTGCGAAGCACCCGAAGTCGAAGCATCCAAGTGGTGAAGGTGTGGATCCTTCGCTACGCTCAGGATGACATGCTCGTCCAGGGTGACATGCTTGTTCAGGATGACAAGGAGGTGCCAGAAGGCCGAACCTTGTTTGCTTGTAACATTTTGGGTCGTGTGTTATGTTTGCCTGACATTATTTCGAAAAGTATCACAAAAAGAAGCTTTTCACTGCGATTCGCAAAAGCGAATTTGGCCGACCGGGGGTTAACTATTATGAATAAGACTACTATTTTTCCGAAACAATTCTTTCGCTTTAAAAGCAGGGGAAGCTTAAAGCTTTTATGGCTACCTTTGCTCGTCACAGCGATTTTCATTTTTGTCTTCTTACCAGGCTGTTCCCCTGTCAAAACGGAGCAGCTCCCAGCCACTTCCATCAAGATTACCACCTTAAAAGGGCCTTCCAGTATTGGCTTGGTTGAGCTGATGGACAAAGAACCTGTTTCGCAAGGAACAAATTATGAATTCACTGTTGCAGGCAGTCCTGATGCAGCCGTTGCTGCGCTCACCAGCGGATCAGCCGATATTGCAGCACTGCCTTCCAATATGGCTTCTAATATCTACCAAAAAACTAATGGCGATATTGTGGTGTTGGCGATTAGTTCTTTGGGAAATTTCTCTCTTCTTGAATCAGGCTCAACTGTTAATACCATGTCTGATTTGCGGGGGAAGACTATTCACGCAAGCGGGCAAGGGGCAAACCCCCAATACATTCTCGAGTACCTTCTGACAAAAGTGGGGCTTAGTGCCGGAAGCGATGTGGAAATCGTTTGGCACGCTGAACAGAGCGAACTTTTAGCGCTTTTGGCTTCGGGGGAAGTAAATCTTGCAATGCTTCCAGAACCCTTCACCGCCTCAGCGCTTGCTAAAAACAGCGGCTTGCGGGTCGCTTTGCAACTTGATGAGATTTGGGAAAGGGAAACAGGAGAACCGCTAGTAACCGGGTGTATCGTTGCCCGGAAAGGTTTCATCGAAAGCAACCAAATCGTTGCGGAAAACGGTAAAAGCTTGATCGATGAATTTCTCTACGCTCTAGAAGATTCTGTTACCTGGACACAGGCGAACCCAGATGAAGCCGCAGTTCTTTGTGTGAAATACGACATTGTTGCCAATGAAGTCATCGCAAAAGACGCCTTGTCGCGGTTGAAACTCACCTATTTAGCGGGGGATGAAATGAAAAGCGCACTTTATGCGTATCTCGAAATTTTGCATATTGCAAATCCTCAATCAATAGGAGGAAGCATGCCAGATGAAAACTTCTATTATCGAGGCAAAGCTTGATAGAAGAACCTGCTCATAGGAGTTTGTCGAAAGCGGAAAGGGAAAAGAATCGCCGTGTTTATCGATTCTGGCTGGTTAAACCGCGCTCTGAAAATCCAATAGCAAAAACGGCGCAGGTACTAGCTGTTTTCGGCATCCTTCTTTTATGCTGGTGGCTGGTTGCAATTGCGGTTAACAAGCCGCTCATTGTTCCGAGCCCTCCAGAAGTTTTCATTCGCCTTCTCTCGCTCATTTCTGAAGGCGGTTTTTGGTTGAGTGTAGCGGCCAGCCTAGGACGTATTTTGGTAGGTTTTTGTTTAGGTATGATGGCGGGTACTCTATTTGCTTTTGTGATGTATCGCGTTCACGCAGTTCACGTTACGCTTTCGCCCCTTATCAGGATCATACAAGCGACGCCCATTGTTTCTTTCATTATTATCGCCCTCATTTGGACACCAACAAATTTATTGCCCGTTTTGATTTCAGGTCTTATGGTGTTTCCCGTTGCATGGTCAAACATTTCAACTGGTCTCAAAAATATTGACACTTCTGTTTTAGAAATGGCAAGTGCTTTTCGCATTCCTCGAACAAAAATGATCAGACATGTTTTCTTCCCTGCTTTGCGTCCCAATTTTAATGCTGCAATTATGAGCGGCATTGGGTTGGCTTGGAAATCGGGAGTCACCGCTGAAGTGCTTGCTTTGCCGCTGTCTGCCATTGGGCGCGAAATTTACCAGGCTAAGATATACCTCGAGACCCCCGATCTTTTCGCCTGGACAATAGTGGTTGTCATTCTGAGTATTTCGTTGGAATTCGCTTTTAAGCAGGCTCTTCTCCGGCGCAGGGCAAAGCCTTTTGGGAAAACTGCGGACTACCAGGAAAAGCATGGTGCTCAGGCAACGGGCGTATTGCAAACTTCGCAATCAGAAGAAGGAAGAAGAGGTGGCAAAGATGGGTCTTAAAGTTGATTCTGTCACCGTTTCTTTCGGGGACAAAAAAGTGCTGCGAGAGTTTTCGCTCGCTTTCCCCCCAAGCGGTTTTGTGGGGATAAGTGGCCCTTCAGGGTGTGGTAAAACAACCCTTCTCAAAACTATTGCAGGGTTAATAAACCCTGATGAAGGTAGTATTGCTGGTCTTGATAATACAACCTTTTCCTTGGTGTTTGCTGAAGATGTTTTGCTTGACTGGCTTACTGTTGAAGAAAATATTCAGTTGGTTGTGCCTCAGGGAAAAGCTCAAGTATCAGAGTTGCTTGAAATGGTAGAGTTGCCTGGTTATGAGAAATTTTATCCTGCTGACTTAAGTAAGGGTATGAAGCGGCGGGTAGCAATTGCTCGTGCCTTAGCGGTTGAAAGTGACGTGCTGTTGCTCGATGAGCCCACCGCTAACCTGGATAAACGCCTCGCTTTTGCCATCATGGAAAAAATTGTAACCTTGCGTAAAGATAAGCTCACCATCTGCGTTACGCACGACATCGAAATTCTCGAACAATTTGCAACGCAAACCTATCGCTTCTAAAAGACTGTCATCCTGAACAAGCATGTCATCCTGAACAAGCATGTCATCCTGAACAAGCATGTCATCCTGAACAAGCATGTCATCCTGAACAAACATGTCATCCTGAACAAACATGTCATCCTGAACAAACATGTCATCCTGAACAAACATGTCATCCTGAAAGCCCCATGTCATCCTGAGCGAAGCGAAGGATCCATTCTTTAAATATCTGTCGGTTGCTGTCGCATCCTCCCTAAAAATACTTCGTTCGCTTTCGCTCACTCCGTTATGGGTCCTTCGACTTCGGGTGCTTCGCACCCTCCGCTCAGGACGACAGGGCGACATGCTGCCTCAGGATGACAGAGGTGCACCCTCGGATGACATGGCTACTGCACTTCCTTTATCAGTTATGCGATACTTCTGCGATTTACTGTTGGGCTTATCGGGAACAGTCATTTCAATTAATCCAGCAAACAGCAAGGGTTCTACATTTCGCTTGAACGCCCGATAGTCATTCTTTTTCCCTATTGCATCGAATATTTCATTTCTCGAAAGGCTTTTTGTTTCAAGGGCTTTCAGAACTAACACCATCGTATCTGTGAGGGGCGTATTTGCATAGGCATCTTTGGGGCTTTCCTGATATTTGGCTTGCGCTTCAATGGTTTCGAGAATCGCAGAAAGTGCGAATTCGATAAATTCACTGGAATTATTTTGCTTTTGCGCACTTTGCAGTGCTTCGTAATACTGTGGTCTTTTTTCAAAAAACAGAGATTCCATCGGTATCCATGCAAAAATTTCGTTCCACTTGGCAAGGATAAGGGTCTGCCAGAGCCGCCCCATGCGCCCGTTGCCATCAGCGAATGGATGAATGGTCTCGATTTCACAATGCACCACTGCACTTTTAAGCAGTGGGTGTAATTCAGTTTCTTTTGCCCAGATAAGCAATTCCTCAATCAGTTGAGGAACAAACTGCGGGCGCGCCCCTACGTGTACAACCTTTTCATCATCAAATACTCCCACGTCGCCACTGTGGAACTTCCCAGATTCTTTTAGTAGCCCGTCTGTCATGAGTTTATGTGCGTGAAGGAAGGCTTGAACATCGTAGGGGTCGAAGGTCATTATTTTGTCGTAGGCTTCAAAGGCGTTTTTCACTTCCTTTATCTCAACCTGCTTGCCAGCTACTAATTTTCCTTCTAGTACATCAGTTACTTCATCCAGTGAGAGCGTATTGCCTTCAATGGCAAGCGAAGAGTAGACGGATCTTACCCGGTTCTTGCGATGGAGTTTGATATTGAGGTTAAAGCTAGAACCAACCTCAAGGCGCGTTGCGGCTTCGACAATTTTTGCCAATAAATCTGCCGCCTTTATCGTAATTATATGGGAGGTGCTTCTGTCATTACGGTAATCCCTTGTAGCTTTCTTGGTTTCGTTAGATTTTATAAAAACGTAGAACGAGGGTTTTTGGTACGGATTCTATTATAGAGAAAGACTGCTCAACTTTGTGCTCATCAAAAAATCAAAAGGCTAGGAAGCTGTGGATCCTTCGACTTCGGGTGCTTCGCACCCTCCGCTCAGGACGACAAGAGGGCATCACCTCTGTCATCCTGAACGACCCCACGTTATCTTGGGGCAGCATGTCATCCCGGCGCCCCATGTCATCCTGAAAGCCCCACGTCATCCTGAAAGCCCCACGTCATCCTGTCGCCCCCCTGTCATCCTGAACGAAGTGAAGGATCCATAACGGAGTGAGCGAAAGCGAACGAAGTGCAAATAGAGAGGTTGCGTTAGCAACCGATAGGTTATTTAGAGAGAATACAAAGTGCCCGATGGTTTTTAAGGAAATGGTGGGCGATACAAGATTTGAACTTGTGACCTTGTGCTTGTAAGGCACCTGCGCTCCCGCTGCGCCAATCGCCCACTTCTTAAGACGAAAAGCTATTTTGCCATAAGAATTAGTTTTCCGCAATGATTTATTGGAAGGAGTTGCAAACTTCTCCACACCCTCTTTTCCCGTGTAAAAAGAGAAATCTGTAAGGTTTATGCCAAATCAGCGAAAGAAAGCAATACAAAAAAGAACAAAGATTGGGAGAAAACCCGCAAGAAACCCAAGAGAAACTCTTTAAATTTTTCGTAGTTTAGACAGGGTTTTAAGCGCGAAAACTTTGTTGGTTCTGTTAAATACTTTCGTCACCATAGGCTTTGAAAGAAATTGGCAGAAAGGCTCTGTGGTGAAAAAAACAAAAACAATGATTGCCGGAACATTGTGCGGAGTTCTTTGCGCCCTGTCGGTGTTTTTCTACACACAAAGTGTTTCTCGTGAAGCTGAAGCTGCCCGTATTGAAGCTCTTGCGCGCTACGGAGGCGAACAAATCGAAGTATGCGTTGCGACTCGCGACATTGTTGCTGGTGACAAAATTGATGGATCAAACATTACCACAAAAATGTGGATAGCAGATCTCTTGCCTGAAGAGGCGATACGCACAGAAAGCGATATTGTGGGCAAGCAAGTTACTTCAACAATTCTTGCAGGGGAAGTAGTTTCACTGAAACGCTTTGAAGGGTCTTCTTCCCAAATTGAAGTACCCACTGGCTTCAGTGCTCTGAGTGTTCCCGCAAAAGATGTTCAAACAATCGGCGCGACTCTAAGCGCCGGAATGCACGTGGATGTGTATGCCACCGGGGTAAGCACCGAATTGTTAGCAGAAAACGTGCTGGTGCTATCTACCAGCGCAGAAGCTTCTGAAAAGAAAAGTGGCACTTCCATTTCGTGGGTAACCTTGGCAATAAAGCCAGATTCTGTTCAAGAAATTATCGCCGCCTCACAAAAAATGGAACTCTACTTTGTTTTGCCAAGTCCGTATGAGAGAGGAAACGCGTGATGGGTACCGAAATAGTTCTATGTGCAGATTCTGAAAGTGTGGATAATCCTCAAATTATTGGATTGGATGGAGAAAACCTTGAGGCGCAAAACTGGCTGAGAGTTTTTTGCAGCGCAGTGGAAGCGCGCCGATATTTGCAGGAAAGCAACCAGGCAGATGAGGTTTGGGTAGCGTCCAGTGATGATGTCGATCCGATAAATCTTGCTGCTGCCCTAAAAAAAGACTCTGAAGAAAAGGGTGTTTACCTGCTTGCTTTTCAAGGAACAGGTTCTTTGAAAAGCAGGGCTAATGCAGCCGGGCTTAACGGAACGCTTTCCCAGCAAGATTTTTTGGCTCGTTATACCAAATACAAACAAGAGACTTACCCAGCTCAAAAGAAGGTAATTGAACACGCCCAACCCTTGGAGACGGAAAATTCAGCGGGTAACAACAAGGAAGCAAGGTACCCAGAAAAATTTAAAGGTGAGTTTATTGAAACTCCCAATTTTCAGCTGGAAGACAGAGATGATTGGGAGCAAGATATTGCTTACGAAGAAGAAACTTTTGTTTGTTGCGAAGAAAGAATAAGAAAGCCCATCGCTTCGGTTTCTACAAATAGTCGAGCTGCCCATGTGTTTTCGGTAGTTAGTGCAAGTGGCGGGGCAGGAAAAAGCACAATGGCTGTTCTTGCGGCACTTTTTGCTCAAGGTTTAGGGTATAAAACCTTGCTGCTTGATGCCGATCTGCAATTTGGGGACATGCGGTACTTCTTGGCAGATGAAAGCCCTCTTACTATCGATGAAGTTCTTCGTGACCCCCAGTATCTTCCACGCTTAGCACCCGAAGGGCTTAAACCTGCTTTGCTAGCAGCACCGACAAACTTAGAAGAGTCTGAGTGGGTTATGGGGGAAATCCCTGGTCTCTTAGAAACCCTGAAATCTTCTTTCGATGTCATTGTGGTTAATACCGGAGCGTTTTGGTCAGAACAGCATGCCGCGTTGCTTGAACGCAGTTCTACCGCACTGTTTTTAGTCGACCAGCGCTCCTCTTCTTTACGGGCGTGCAAGCATGCGCTTGATCTATGTGTGCGCTGCGGGATAGCAACCCATCCGTTCCTGTTTGCTCTTAATCGCTGTTCCCGCAGTGCGCCCCTGACTTCGATTGACGTATCGTGTGCCCTGCAAGGCGCTCACGTACTTGAACTGCCCGAGGGAGGTCGTGATGTCAATGATTTGCTTGCAGCAGGTTTGCCTTTTGAGCTAATTGAAACCTGTAATGATCTTTGTTTGAGCATTGAAAAAATGCTTATCGACGTTTTGCCCCCCAATGAACAGAGCTCAAAAATCACGAAAATGCCGGTACGAGAACCGAGGCGGTTTAGTTTCGGAAGACGAAGGAGAGCAGCATGTCTTTAATGGATCGTGTTCGAAGCGCAAAGTCAGATGGCGATTCGCTGGTTTTAGCGGGGCGTGTTCGTCGTCTTGAGAAACTGAAAGAGCAACTTCAACAGCACATTTCTTCCGACGAAATCGCTTCATTGATGGCTGAAAATCCTTTTCGTGCAAAAAATGAGATAAAGAGCATCTGTTCAAAAATCTTTGAAGGCGAATATTGGGCAATGCTTTCTTGGGAAGAACAAGAACTCCTTGTTGAGAATCTGATGGATGCCCTCTTTGGGCTCGGACCGCTTGAGGCTCTGCTTGCTGACGAAAGCGTTACAGAGATTTTGGTGAATGGAACAACAAGTTTGTTTTTTGAACGTTCGGGGAAACTTTATTCCGCAGAAAACACTTTTCAAGAGAATGAGCAAGTGAGAGCTTTGATTGACAGAATAATTGGCCCGCTTGGTAGGCGTCTTGATGAAGCATCGCCAATGGTTAATGCTCGGCTTAAACAGGGTCATCGGGTGAATGCCATCATAGAACCTCTTTCCTTAGATGGTCCTATTCTTACCATCAGAAAATTCCGGGAACACCTTTATACCTTAGGGGAAATGGTAGAGCTTTCGACTTTAGAAGAAAGCGTGCGCCAGTTTTTGGTTTGGGCAGTGTGGGGTAAAAAGAACATTGCAGTCAGTGGGGGAACTGGCAGCGGGAAAACGACGTTGCTCAACGCGCTTTCCTGCGAAATTTCCCCTGATGAACGTATTGTTACCCTTGAAGATTCGGCAGAGCTCAAATTTTTACACCACCCCCACGTGGTAAGACTTGAAGCACGCCCCAAAAATGCAGAAGGCACCGGAGAGGTAAGCATTCGCGACTTGGTGATCAATTCGCTACGAATGCGCCCTGACCGCATTATCGTGGGCGAATGTCGCGGGGGAGAAGCTCTCGACATGTTGCAGGCCATGAACACCGGCCATGATGGTTCAATGACAACCCTTCATGCGAACTCTTCTCAAGATGCTCTTATGCGACTGGCAACTATGGTTCGCTATGTTGCCGATTTGCCCATTGATGTGATTGAAGCGCAAATTGTTGCGGCGATTGATTTTATTGTTCAGATTACGCGTGATGTTGAAGGTCATCGTTTTGTTTGCGAGATTGCTTCGCTTTCATTTTCGCAAGAAACCCGTTCGTGTGAAGTAATTCCTCTTTATAGACGAGAAAGAAATTCAACCACAGGCGTGTGGTGGGATTTTCCAGCCTGGATTGATGGGTTTACGGAAAACGACATTGCCAGCGCAGAGGAGGTGGAACTGTGGAAGCAAGAGATTTGTGTGCCATTTTAGCTTGGGCGAGCGCTTTTCTCTCGGCGACTCTTTTATGCTATGAGTTTTTAAGGTTTGTGAAAAGACACGTATCTATTAACAAGGCGCACTCAGAAATAATTTCTTCTCAAGGTTTTGTTTCTGCGATCTTAAGAAACGGAATTGTACAACTTAAGCCATTGGCGAGAATGATGCTGAAGAGTAAGAAGATCGAAGAATTTTTCAGCAGGCTCTATAAACTAGCTAGGGCTCGTTCACGGGTGACCACCGTTGAAGCTCTTTGCACTCTTTATTTTGTGGCGATTCTTACCCTTGTGATTTTAGCTTCATTGGTTTCTGTTTCTTTGATAGTTGGTTTGATTTTTGCAACCGGCTTCGTTGTCGCTACCGGCTTTGTGGTGTCGCAAGCCCAAGAGAAACGAAAAGAATCATTTCGTGAAGGCATCCCCGATGTTTTGCGTTCTATGAGTGTCTGCTCTCAAGCAGGCTTTTCACTTCTGCAGACATTCCAGCAGGTTGCAAAAGAAGCTGAAGAGCCGCTCGTTTCTCTTTTTTCAACAGCAGTGCATGACTTGGAAACAGGAAAAACAGTTTCGGAAGCACTTCAGATATTTAAGAGAAATACAGAAGTGTCCGAACTGGCGTTTATTGCGGCCGCTCTTGACGTACAGCATCGGGCAGGAGGCAGTTTGCAGCAGGTGCTTGATGCCGCACGCGATTCGGTTGAAAGCGAATTGAGCTTGAAGAGAGCCCTGCGAGTTCAAACGGCGCAAGCCAAGCTTTCGGCGCAAATTGTCAGCGTGATGCCGTTTGTTTTGGTTGCTCTTTTTTCTTTTATCTCTCCCGGTTTTCTTACGCCCTTTTTTAGCAGTTTTACCGGGGTGTTTTTGCTTGCTATAGCAGCCCTGATGCAGGCTTCCGGCATTTTTCTTGTTCGCCGTTTGCTTAACATAGGAATAAATTGATATGGGTGCTCTAGTGATAAAGACTATTGCTTGCGCCTTTGCCGGGCTTTCGGGTTTTTTCATAACCTTGTGGTGGAATTCTCGCGTTGTGTTTCTTGCGAAACAGCAGCGAGCTCGAAAAGGTTATCAAGTTTTTTCTGAGCCTCTGATGGAATCTCTAGCAAGCGGTGGTGTGCCTGCGCGCATTCTGAGGTTTATGGAAATGCGAACCCGTATAACTACTTTGAGGCCACAAAAAAGCTTTTTTACTCAGCGGATTTGGTTGTTGGGGTTGGCAGGTTTTGAAAAGGTAATACCAAAAACAGGCCTTTCGAATTCGATCAATAAGAAAGGGTTTTTAGATACCCGAGCACGATTTTGTTTGACAGGCTGCTTTAGCGGCGTATTGGTGGGTGTTGTTTTTTCTGAGGAACTAGCCCTTGTGTTGGCGTTGGTTTTTACCTTGATAGGATGGAGGCTTCCGCTTTGGGCTTTGAAACAAGAACGAGATGCTCGCAAGACTGATCTAGAGAACCACCTTTCAGAAATGCTTGAAGTGGTTTCATTGGGGCTTCGAAGCGGATTGTCTTTCGATAGGTCTTTCGAGCTATATCACTTTCATTTTACGAACACTTTCGGAATTGGCAGTGCTTCAGCTCAGCAGCTTTGGCAGCTTGGTCTTGCAACCCGAGAAGTTGCCTTACGGCGATTTTGTGCCACCTACGATTCAGCTATGTTTGCGAGAGTGGTCGAAAACATCGTCCGGTCACTTCGCTTTGGTGCTTCGTTGGCAGACAGTCTTGAAGCATCAGCTTTAGAATCCCGAGCAGCGCACAAGGCATTTCTCGAAGAAAAGGTTGCCAAGGCTCCGGTCAAAATGTTGATTCCAACCGCGGCCTTGATTTTGCCTGCCATGCTGATGCTCGTTTTAGGGCCGGTTCTTTTGGAAATGCTTTCAATGTAAACAACAAAAATAACTGCTCGGGTAATAGTTGATGGGTCGTTATTTGGTAACGATAAAACGAAAAGGAGATTTTCATGAAGGGAAAAGCAACAGATTTTTATTGTTGGTTTCAGACGAAGCTCAGAACTGTGAGGCATGACGAAAGCGGACAAGGCACCACAGAATACGCGATATTGGTTGGCGTGTTGGTGGTTATTGCAATTATTGCGATTACCATTTTCCGCCCAAAAATTGAAGAGTTATGGAACGCAATCGCAGACGGGATAAACGGGCTGTAATGAAGGAGTGGGCAGAAAAAATTCGCGAAGATAATTCAGGGCAAGGTAGCGTTGAACTTGCTTTAGTGATTGCTGGGTTTTTGGTGTTAGTTTTGGCTTTGGGTGTTTTGTGGCGTGCATTAGAGGGCGGTCTTTTCGTTGATCACGCGCTTGCAAGTGCCTCACACCATCTTCATTCGGTGGACGGAGGAGTTGTTGGCGATGTCTTTTTGTATTGAGCTTATTCGCAACCAAAAGGGGCAAGCAACTCTTGAAGCAGCTTTCCTTATACCGATAGTTTTTGTCTTGTTGCTGCTTTTGATTCAGCCAGGAATTTTGCTTTACAACCGCATGGTAATGCAGGCTGCGGCGAGTGAAGGTTGCCGTTTGCTGGCGACAAAAACTGATGTTGCGGGGTCAAGTGATGAAAAATGTGAAGCATATATTTTGCGGCGTTTAGGGTCGATTCCTCCTCAAGAAAATTTCCATATTCATGACGGCGGCTGTGCCTGGGAAATAGAGATGGTGGGAAACGAAAGCAGTCTTGAAGTTGAAGTGACTATCAAAAACAAAGCAAAACTGTTACCGCTTTTAGACAGGGGGGCTCGATTGATAGGAATAAGTGATTCATCAGGGCAATACGCGCAGGAAGTTACGGTGCGCATGCCAACGCAGCCTTCATGGGTGGTCGGAAGTAAGCTGGGGCTTAATCCTCAAGGGTGGGTGCAAGAAAATGAATAAGCGTCTCTTTCACGATGAAGAGGGTTTTTCAACGGTAGGTATGGTGGTAGCATTGCTGGTTACTTTGGCTCTTGTCTTTTCTTCGGCTCAGATTTATCAGGTGAATTCTGCTGCAGCTACTATTCAAAATGTGGCAGATGCGGCAGCGCTTTCAGCAGAAAACGAAGTAGCAGAATTCTATATTGTTGCTCATGTTTGTGATGCAATAATTCTTTCTTTATCGCTCACCGGAATTGCAGCGTACGGCATTGGCATTGCGGCACTTTGTACCCCCGTAACCACGCCTTACGCAGAGACTTTTCTTAAAGCCGGGTCTGATATTTTTAAGGCACGAAATAATTTTGCTGAAAAAGCTGCCGCCGGGTTAAACACCCTTCAGAAGCTACTGCCGTTTTTTGCTGCTGCGAATGCCGCATCGGTTGTTTCGGCGAATAGTGGTGGTTCGATGAATGCTTCGTACGTGGGAATTGCGATTCTTCTGCCTTTTGAAGGAAAGGAAATTACCGTTGGTCCTACGGAGGCAAGTGAAGAATTGGAAGAAAAAGTAGCAGAAGAAAAAGAAGATCTGCAAGAGGCTGGAAAAGAGGCGGAAGAGGCCGCAAAAGAAGCAAACGCCGAAAAAGAAAAGGCTTTTCAGGCAGACTGCGGTGCAGCTCCTGACTATTGTATGTATGAGCGAGCAGAGCGCTTGGCGATTTTATCCCCCCAAGAAAACCCTCTCTACACTACTTCTGAAACCTGGGATTTTTCAGTTGCTCTCAAACGCGCACAAGCTTACTATCCTTCTCGCTTAGCAGTGGAAACACCTGTTGATAACTCTTTAGAATCCCAAGCCGATTCAGCCTTACGGAAGCGCTTCTATGCTTACGCGATTGCTGAAATAGAAAAAGGCTACGTCCATGAAGACGAAGAAAACTTCGACGCGCACTTTCCTCTTTTGCCTAAGAACACTACTGAAATGAAAGGCACACCACTTTATACTGAAGTGGTATATCCCAAGACAGAAAACGCTTCAGGCGAACAAATAATGCACGCGTGGTCGGGGTGCCCTGGTATGACTGAAGGCTCGAGCAGAGGTCTGGGTTCTATAAGCGAAATGGACAGCGGTGGGTTTAAAAAATGTGCGTCATGCGAATTTAGCGTAACGAGTTTTGGGAAAATTGCCGCTGCATCAACGTCGATTCAGAATGGTTTTGAGCATCATTATCGCATTGTTGCGGAGGCAGCTGCTGCCTACGAAAAAGCGCGCAAAAAATATTCACCTCATGCAGAAGAGGTAAAAACCACTGCGGGAGAATTGTTTGAAAAAGCTCGAAAAGCTCTCGAGGAAGCCATTTCTTATCGTTTTGAGGTGAAACCCCCGGGAAGGTTTGGTTCAATTTCAATGGTTGCGAATCTTGCGAATTCGCCCACTTCCACAAATTTTGCCAATCTATTTGTGAACTCAGATTCTACCCTGGGAACGCAAGCTGCAATTTCGGCAGCTACCCTCGTGCCTGATTCTTCTGAGGAAGGGGAAAGCGTCATTTCTTCTTTCCTTGATAACGTATCGAATGAATCTTCTTGCTTGGATTTTGGCCTGGCAAACGCGGTGCTTGATCTCTGGTCATTTTTGCTTTCTGCTTATACCAAAGGACAGGAGTCTTTGGAAGAAGGCATTAAAAAAGCTATCGAGTTCATTCCTTTTGCCAGCGAAAGTGGGCTAGGAATATGGGCGGCAAACGCTTTCTCGAAATTGATAGAAACGATTGGTCTTCAACCAGCAAACCTCGAAGCATTAAAGCCGGTGCTCGTCAATTCTGCTCATGTATTAACGGCAGACGATTCTGGCTTTGCTCGTCAGATACTTCAAATTAAATGTAGTTACCTTGCTCTCTATGGTTCAGGGTCGGGCGATATTTTTTCAACGGCAGTCTCTCAGATTGAGGGAAAGGCGCTAGAAAGCATTGAAGGCTTAGAGGGTGAAATTGTCATTGCGTCTATTGAATTTCTGGGGGAAGGCGGCCCTTCAATACCTATAACCATTCCACTGCCGTCTTCAGCGATGTCTGTAGCAGGCGATCTAATAAGTAGCGTAGCTGATACTTTGCGGGGGATTACTTCAAGTTGCTCTGGCCTGAAAAGATGGGAATAGATTGCTATGTTTTGGAAAGATGAATCAGGACAGATGACGGTTGAATTTGTAGTGGTTTTCCCGATTCTCATTATTGTGGCGGTAATTGCCGTAAATGCTTTGCTGCTTTTTTCAGAATGCGCTGTATTCGACAGAATTGCCCGAGATGCGATGAGGGTGCATGCAGCATCTCCTACTTATGGGCAGTCGCTTGATCAATCAGTTGCTCAAATAGAGCAAACCATAGCAGGACAACTTGATTCGGACTATCTCTCAACAAAGGTTAGTGCTTCCAGAACTGGTTGGGGGCACACAGCTTTTTGCGCAGAACTTACTTTCAGCCCAACATTATTTGGCATGGGTTTGCGGAGTTCAGTTTTTGGAATTGAGCTACCTAAGCTTCATCACAGAGTGACCATGACGCTCGATTGCTACAAACCAGGAGTTTTATTTTGAAAAAGGGAAGGAAACAAGACTTTGAGATGAAAGCTCAGGCAGGCTTGATGAAAAGGAATTTTATCAGGGGGGTAGGAGTAATTTTCTGTGGCGCAGTGCTTTTATGGGGAATAGATGCGGCGTTTGATATGGCTCAAAATAGCCGCGATCCGAATGCTTTTACGGGGCAGCACTCGAAAGTTTCCCTTTGGAGTGTTTTGCAAAATAACGCTGATGAAACGCGCAACAACTTGAATCTGTTACCCCAGGGTTTTCAGGCAGAAGTATTTCCGGTAGAGATTTTTTATGGCATTCGCGTTTCGCAGGAAGGAGGAGTGATAGGTCTTTTTTCCCATCAGTCTAAAGGAGAGCTAAGGGACTATTGCGAAAAAGAAATTTTGAGCCACGGGTGGACAAAAGTCGAAAGCGGCTATGAAGGATGCATTTCCTTTGTTAAGGAAAGAGGATCTTTCACCTGGTTATTTTTAAGCTTCTTTGAGGTCAAGGGAGAAGCTTCGGTTTTGGTTTCGATTCAGTAAGTTGTCATCCTGAGGCGAGCATGTCATCTTGAGGCAACTTGTCATCCTGAGGCGAGCATGTCATCCTGAGGCGCAGCCGAAGGATCCATATAGATCCTTCACTTCGTTCAGGATGACAAAAAAAGCCATCTTGAGGCAACTTGTCATCCTGAGGCGCAGCCGAAGGATCCATATAGATCCTTCACTTCGTTCAGGATGACATAAAGAGGTTTTGTCTCTAATGACATGGGGGAATATTAGTTTCGATTCAGTAAGGAGAGGAAATGGAACAACATAAAGAAGGCTTGATAGATTTCATGTTCGTAACAAGCTTTTTCGGAAAGCTCAAAGGCTTGCTTTTTTCAAAGCAACCAGGGCGCATCATAGTGCTTACTCATTGTAGAAGTATCCATACCTTTGGAATGGTTAATGAAATTGACGTTGCATTTATAGACCAAAAAGGGCGTGTCTTGGCTTCCGAAACAAGAGTTAAGCCCCGAACTCGAATAAAAAAACGTGGTGCGGTTGCGGTAGTGGAGCGTTTAAGTTGTAGCGAAGCACCTTGGTTGCGAGAGGGCGAAAAACTTTACCTATCTGGCGGAAATGTACTCACGGGAAAAAATAAGGAGAGAAAATGAAAATATGTCCGATTTGCAATGCTCGATGCTTCTCTGATATGAATATATGTTTTGGGTGTATGCATCATTTTGATGCTGAAGAACCGGAAATGTTTGAGCTCAGTTTGCCACAGGAAATTTCGTTGCAAGATAGGGGATCTGAGCCCTTCAAGTTGCACTCAGAGCTTCCCGATGGTTTCGACGAAGAGCAAGAAGAAGAATGCAGCAGTGCCGTAAAAGAATCAATAAAGGAACTGAAAAGAGCCGTTGCCTATCGAGAGGTGCCTGTGGTGGTAATGCCCGCTGCATGCGATGGGTTCCAGGCAGAATACAAACTAGTAATCAGCCTGGTTCCTCACGGGTAGAGCCTTCTGAAAGCACTACCACTAGCTTCGTGTGCGGGCTGCGGCAGCGTTGCCGCCCGCTTCAGCACTTTGCATTCGAACGCGACCAACAACTAAAGCGATGGCAAAAATTGCAGTTGCAAAGAGCAAAATGATGCCTATGTTTACGAAAATTGCTTCTAGCGAAACAAGCGTGAAATCTTGCAGACTGGCTGCTTTGGCAATGGTATCACTGTAATAGAAGGTTGGCGTGAAACGCGAGATAGCCGCAATGGTATCTCCCATGAGTTCGACAGCTACGAATACGCCACCAAGGAACGCCAGTGTCAATCCCGTAATGTTGCCAACTGCGTTAAGCAGTAATTCACTTGAAGTTATTTGCCCCATTAAGAAACTGATAGCGAGAGCGACAAAGCAGAAAGCAAGAAGCGCTAACACTATCAGTCCAATTACCAAAGGGTCTACTGCGCTAAGGGACGCCCCAAAGACCACAAGACCAAGGATGCTCACCCAAGCCCACGCAAGCAAGACTACGATTAAGCAGGCTGCCGTAATTTGAAGATTCATAGAAAGTGAACTGATGGGTGCACTGAAGTCTCGCCTTCGAATTTCTGTACGATTAAAAGCAGACAAGACAATACCGATGCAAACTACAATAGAAAGTATGAGGGTATAACTCGAGCACTGCATAAAGATGATCCATTGCTGGGATAGCGGACCTGATTCACTAAACTGCACCATGGTGACCTCGGCTGATTCGGTAAGGTCGTTTTCGACAAAGGCGGCTATTTTAGCCTGGCTTTCAGTAGTGCCGCTTCCAGCATAGATGCTTGCCGCACTAAGGTATTCATTGACCTGGACATTTATCATGTTCGCGGCGATAGATTCATAACTTACTACGGTTTCAATGGTAGGCGTTGGTGAATTTTCGGTTGCCGCTGCCATAAAGGATTCCCCGAAACCTTCTGGGATAATCATGATATAAACAACAAGGTTTTGAGCGATAGCATTTTGCATGGACACGCGGCTATCTTCGAGTTCAATTCTGTCGGTATGATTATCAAGGTAAGCAACGAGCCCTTTTGATAGATCGCTTCCATCTCGATCAAAAACAGCAATAGAGGGGCTTTCAGCAACGAACTTGTCTCGCGGAGAATCAACTGAACTTACACCGAGGAAGATGGCCATAAAACTGAGTGCTACCATGTAGATTGCGATATAGGTCTTATGGCGAAGAAATATTTTCAGGGCCGTCTTAAAGACTTGCATAGCGCTGCCTCCTCATAAAAATGGTTGCGGCAAGAAATAAGACGACCGCAATAGCGAACAGGATAAAGACAGTCTGAAAGAAGTGTTCATAACCATCGAAATAATAAAGGCTGTAGAATAATTCCGTTACCTGTCTTGAAGGATTGATTGTTTGAAGAAGTGGTGCCGTGCGAGCCGCTTCGTCCGCGAGCCTTTGTGTGGGGGGACCGTAAAGACCCGCAAAAAGCCCGAACAGGCATGAAAGCCCCATAAGTATTCCGCCTTTTATCGAGTCTCCGCTTTTAGGGAGTGCTCCGATAAAGGCACCAAGGGAAGTGGATATAAGCGAGGCAACAAAGAGTCCGAAAATGCCTGCTGCATCGCGTCCGAAATTGATACCCAGAACAAAACGCATATAACAATATGCAATGACCAGACAGGCAAAAGAAAGCATCCAGGCGGCTAACAAAGTCGCCGTAAGGGTTTTTGTTCTGCTGGTGGCACCAACAGCACGTCTGGCTCCAAGGGCAGAAAGGTTTGCTTGTGTTCGGGTTACGGCAGTCATGCTAACCATAGCAGCCATAATTGCCGCAAAACCGAGAAGGGCATAAAAATTCCGGACTGAATGGGAAGAGTTGTTTGCGGTGATAGATATTTCCTTGGTATAATTTGCGCGGTCTGACAAACGCTCGGCGAATGTGGGGTCTGTAAGAGCCATGGGGTTTTCTTTGACAAGGGTTTCTAGGGTGGCTCGGGTATGAAGGTAGTTGTCGAGCAGGTTTTTCAGGATAGTCTGGTTCATGGCTTCGATGCCCCCATCCATACGGGGAGAGGTAACGAATAGCTGGGGGTTTCCCTTATCCGTTATGAGAAAATAGCCAACGATTTTCCCATCCTTTACAAGCTGTTCTGCTTCAGAAATGCTTTTTACTGAATGAAGGTCAAGTATTTGATCGTCACCCGGCTTTGACAGGGTTTCCATCATTTGCGAGAAACCTGCGTCGTTTTGATAGGAGGTGTCCTCGATAATGGCTGTAGCGATGGGTTTGAATTCAAATGATTCATCAAAGTTTGAAAACATGAGGCCGAATAAAGTTGCCAAGATAATAGAAGGGAACCCCAGTGCCCAGATAAGAATTGACTTTTCCCGTATAAGCGAAAGCATAGTGTATTTGAAGGTATTAAACATTGATGCTCCTTAGTCGCGCAGCTGCGTGCCAGTGAGTTCAAGAAATACATCGTTTAAGGTGGGTGGTTCCGAATATACGCGACCGAAAGTAACATCGTTTTTATGTAAAACACCAAGGATGTTGCTTAAGTTGTTAGACCCGACGGTGCAAGCAATTTCGATAGTTTTACTATCGTAGCTTGCTCGTTGGGTGCTCGGAAGAGCCTTAATGGCATCAATAACAGCATCTGGTGCGTAAAGCGCTTCGACCTGAATCTTTTCGCCTGTGCCAATCATTGCTTTCAGTTCGTTGTTTGTCCCTGAAGCCAGCGGTCTGCCGTGGTCCATAATCATAATGCGCGTGCAAATTTCTTCGACTTCTTCCATGTAATGGCTGGTATAGACAACAGTCGAACCTTCTTTGTTGAGACGCTGAATCCCTTCCAAAATAGAATTACGACTTTGTGGGTCGACGGCAACCGTCGGTTCGTCGAAGAAGATTAGTTCGGGCTTGTGGGCAATCCCGCACGCGATGTTTAAGCGACGCACCAAACCCCCTGAAAGCTTTCGGGGGCGGAATTTTACATAATCTTCAAGCCCCACGAATTCGATTGCTTCGTTCACGAGCCGCTTTCGTTCTGCTTTGTCGGAGATGTAGAGGGCGCAGAAATAATCGATATTTTCGCGTACATTCAATTCTTCAAAAACGGCGATATTTTGCGGAACGATTCCGATACGCTTTTTCAGGTCGTAGCGAGACGGAGCCATATCTTCCCCAAAAAGTTGTATGTTGCCCTTATCGTAGGTGAGTAGTTGCAGTATGCAGTTGATTGCAGTCGTTTTGCCGCTTCCGTTAGGACCGAGCAGCCCGAAAACTTCGCCTTGCGCAATATCGAGGTTGAAGTGGTCGAGTGCCAGTAGCTCTTTGTAGCGTTTCACCAAGTTATTCACGTACACAACAGACATAGCTATTCCCTTCATGTTAATTCTATTACGCTTATCTTATTTGAGTGAGCTACACCCAACCAGTGAATAGTGTCACTATTGCTTATGACAAATGTCATGTAGTTGGGGATGGAATTTCGGCTACAATGGGCAAATGGAACGCATCATCGATAAAGGCATCATTCTATTTTGTTGTTTTGCAGCATTGTTTTTCGTTCAGCAATCAACCATTCTTATCGTGGGGCTTCTTTTAGCATTAACCGTTGCTTCTTTGCAAGAAATCGTTCGCATACCAAAAGTAGTGAAACTTCTTGCCCTTGGTGCGTATCTTTTGGCGGCAATCTTCCTTCCTGTTTTTGTAATCTTTGTGCCCCTGATGGCTTACGATTGTTTGCGTGAAAAGAACTGGGCAATCAAAGCCAGTTGGGCTTTGCCTTTTTTGCTGGCTTTGCGAGATTTTACGAGCGAGACATTCGCTGTTTTAACGTTAGCTATTTTGGTCGCGTCTTGTCTTTCATGGAAAACATCTCGCATCGAAAATGAGCGAGAAAATTACCTGGGTCTCCGAGATGAACTACGCGAACTTTCTTTGACACTCGAACAAAAGAATCGTAACTTGCAAGAAAAACAGGATTACGAAGTGCGCCTTGCGACGCTTGCCGAACGGGGGCGTATTGCGCGTGAAATTCACGACAATGTGGGGCATTTGCTCACGCGGTCGGTGCTGCAAATTGAAGCAGCGCAGGTCATTCATGCAGATGATGCTAGGCTCAAGGCGGAATTTGAGCAGATTGGTACCACCGTGCACGAAGCTTTTGAAACGGTGCGCGCCAGCGTTCATGACCTTCATGATGATTCCTTTGACCTCTATACCCAGCTGTATGCTCTTATGCAAAATTCTCCGCTTGAAGTAAGCCTTGAATATCAATGCGAAGAAATACCTGATGAAATTGGGTATGGGTTTGTTTCTATTGTGCGTGAGTCTATCGCTAATACCGCAAAACATTCTGATGCAACAAAAGCAAAAGTTTCCCTTATTGAATACCCCGCGTTCTGGCAGCTTATCATCCACGATAACGGAACCAAAACCCCTTTCGAAGAAACAGAAGATGGGTTGCGTTTTCTTCGAAGAACTACGCAGCAGCAAACAGGCATCTTCGCAGGCAGCATTGCAAAAGCAGAAGGCATTGGACTGAAAACTATGGAAGAACGTACGCGAACCCTGGGCGGTGTTTTTAGAATAGACTTTGAAAAAGGCTTCAAAATTTTCGTTTCGATACCAAAGGAGCAAGCATGACCACCGATGCTTTCCGCGTTCTTATTGTTGACGATGACCCAATTGTTCGTTCATCTCTGAGTACGATTCTTGCAGCCAATAACGACATCGTGATATGTGGGGAAGGCGGCAACGGCAACGAAGCTGCGCAACTCTTCGATACGCTTAACCCCGATATTTTGCTTATGGATATTCAAATGCCAGAATGTAGCGGCATTGATGCTGCAAAAATAATTCTTGGCAAGCACCCGGAAGCACGCGTGGTTTTTCTTACGACTTTTTCTGATGATGAATATATTGTTGCTGCTTTACGCCTGGGTGCGAAAGGGTATCTTATCAAGCAAGAGGTTGCCAACATTGCGCCAGCACTTCGTTCGGTAGTGGCTGGTCAAATGGTACTCGGGAAAGAACTACTGAGTAAGGTCGATACTTTTTTAGCACATTCGCTGCCAACAAGAGCCACCGAAAACGGCGATATGGCGTTGGAAGCCTTGTCTGTTCCTGAAGGGCTTTCGGCACGTGAATTTGAAATCATTGAACTGATTGCTCAAGGGCTTGATAATAAAGAAATAGCTGCACAGATTTTTATTAGTGAAGGAACGGTGCGTAATCACGTGAGTGCCGTTTTGCAGAAGTTGCAACTGAAAAATCGCACACAACTAGCGGTGTATTATTATCAACGAAGGTAAAAATATCTGTCGGTTGCTACGCAACCTTTCTATTTGCACTCCGTTCGCTATCGCTCACTCCGTTTCGTCATTCTGGATCCCGCATGTCATCCTGAACTCAGAACCCCTGTCATCCTGAGCAGAGGGTGCGAAGCACCCGCAGTCGAAGGATCCATGGCTAGATCCTTCGGCTTCGCCTCAGGATGACAGAGGTTCTGAGTTCAGGATGACATGCGGGATCCAGAATGACATGCAGTCGCCTCAGGATGATATGCGCGGCTCGGATGACATACGGGTCCAGGGTGACTTTTTATAAAGTGGCAATGATAGACTTAAAAGCTTGTTCAGAAGCTTTGTTCATTTCCCGATCAAGTTCAAGATAGGCATCAAGAAGCGCATTTCCTTCGGCCGTCAAAGTAGACCCGTGAGCACCATCTCGATCAAGCAGCTGCAAGCCTAAGGCCTTTTCGGTATCTTTGATTATGCGCCACGCTTTGCTATATGCCATACCCATGTTTTTGGCTGCGGCATTCAACGAACCAACATCGCGCACCCCTAGGCATAAGTTGGCAATACCACGACCAAAAAGCGAATCACTGTCGCTTTCGGGATTCGCAATACTAATCCGAACACTTGCTTGAAGCTTTGCAATACTCTTCATTCTACCCTCGCAGTCTCGCAGTTTTGGTTATCTCAAAAACTGCAATATAGCCGCTTCAATTTCGTGGGGGTTTTTGCTTACCACATCGGTGAAGCGAACTTCTGCCGAATCGAGAGAGGCTAACCCATCGGGAATATTGTAGCACTGACACTCTTCGGAAATAAGAGAATTCAACTCTGAACCGGTAAGGCAGACTATGTTTTCGGGCAGTGCGCTTTCGGGGTCTATGTCATGCAATGCCCGATACACGTTTTCGCCGAACTTCGCCCAATGAGCAGTTGCAACCACCAGCACGGGGTTTTCGCCACGGAGGTTTTCGGCAACCCGGTAAGCGACAGCCGTATGCGGGTCGAGTAAGTAATTGTGCTTTTCGAAAACCTGCTTGATAGTGGCCAAACAGGTAGCGTTGTCAATAGCATCTGCAACGAAATCTTTCCGAAGTTTGGCGAAAGTATCGACATCAACGCGAAATGTTTGCGAAGAACGCAAGTCATCCATCCAGCCGCGAATCGATTCTGCATTGCGCCCAGTCAATTCAAAAAGCTGGCGTTCAAGGTTTGACGAAACCAAAATATCCATTGAAGGGGAAGGGGTCAGCACGAAATCGCGCTGCGAAATATCGTAGGTGCCCGTATTGATGAAATCGGTAAGCACGCGGTTTTCGTTGCTCGCACAAAAAAGCATATCAATTGGGGTGCCGATGCGCTTGGCGTACCAGGCTGCAAGAATGTTGCCGAAGTTTCCCGTGGGCACGCAAACATCAATAGGGCTGCCGGGGACCACTTTCCCGTCGCGCACCATCATGGCGTAGCTGGAAACGTAATAGACTACCTGAGGTAATAGGCGTCCCCAATTTATGGAATTCGCGCTAGAAAGTGCGATTTGTTTTTCGCTTTGAAGGCGTTTGGCAAAAGCTTCATCGTTAAACACTGCTTTTGCGGCGTTTTGGCAATCGTCGAAGTTCCCTTCAACTCCCCAAACTATGACGTTATTTCCTGTTTGAGTTGCCATCTGCTTGAACTGAATGTCGCTCACACCACCGCTGGGGTAGAGCACGCCGATAGACACGCCCTCTTTATCTTTGAAGCCTTCGAGGGCTGCTTTTCCCGTATCGCCAGAAGTTGCAACGAGAATCATGAAATTATGATCAAGTTTTCCCTGTTCAATAAGGAGGCTTGCGCTTGTGGTAAAGAACGGCGGCAAGCATTGAAGGGCAAGATCCTTGAAAGCGCTGGTGGGGCCATGCCATAGTTCCAACATATGAGTCTGGCTATCGAGAGACACTATGGGGCAAATATCTTCCGAGGTGAAATTTCCGCCGTACGCTTCGTCCATTAAAGCTTCGATGGTTCCTTTCGGCAAATCGATTCCGAATGCCTCAAAAATGAAAGCCGCGCGTGCTGCGTAGGGTTTGTCTGCAAGCGATAAAATGTCGTCAAGAGATAATTCGGGCAGCTTTTCCGGCACAAAAAGTCCTCCGCCATCAGCCAAACCCTGAATTATGGCTTCGGTGAAAGTGGGGGAAGCTTGGTGGAGTCCACGGGTGTCGATATAGGTGTTTTGCGCCATTGTAATTCTCTTTTCTTGACGAATACTTAAGGTACTACCAGTATACTATGAAGGAAAACGGGCGGGTTAATGACGAAAAAGCGGAGGATTTCATGCAATACGCACTTGTAATTTTAGATGGGGCGTCTGGCGAGCCGGTAGAAGATTTTGAAGGGCGCACCAGCCTTGAAGAAAGCAAAACTCCGTATCTTGACGCCCTAGCGCGTTCAGGCGTGGTTGGGCTTATGCAAAATGTTCCCGAAGGGCTGGTCAGCGGTTCGGATGTAGCGTGCTTGTCAATTATGGGTTACGACCCGTTGCGTTGCCTGGCTGGCAGGGGCGCGATCGAAGGTGCTGCTCTTGGTATCGAGCTTGAAGAGGGACAAGTGGCTTTTCGGATGAATCTTGGGTGTGTGGAAAACAACATCATGAAAAGCTATTCCACCGACAATATGTCGACTGAAGATGGTAATGCGCTGGCAGCAGAGTTGAAAGATGCCCTCGATAGCGATGTTTTCACGTTATATCCCGGCACTTCTTTTCGTCAGGCTTTAGTGGTTAAGGGGTACCCCGAAGCGATGAATCTTTCCTATGAATTGCCCCACGAATTTGCGGAACAAGACATTTCGGTGGCGTGTAAGCCGAAAGCCAGCACCGCAGAAGAGCAAAAAATTGCCGATTTGTTGGTGGATTATATGCTGGCCGCAAATGAAATTTTGGCGAAAAGTCCGGTTAATGCACGGCGGGTTGCCGAAGGAAAAATGCCAGCTAATCATGCTTGGGTGTTTTGGGCAGGCATGAAACCAGGAGATCTTTTGCCCTTTGAAGAGGTGTATCATAAAACGGCAGCCGTAAATTCAGCGGTGGATTTATTGGTGGGCTTAGGCAAGATGACGGGTATGAAAACCTATCGTTTCGATGGCGTGACTGATGGCCCCAATAATGATTTTGCGGCGCAAGGCAAAGGCGCTCTTGCGATGCTTGAGGATGGCAACGATTTTGTTATCGTTCATGTGGAAGCCCCCGATGCCGCAGGCCACGACGGATGCCCTGCCGAAAAGAAAAACGCCATCGAAGAAAGCGACAAACATATACTTGGTCCTTTGCTTGAGTACGCGAAAACACATCCCCTTCGCATCGCGGTTATGCCGGATCATCCAACACCGCTGGTGACGCGCAAGCATTCTGATGATCCGGTTCCTTTTGTGTTAGCAGGGGAAGGGATCGAGGGTAACGGCGCCGCGCGCATGACCGAAGCAGAGGCTAAAAGCACCGGGCTTTACCTTGCTGAAGGACACACCTTCCTTAAAGAAATGTTATTCGCATAAACATGCATATGACAGAGGTAGCGCAAGCGAGTTCCTGCTAAATGATGTCGTAATCGTCGTCATCAAGCATCTGAATGGCTTTGTCGAAGTCTGCTTCCTGAATCAAAATGTAGTCGGTATCGAAGGTGGAAATAACGAAGATACTTATTTCCTCTTCTGCCAAAATTTCACTAATGTCTGCGATTATTCCTACAAGATCAAAGCTGAGTTTGCCAGCGACTCGCAACGCTTTCCAACCTGCCTTGAATTCGGTAGCATTGAGAGGAATTGCAACCGATCTGCAAACAAGTGAATACTCATCAGGTGTTTTTGCGAGAAACACATAATCTTGGGTAAAGTCAATTTTTTCCAGGCTGCTTACTTTACAGATAGTAAAGTGGCCCTCAATTTGTTGTAGCTCCATGCTTGTTATCACCCTTTTTAAACCGAAATTCTTCAAAACGAACAATACCACAATTTTGCTTCAAAGTATTAATTCTCCTTTGTTGTTTTGGCTGTTTATCCTGAATGATGATTCTTTGGTACAATGAAAAGGGTAGGTGGCGAAGTATTTGCTGAAACCAAAACTGAAGGAAATTTCGGAGCAAAGCGAGGCAGGGTATGGGAATAGTCGATATCGAATGCAGTCAGTGTGGTTCTAACGACTATAAACTCCTGGATCCGAAAACTGGGGAAGTGCAGTGCCTTTTTTGTCGCAAGCGATGGCTTGTGAACGCGCTGGTTCAAAAAACTGAAACGGAAAAGTTCCTTGAGGAACAGGCAAAGCAACCTCGCATCATAAGAGATAACACCACCGAAACAGACGAACAACTGATGAAGATGGCATCGGGGCTTATGAATGTTCCCGGAGCGCTTAGCGATTTGCTTGGCAAGGTTATCAAGACCTTCATCATGTTTATTGTTGTCATTGTCGTTATTATTGTGATTGTGGCAGCCCTCAACTTTTTCGTGAACTAAAGACTTAAGTACGTGGCGAAGGCGATGAAGGCTTCATCGACAGAAACACTATCGTTGACCGTGAAATTAGTGTCTCAATATTGTTGGGAGTCTCGTATGGCTAGCTTAGGCTCCCAGCAATGCTGCGGGAATTACGTGTACTCCATCCGCCCTCGTATATGCATGGGGACCTGCGGTAATCGCGCATTTTATTACTTTATAAGACGAGAATTCATGCTCGAGCCAATGCAAATGCCGCACATCATGAGCATCGACAGTTTCGGAAAGTTTTACCTCTATAGCAAGAAGGGTGCGTCCTTTCCCTAAAATAAAATCTACTTCACGCGTGCCTGTCTTATTGCGAAAGTGCCTTAATCGGGCATCGTTTGCAAGAGTATAAGTTTTAAGGCTTTGTGCAACAAGGGATTCGAAAAGTCTGCCTAAGACAGTTTTTTCTTGGGGACCAGGCAGGATGGTCGAACAGCCATTGATAAGATCCCCATACGTCAAATCAAGAAGAGAGGCTACCAGAGCAGGGTCTACAAGAAAATGCTTGGGTGTTTTCCCTAAATACTTATATCCTGTACCTATGGGTAACCACGGATCAACATCATCGAGCAACCATAAGCGGCTAAGAACGTTACGATAGGTTTGTGTGGTTGTCTTTGATGGCTTATTTGTTTCTCCAGGTGTTGCCACATCAAGCATTGTAGAATATGACGCTGTTGACGCTGTTGCTGCCGCATAGGCGACTAGCCAACTTCGCAAAGCCTCTGGACGTTTAACCACATATCCTTCCTGAGAGAAGGTCTTGTTGATGATATTTTCGATATAGCCTTCGATTTGGAGTTTTGCGGCTTTTGACGACAGTGTTTGAATAGAGGGAAATCCAGATTTAAGAATTTCATGCACGTATTCCTCTAAGCCAATGTCAGTCTGACCTTCTACTGTTGAAGTTTCTTCTGTCAATAATTGTCCGATGCTTACGGTCGGTGAATTAAGTTGTCTTTCTTCTAACGAAAGCGGTCTCATTCTAAGATGCACGATACGACCAGACCCGCTATGGATGGAAGCATCGGCAGGATAGGCACTGCCAGTCAGGATAAACCTATTTGGTGAACTATTTTCATCTACCAACCTTCTTACAGTATCCCAGGTTTCTGGAAGTCGTTGCCATTCATCTATTAAGGTTGGTTTGGTGCTGCTATCGAGAAGCTGGGGGGAAGCCTGGATGAGTTCTCGGGTAGCTTTTTTGTCTAGAGCATATTCCGATGCAGCAAATATTCGTGCTGTTGAAGTCTTGCCAACACCTTTTGCGCCATCAATACATATTGCTGGTAATTCTTTTAGGTATTCCTGCAGCACTTTATCAAGTATACGTGGCTTATATCTTGTCATCTGGGAGCTCCTTAAGACATACTAGCCCAAAAGTCAAGTATATACTAGCCCAAAAGTCAAGTATATACTAGCCCAAAAGTCAAGTATATACTAGCCCAAAATTAAAGTTGGTGCTCCACGGATGGAAGAAGTTGGGAGGTTTAAGACAACGCCAAACACAAAGCGTCAAGCAAGAAAAATAGAGAAAGGCTGCGCTTTTGGCTTTTCCTTGTGGAGGGCACACAGGGTTCGAAAGAATCATGTGTGCCCTTCAACTTATTTGTAGAACAAAGTGAAGAATTCTGGCACGGTAGGTTTAACTATAGGTTTAACCCTACAGCAAGAATAGCGGTTCTGCTTCTGGTTCATAAACATGACAAGTATTGCAATAGTTATTCGAAATAACTCGATCTTCTTCATGGCAATTTACGCATGAATTGTATCCACCATGAATAGAACTATGGGGGTTCCATAAACCGAGGTCAGCAGTTAATTCTGCAACAGATTCATAGCTTCCACCATGGCAACTCATGCACTGTTCATCGGAAACAAAAGCACCTTCATGGGCTTCGCTTCCACCAGATGGAAGATTAGTTCCCTGCTGGGGAGCACACGCAACAATTAGTGCGGGCAAAACTAAAGCAGTAAGGATAAATACTAAGGTAATGCTCAAACGTTTTTTGATGCGGCTCATGATTGACCCCCTTTCAACATATGCTCAGCGGCGACATAGCCAAATGTTGCAGCCCTGCCTACGGAAGTTCCCGGAATGTGGCGCGGATAGTTACCCGCATAGAAGTTTCCAGAAGCATTGCCTGTTGCATACAACCCTTCTATAACCTTGAATTCTTTATCCAGAACTTGCGTATTGCCGTTAATGGTAAGCCCGCCTACTGTCGCAAGAATAACGCTGTTGGTTAGAAGAGCGTAATAGGTTTCCCCCGTAAAAGGTTTATTGTTTCCAAGGTAGCGATAGTAATCGGGATCGCGATCGAGACCCTTTTCGAAAAACCCGTTATAACGTTTAACTGTTTCTGCGAGAGAGGTTGGATCGAGGTCTATCATTTTTGCCAAATCTTCCAAAGAGCCCGCACGGAAAAGAAAGCCTTTTTCCTCGTCAAGGGCAAGTTGCTTATCGGCATTAGGAACCTTTTCAAGCGTTGAAGCAATCATAGCCTGGTCAAAAATATGGTAGCATTTCTTCCCCCGTTGACGCTGTGCATTGATGGCGTTGGACATATATTGCCTGGCACCATTTTCGTTCACAAAGCGTTGGCAATCAGAATTTACGATAATCGACAAATTCATAGCTCCTGGGAAGTAAACGCGCTTTTCAACAAAAGTGCCCGGTGTTGCATTGCTGAAATTCATAACAGGCTGTGGCAAAGAATCCATGCTTGCACCAACTTTGAGCCCCATCATGTGCCCATCGCCCGTGGTTCCCCAACCAGGATTCCACCAAGAAGATGATTCGTAATCTTCCGGGCGTACCCAGGCTTTCATCATCTCAGGATTCGCATCATAACCGCCAGTTGCCAGGAGAACACCTTTGGAAGCCTTGATGCGGATGTAGCCGTCGCCGCTCTTGGCGATACAGCCGCTTACACGACCTTCGCCTTCACGTATAAGCTGTACGGCTGGCGTTTCGTAGCGCAATTGCAGGTTTTCGTAGGTTTCTGCTACCTTGCGCAGTTCCTTACATACATAGATACCGAAGAGCCAGGTGTTGCTGATGCCCTTTGGCATTCTGAAATTGACGTAACTGTCTATGATGGGGAACCCGCTAAAGTTGGGTGCTTGGTCGAATTTGTAAATCTCCCAACCAGAACCGCCTTTATCGAGCATATCTTGCCAAAAGTCTGCCATTTCACCAGAGCGGTTTACGTACGTCTCTATAGGGCCTGGCTCAACGCGCCAATCGGCTGCGCGATATATCTCGTCTTTCAATTGGGCGGGATCAATTTCTATGCCTTGCTCAATTTGGAATTTCGCACCTACCGCACCAAAACTTTCCCAGGCAGAACGTCCTTCGGTCATTTTTTCCAAAGTGATGATTTTCGCACCCTCTTCGGCAGCTTTCAGGCTCGCCATCAAGCCCCCGATGCCTGCTCCGATAATAAGAACTTCACATTCTTCCGTAGAGCCAATTTCTGATTCGGGAATTGCACGATCCTCGAACGCTATTGGTCCAATAGGACCTGGACATTTTGCGTTTCTTAAGGGGAGCATGGTTGCGTCCGAGCCAAGTGCCAGGCTATACGGGCTGCTGTTTGCCCCTTCATCTGCAACAGCAGTATTGCCACCAAAGGCCACAAATGCTCCCGCAGTTACACCAGCTAAACCAGCACCCTTTAGAAAGTCGCGTCTTGAAACATTACTCTTTTTCATCTTACCTCCTTATTCTCCAAATCTGTATCTTGGTTCTTGCTTAAGAAAGATGCTAGAGCCTCAACAACGTTGAAGGTCAAGAGGTATTTTTATAAAAAAGGGCTTCGAACAAGCTTCGCACCAATAAGACTAAAGTTCTTGCGGAAACGCTTCAAATTCTTGGAAGAAATTGCGGGCGTCACCTGCGAGTTTATTTTACTGGAACAAACAGTGTTTCGATATCGCTATCTTCGCCATCAAGATTAAGAAAGGCGGGATATAGGCATATATCGTTGCGTAGTTGATAACCATGACTGTCGAGGTATGTCATCAGGTCGTTGAAACTTTCCTTCTTTACGCTTTCTTCGCGAGTTGCTTTGCGTTGGTATCGAATGCATTTTCCAAGGATGAGTTTCTCTGTTTTTTCGAGAGTTTCTTTACTAAGACGGTGACTTTCGTTTTCGTGAAGAGTGAGCATATAACTAGGTTTTACCGTGGGATTTTGGTTGTCAAAATCGCTTTTCTTGATAATTCGAGCACAGCTTGTGATGCTGAGCAACCGATAATATTCTGCAAGAGCCTGTTTATTTTCGATAGAAACGCTAAAATCGCGATCGTTGGATGCCCTAATGAAAATCTGATCGGGCATATCTACCATTGAAAACTCTGAACCTTGTTCATGGTTGAGAAAATTGAGAGCACTATTGATTTTGATGAGCCGATACTTAAGAAGGTCTGCTTCATACTGAAGAGCCTCTTTTTTCTGGGCTAGTTCGTTGATGAAGCCTTCTGAATTCTGCTTAACATCAAGCATTGCAACGGCTTCATTAACACTAAACCCGTATCCTAGAAGCACCCGAAAAGAATTCAGGCGGAAAGCATCTTCGGGTAAAAATGAGCGATAGCCACTTTCATCTCTGTGCACTTTAAGAAGTTTTTGCTTTTCGTAGAAGCGAACGCCTGATTGAGATAAGCCAGTCATAGCCGAAAATTCGCGAATCTTGTACATGTTTCCCTCCAAAAACGTACAACATTTGATGGGGGTATTATCGCACAGAATCTTTTGCTCGGGGTCGATTGGCAGTCTGGCTTCTACAATTGACTCTCAAATCAACGGTGGTGAGCGGTTTCCTCGACTGCCCCGGTTCCTCCGGTTCCCTTCTCGACTGCCCAAATTGCCTTTTCGTGGATATTTAGCACGAAAGACAATGGTGTGCTATACTCCAACCTAGCTTCGGGCATTAAACGAACACTTAAACAAACCACAATGCTAAAGGGAGCTGAGTTTGAGTACACAAGCGAATATAATTTCGTTCAGTCGAGCGACTAAAGTGGTCAATGGATCAAGGCCTTCTGTTTCTGCGTCCAAAACAGCAGCTAAGAAGCCGACAAAGCGTCCATCGACTCCTTTCACGCAGCCTCCGAACAATCGACAAACGACGGGCAAAAAGCCAACCAATAGAAGGCAGTCGTTAAAGCAAACCGCGAATAGGCGCGCGTCAGCTTCGGCAAAAACAAGCCAAGAAGCTAGCGAAGAAGCATACGAAGAAGCCTCAAATGATGAATCCAGTGAAGAACGAGGAAAAATTTCCAAGTTCTCAGAAATAAGGCGCAACCACAACAAAAATAAGGCAGAAAAGAATTTCTCCCGGCACTACGGCGATTCTTCTTCATCTGCCTCATCGGCGGCAAGCACTTCTCGTGCTGCACTTTACAAGGGCGACATGGGAAAGAAGCATAAAAAAGCTCATAAAATGCAGCAAGATTCATCTTCTTCGATGAGCTCCTCATCAGGTTTCAAGTTGCGAAATTCACCACGCATCGTAGCAACTTTAACGGTTGCTGCCTGCTTGGCCCTTTCGTGTTGGTTCCTTTTCCCTGTAGCCCAGCGCTACTACCAGACCATTCGCCACCACGAGCAGCTGCAAGCAGAATATATTGCCATTGAAGAGCGCAATGAAATGATTCAAGACCAGGTTGATTACTTATCTTCACCCATTGGAATCGAAGACCGCGCGCGAGCTGAATTCGGCTGGGTTAAAGAGGGCGAACAAAGCGCCGCGGTGTATGGCTTGGGAGAGACTGAAGAACAAGCTGCTTACCCTCAAAGCGTTGCTGAAGGAAGCGTAAAGCCGCCAGACACCTGGTATTCAGTATTTTTAGATAAGGTTTTCGGTGTACAATAATTCGTATTGCGCTTAGTTGTACTACCAAGAAGGCACGATGAATACCACGAACCAATCCAGCAGATATGCAGCAATTGATATAGGCACGGTGACCTGCAGGTTACTTATTGCCGACAAATGCGCCCATACTCTTATAGAAAGAGAAAGATGTTGTGCTATCACCAATTTAGGTGAAGGGGTTGATGCAACGGGGTTCCTTAAACAAGAAGCCATGCAACGAGTTGCAACGGAAATTGCGCGCTTCAAAACGATAATTGAAGCCCACAAAGATGCTTCCTGCAAAGAGATTTCCCTTATTGCGACGGCAACTTCTGCTGCTCGTGACGCTAAAAATTCTGCGGAATTTTCAACTCTTCTTAAAGGTCTCGGAATTCAGCTCACTATTATCCCCGGTGAACGAGAGGCAGAACTTTCGTTCATCGGGGCTTCTCATTCTTTCCCGGGCGAAAAGCTTTTGGTGGTTGATATTGGCGGCGGCTCAACTGAGCTCGCTTTTGGTCTGGCCGGAAACACGCCCGAAAAGAATGTTTCTTTCGATGTTGGTTGTCGGAGAATTACCGAACGATTTCTTAAAAGCGATCCACCCACGAACGCTAAACTTGAGCAGGCGCGAAAGTGGATTAACCAGCAGTTTTCAGACTTTTTTGCGAACCTCGCTCAAAGCGATTTTGTGCTTGATCGCTTGGTTGGTGTTGCGGGAAGCGCTACGAGCGCCGTTTCCGTTTACCAAAAAATGGAGGTGTACGACTCTTCTCGAGTGCATAAAACAGTGATGGACAAAAAGCAGCTTCTTTCAGTTTACGAAAGCCTGCGAATTTTACCCCTGGAAGCTAGAAGAAACGTAATAGGCTTGGAGCCTGAAAGGGCAAGTGTGGTGGTTGCGGGCTTGCTGATTTTGTGTCAGATTCTTGATTTAGCAGAACAAAGCAGCATTACGGTGAGCGAATCAGATATTCTCCAAGGGATTATTTTGAGCACAGAACCAAAATAAACGCTTCGGCTCGGGTGATTATTTGTTATTATGTTGCAGGTTCCTTTAGGAAAAATTCTTACAGGAAAAGGGAGCGTGGCGGAATTGGCATACGCAGCGGACTTAAAATCCGCCGACTTCGGTCTTGGGGGTTCGAGTCCCCCCGCTCCTACCAGGAAGTAACTTACGGAAGAGAGAAACTCTAAAGCATGGTATTCAAGCTGTGCAAAAGGGGACTCGAACCCGTGAGGGGAAAACAGTCAAAAGGCTGTTTTCGGAGGAGCGCGAAGCGCGACGTATGCAGATGTGAGCGAAGCGAACATATGCGGAGTCCCCCCGCTCCTACCAGGAAGTAACTTACGGAAGAGAGTCCCGCTCCTACCAAGTGTCTGACAAAGAAAGCATAATGAACAAAACCATCAACGACATCATCACTTTGACCGATTCTCAGCCAAAAACATTTGAGGAATATCTGACTTGCTATGCCTCTCAAGTTGGGGATATTATCCTTTCTTATATTCCAGACGGCTCCCACCCTGATATGGACAAATACCTCTATACGCCCCTCATGACTTACAGCAAAAATGGCGGAAAACGTCACCGCCCGCTTATTAGCTACGCTGCATGCCGCGCCGTGGGGGGAAACATGGAACAGGCTACAACGGCAGCCGCTGCTATCGAGCACTTTCATGCCGCCGCGCTTATCCATGACGACATTGCAGACGAAGCTGAACTTCGCCGCGGAGAACCTTGCTTACATCACAGCATTGGGTATGGTCTGGCGATTAACGCAGGTGACTTGGCTCTTTCTCTCGTAAATAATACGGTGCTTCATGACCCGCTCTTAGATGATGCGCTAAAAATCAGAGTCATGGTTGAACTGGAAAAAATGACCCGCCACACTATCGAAGGGCAAGCCCTTGATATTGGATGGGCACGGGATGGGCGCTACGACATTACCGTAGAAGACTATCTGGTGATGGCAACTCACAAAACTGCGCACTATTCGGGCTCTGCGCCTTTGGCAATTGGCGCAATTGTGGGAAGAGGAACCGAAGCAGAAATTGAAGCTTTGCGCCATTACGGACTTGATACCGGACTCGCTTTCCAAATTCAAGACGACCTGTTGAACTTGATTGGTTCCGAAGAAAGCACCAAGAAGGATTTTCGCAACGACATCACAGAAGGCAAGCGTACTTTGGTGGTAGTTCACGCTTTAATTCATTCTCAAAACGCTCATCGCCTTATTGAAATTCTTTCTTCCAAAGAAAAGGATCCCCAAATTCTTGCCGAAGCAGTTGAAATCATGGAAGAATCGGGAAGCATCGATTTTGCTCGCAACTTTGCAGAAAATTTGACAGATGTTGCCAAAAACAGACTTATCGATAATGTAAAACCATCGAATGCGCGAGATTTGTTGATTTCTATGGCTGACTGGTTTGTTAATCGTTTGAAGTAGCTAACAACCACGCAACCCAGCGGTTACAATACGGATATGAGAACCATTAGAAAAAATGAACAAGGTGCTGCAGTTGAAGACGTTCAACAACGTTTGGCAAAGCTTGGTTATTTGTCAAATGATCAAATAACCAGCACTTTTGATGATACAACTGCTGCAGCTGTTATGTCTTTTTGTGCAGACTTCAACCTACCAAAGAACAATGAAGTAACCGAAAAGGTTTGGAAGGCTTTGGTTGATGCCAGCTTCAATTTGGGGGATAGAACTCTTTATTTGCGGATGCCCCATTTTCACGGAAACGATGTCCTTGAACTTCAGCGGGTCTTAGGAGTTTTGGGCTTTGCGTGCGGAAATCTCGATGGTATTTTTGGGGTTCACACTGAATCAGCCGTGCGTAAATTTCAACTTAACCTGGGTCTTCCTTCCGATGGCATTGTGGGTGCTTTCACGTATGCGGCTCTCAACAATCTTCACTATGTCTGGCAAGGAAAGGAATCAACACCGGGAGAATCGGTGCTTGGTTTTGCCCGTGTTGCTGATGTGCTAGAACACCACGCTCTGTGCCTTTTTGGGACCGATACTTTTACGCGTTCTGTTGCTTCTCGTATGTCGAATTTAGCTCTTGCCACCAACCCGGCTTCGAAAATTGTAAGCGCCGACTCGCTGCGTTCAGCGCCCGATGAAAACATGCTTTTGGTGCACATTGTACTTCCTGAAAAAAGCACGCTAGAACAGGTGCCGCGGGTAACTTTTGAAGACGAAGAATCTCTCGCTTTGCGTTTGCGAACCGCTTTTCAAGCGACAAAACACAATCCTCCTCGTATTGCTATTGAACTTCCTGGAACGGTGTGGATGGATGCAGGCGAAGGAAGATCTGCACAGCACTTTGCTATCACTTTGTTAGATGCGCTCTGCCTAGCTTTGTCTTAGACAAGCAGAACCTTAGGAAAGTAAAAGGAAGCATCAGCTTTTCCGCAAGCCGTCAAACCCAAAAACTTACTTGTGAAGCTTTAGTATTCTTGTGAAACCCTAGCCTTCGAGCTTGGTTAACGCAGCTTTATTTATGGCCGCATTAGGGATTATAACCGTTTTTCCTTCGTCGGTAACCAGAAGAACATGGCGCCAGGTAATATCGGTAACAACTCCAATTTCATCACCAACTTTAATGCGTTCACCGGGCACAATAAGTTTTGTGATAGTCAGCTGTAAACCTCCAACCAGATTTGCAAGAGTGTCTTGCAACCCGAAAGAAAGCGCAATGCCGCCAACACCCAGCGCCGCGATAACTGCGGTCATGTCTATACCGAAGCAGACGTTGAGGATAATGCAGATTGCAATTATCCAAATAAGCGCCCGCGCGATGTTTGAAAAAATTGAATTTGAAGGCAGGGGGTTTGATTCGTCTTCTAAAATTCGCTTGAGAAACTTAGTGCTTAAATGCGAGAGTACTGCAGCAGCAACTATGATGACAGTTGCAGCTATAACAATAAAAACCCAATTCGTTGCTAAAAGTGAATCTACCCATTCAAGGTTCATTTCGTTTCTCCCTCACAGTTTATGGCACCTGCTTGCTTATGTAAGTGCCCGTCGCCAGTAATGATAGCAGAGGGTTGTGAATTTGCCCGGATCAGCAATTGGTGGGGTATTGATGCGCGCTGAGGGAGCACCAGAAAATGCAGGTTCAAGAAAACCGGCTTTCAGAAGGGTTTGGTTCAACACGACATCTGATTGTTGGTCAATAAATAGTTCTGGTTCAACCAAATAGGCACTCGCCAGCACGTCCCAGCAACAAAACCCGTCAAGCCCATAGTGCTTTTTCATGGTATCAAACCAGGGGTTGCAGGTGCGCCAAAGATAACCACCGTCTTCTTCATCAGTACGAAGATTGCGTTCAAATTCGTTTGGCATAAAATGTGCCGGCAAGCAGTTGTTTGCAGTCATTACGGTAATATTGGCACCGTGATTAGCGGTAGCAAGAGCCAAGCAGGTTGCCTCAGGGTCGCAGGAAAAATTCAATTCATCCATAATTTTCCCGTTGAAAACAAGGGACTGAGTGATGCTTCCCATAAAGGTGATCTCGCGGAATTTTGAAAGAACCTGGCTATCAAGGGTTAAGGCGCCTTTGAGGTTTGTTGTGGACCCCGTGACACAAAGAGAAATTTCTCCGGGGTGGGCATTTGCTTTTTCCACCAGGAAATGGGCGGCTTCAGAAACAGCGGAATTCTTGTCGGTCGCTCCTTTCAAAACAGGAAATGATAAGCTTAAATCGTTACAAATTCTTTGAGAATTACCATAAACTGTTTCAAGGTCGCTGTTGCCATAGCTGGTGCAGAGGCCTTCAATTAAAAGGGATCCAGGAACTTCTTTTTCGTAGCCTAAAACAAAGAGAAGAGCCAGACCGTCGTCGATGTCGCAGTCGGGAATTCCCATGGTAAGGTCGGAGTCGAAAATGATTCTTTTCTTCACGGTGGTGTCCTTTCTAGAAAACTGCAAGGAAAGATAATTTCGCCCATAGTAACAAAAAGATTTGCTTGACGCAATCTAGTATTAGTGATAGTCTACTACTTGTCTAAAGCACATAGCTGTGGAAACACGGCGAAACATGACCCGGGATGGGCTGTTCCGGGTCTCTTTTTTGAATGAATTAGGGTAGGGGAACAAGATAGTTCCCAAGGTAAAAGGAGAACTGTATGGAAAACGAAACAAACAATTCGACAACACTAAACTTTTCGCGCCGTAGTTTTGTGGCGTTTAGTGCTACGGCGGCAACTTCAGTATTATTAGGGATGGGCCTAACTTCTTGTGGAGAAAAGGGCGATTCAGCAACGGGCGGCGCTTCTGAAGAATCTATCGATTTTTCCAATTGGGATGCTGTGCTCGCTGAAGCGAAAGGCTCGAGCGTTTCTTGGTATGGATGGGGCGGATCAGAGCCACGCAATACCTGGATTAACACGGTATTGGCGCCACGTCTCAAAGAAAAATATGACGTCACTTTAGAACTGGTAGGCATGGATATCAACGATATTCTCACCAAGCTTTCCGGGGAAATGCAAGCTGGCGTAGAAACGGGCACTATCGACTTTATTTGGATCAACGGGGAAAACTTTTTTTCAACGAAAGAAAATGGCTATCTTTGGGGACCTTTTACAGCGAATTTGCCAAACTTCAACCAATTTGTTGATGCGCAAAGCCCAGAAGTTCTCTACGATTTTGGGGCACCAACGGAAGGTTTCGAAGCGCCTTACGGCAAGGCTCAAATGCAAATGTGGGCAGATTCCGCAAAAATCGCTTCTACTCCTAAAAATCCTGATGAGTTCCTTCAGTTCTGCAAAGACAACAAGGGTATGGTAACCTATCCCGAGCCGGGTGATTTCACCGGCACCGCATTTATTTCATGCTTGATTGCTGGCGTAATTGGAAAAGAAGAATTCGAGAAACTTTCTATGATGACGAACCCAACCCTCGAAGAAGTAAAGGAAATTGTGGCTCTGGGTATGGATTATCTGCGCAGCTTGAATCCTTATCTTTGGAAGGAAGGCAAGACTTATCCTTCCGATTCAATGACGGTTTCCACCATGTATGCCGACGGCGAACTGGTTATGAACATGGGTTATGGTGCACCAGAATCGCTGGTTAAGACGGGGCAACTGCCAGAAAGCACCCGTTCGTTCATTTTCGATACGGGCACGGTGGGTAATTCTAACTTCATGGCAATTGCCGCAAACGCACCTCATAAAGCGGCGGCGCTGGTTGCTATCAACGAAGTTCTGTCACCCGAAATGCAGCTTTCTCAGTTCCAGGAACTGTCAACCATCAGTGTGCTTGATATGGATAAGCTAGAAAAAGAAGACCAGAGCGCTTTCGAAAACACCTCTTTGGGTGCAAGTGAACTTCCTCTGGCTACGCTTCTTGACCATCGTGTTGCTGAAGCAGCTGGTCCGGTCATTCCCCTTCTCGAGCAAATTTGGCTTGCAGAGGTTCCTGGAAAGTAGGATATGGATCCGCTGGAAGCAAGGCATACCAGAAAAGCTATTGCACCGTTTGTGCTGATTGCGCCAACGGTGCTTCTGGTTGGTATCTTTATTTTTGGGGTTGCCAACGGTATATTGCAAGGTTTTGGTTTTATGCCTTTTTTGGGCAAAACAGAACCAACCTTGAACTATTATATGCAGGCTTTTACCCGCCCAGAATTTCTTTCTGCCCTCGGGTATAGCCTTTATCTGGCTTTAGTATCTTCTGTTTGTGCGCTTGTTGGGGGGATTGTTCTTTCAGCAGCGCTTACCCGTATTAAGGCTCAGCGCGGTTTGTATTTGCTAGGCATTCAAATCCCGCTGATGACGGCACATGTTTTGGTGGTTCTTTTTGTGGTTTCACTGTTCGCAGGGTCAGGCCTTGTTGCGCGGATACTTTTCGGGATCGGCATTATTTCAGGACCAAGTGCTTTCCCTTCGGTGGTGGGTGACCCTTCCGGTTGGGGCATAATTCTCACCTATCTTTGGAAGGAAATTCCTTTTATTGCTTTTTGTACGCTGGCAATAATGTCCCACGTATCTGCCCGTTATGGGGAAGCTTCGCAGACTTTGGGTGCTTCGCCGCTGCGAACTTTCTTTGAGGTAACTTTGCCGCTATGCAAGCACGCTCTGACGAAAGCTTTTTTGGTGGTATTTGCTTTTGCATTCGGCGCCTACGAGATTCCGTTTTTGTTAGGACCAACACTTCCTAAAGCTTTGCCGGTGCTTGCGTACATGGAATTCCAAAACCCTGATATTCTTAATCGCGCTTATGCTATGGCAATAAATGGCACTATGGCACTCATTTGCTGTGTATTGGCAATCATTTATTTCCTGGTATTAAAACGGGAAAGGAAGCTGTGATCTTGGCGCAAAAAACTACTCAGAAGCGTTCTTTTGCTGCGGGATCACGCCTCTTCGTTGCGATTCACGTGCTTTGTGTCCTTTTGCCTTTAGGAATTGTGCTTACATGGGCTTTTACAAGTTCATGGCCTTGGCCAGAATTGTTCCCCCAAGGATTCACCGATCGCGGTATCACTGAAATCTTTGTTTCGCAACGCGACCTCGGTTTTGTTTTAGCCCAAAGTGTCTTTATTGCCCTTGCCGTTGCCGTGCTTACTACGGCCGTAGCAACTTGCGCGGCTCGCGCTTTTGTCCATCATTATTTTGTGGGCAAGGAAATCTTTCGTTTCATGACTGTTTTGCCTTTCCTGATTCCAACGACGGTGTTTGCCATGGGTGTTCAGGTTGCATTTATCAAGGCCGGACTCGCAAATACGGTGATAGGGGTTGTGGTTGCGCACAGCATTGTTGCTTTGCCTTATGCGGTCATAATCATGACCGATATTACCCATGCTGCTGGCACTAGGCTAGAGCAGCAGGCTCGAGTTTCTGGTGCTGGACACTTTAAAACGTTACTTCATGTGCAAGGTCCGCTTTTGCTTCCGGGGTTCTTAAGCGCGGCTTCGCTTTCTTACATCATTTCCTTTTCCCAGTATTTTTTGACTCTTTTAATTGGCGGGGGTACCATTAAGACTTTTGCGGTGGTTATGTTTCCTTATCTTGCAAGTAGCGACCGAACTATTGCCAGTGCTTATGGTGTGGTATTCTTGCTGGTAACTTTTAGCGTTTTTGTATTATTTGAACTTCTGGTCAGGCGTTATACCAAAAAGCGACTGGAATACTTTAATGGATAGCCAATGAATATTTCACTTACCGACATTAGTATCGATCTTGGCGGAAAACAAGCAAAGCGTGTTCTCGACAAAGTTAGTTTTGAGGCACGTGAAGGCGAGCTTTTGTCTTTGCTGGGTGCTTCGGGTGCGGGCAAATCGACGTTGCTTAAGGTTATTGCAGGTATCTTGATTCAAGACAAGGGGTCGGTTGCCTTTGGTGGAAAAGCCATAGATGGGCTTCCTGCCCACAAACGCAAGGTTGGGGTTGTCTTTCAAGACATGCGCCTGTTTCCTCATATGAATGTGGAAGAAAACGTTGCGTTCCCTTGCAAAATGGCAGGAATGCCAAAAAAGGAGCGCTTGTTGCAGGCTCAAAAAATGCTCGAGCACGTTTATCTGGAGGGATTTGGTTCCCGGGATGTAATGACGCTTTCTGGTGGGCAACAACAACGTGTTGCGCTTGCTCGCGCTCTTGCTGCTCAGCCCCAAGTTCTATTGCTAGACGAACCTTTTTCGGGCTTGGACGAAAGCCTTCGTGATGAAATGCGCTCGCTCGTATTGCGCCTGCATAAAGCCTTCGATATCACCACAATTTTGGTGACCCATGATGCGATAGAAGCACTCGAAATGTCTGACAGGATTGTTTATGTGAGCGCAGGGCAGGTGATTCAGCAGGGGAGCCCGAAAGAATTATTTAGCGAACCAGCTTCTCACGAAATAGCTTCGTGTTTCGGGGAATGCTCGGTTTTATCCGGCATTGTCGAAGAAGGGCAGTTCAGGCGAGGAAACTTGAATCTTGCTGCACCAGGGTGTCCGGCGGGTGACGCGGTTGCGGTGGTGCGTTATGGAGGTATCAACCTTGAAGCTGCTCCAGACGATGGACTGAAGCTCAAGTGCAGTATTTATCGAGGGGAAGATTATCTCTTGCGCCTGGATGTTGCTGGACAGACGCTGACGGTGCCTTTCGCAAAGGCCTTGCCTTCTGGCTCAAGACTTTCTGTGCGCGTGCCTTCCGAAAGTTATTTCATCTACCCGAAGTAAAAGGGAAAAAGTGTCAAAAGAAACCCAAAATATTCCAACCATTCATGATGTGCAAGCCTACCTCACAACCAATGAAGCGCTTCATCAAGCCCTGAATTTAAAGGGTGCCACCGTGCCTGACGTGCGTTTGCTTGCGCGGGGTGAGTACAATTTGAACTTTGCATTCGGTTACCCGAGCGCAGAATACTTGAACTCAAACCCCCTGAGCGCAGAACACCCGAGCGCAGAACGGGAATTAGTTTTCCGCGTAAACCTGGGTTCGCAGATGCATCTTGAAAATCAAATCGAATACGAAGCTGCTGCCCTTTCCTTGCTTCAATCCAGCGGCCGAACCCCTCAGGTTTTTTACGTAGACGGATCTAAGGCTTTTTTTGGAAAAGGAATCCTTATTGAGCAATTTTTGCCGGGAAGGCCTTTAGATTATACGACTGACTTGCCTGAAGCTGCTTTAATTCTTGCGGATATTCATAGTGTAAAAGTTGATGAAAGCGACAAAGATGCCCTTTTCGCGCCACAAAACCCTCTGGGAAGTATGCTGGAAGAATCTGAAGCCATGTTCGCCCAGTATCGCGCTTGGATTGGTGCTGCGCCAGAGGTTTGCGCACGGATTGAAGGCTGGTTTGAAAGGGCGCGTCTTTTGGTGCAGGAAAGCCCAGCGGGGCAAAATAGTCATATCATCAGCACTGAAGTGAATTCTGGAAACTTCCTTATCAACGAAGAAGGGCAGAGCTACTTGGTCGACTGGGAAAAGCCTTTGTTGGGAGAAGCTGAGCAAGACCTTGCCCATTTTCTTGTTCCAACCACCACCTTTTGGAAAACCGATATTATCTTGAGCGAAACCGAAATTCAAACCTTTATCAAGTTGTATCGCAATGCTGTTAATGGTCGTTTCGATACCTCTACTATCGCCAGTCGTCTGCCGGCTTATATGGCGCTCACCTGCTTGCGGGGTGTGACCTGGTGTGCTATGGCTCTCGCACAGCACGAAACAAGCCAGCGCAAGGTTGCGGATGTCTACACTCTTTCAAAAGTAAGAGCCTATCTGGAAGAATCTTTCCTTATTCGTGTTGAGGAAAGCTATTTCACTAATCGCCTGCGCAAAATGATCTAGTTTTGCTGCATCTTTGTGCGCTTGGCCTCTTGTTGGTTTTCTGAATGCTGTCATTTTGTGGCTCTTTGCACTACAATAAAAACCCGCGAAACGAACAGCCTCTTGGCGCACGGTTTCGCTACTGCGAAAACCCACATCCCGCGCTTTTAGTTTGGTTGGGTCAGCGAGAAACAAAAGGAAACAAATGGCGATACAAGCCCCAGAAGGAACAAAAGACCTTCTTCCCGGCGAAGCACGGTTTTGGGAAGATTTTAAGCGCATAGCCGCAGAAGGCTTTGGTCGCTATGGATATGTGCAGATTGAAACTCCCATTTTTGAGACGACAGAGCTTTTTGTGCGCGGAATTGGCGAAGCGACTGATGTTGTTTCCAAAGAAATGTTTCAGGCAGTTACCGGCGAAAACTTACAGAAACTCATTGCGGGCGAACCCATAAAAAACAAGAGTCGCCTCAGCTTGCGTCCTGAAGGAACGGCAGGTGTTGTTCGCGCTGCCGCTCAGCACGATTTAGTTCCCCAAGGAGCAGCGCCAGCAAAGCTTATGTATGCAGGGCAAATGTTTCGGGCAGAACGCCCTCAGAAAGGGCGCCAGCGCCAGTTCAACCAGGTAGGCGTTGAATGTCTTGGGGCAGAATCATCCAGCATCGATGCTGAAGTTGTTATTATGCTCATGCGGTTTTTCGAAACCCTTGGCATTCCAGCTGAAGTAACGCGTTTATATGTGAATTCATTGGGCTGCGACGATTGTCGCCCTGCTTATCGCGACAGACTTTATCAATTCTTGCAAGATCAAAAAGCGGGGCTTTGCGAAGAATGTTTGCGCCGGGCGGAAGCAAATCCGCTACGGGCGTTTGACTGCAAAAACCCTGGATGTGCTGAAACCATGAAAAGTGCGCCCCTTATTGCAGAACACCTCTGCGACCCTTGTTCGCAGCACTATTCCCAGGTGAAGGCCTATCTTAAAACAGCTAACATTGCTTTTGAGGAAGCTTCGCATTTGGTGCGAGGGCTTGATTACTACACGCGCACTGTTTTTGAGGTGCAGGTAACCGAAGGCCTTGGTTCCCAAAACGCCATTGGCGGTGGTGGGCGATACGACAAACTTATGGAAGAAGTGGGCGGAAGGCCTACTCCCGGTATTGGTTTTGCTGTTGGTTACGAACGATGCGTTCTTGCTTTGCAAGCCGCTGGGCACCAATTCCCTTCGGCGTTTGTTTGCGATGCTTTTGTAGCCTGCGTTGATGATTCGGCGCGGGAAAAAGCCTTCGAAATCATGCAAATTTTGCGTGATGGTGGGCTTGCGGCCGACATGGATCATCAGGGGCGCAGCTTAAAAAGCCAGTTCAAACTTGCAGATAAACAGGGTGCTTCGTTGGTGCTTATTTTGGGTCCCGATGAAATGGCTCAGGGTTCGCTCAAGTTACGCGATATGGAAAGCCATGAAGAAACCGTGGTTCGTTTCGATCAAATTTCCCCCTGTTGTGCGGGGCTTTTAGCGTTGCCTGCAAGCGAACGGGCAGCGCATTTTACTAACGTAGTTTTTAACCAAAAGATATAAGGAGACGCAAGAGCATATGACAGATTTCATCAACAAATACTGTTCTCATACCCATACCTGTGGGCAACTGCGCAAGGCAGATGTGGGAACTGAAGTGGTTCTTAACGGATGGGTGTGGCACAATCGCGACCACGGCGGTTTGATTTTTGTGGATCTGCGCGACCGTGGTGGTTACACTCAGTGCGTAATCGACCCCGACTGTGTGAGCGCTGAAGATTTTGCGGCGGCTGAACACTTAGGCCGTGAATGGGTAATTGAAGTGCGTGGAAAGGTTCGCGCGCGCGGGGCAGAAGCGGTCAACCCCAATATGGAAACGGGCGAAATCGAAGTGCTGGCTGAATCGGTTACGGTGCTGAACTCGAGTGTCACTCCGCCGTTTTTTGTTGAAGATGGTATCGAAACCGATGAAATTACGCGCATGAAATGGCGCTACATTGATATTCGCCGTCCTGAAATGTATAACAGCTTGTATCTGCGTCACACGGTTGCGCAAGCTATGCGCACTGCTTTGAATAATCGCGGTTTTTTGGAGGTTGAAACCCCTATTCTGACGAAATCTACGCCCGAAGGCGCGCGCGACTACATTGTGCCTTCGCGTCCTAACCCGGGTAAGTGCTACGCGCTTCCTCAAAGCCCGCAGTTGTTGAAGCAGATGCTGATGGTTGCTGGTGTTGAACGTTACTACCAGATTGCTCGTTGTTTCCGCGATGAAGATTTGCGTGCCGACCGTCAGCCTGAATTTACTCAGGTCGACATCGAAATGAGTTTTGTTACGCAAGACGACGTGATGTCTTTAATGGAAGATACGATGGCAGAAGTTTTTGCGGCGGTTGGCGTTGATCACGAATTCCCGATTCCGCGTATGCAGTACAAGGAATCGATGAACCGCTTTGGGAACGACCGTCCTGATACCCGCTTCGGCATGGAACTGGTTGATTTGACTGATACCGTGAAAGATTGCGGCTTCAAGGTTTTTTCGGCGGTTGCGCAATCGGGCGGCACGGTGAAAGCTATTAATGCTCGTGGTGCGGGCGATTGGAGCCGTGGTGATGTTGAAAAACTGGCAGACATTGCGGCTGAAAATGGCGCGAAGGGAATGGCATGGATTGCTTTTACCAGCGATGGTCAGGAAAAAAGCCCGATTATCAAATTCTTTAGCGACGAAGATTACGCTGCCTTGAAAACGGCGGTTGATGCCCAACCAGGCGACCTCATTTTGTTTGCTGCTGATACGTATGAGGTTTCAAGTGCGGTTCTTTCTGCCTTACGTTTGCATATGGCTGATGTTTTAGGGGTTGACCGCGGAGCGCATTCTTTGCTGTGGATAGTGAACTTCCCCATGTTTAAGCATGATGAAGAAGAGGATAAATATACGGCAGAACACCATCCGTTTACGCGTATTCCCGATGAAGATTTAGACAAAATTGAAACTGCGCCACTGGAATGCGGCAGCTATTCGTACGACTTGGTAATGGACGGGTATGAAATTGGTGGCGGAACTATCCGTATTCATTCTGCTGAATTGCAGCGGCGGGTACTGAAAAGGGTAGGGCTGACTGATGAAGAACTTGATGAAAAGTTTGGATACTTACTCGAGGCGTTGAGTTTAGGTGCGCCGCCACACGGTGGAATTGCGCTGGGGCTTGACCGCCTGATTATGCTTTTAGGGAAGAAATCGTCCATTCGCGACGTGATTGCCTTCCCCAAGACCAGTTCAGGTTCTTGTCCGATGACGGGTGCGCCGAGTGCGGTAAGTTCCAGGCAGTTGAAGGAAGTAAACCTCCGCCAACTCTAAAAAAAGAGTGTCGGTTGCTATCGCAACCTCTCTATATGCACTTCGTTCGCTATCGCTCACTCCGTTAAACACACGGGGACGGTTCTCGTGTGTTCTTGCTGTCATCCTGAGGAAGCCCCCCCCATGTCATCCTGAGCGGAGGGTGCGAAGCACCCGAAGTCGAAGGATCCATAGATCCTTCATTTCATTCAGGATGACAAATATCTGTCGGGCACTTGCGTACCCTCTCTAATAATACTACGTTCGCTATCGCTCACTCCGTTATGGGTCCTTCGACTACGCGCTTCGCGCTTCGCTCAGGACGACAGGAGAG
>Ga0209755_10000251_pt1 | contig 105605 bp, 99 predicted proteins | sample TergutCo191P1_FD_187301 | JGI IMG/M metagenome (GOLD analysis project Ga0209755, IMG submission 187301) | Cornitermes sp. P1 segment gut microbial communities from Petit-Saut dam, French Guiana - Co191P1 (SPAdes) (version 2) | ecosystem: Host-associated > Arthropoda: Insects > Digestive system... | reverse complement strand
GTGATAATAGCCAAGTTCTTCGATGGTTTTGCCGTCTCTTGGAGCCTGTTTGTCCATGACGACAATGCGGTAATAAGGCCGCTTTTTTGTTCCAAACCTCTTGAGCCTGATTGTTGCGCTCATAAAAATCCTCCTGCGTTTTCCTGTCCAAACTAAGTTTGATAACAGGGTCTGACAATTTGGTATATTGCGGCGGCTCAGACAGACCTTGACCGCAAGAGAAGTCTATAATTTTTTAGATGTTTTGTCTAGCAACCTTAAGGTGTCAGTCACCTCTAAACAATCGTTAAAAATTCGTAATAATATCAAAAAGTGTCAGTCACCTCTAAACAATCGTTAAAAATTCGTAATAAATATCAAAAAGTGTCAGTCACCAATAAAGAAACTTTTAAACACCTAAAAAACATACAAAAATGGAAATGTAACAATAGGTGATAATATCTTCAAAATTTCGGCATTTTAAGGTATAATGAACTTCAGCAAAGGAGCAAAGTATGGATAAAATAGCAAGTTTTCAAATAGATCACCTTAGGTTGAAACCGGGGGTTTATGTTTCGCGGAAAGACAAGTTTTCGGATGTCACGATTACGACTTTTGATCTTCGTTTTAAAGAACCGAATAAGGAACCGGTTATGGATCAACCGGCTCTGCATACTATCGAACATTTGGCGGCAACTTTTTTACGTTCCCATAAAGACTGGAGTTCGAAAGTGATCTACTTCGGACCGATGGGCTGCCGCACAGGTTTTTATTTAATTCTGGAAGGAGAATATAATTCAAAAGACATTCTGCCGCTACTTTTAGAAATGCTTAATTGGATAAAAGATTTTAAAGGCGACATCCCCGGCGCGAGCGCGGAGGAATGCGGCAACTGGCGCGATCAAAACATCGAAATGGCAAAGTGGGAATGTAACAGATACGCTGAGATTATCAAATTGGGAAAAGACGGCAATTTTGAATATCCCAGCGTGATGTATTGATTTTAAAAGGCGACAGTCATCTACGCTATACATAGTGTATTTAAAAAATTCTGACCACGCTAGGTGTAGGTGACTGACACCTTTTATCAAATGAATTTTTTGGATATTTCATTAAACCTGTCTTGCGTTTTTGAATATCTCTTTTCCTTTATTGGAAATTTTTTATCAAACTCTTCCATTTGTCCGCTGTCTATTTCGTAAGCTTTGCCTTCATCGAATACGCCTTCAATTCCATTTAAAGCGCATGGATATAATTCTAAAACTAATAGGGCTGCGGGATATTTTTTATCTTTGTTTGTTATTTTATATTGTTTCGATTCCTTAAATCCAAATCTTTTGTAATACTCCGGATCACCGTAAATTATTATGCCTTTATTACCAATTTCTTTTGATAATTTTACAGTATGGTTTATTAATTTTCCGCCGATTCCATTATTTTGATATTCCGGCAATACGCTTATTGGTCCAAATGTTAATACAGGATATTCCATATCATTATTTATAACTTTTGCTTTTACATATACAATATTTCCGATAATTTTATTATTATTTACAGCTACAAAATCCAATTCTTTAATAAATTCATCCGTTCTTCTCAAATTATGAATCAATAAATGTTCATCACATCCGGGAACATAATGATTCCAAAATGCCTCTCTAGTAATATTTTCAACAATAAAATAATCGTTTTCTTCTTCTAATCGTAATTCAATATCCATAAATTAATTTATTTTACTATCGAGTTATTGTCAATGAATTGTTAATATTACTAAAAATATTAAAACTTGGAAGAAGCCTGTCATCCAGACCGCCGCTGCGGGAATTATTACTGTGGTCATAAAACACTATTCCGCCGCTATGCCCTGTATTGACATATGATAGCATTTTTGCTATCATTATAATATGGGTAAGCATGAAAAACTTATTAAACGAATATTTGAGGGTAAGACAGATATTACCCCTGACGAAGCTGCAAATATTCTTAAAAAGCTGGATTTCAAATCAACTGCAACCAGCGGTTCTCATCGTACTTTCAGAAAACCTAACCGTCAGTCTGTAACTATCATTCTTACGCAAAACCCATTAAAACCTTACATGGTAGAAAAATTACAGGATACATTAAAGCAGGAGGGATATTCGAATGGCTAAGAAAAATTTAAATTATTATTTAAATTTACCGTACACTTATATTATTGAGTGGTCCGAAGTTGACGGTTGCTTTTTAGGGAGCATTGTTGAACTTGAACGCAATATGACCTGCGGAAAAACTCGTGAAGAAGTGTTGTCCAATCTTAAGGAAGCTCTTGCTTCTTATGTAACAACCAGCATAGAAAATAAAATGGAAATTCCTGAACCTCTAAAGATAGATGATTTTAAAGGAAACATAACTTATCGCACAAGTAAGGAACGTCATTATAGACTGGCAAAACAAGCGAAATTGTATGGCATGAGTATCAATGCAATTATCGATGAAGCAATCGGCGAAAAGTTAAAAGAAGCCGTGTTATAACAAGTTGGATGAAGAGCTTATAACGTAAGTGACTGATACCACCTGCGCTAATAATTTACTCTGCTTGTTTTTCCATAACAAAAATAATATAATTATCGTAGAGTTTGTTTTTACTATATTACCCCAAGGCTAGTACATTGTCTTATAATGTTAATGTCTTGGCTGCTATGGAAGAATCCAGAGCTATTATAAGCAGAAATACCTGCAAAATGGTATAAATCTATAAAAAAGACAAGTGGATGTTATCTTTGGTCGCCTTTTATAGATTAACGGTTATTTATATGGCAAGCAAATTAGTTCGAATTCAAAAGAGCATTTTTACTATCCGTAATAAAAAAGTAATGCTCGACAGTGACTTGGCAGCTCTTTATGAAGTTGAAGTTAAGAAATTAAATCAAGCTGTTAAAAGGAATGCAAAACGATTTCCCGCGGATTTTATGTTTCGATTAACAAAAAATGAATTTAGCGAGCTGGTCACAAATTGTGACCACCTTCAAAATTTAAAATTCAGATCAACTCTGCCGTATGCTTTCACAGAACAAGGTGTAGCAATGTTAGCGGCGGTATTGAACAGTCAAAAAGCTATAGATATTAATATTCAAATTATGCGGGCATTCATTCAAATACGCAATTTTATATTCTCAAAAGACATATTAAACAAGCAGATAATAGAGTTGCGGAAACTTCTCTTGCTCTACATTGATAAAAACGATAAGAAAGTCAATGAAATTATTATAGCATTGAATAATCTTATTGAAAAACCGCCTGAACCAAAACGAAGATTAGGTTTTAATCCTGATTAACATGAAATTTTTAAAAATCTATTAAAAATATACGCAAATACGCCGTTCACACATCTTGCGTATACGCTTCAATTTTAATAAAATACAAATATGTCAGAATTAACAGAATATCAGGGAAAAGCGACGATGGAAAAAATCACATCGCTGGCAAAGCGGCGCGGGTTTGTTTTTCAGTCGTCGGAAATTTACGGAGGTCAGAGCGGCGCATGGGATTACGGCCCGCTTGGCATCGAATTAAAAAACCGCATTCAGGCGATGTGGTGGAAGGAAATGACGCGCCTGCACGACAATATCGTGGGACTGGATGCCGCTATTTTCATGCATCCCCGTACTTGGGAAGCTTCAGGCCATGTCGAAAATTTCACCGATCCGCTTGTTGACTGCAAAAAGTGTAAAGCCCGTTTTCGCACCGACATGATAAGCGAAGAAAATCTCGCGGCGAAAAAATGCCCGGACTGCGGCGGCGAGCTAACCGATGCCCGTAATTTTAACCTGATGTTTAAATCGCATATTGGTCCTGCGGAAGATACCGCAAGCATTATTTACCTTCGCCCGGAAACCGCTCAGGGTATTTATGTAAACTATAAAAATATTATCCAATCCAATAGAATGAAAATCCCCTTTGGCATAGCGCAGGTAGGCAAGGCATTCCGCAACGAAATTGTTACCAAGAACTTTATTTTCCGCACTTGTGAATTTGAGCAGATGGAAATGCAATACTTTGTTAAACCCGGTACTGACGAGGAATGTTTCAATGACTGGCGCAATCAACGCTGGGCGTATTACGAAAAGCTCGGCGTTAAAATGGATCATCTGCGCTGGTACAAACACGAAAAACTCGCCCACTACGCGAAAGACGCGTACGATATTGAATACCTTTTCCCGATGGGCTGGAGAGAGCTTGAAGGCATACATAACCGCACCAATTACGATCTTGGCAGACACGCGGAATTCTCCGGCAAAGATATGCAGTACATCGATCAGGATAACAACAATGAGCGTTACATTCCGTTTATTATCGAAACATCCGCAGGTCTTACACGTAACGTACTGATGATCCTCTGTGACGCATACGATGAAGAGCAAGTCGCCGAAAAGGGTAACGATGACGATTGGAGAACGGTTCTCCGCTTCCATCCCGATCTTGCGCCTGTTACAGTCGCGATTCTCCCGCTTATGAAAAAAGACGGGCTTGCCGAAATGGCGCAGGACATCCGCAAAAACTTACAGGATGATTACGCCACCGATTACGATCAATCAGGGGCGATAGGGCGGCGTTACCGCAGACAAGATGAAGCCGGCACACCTTTCTGCGTCACTGTAGATTACGAATCTAAGGAAGATAAAACTGTAACTCTTCGCTTCCGCGATTCCATGGAGCAGGTTCGCGTACCGATTGAGGAACTTTCGACGAGGTTGAGACAGGAGATTAAATCTTACAAGCGGATAAAATAATACAAGAAGAGTTCACACGAAGGCATAGAGGAAATTATGTTCCTAACAATCTGTCTTAATCCAACAATCCAAAAAACACTTCGCTTCCCTTCAATCACTCCCAACACGGTTAATCGCACCGCTTTTCACCGCCTTGATGCAAGCGGCAAAGGTATTAACGTTACGCGCGTCTTAACTCAACTTGGAAAAAAAGCGGTACATCTTACCCAGCTTGGCGGTGATTTTCGTCCGCTGTTTTTATCGCTCTGCGAACAGGACGGGCTTTCTGTTGAATGGGTAGAAAGCAATACCACGGCTGCTGGCGAAACGAGCGGTCGGGCTGGCGAGATACGTTTTTGCTACACTGTGTTGAACGAAAACGATAAAACTGTTACAGAACTCGTGGAAGAATCACGGGGAGTCGCCGCAGGAACCGAAGAGCGGCTGTTGGAAAAATTTATTAGTATTATCGGAAAAATATTATACGAAAACACAAAGGATACGGCAGGAAGAAATGATTCACCTGATACGATTATTATTTCCGGTACGAAAGCGGCAGGGTTTTCTGATTTTATTATTCCTGAGATGACGCGAAAGGCGAAAGAAAACGGATTGCGTATAATCCTCGATATAAAAGGTAATGATTTAATTGAAAGTCTTAAATATGAGCCGGATATTATCAAACCGAATCTTGAAGAGTTTTTACAAACCTTTGGGATTGGAACAGATAAAACGCGGATTAACGCGGATTATGATGATTTACGCGGATTAGTTTTGGAGTTAGCGCAGAAACATAAGTGTCGTATAGTTTTGACTAATGCCAATAAAAAAATAATTGCCGCCGAAAAAGACAGCTATTTTGAGATTGATGTTCCGGTTGTAAATACAGTAAATTCAACCGGCTGCGGAGACGCGTTTACCGCAGGATTTGCGGCGGCTCTTGAAAACGGCGCAGACTTCAAAACGGCAATTAACGAAGGTATGCGATGCGGCGCGTTGAATGCCGGACTTGAAAGACCCGGCACTATACGATAAATTAATATCATGTCGAATTCATTAGACACTATTTTTATCTCTCTCAAACAGGCGCAAGCCAGGCTGGCAGGTGAAAACCGTGCTGCTAAAGATAAAGCTTTAGCCTCAGCCGCCGCCGCGATAAACCGCAGCCGCGCAGACATTCTTTCGGCAAACGCCTGCGATGTTGAAGAAGCCCGAAAAGGCGGTATGAAAGAAAGCCTTATAGACCGCCTGCTTTTAAACGATAAACGGATAGATAACATTATCGAAGGTATAAATATAGTAATAAGACAGGATGATCCCATCGGAAAAGTGCAGTCAGGCTGGACTATACCTAACGGTTTACAAATAGAAAAAGTGACCGTTCCCATCGGAGTCGCCGCGATTATTTACGAGTCGCGTCCCAATGTTACTGTAGACTGCGCCGCTCTTGCGTACAAAGCCGGCTGTTCGATACTTCTTCGCGGTTCTTCTTCCGCGCTTGAATCCAATAAAGCTATTGTAAAAGCCATCAAGGCAGGGTTAAAAGAAGGCGGCGGAATACAGGACGCTGTCGCGCTTGCCGAATCAGGTAACAGAGACGAAGTTGACATCATTCTCAAAGCGCGCGGTTTTATTGATGTTGTCCTGCCCCGCGGATCACATGAACTAATCAACCGCGTAGTTGAAAACGCGCGCATTCCCGTAATTGAAACCGGCGAAGGAAATTGTCACATCTATGTTGAACCGAGCGCGGACATTGACAATGCTGTCGAAATAATTTTAAACGCAAAACTGCAAAGACCCGGTGTGTGCAATGCAATGGAGACGCTGCTTGTTCACAAAGATATAGCCAACACACTGATGCCGAAACTCGCGGAAAAAATCGCGGGTAAGGCGGAACTGCGCTGCGATGCTGCGGCAAAAACGGCGATAGGTTCAGCTCCTGCCTCTCTTGTTCTAAAGGACGCTGTGGAAGAAGACTGGGCAACGGAATTTCTGGATTACATTCTCGCTGTTAAGATTGTTTCTTCATGCGATGAGGCGATTGCGCATATTAACAAATACGGAACAAAACACTCGGAAGCGATTCTTACCAATGACTTACATTCAACGGAGAAATTCCGCGCACAGGTAGACGCGGCATGTGTATATGTGAACGCTTCAACGCGGTTTACTGACGGCGGAGAATTCGGTTTTGGCGCGGAACTTGGAATCAGTACGCAGAAATTTCATGTAAGAGGACCGATGGGACTGGAAGCGCTTACTACAATAAAATATCTTGTTACGGGGAATGGTCAAATACGTGATTAAACAACTAATTAGCGACGCGAAGAAAATAATAGTTAAGATTGGCTCAAACACGCTTGCAGGAAGTGACGGAAAGATCAATTTTACTTTTCTTGATGATTTTGCGCAGCAGGTTGCGGCGTTAATGAAGCAGGGTAAGCAGATTGTTGTTGTGTCTTCCGGGGCGCAGGTGGCAGGTCTTTCTACAATGGATAAATGGGCAAAGAAAAAAGATATTCATTACAGGCAGGCTTTATGCGCGGTCGGACAGGTACAGCTCATGAAAGCATGGCGGCGCGCCTTTGAGAAGGACAATCTTTTTATCGCGCAAATTCTTTTAACTCGCGAAGATTTTAGCGATTCCAACAGAACATTAAATATGCGCAATACTCTTTTCACTCTGGTTGACGAAGGAATAGTACCAATCATTAACGAAAATGACACAGTTTCTGTAGAAGAAATAAAAATAGGCGATAACGATACATTGGCTGCCCGCTCCGCGATTTTATGGAGCGCGGATTTGTTAATTCTTTTCAGCGACATTGACGGTTTGTATAATAATAACCCCAAAGAAGATCCAAGCGCGGTGTTAGTTGAAGAAGTGCGCGACATCGCGGAAGCGCGAAAAAATATCACGATAGGGGCGACTAATAATTTCGGAACAGGCGGCATCGCTACAAAACTGGACGCTGCGGAACTTTCGCTTTCTTACGGTATTCCTACAATCCTCGCAAACGGCGGCAAACCGCGCTGTCTGGAAGCGCTCGCGGCAGGTAATCAAAAAAGCACTGTTTTTCTGGCTTAACTGTTAGCCGAAACGTTTTCCTGAGCGTCTTCCTTTTTGGCTTCCGCTCTATCTTTCATATCAGCGACACCGATAAATACCGCAATGATACCGAAGAGTATTGCCAGAACAGGCGCCGCGCCTTTAAGAAATGTTAATACATCGTCTCCCCAGCCAAGTCCGAAACCGGCAGTTTCCGGCTCCAAAATCGCGAAAACGGCTGCTGCCATCATTATAAGCCCGATTATTAACGCTTTCATTTTTCTCTCCTTGCCTGTTTATAAATCATTATCGTAAATGCGATTATAAATAAAGTCATCCTTACACTGGGAAGTATAAAAGATACCAAGGGTATCGATTCGAGAATTAAATATTCTTCTCCGGCAATGCCGAAAATTTTTAAAATTGAATATACAGTTTCGATATAGGCGATAATAGTGCCGAAAATAACAAGCATCCATGCGGCTTCTCTTATTTTAGGCCAGAGAAAAATAGCCAAAAAAGCGGCTCCTGCCCCAAGAATAAGCTGACTAAAAACGTAAATTGACTGCCCTAAATCCATACAGATAGTATCTACTTTTATCGTATTAATTTCAAGGTATGTATAATTTCTCAAAAATGTATTCCTTTGTTTATGATTTCAATATATAATTTACTGGAGCGGGGTTAATTTCAAAGATGGACAAAAAATCGGCAATTTTTGAGTTTAGCGGCGCGGCAATAGACGCTGTACCTGTCGGCGTAACCATTTTAGATGAATTGATAAATGTATTAGAATGTAACGATAACGTTCTGGATTGGCTTGAAGCGCCTAAAGAATATTATATTGAAAAATTTTTAGAACTTTCCCCCGAATATCAGCCGGACGGAGAAAAATCAAGCGAGAAAGCTGCCAGTGTTGTAAAACGGGCATTAGAAGGCGAGATATTTACATTTGAATGGACCCACCTTACAACCGCCGGCGAAGAAGTTCCTTTCGAAGTAACGGCAACACGCGCCTTGTATAAAGGTAAGTATGTCGCCGTTACTTATCAGTACGATCTTCGCTACATCAAAAATATGGCGGATGAGCTGGAAAATAAAAGCAGGCTTTTAAGAATTCGCCTTGAACAGCAGGAATTAATATCCGAAATTACGCGCAGTTTTGTTTCGTCAAGCGAAACAAAGGCACTCATAAGAGAAGCGGTTGCCAAATTTGGACATTACCATAAAGTTTCGCTTGCTGTCATTTTTAAACTTGATATTCCAAATAACAATATTTATCCCGCGTACATCTGGTCTTCCGACAATAAAATGATATCTTCCATTCAAGAAGTGGGATTGAACGAAACACTCAAATCAAGTTTTCCCGAAAGGCTCTATGCTTTTACGGCAATACCTGTGCTTTCATGCGTTGATACATCAACAAGCAAATTTGACGGACTTCGCAATATTTTAGATGATAACGCAAAGGCGTTTATTTTTGCGCCGCTTTATGTTGAGGGGCTTTTATGGGGAATGATTTCCGTTCAACAGTTGCATGAACCGCGCTATTGGACCGATAACGAAAAGAGTTTTGTCGCGACAATATCAAGCACTATCGCAGGAGCGATAATGCTTGATATTTACAACCACAAATTAAAAGAAGCATTTGATAAAGTGACAGCCGCAAGCAGGGCAAAGAGCGATTTTTTATCGAACATGAGCCACGAAATGCGCACTCCGATGAACGCGATTATTAATATGACAAAAATCGCAAAAAAAGCCGATGATCTGGAAAGAAAAAATTATGCGCTGGATAAAATCGCGGACGCTTCTGCTCATCTGCTCGGCGTAATAAACGATATTCTTGATATGTCAAAAATTGAAGCCAATAAATTTGAACTGTCTCCTGTTGAATTTAATTTTGAAAAAATGCTGAATAGAGTTGTAAATGTTGTTAATTTTAGAATCGAAGAAAAAAAACAAAAATTAACTATTCAAATAGATAAAGATATTCCGAAAGTATTGATCTGTGACGATCAAAGGCTTACGCAGGTTATTACAAATCTTGTTGGAAACGCCGTTAAATTCACTCCTGAAAACGGTTTAATAAAAATCGGCATTTACCTTCTGAGTGAAGAAAACGGCATATGTAAAATACAAGTTTCTGTAATTGATACAGGAATCGGCATTAGCAGCGAACAGCAAAAAAGATTATTTCAGTCGTTTCAACAGGCGGAAACGACAACAACGCGTAAATACGGCGGTACAGGTCTTGGTCTTTCAATTTCAAAAAATATCGTAGAAATGATGGGCGGAAAAATATGGATTGAGTCAGAGATGGGGAAAGGATCAACCTTTGCATTTACAATTCAGGCAAAACGCGGCGCAGAAGAAATATCCGATGAAAAAATTGAACCTGTTGAAACCAAAAAAGCCGGTGCGGGTTCTAACGACTTTACCGGTCACAGAATTCTGTTGGCGGAAGACGTTGATATTAACCGCGAAATTGTAACAACTCTTCTTGAACCGACTCATGTGGAAATAGACATTGCGGAAAACGGAACAGAAGCTGTTAAAATGTATACGGAACATCCTGACAGGTACGAGCTAATATTGATGGATGTTCAAATGCCGGGAATGGACGGTTATGAAGCTACGATAAAAATCCGCGCGTTTGAAAAAAAATTGGAAGAAAGCGGCGCCGGTAAACACGTTCCTGTGATTGCGATGACCGCAAATGTTTTTAAAGAAGATATAAAAAACTGCATAAACGCGGGTATGGACGATCATATCGGCAAACCGCTGGACTTTGAAAATGTTCTGGAAAAACTTCGTAATTATTTAATTATCAAGCCGGTTTTAAAGTAAATTGTTTCAACAACAGAGCTGTTTAATCGCAAAGGCGGTAGTCTCTTTAAGTTCGTTCAGGTTTTTGCGTTTTAAGACAGTTAATTGAAAGATGGCGGCTTCCACAAAGCCGTAAAGATAATCGTTCGCTTCTTTAATGTTACATTTTTTAATCTCGCCTGATTTTATACCTTCTATTAATATTTCAGATATTATATGCCGGATTTTTACAGTTCTGCGCCGTACCCGCACCTCAGGGTCTTTTTCGCTTTTCGAAAGATGCAAGAGATATTCCAGCACGACGAAAAGAAGCCGTCTGTTTTGTTCCAGCAGTTTAAAAACGGCGTAAAGCACTTTGGTAATTTTATCTACACTGTTTAATGACTTATCGGCGCGGATGGAATTGATGTTTTGTTCGGCGTTTTTAAGAAGCTGTTTTAAACTAAAGTTAAAAATCTCCTTTTTATTTTTAAAATAGAGATATAATATGGTTCTTGTTATTCCGCACCTGTCGGCTATTTTTTGAAAGGTTGCATTCTCAAACCCGTCATCCATAAAAACAGCAAGGGCTTTCTCCAGAATTTTTTCACGCCTTTTATCATGTTCTACCGCAACCGCCATTTTCTTCTCCGTCTGTTAATATCATAACTCATATTGATAAAAATAGGAAGGAATTGCGCCGTTACTTATTTCTCTGCAGGAATCGGCTTTTTTGCCATAGAAGCTTTCAAATCCGCTATTATCTGTAATAATTGCGAATTTCCAGCCGAAAAAACGTTCTTCAAGCGTTCTCATTTCTTTATAGATTTGTTCCGCCGCTGTCTGATCGCCGAGCCGTTTGCCATACGGCGGGTTTGTAACAAGAAAACCGGGATCATCAAAAGGTGAAGCGGCTTGCGACATAGTTAAAACTTTTATATCTACTCCCAACTCTTTGCAGTCGGGAGCGCGAATACCACGTTGCGGAGGACGGCCTTCGGCTATATCTCGCAGGCGGGCTGCATTGGAAGCCGCAATTGATACCGAGCGAAAATCTTCGTCGCTGCCGGCAATTCGGACAAGACGGCTAAAATCGATCTTTGCGCGGAAATCATCGCGAATTTGCATTTCAATTTTTGGGTCGGCAATGACCATATCCTGAACCGCAAAATTCCTGCCAAGTCCCGGCGCTATATCCCAGGCGTACATGGCGGCTTCAATTAAAATTGTACCCGAACCGCAGAACGGATCGTAAATGGGAAATTTCCGCTTCCATCCAGATAACAACAGCATGGATGCCGCCGTTGTTTCTCTCAGCGGCGCAGCGCCGCCTTCGCTCCTGTACCCTCTTTTAAAAAGCGGCTCTCCGCTTAGATCGACAAGAAGCGAGACAATATCTTTTTCTATGTATACCCGGACTTCCGCAACTTTAACCTGAGATTCTTTGTTTATATCACCCGCTTTTTTTCTGGGAATTATAGCGGGTTCAGGAAGTCGGTTAACCTTGTATTTGGCGCAAAGGCGCTGCGCCGCCGCTTTGTGAACAATCGCCTGAATACTTGTTTCAGCTTTTAACTGCGAACGGTTAGCGCGTACTTTTGCAACTTTCAATCCCATACCTTTTGGTACAAGCTTTTCCCATTCCGCGCTCGCGGCTCCTTCAAAAAGCGCGTCAAAATCCGCCGCTTTGTAACTCGCAATTTCAAGCAGCACTCTGTCCGCCGCTCGAAGCCCGATTAACGCCTTATAGAGTTCTTTAGTGTCAGCTTTAAACCGCACTCTGCCGTACAGTGAATCTTCAACTTTAATATCGAGTTTTCGCAGTTCATTTGATACTGCTTTTTCGGCGCCTACCGCGCATAGCGCAACTGCGGTTTCATTTTTATCCATATTTAATTATACCACTTTTCACCGCTATTTGTTACAATACAAGTATGACAGTTCGAGAACAATTAAACTCAATCGCGGAAAAACGCGTTATAATTCTTGACGGCGCGATGGGTTCAATTATTCAAATTCTCAATCTTGATGAAAAAAGTTATAGAGGCAGTATTTTAGTTAATCATCCAATCCCGCTTGAAGGCTGTAAAGATTTATTATGCCTTACAAGACCGGGGGCGATAGGCGCAATTCATGACACCTACCTTGAGGCTGGCGCGGATATAATTACAACATGCAGTTTCAGATCTTCTTCGGTTACATTATTAGAATACGGTATTGAAAACCTTTCATACGACATAAGCAGTGCGTCGGCTAAAATAGCGCGAAAATCCGCGGAAAAATATTCGGCTCACGGAAGAAAGCGATTTGTTGCAGGAAGCCTTGGACCGACAAAAAAAACAGTCAGCCAAATCGGATGGGATTTGTTTGAAACCGCCTACTACGAAAATGCAAAAGGTCTTTTAGACGGCGGCGCGGATATTTTGCTTATAGAAACTGTTTCTGATATTGAAAACGCAAAAGCCGCGCTTCATGCAATAAAGAGGCTTCTTAAAGAAAGAGATATTGACGTTCCAATAATGATCTCAGCCGGTATTTTTAACGAGGAAGGCTGGCTTCGCTCCGGGGAAAGCCTTCAGGAATTTTGCGAAACTGTTATACAAGAAAACCCCTGGGCAATCGGTCTTAACTGTTCATTTAATGCGGCAAGGCTTTTACCTCATATGCGGCTGTTATCTGAAATTGCTTCGTGCTTTACAATTGTTTATCCGAATGCGGGACTGCAAAATATTTTCGGGCGGTACGATGAGATGCCCAATGTAATGGCGGCTAACATTGAACCGTTTTTACATGAAAAACTTGTAAACATTATCGGGGGATGCTGCGGCTCTACTCCGGCTCATATAGTTGCGATTGCTGACAAGGCGAACAACTATAAACCCCGCGCGTTTCCAAACAAAGAAGCATCCGGCAAAATTCCCTGCAGATAATTGCTCCTATGCCATATATGCGTTATAATAGATATATGTTTAACCATTCGCTCCGCTTTAAAAAAGCGTTGGCGCCGCAAGTGAAATTTCCCGTATTAATAATGATTGTCCTTTTTATAATTATTCCCTCGGAATCTGTTTCCGCTGATATTTTTCAATGGTCTCTGCTGGGTAATATTCTGGTTTTTCCCGCAAACAGCGGAGCTTCGGCTGATCCCTTCCCTGTTCTGCCTTCCGGCGGCGCTTCAGTGTCTGTACGGATTTGGGGTCCCATACGCGCGGAATTTACGGAAGATATTTATTTTAAATATTACGAATACAATTCAACTCTCGGTTACCCCACAGCCGGTAATCAGGAAAACCGTTCCGCCCTTGTTATTGGCTTTTTTACAGCCATCCAGATTACAGGATATTTTACACTTGGCGATAAAGGAACCGCCCTGAGAGTTTACGCAGGTCCTGCCGCGGATTTGCGCGCTGTCGTTTTATCTCCAGGTTTAAATTTTCCCGGTGATTTTAACAACAATGACATAGAAAAAAACCCTCAGTTGCAGACAGACGCCATTCGTAATTATTTCTGGAGCGGGAAAAGGTGGTTTATGCCTGTTGCCGGAGTTGGAATGGATTTTTCTGTAAGTGAAAGTTTTTTACTCGGTTTTGATTTGCGTGTATGGTTTCCGGTTTACAAAATAAAATCTGAAGAGAACCTTCCTGCCATTGACGGCTGGCGGTTCGGCGTTGGATTGCGCGTAACACCGTTGATTAAAAAAAAGGTTTAATCTCTTTTATGAAAAAACAAAAAACACTTATTTATAAATGCGCCTCCTGCGGACGGGAAGAACCGAAATGGCTTGGACGCTGTCCTGAGTGCGGTGAATGGAATACGTTAACAGAAACCGCTGTTCAGCAGGCAGGAAGAAAAATTGAAAAAGACGCAAAGGGCGTTCCACGGGCTTATCCTCTTGCTGCTGTAGATCCGATGGAAGGCAGCCGTATCGGAAGCGGTATCGGAGAACTCGACCGCGTCTTGGGCGGCGGAATTATGAAACGTTCTTCCATCCTTGTCGGAGGAGAGCCGGGTATCGGTAAATCAACATTGCTTTTGCAAACCGCCGCCTTAGTTCAGACAAAAGGCCGCGTTTTATACGTCTCAGGCGAAGAATCGGCAGGGCAATTAAGACTGAGAGCTGACAGACTCGGTATAAATAAAAATATAATGGAACGCATCGAAATCCTGTGTTCTGGAAATCTTGAGGAAATTGAAACAATTTTGAATAACGTTAAACCGGTTCTGGTTTTAATCGATTCAGCTCAAACGCTTTATTCAGATAACGCGGATTCAATACCCGGCGGCGTAAATCAAATGAAGTTCTGTACCTTTGAATTAATTGCATGGGCAAAGGAACATGACGCTGCATTAATTTTGACAGCGCATGTAACGAAAGAAGGCGTTATCTCAGGTCCTAAAACTTTAGAGCACATGGTAGACACGGTTTTATATTTTGAGCAAAATGATAAAACATCAGGTTTAAACGGAACTGTAGACTGCCGTTTTTTACGCGCAGCCAAAAACCGTTTCGGCTCCATCGACGAAATTGGAATATTTACAATGGGAGAACAGGGACTTTCTCCTGTTGAAGATACGGGTCAGATGTTCCTTGTAAGGCGTGACAGGCGTTCACCCGGTGAATTCCCGGCGGGAGTGGCGACAGCGGCGGTTCTTGAAGGATCAAGGACTATACTAGTGGAAATACAGGCGCTCACAATTCCTGCAAAAGGCGCGGTCAGCCGCGTTTTTTCAGATAAAATAGATTCTGGAAAAGTCTCGCGGATTTCAGCCGCCCTTGAAAAACATCTTGGTCTGCGGCTTTCGGATCAGGATTTATACGTAAACGCGGCAGGCGGTATCCGTGTTACTGAGGTTGGGGTGGAACTTGCCCTTGCCTGCGCGTTGTATTCCGCGCGAACAGGTCTTGCCTTGCCTGCCGATCTGGCAATTGCCGGAGAATTATCCCTTACAGGAGAAATTAGACCTGTCCACAAACTCCCGGGGCGGGTTAAAACGGCTTCCAACCTCGGATTTTCCGCGTTTTTGGGTCCGATCCCTGACTCTCCGGTTCAGGGGTTGAAATCAGCCGGGAATATAAAATACGCCATAAAATTGATATATGGTTAGAAATAAAAATAAAGTATTGACAATTATTTTAAAGAAGTTTATAAATAATTAGGTATAGTCTTAGATTGAGTAGAGATGATTTTTGCGGACTTTTTGAAAAAGCCGTTCGGTTTAGGGGTTCTGTTCTTGTCACTTCCTGCATGGCTTCGCTGTGCACCTCGTTTTTTTCCCTTAACAATTATGAATCTTTGTCTCTCTTCGGCGCCGGGAACCTCCAGCGAACCCGAATGGGTGAAGCTTCCGGGTCTTGATCTGTCCGTTGAGAGCTATAGAGTCGTTCGCTTGTGCGGATGTGAATACTTGGACGTAAGTCCATCGGAGCATTGGCAGATAATGTTGATGATCCAAGGCGTGCCCGGGCGCAGTCGCAAACCGGCGTTATTTAATGTAAACATTTAATGTTTATTATTTAACGTTGTTTGTTCCGGGTGAAGGAATTTTCTCAATGGCGAAGAAATTGTATGTCGGTAACCTCTCCTACAACACCACCGAAGATGGTCTGAAAAACCTGTTCTCAGGTTTTGGCAGCGTCGCATCAGCAAAGATCATCTTTGATCGTGAAACCGGCAACTCAAAAGGGTTCGGATTTATCGAAATGGGCAGCGATGAAGAAGCAGCCGCGGCAATCACCGGCACAAACGGCCGTGAATTTGAAGGACGTCAGTTACGTGTGAACGAAGCGATGGATAAACCGCGCCGTGAACGCTCAGGCGGAGGCGGCGGTAACTGGAATTAATGACTGAGTAAAATCAGTCATTTTGAGCGGCGTATTTTTGAAAGGAGGATGCGCCGCTTTACCATTTAATAATATAATATTTCGTAACTTCTTACTGGTCTGAGAATAACTTTAATCTTTCAGGTTCTGCGGCGGTATGTATTTTTTCAAGTTCATCCATTATTGAATTTGCGACAGCTTGTTTTTTATCATCATCTTTCGTTTCCGCAAGCACTTTATTTCTGAATTCATTACAATCAATAACAGGTCCAACCGTTACGCGAATTATATCTTTGCTTACGGCGTCGTTCATCATATCAGTTTGCTGGACATGTAAAATTTCGCCGTTAATTGTAACAAAGCACATATAATCAAAAGAACGAATATAAGAATCAATTTCTCTTACGCCTTTTTTAGAATCCGGCTCCCACGGACGATAACGGGTTCCCGACGGAAACACAAGAACAAGCTTTCCTTTGTATTTATGCCTGATAAGCGATTTCATCGCCGCGCGGTTGATTGCATTGGCGCGCGCGATTGCTTCTTTGTCTTTCTCAGGGTCCATATCCTGAATGGAACGGCTCGGGCAAATTACTATTTTTGAATAAGCGCCTGTAAAAGCCGCGACTACCGGATTATCTTCGTTTAATTTCATCCCTGAGATGGCTATTATCGAGTCGCTGATTTCCTGACCTCGCCCGCCTGCCATCCGCGCAAATAATGACACAATCGAGAGGTCCATATTACTGTAGTGTTCAACGAGTAAAAGGCATGCTTTTCCTGAATTCGCTTTATCCATTAGCTCTTCCAGATTTTTCATTCCGTCAAGACTGCTTCCGGGAAGAAGCAAATGGTTTACCATTTCATCAATAATGGAAAGAACATTCTGATCGCCTTCCTGATAAACATTATTTTCATTAATTGCAGTTGGCGCTTTTGATATTTTTATTACTCTTTTTATTTGATCGCCGAAAACAGTAGTTAACGTATCGGGCATAAATTAATCTCCTTGTTTGATCAGCTCGATGATCACTCTGCAGGCTGCACTCATTTCACTAACGCTGACCCATTCCAGCCGGCTGTGAAAATTACGCCCGCCCGTAAAAATATTCGGAGTCGGTATTCCCAGCTCCGTAAGTCTTGAACCGTCGGTTCCGCCTCGTACAGGTTTGAGATACCATTCAACACCTGCATTATGCGCCGCTCTTTTAAGCCGTTCTAAGACTTCAGGTTTTTCGTCAATTTTCGATTTCATATTATAGTATTGCGGCTGACTTTTAACAATTACCTTTCCGCCGGGAAATTGGGTTTCCACAGTTTTGGCAAAAATATCTAGAGCCGCAACCCTTCGCTTTATACCGCCGTCGTCAAAGTCGCGTAAAAAAACTTCAAGGTAAGCGCTTTCCAAATCGCCTTCAATTTCCATAGGGCAGTAATAGCCGTAATAACCGTCGGTTGCTTCAGGACTTTCGTTTCGCGGAAGAAGCATTGCAAACGCCGAAGCCATCAGAGCCGCGTTGACCAAAACTCCTCTCGCATGACCTACATGAATCACCTTGCCGTGAAATTCGATATCCGCTTTCCATGCATTGAAACACTCGCTCTCAATTTCACCCATGGGACCGCCGTCTACCGTATAGCAAAAAACAGATTTAATCTCGTTCAGGGGAAACTCAGGCAGTCCCTTACCGGTTTCTTCATCGGGAGTAAAAATAATTTCGACAGGTCCGTGTTCTATCTGCGGATTTTTTACAAGGTACTCAACCGCCGCCATAATTTCCGCAATTCCGGCTTTATTGTCCGCTCCCAAAAGCGTCGTTCCGTCGCTGTGGATAATCGCCTTCCTTTTATGCGCGGCAAGATCTGTGTCTTCTTCGGGATCAAGGCAAATACCTTCGGCAAGAATAATTTTACCGCCGTCATAACACTGCACAAACTGCGGCTTCACATTCTTTCCTGAGACGTCTCCCGCCGTATCAAGGTGCGCCAAAAACCCGATACACTTCGCGTTTTCTCTGCCGGCAGTCGCAGGCAGCCGCGCGATCACATAACAATGATCTGTTATTTTTATATCGCTTAACCCAAGCGCCGAAAGCTCATCCAACAGCAGTTTCGCAAGCTCCCACTGTCCCGGCGTCGAAGGAGTCTCCTCACTGCGGCGGTCGCTTTCTGTGTCGAAGCGGACGTAATTTAAAAATTTTTGTATTACTGCGTTCTCAAGTTCCTGGTTGGTCATGGGGGTATTATAACAGAAAAAAGATAATTTATTATATTTTTTCATTTTAGAGCAAGCTTTCCAACACTCCCATGCCATATATATATGTCACTTTTTTGTGTCGTATGGTACATGGAATTATATTTCATGTGCTAAAACTTTTGGGGGAAAATGCCTGATTTTGTGGAGGTTTCAAGTTATGGAAGAAAATAATACTATACCTATTCAAGACATAATTTACGAAATTAGAGGGTTAAAGGTTATGCTGGATAGTGATTTGGCGCGATTGTACGAAATTGAGACAAAAGCGCTAAATAGGGCTGTTAAAAGGAATATAGAACGATTCCCGGATTTTTTTATGTTTCAATTAACAGAAAATGAGTTCAACTCTTTGAGGTGCCAAATTGGCACCTCAAACGAAAGCAAGGGCGGAAGACGTTATTTACCCTATGTTTTTACAGAACATGGCGTTCTTATGTTATCCAGTGTACTTAGCAGCAAGAAAGCTATAAATGTAAACATCGAAATAATGGTAACCTTTATAAAAATGCGGCAGTATGTGCTTTCTCAAACAAGTTCAAATGAACAGATTTCAGAATTATACAAGCTCCTAATGCTCCATATTGATAATTGCGATTTCAAATTTTCCGAACACGATAAATCTATAAATCAAATTATTAAAGCATTAAATAACTTAATAGAAAAACCAAAACCGACAGGAAAAATTGGATTTAATCCTGATTAATTGGGTGTCAGTCACCTACGATGCAAGCATCGTACGCTATATATTGTGCATAAAAAACTTTAAACCACGCTATTAGTAGCGTAGGTGACTAATAACTTTTCCCCTTTTCTAACTTACAGAATTTGTCTAAAATAACCTTATGCAGAAACTCTCCAAGGATCAGGTAATAAAAATAATGTCTCGATACGGCAACGATCCTCAGCAGCTTATTGCCATTTTGCTGGATATACAGGAAGCGTCGGGGAAAAACTGCGTGGAGAGGCAGTGGGCGGAGCTTGCCTCTGACATTTTAAAGGTTCCGCTTTCCAAGATTCATGATGTTCTCACTTTTTATGCCATGTTCAGTGAAGAGCCGCGCGGCGAAAATGTTATCGAAATCTGCCGCAGTACGCCTTGTTTTTTTAACCGCATGACAAGCCGTGAAAATGAAAACGACAGCAAACCGGGCACAGAACATGTTGTTCAATGGTTCGAGGATGCGGCTGGTATCAAAATGGGAGAGACTACGACAGACGGCAAGGTTTCGCTTTTTTATACAAATTGTGTCGGCGCGTGCGATATTGGGCCGGTTGCGAAAATCGGCGATGAGGTGTACGGCAATCTTACAGTGGAAAAAGTGAAGACGCTTGTAAAGTGCTGCCGCGATGGAAATAAACAGGAGTTAAACTCTTTATGTCAAAATTAGTAAAACTTCTGACCGAAGGCGCTGACTGCGCCGATCCTCTTTCCATAAACGAATACGAAAAAACAGGCGGTTTTTCCGCGCTTAAAAAAGCGGCTTCTTCCACTCCCGAGCAAATTATCGCAGAGATTAAAAAAGCAAAACTTCTTGGGCGCGGAGGGGCGGCGTATCCGGCAGGCAGCAAGTGGGAACATTTATTGCACATAACGGAAACGCCAAAATATATTGTCTGCAATGCCGATGAAGGCGAGCCGGGAACTTTTAAAGACAGATTGATTATGGAAAAACTGCCTTTAAAATTGCTGGAAGGCATATTGATTTCCGGCGTTGTTTTTAACGCGAAAGCGGCGTATATCTATGTGCGCGGCGAATATCGAAAATTGCAAAAAAAGTTAATCGCGGCAATCGAAAATATCCGCGCCGCGGGTTTAATGCAAATTGCAGGTAAAGATTTTAATATTCATGTAATTTCGGGCGCAGGCGCGTATGTCTGCGGCGAAAATTCCGCTCTTCTTAATTCAACAGAAGGTAAGGTAGGCAGACCTCGTATTAAGCCGCCTCACCTTGCAGAGGTTGGGCTTTTTTTGCACCCGACTCTTGTAAACAATGTTGAAACTTTTGCCAACATTCCGCTCATCGTCAACATGGGCGGAGAAGCGTATTTGCAAGCAGGGCATCCCGATTCCGGCGGAAGCAAACTTATCTGTCTTTCCGGCCATTGCAGAAACAGGGGCGTTTTTGAAATACCGCTCGGTAAATTAACGTTACGCGAAATTATTTACGATCCTGAACTTGGCGGCGGCATTGCAAGCAACAGAAGATTAAAACTGGTTCATCTCGGCGGCATGAGCGGCACAATCGGTTGTTATAATCAGCTCGATACGGTTTACAGTTACACTGATTTGAGAAAAGCCGGGTTGTCTGTCGGGTCGGGCGCGGTTGTCGTATTGGATGAAAGCGTTTCGATTATCGAATATGTAAAGGGTGTTACCAAATTTTTTATACATGAATCATGCGGTAAATGTATCCCTTGCCGCGAAGGGAACCGCCAGATTTTAAAAATTCTGGAAGAGCTTTCGGATATAGCGGAAAATCAAAGAGATCTGTTAAAAACATTCGCGCCCGGAAAGAAAAATGTCCTTCATCGCCTTAACCGCACCATGGCGGACGCTTCTTTCTGCGGACTTGGACAGACAGCTTCCGCGGCATTGAACAGCGCGGCGCTGCATTTTTCATCGGAATTTGAAGGAGTAATAGATGAGTCATCAAGAGGGGAATTGCTCGTCAGAGACGAAGACAATTAAAACCGTCAACCTGACAATTGACGGAATACCTGTATCGGTACCTGAAGGGACAAAAATTTTAGACGCCGCGAAAAAAGCAAATGTAGATATTCCCGTTCTCTGTGATCATCCCGATTTGTGCAAACGCGCCCTGTGCCGAATCTGCGTAGTTGAAGCCGACGGCAGAGGCAAACTGATCGCCGCCTGCGCGAATGATGTGTGGGAAGGCGTAAAAATTGTTACGCGAAATAAACGAATCGCGAAAATCCGCAGAACAATCATCGAACTGATTCTCGCGAAACATCCGCAGGATTGTCTTTCATGTGTCAGAAATAAAAATTGCGAACTGCAAAAACTCTCCCTTGGATACGGTGTTTTTAAAACGCCGTTTAAAAACGAACCTGTTTTCTGGCCGGTAACAACAGAATGCGATGCGCTGGATCACGACATGAGCAAGTGCGTAAAGTGCTGCCGCTGTGTAGATGTGTGTCAGGAAATACAAACAATCAGAGCGGTTAATACCAGTTACCGCAGCCATAAATTCAGAATCGCTACGCCGTATAAACAGGCAATGGAAGAAACTCCCTGCGTTTTTTGCGGACAATGCGCGAGAGTTTGTCCTGTCGGCGCTATTTACGAGCACGATCAAACCGCGGAAGTGTTATCCGCATTCACCGCAGGCAAAAAAACAATTGCGCAGGTTTTACCCGCTCTCGCGTCCGCGCTGGATAAAGAATTTTCGCTTCCCGAAGGAACTGTCACAACAGGCAAAATGATCGCTGCGATAAAACTGCTTGGCTTTGATAAAGTTTATGACGCAGCCAATACTGTAAACGCTGTCAACATCGACATTAGCCGTGAAGTTCAGGCAAAAGCCGGAAAACAAACAAAACCCATTATCAGCGTATGTTCGGAAGGCGTGTCTCGCTTTATTAATAATTTTTATCCAGAGTTGTCTGTATGCTTAACGGCGGTTAAAACCCCGCGAAAAATTTTCGCTTCAATTATAAAAGGAAGTTACGCGAAAGAAGCTGGAACAGATTCATCAAATGTAATATCAGTTTCTTTTGTGCCGTGTATCGCGCAGAAATACACAACACAAAAAGACACATCAGATTTTGCGCTTACTTCAAAAGAACTTGCGAAAATGATCAAACTTACAGGCGTAGAAATTGAAAACCTCGAAGAAGCGCAATTTGATACAATTAACATTAGTTGTAATGCCGATAACAATTTGCCGAAAAAACTGATAGTTCACGGTTTTGCACAAGCGCGAGAAGTAATGGAAGCCATTATCAAAGGCGAATGTGACACGGATTGGGTGGAAATTTTAAGCTGTCCGCAGGACAGCAGTTCTTCGAAAGACTGTGTTTGCTCCAGCGGCTGTCAGGCGGACTAGTCCACTTTCCTACACTGGTTACACCCCAGCACATGAACATGGTTCTTCTCAAATTTACGTTCAAACATTCGCGCGACAAGAAAATCGTCAATATTCATTTTAGCGGCGCAGACGGGGCATTTTCGCGGTATTTTTTTTTCCTTGTCGGTACAGCTAAAACAGCCTTTAATGTACATAAGCCTGTCGGAGCTGCCTTCTGCGGATGGGAAAGCGATTGTTTTTACTAAATCTCCTTTAAACATCAGCATCGAACAAACGGGGCAGACCTGCGGATCACCGGGTTGTCCCTTAAATTTTTTCTTTTTACTCCACGGCATGAAAGGATACAAAGGCGACAGCGGCCCGAAAAATAAATAATACGCAATCCAGCAAAGAAGAATTCCGCATATAATCAATATTAGGTAAAATAAGAGATCTCCCATGGATTTTATTATAACAGGTGTCAATTACCTATGCCATTCATATTTTTTACATTGGTGACTGACACCGTATTTTTTGTTATATTTAATTATGGCAACCCTTTTTATTATCGCTACGCCAATCGGGAATTTGGGTGACATCAGTTTTCGAGCGGTCGAAACTTTGAAAAATGCCGATCTCGTGGCTTGCGAAGATCCCCGCCGCACCTTGAAACTGCTTTCCCATCTTGGGATTCGGGTTAAAATGCTTTCGTGCAGGTCGCAGAATGAGGAATTTGCGGCGGAAAAAGTTATTGCAGCGCTGGATCAAGGGCAGAATGTGGCTTACGCGAGTGATGCCGGCACTCCAGCGCTGAGTGATCCCGGAGCGGTTTTAGCGGCGATGGCGGCTGAGGCGGGGCATGATGTGGTTCCCATTCCGGGGCCGTCGGCTTTTGCGGCGCTTCTCAGCGTGGCGGGCGGCAGGGATAAAACCGTCGTTTTTGAAGGATTTTTGTCGCCAAAACCGGGGAGGAGGAAAAGCCGCCTTCGCGAACTCATGGCAATGGAGGCGGCGTGCGTGATTTACGAATCGCCGTTCAGGATTCTAAAGCTGATGGGCGACATTGCCGAAATTGACAGTGAGCGGTATGTATGCCTTGGACGGGAAATGACCAAGATTCATGAGGAATTTTTACGCGGTACTGCGGCTGAGATTTTGACGAAATTGAGTGAAAAAAAAGAACAAATAGGCGAATTTTCTGTCTATTTAGCTGGTAATTAATTTAAATAGTTGGTAAACTTATAGTATATTGTTGCCGATAATAGGGTATAGGTAGGGTAAGAGTATGACAGTAAACAGGATAGGTCATGTAGAACCCATTCCAACCAGCAAAAAGCCTGGTAGGAGTGAACAAGTGGGGGGGAACGACAGGACTGATACTATTAACCTTTCATCCGACGCGATGAAGAAGGCGGAGATGTATCAGATCGTAGAACTTATTAAATCCTCACCGGAACTTGACGAGGCCCGGATTGCTGAACTCAGGCAGAAAATTGATGATCCTTCGTACATAAACGAAAAAGTTATCAAAGCAACAGCGGACAACATTGTCAACGCATGGTTTGCGTAGGATTTTAATAAGTATCAATTTAGCCTGACCACTAAATAGTGGTTAGGCTTTTTTTTACTTTTTATAAAATTTTGTTTTAACGATCATGTTTATATCGGAGTTTTATGATGGATATTTCTTTTAAGTTTGATCCTGAAGTATTGATTGGAGAAAATACTTTAAGCATGGCGGGAACCATTGCGAGCCGTTACGGCGGACGAATAATGATCGCTGCCGACAGCGGGCTGGATCAGCAGCTTATAGGCAGATTAAAAGAAATCTTGGAAGATTCCGCGTTAAGCGCAATTGTCTTTAGCGGATTGGACGACGGCTCGTCTGTTGATATGGCGGATAAAATTGTTGAATTGTCCAATGCGTCACACTGCGATTTAATTATTGGTTTCGGCGGCGAAAAAGCGCAGATTATCGCCCGAATGGCGGCAATTATGGCGCCGTCAAAAATGCCGGTATTTGATCTCCTAGAAGGAAAAAACACTCCAGATAAATTCCTTCCGTTTTTAGCGATTCCAACAGAAGGTCTAAACGCATTTTCTACGGCGGATTTTTTCCTTGCCGCAGATCCCCGAAACAAATTAATGAAATCAATATCGTCTCCTAAAGGTCTTTACGCGTCAATAATTTTAGACAGCAGTTTATTTAAAATTCTTTCGGATAATAATTCTGCGGCGTTTGTGATGGAAGGCTTCTTTTCGGCTGTGGAAGCGTATTGTTCGTCAAAAGCCAATTTTATTTCTGACGCTGTACTGGAAAGAGCGTTAAACTTTTACGCAAAATTATTAAAAGGCGGCTCAGGCGGCATGAACGCGGAAACTTTTGCTCAGGCAGGTTTTTTAACCGCTCTGGGATCGGCTGCAAGCTGTCCCGGCGTAGGAGCCGCGTTGGCGGCGGCGATTAATGCACGCTGTTCTATTCCAAAGCCGCTGTGTTCCTCAGCGCTTTTTCCGGCGCTTGCGGAACGTCTTTCTGCGGCGCGTCCCGAAAAAATGGCGCGTGTCGCTTCGTACCTTGGAAACGCAAAAGCGGCATCAACAGCGGAAGCCGCCGCGTCTGTGGTTGAAGGAATTCAACGGATCATGACGGCTCTCAATATAAAATCAAGCCTTAGCGAATATTCGATCCCCCTTGATAGGCTTACAGCAGCCGCAGAAGCGGCGCGCGGTCTCGATTTAACGGTAAATTCTCCTTGGACCGTCTCCGAAGAAGAGGTTTTTAAGATTTTAAAGCAGATTTTATAAATTACCTCAATTTGACGTGTTAAACAAACTGAATTATATTTATAAAAGAAGCAAAAATCTTAATTTTATGGAGGAAAAGATGAATAATAGAAAGTATTTTTTATCATTACCGCTGTTAATTATTACAGCAGTATTGGCAGTATTTTCAATTTCTTTTATCTCCTGCCCGCCGCTGGAAGAAGAACCTTTTGACAACACAATGAAAATTTCAGATATTTTGACTCAAAGCAGATGGAACGATATTCTTGATGAAATTTATACGGCAGCCATACCGGTTGTTCTGGATCTGAGCGAATGTACCGCTCCCGGATCCGGCGGAGATATATTAAAACTTTCATTCGAGGACGGAACTGACTACGATCCCGACTCATTAAAAGCAAAAGAAAATATTTATAACAAGTACATTCAATTTAATCCGTCAATGGGAAGCAGATTCGGTAAAGATTTGATAACATCGCTTATTATTCCCGATGTCGCGACAATGATAAATAACGCTTCGGATAATCTTGATATCGAAACATTGACTGACGCAAGCGATGATGAAACACACCGGTTCGCTTTCAGACATTTTACAAATCTTAAATCTGTGACTGGGCGTAATATCAGACTTATCGGTACATTTGCGTTTTATGACTGTAAGAGTTTAACAGAAGCGAATTTCCCGAATGTCCTTCATCTTATGCAGTACGCTTTTTATAATTGCAGTTCTGTAAAACGGTTCAGTTTTGAAAAATTGGTGGATATAATGCCAAGCGCTTTTGAAAGTTGTTCCGCTCTGGAAAGAGCCGAATTCCACAACGCAAAAGGTATTAGTCAAAGAGCTTTTATAAACTGTACAGGTCTGACAGATGTCAGCTTCTCCAATGCGGTAAAAATAGAGCCTGAGGCTTTCAGGAATTGTTCAAGTTTAAAAGTAGCAAGGTTTCTTGCATCGCCCATGCGTAAAGGCGGACATCCGCTGGATAATTGGAGAACCGGGGTGCAGAAAATACCGTATTCAGACGATACTTTGGCTTTCCAGAGCAATGTTTTCAGGGGCTGCACTTCGCTTGAAACGCTTGATGTGCGTAACGCTTGGAATGTTTTTTTCGGCGCGGGCGCGCTTGCGGATATAGGAGCAAGCCTTACCATTTACATGTATGATGACGACGGCGCTGTTTGCTGCGGTCATCCGCAGGTAGAATTGCTGTTAGGCGGAGTTCATCCCGATTTAAATATTGGTAATCGCACTCTTAAAGAAATAAAAATTATCTCACCTGTTGTAGTGCCGGCAACAAAATCACAAATAATGTACGCAGATGATAAAACGAAAGACGGTTATTCAAGTATTAGAAACAGAATTAATGCCGTTTATAATCCCGGTGATAGGTATGTTGATTATAATGAACCCAAAAACCCTGTAGTAAAAGTAACTGTTAATGGAATACCGGCTGCTTCGCATTTTCAATAACTCATCTGGCTGGAGGAGTTTTTATGATAAATACGAACAGATTACCCTTTGTAATTATTTTCCTGATGATATTTGTTCTTTTTTTTACCGGCTGTACGGATGATAATGATGAACCTGTTGATGGTGAAATAGAGAAAGAAGAAGATGATGACGATGACGAATCAGAAGACAATGGGAAAATTAAACAAGTTGAAAATATTATTACCGCCATTAATGAACAACCCGGAACTTTAGACGAACCTGCCGTTCTTGTTTTAGAAATAGATCTTGGAAATATGAGCGCCGGGAGTAATTGGCATAAAATACTCAACGCCGTTTATACAGCCGGAAAATATGTCGAGCTTGATTTATCCTCCTGCGCAATGTTATACCCTTATTTTTATCCCGACAGCTCTATCCAGAACGGCAAAGATAAAATTTTAAAAATAATCCTCCCCGGCGCCGCTCTTTCGATATACGGCACCGAAGAAAGCGATTATGCATTCAGGTATTTCTCAGAGTTAAAATATGCAAGCGGAGCGAATATCAAAGAAATCGGCAGTCTGGCATTTTATGGCTGCGCAAAACTAATCGAAGCGGATTTTCCTCTGGTTGAAATTATTAATCAAAGCGTTTTTTATAATTGCATAAATCTTGAAACGATCGACTTTCCGGTTGTTTCTGTATTGGGTGACTATTCATTTTACGGCTGTAAAAATATAAAATCTGTAACACTCCCGAAGCTTAAAATTATCCATATCGGAACTTTTTATAATTGTACCGGATTAGTAACAGCCGACATTCCAAATGCATCTCATATAGACCGGCTTGCTTTTAATAATTGCTCAAGTCTTATTAAAGCGAATTATCCGTTAGTTGAAACGCTGGGAAACGATGCGTTTAGAAATTGCGCCAGTCTAATCGAAGTAGAATTTCCGCTGGTTGTAACAGTTAATCCCAGAACATTTATGGATTGTGAAAATTTGGTTACTGTCAGCTTTTCTTTAGCTGAAAAAATCGGCGATGAAGCGTTTAGGAATTGTATAAATTTGAAAACAGCGGCATTTCTCGGTAATCCAGAAAAAAAGACCTTCCCTCCGAATCATCCGCTAGATCCTTGGAGACAAGGAAAAGGATTGTTCACAGAAGATTGTTTTGTAATTTACGATTATGCTTTTTACGGCTGTAAATCACTTGAAGTATTGGATATACGCAACGCATGGAATATTTATTTTGCGGGCGGCTGTCTGGCAGATATAGGCACTCATCTTGATATGTATCTATTTGATGATGATGGTACAATTAGTTATGGTCACCCGCCTATAGATTTTTTCATGGGCGGAGGAAATGATAAAGGACCGCTTACTTTAATATCAATGAAAATATATATACCTAAATCAGGATCGATGGTTCAATACCATCATCCTTTCCCGCTTGAAGGTGGTTATCATGGTATAGCCGTTTGGGTTAATGGTATATTAGGTGTTACTGTAAACGTCGAAAAATTACCGTAATGTCGTGTGCCGGTTATCAATACCCATCTGACATGGAGCGGTTGACATCGCGCTGATAGAGTTCCTGATAAACAAAACTGCGGTTTTTAAGTTTTTCTTTTACCGCTTTGGTGAACGGCATATGGCGCCAGAAAGTGCCGCGGACATCTTTGTCTAGTTTTTGGATGCCTTCGGCTTCTTTAGTCATCCATAAAATATAATCGCGGATAAAATATTCTTTAATATCGCCTTTTTGCCTTGTGGACTGGAACCACTGGTAGTAATGACCTGTTAATCCTTCTTCCATCCAGTAAAACGAAGCTTTTTCTTTTGCGACCTGCCAGCGAAGATCCGCTACGGCGGTAAGAACCGCAAGGTACAGATTTCTCGGATACATCGGGACTATAATTCTTCCGCGGCTTGTCGCGCGGTTGTAGCGATCAAACGGCTCCCAGCAAAAACCCATGTCGCCGTATGTAGGAATTAAAAGAACATATGGAACAATGCGGTTTAATCTGTTTTTATAAATGCGGCAATACGCTTCAGAGTCGATACTTTCGATTTTTGCAAGCATGGTAACGATATTTTCGCGGGTAGCCACTTCGTTTGGAACACTGTGAAAATATTCGGAGGTGAGTACGGGAAAGTGATTTCCCTGCCGTCCGACAGTCATTTTCGCCATCTGGCGGATAGTTCCCCATTCTGTATCGATCGCTCCCGTGTCTACAGCGACGGCGCCGCCTTCGGCTTCGAGCTTATCTTTTAAATGTTCGACATCGGCTTGCGCGTTAATAAAATCCCTTATGCTTATTTCTAGTTCGTGATCGTTTTTCATCATCATTTTAAACAGATTTTGAATTTCCGATATCGAGGCTTTTTGCCCTTCGTTCAAGCAATCGCTCACTTCGGGATATTCATTTAAAGGAGTCCGTTCAAAAACTGCCGACATTCTGTCACGTAATATTTTTTCGATTTCTTCACGTTCTTTTTCTCTTGTTTTAAGCAAGACTCTGGAACCGTCGAATTTACCCTGCGCTTTTTCCAGCAGCGCCTGCACTTTTGTCTGGGCGTTTCCTTTTGATACCCGCACTTCGTCGGTACTGGAAGGGCGAATTTTACTAACACCGATGCCGTTGAGCCATTCGTCAAGATAATAAATCGGCTGATCAAGCGTGTTATCGTCTATTATTTTACTAAAAAATTCTCTGACTTCGGGATTAAGAAAACTCGGATGCAAAAGCCCGAAACGCAGAAGGTATTTTTTACACGGCTGCAGTCTTCCTGTGGCTTTTCGCGCAATGCTAAAAAGAAATTCCCAAAAAGGAGAAATAAACTGCATTCGGAATACGCTTCGATCTTTTGGATCTTTCGATGTTAAATATTTCTGTAAAATTGTATGAACTCTTTGCGCGATTTCGCCTTCGTTGGAAAGAGCGGATTTATAATAATTCGGATCGTTAAAAAAAGCGTGTCCCTTATCTTCAAGACGTTTTGTTACCTGCGGGAACTCGGATGCTGACATGTCAACATCTCCGCCTGAAGAACTTGAGATGTCCGCAAAGTCGTCTTTATTTTTCTCACCGAAAATATCGCTGAAATCGGGAAGCGGGCTGTTGTCAGAGCCTGCGGTTCCCAGCAACGCGGCAAGTTCGGGGTCCATGTCCCCATTATAAGCATTTGCAGCCATGTTTTATATTATTCTTTTTACCGCATGCTGTCAAATGGTTATTAATGAGTCAAGGTCAATCTCGCCGGCTGTGCATGGAACGGTGATACCCCAATTCTCCATTACTTCCGGGTGGAGTTCGCCAAAAACGCCGATCTGTTTTCCGTTGTAAATTATCGCCGCCGCGCGTCCTGGAATGAATCTGGAATCAGAGGATTCTTCGACATCGTACTCGCGTGAAATGTAGTAAAAAAACGTTTGCAGTTCAGCGGCGGCAGTGTTGAAATTTGCGTCGTTTCCGGCATGAAGGAAACCTGCGAACTGACGTGTCTTACTGCGGTAATTTTCTGAATCATCCAGCCACGCGATTTTTCCTACTTCGAAAATTTTGTGCGGATAGACAGATCTTGCGGAGATTGATTCGCTTGCCATGAGCGAAGCCAGAATGGAGTCGCGCACATATTCATAATTCTCGGTCATCGGATTAAAGATATGAATGATCTTTGTTCCGTCTCCTCTCATATTTTCGACAAGGTCTTTTCGCGAGCCCAGGTAATTGTAAATCATCTCCTGATAACCCATGCCGACAAGAAGTTCTTTAACCTGCCTGTTGAAAAGGGTAATCGGCAGAAGCCTTCCAACCGTTGAATCCGCAGGCCGCAGAGGTTTAAACGATCCAAGTGATCTGCCTATCATCACATCTTCGGCGACATCCGCGGCGTGGAGAAAATCGTTGCGGTATTCGGGAGGATACGCGCGCACGCCTTCTGTTTCTTCTTTCTGTCCGCGTTCGGCGGCTTTTACTTTTTCGGCTTTAACGCCCATGCGCGAGAGAGCGGCGACACATTCATCGGCATTTAACTTATCGCCTAAAAATTTTTCGACTCTTGAAAGCGAACAAAAAACCGGTTCTTGAAAATAATAAGGGGTGACAATTTTTCTCCCAAAAGGCGTATCAAAATCATATTCTATTTCTACAGGCTCGATGTTAAAGCCGTTATCTGCAAGATCACAGGCGACTATCGAGGCGGCAAGAGTGATTAACGGTAAATCGGTTCCGGTAATCTCGATAAAAACTTCGCTGTCGCCGACCTGCACCGCGCCCAAATCGTTTGAATTAATAATCGGCGGATATGAGAGAATATTCCCCTCTGAATCCGTCAACAGCGGATGAATTTTTTCGTGTTCCTGAATGAACGCAAATTCTTTGCCTTTGGGATGTTGTTTTAAAATTTCCCTCAGAGTAAGTTTTCCCTCCCACTGGAGAGGTACAAACGAAACAGCGTCCGGATCGGCGCCTTTATAGATAATCGGCCATTTAATCAGCGGTTTTTTCTGGCTGTCAAAAATACGGTAAACGCCCATCGACATGCTTCGCCGCTTACGCCCAAAGTTCCACGCCAATTTTTCCTGAGTTTGGATTATATCGCGCAGCATCGGATCTGTTATGCTCTTGCCGGTTGCGATAAAACCTGTAAGGTAAGGTCTTACCTGTTTTACGCTTGACTCAACCTTAACTTTGCGCTCAGTTTTTTTTATATCACCCGGCCTGGAAAAAAACGGATACTCGGGTCTTTTGCTGTCGTTATAAATCTTTAATTGACGGGCGCAGCCGGCAGTCCCCCAAAGGTCGGGGCGGTTTGTATCGTTCAACTCGATTTTAAGAGTTCTTTCTGTTTCTGGAAGATTCTTGTCGCTGTCTTCATCAAGTTCAGCTTTTGCGCAGACGAGAGCTTCCTCAAATTCATCTTTTGTTTTCCACCGGCTTTTCCCGTTTGGACAGCCAGCGAGAGTGTAAAAAACTTGTTCATTTACTTCGATTTTCGGCATGGAGTTAGTTTAGCATTTTTTCAAAAGGGTGTCACTAATCACAGCTTTTACGTTGTAATTTTGATGTTTTGGAATTTTTTAAGAGGTGACTGACACCGTAAATTGGGACTTGCCAAAACAGTGATCTGTTGTAATAATGAAGAGTAAATAAATTATTATTCTTTTCCACAGGAGGAAAAATCATGAGAAAGATTCTAGCTGTTCTCTTAGTCATGGCTCTGGCTGCTTCAATGGTGATGGTGGTCGGCTGTAAAGCAAAAGGCGGTCAATTAATCGGTATCGCTATGCCGGAAACCCACGTTCAGAGATGGGTAAAAGACGGCTTCGCGCTTCAAACTGAAGCTGAAGATCGCGGATATCGCGCGGAAGTTCAGTACGGTGACGCGAACCAGCCCACACAGAACCAGCAAATTCAAAGCTTCCTGACACAGGGAGCAAAAGCTCTTATCGTCGGTTGTATCAATGACGGTGTTTCTTCGGTAATCGCCGAAGCCGCGCGTGACAAAGTAGTGGTCGTCGCTTACGACCGCATAATCCCCAATTCGGCTGATTATGACTACTACATCACATTCAACAACTTTAAAGTCGGCGTTCTTCAAGCGCAGAGTATCGTAAAAGGTCTTAACCTTGACGCGGCAAGCGCCAGTGCGCCGAAACTCATCACCCTGTTTGCCGGTTCCCCGACAGACGGAAACGCTTTCTTCTTCTTTGACGGCGCGATGAGCGTCCTCAATCCCTACATTAAGAGCGGCGTACTTAGAGTTATCGGTCCCTATCCTGAAACATCAGCCGACACAAATAACTTCCAGAGGATTGCAACCGAAAACTGGCAGGCTCCTATCGCCAAGACTCGTATGGAAAACCTCTTAAGCAACGACGCGCGCAGCGTTACACTGGACGCGATTTTAGCTCCGAACGACACACTTGCCCGCGCTATTCTCGAAGCCTGTAAAGCCGATGCCAAATATCGCGGCAAGCTTCCTGTAATTTCAGGTCAGGACGCGGAATACGATTCAGCGGCGTCAATTAAAAACGGCGAGCAGTACAGCACCGTATTTAAAGACACAGCCAAATTGGCTGAAGCTGCGGTTATCCTTGTTGATCAGGTTCTCAAAGGTCAAGCCATCAGCATTCCCGGCGCGGAACTTGCTACAGGCGATCTCGCCGAAATCGGCAACACCGGCAAAAAGTATGTAAAAGCATATCTGTTAGATCCTATTCTTGTAACAAAAGACAACCTCAACGTAATGGTTGACGCCGGCTTCTATGACGACAGGCTCGACAGAGGAATCCTGTTGCTTAACTAGTTTAAGTTAAAGATGCTCGGCTGCTTTGCAGCCGGGTATTTTTTTTGCTTAAAACTCAAGATACTCTACTCAGAGGGATTTCATGAGCGAATATATCCTTGAAATTGAAAATCTAACAAAAGAATTCCCCGGAGTCAGGGCGCTTGAAAACGTCAATTTAAAAGTTAAAAAAGGCGAGATTCATTCTTTATGCGGTGAAAACGGCGCGGGCAAGTCCACGCTGATGAGCTGTATTTCGGGCGTTTATCCAAGAAACAGTTACGACGGAAAAGTATTTTATAAAGGACGCGAAACAAATTACAACAGCGTTAAAGACAGCGAAAACGAAGGGCTTGCGATCATTCATCAGGAACTGGCGCTTAGTCCGTACCTGTCAATTTATGAAAATATTTTTTTGGGTCATATGGAAACCAATTTCGGTATTATCAACTGGAACAGGTATATAAAAGAATCCAAAAATTTTTTAAAAACGGTTGGGCTTAACGAACCGCCCGAAACAATCGTAAGCAAACTCGGCGTGGGAAAACAGCAGTTAGTCGAAATCGCCCGCGCTCTTTCAAAAAAAACAGAACTGCTCATTCTTGATGAACCGACTTCGTCATTAAACGATGATGAAAGCGAAAAATTACTCAATCTTATTTTAGAATTTAAACGCCAGGGTATTACCTCGGTGATAATCTCCCATAAATTAAATGAAGTTTTAAAAGTCGCGGATACTGTTACCATTCTGCGCGACGGCAAATCCATCAGCGCTTACGATGTTAAAGCTGCCAATTTAACAGAAGAAATGATCATCAAAGATATGGTAGGTCGTGATTTAACGCATCGTTTCCCGGAGCGAAAATCTTCCCCCGGTGAAACGATAATGGAAGTGAATAACTGGACTGTCTATCATCCTGATTACCACACAATCAAAGTGGTTGATAACGTTTCTTTTAAACTGCGTAAAGGCGAAATACTCGCTTTCTGCGGTCCGATGGGCGCTGGGCGCACTGAATTAATGATGAGTCTCTTTGGCGGCTCCTACGGTTACCGCAGCGAAGGTGAATTAAAAATTAACGGAAAACATTGCAAGTTAAAAAGCCCGAGAGCGGCGATAAATTCAGGGCTTGGTTATATTTCTGAAGATCGAAAAAGTTTGGGACTGGTTCTTATTCAGGATGTGAAAACGAATATTACCCATTCCAGTTTAAATAAAATATCCCGGTTTGGAATTATTAACAGCCGGAGTGAAATAAAAAAAGCTGAACAATACCGAAAAGAGCTTAATATAAGAACTCCTTCGATTAATCAATATGTGCGAAACCTTTCAGGCGGCAACCAGCAGAAAGTTGTTGTCAGTAAAACATTGATGGCTGATCCTGATATTTTTATTGTAGACGAGCCGACGCGGGGTATTGATGTCGGCGCCAAAACGGAAATTTACGGGATCATGAACGACATAATTGCCGCCGGGAAAAGCGTTATTATGGTCAGCTCGGAACTTCCCGAAGCGCTCGGTATGGCGGATAGAATTTATGTAATGAACGAAGGAAAAATTAAAGGCGAACTTTCCAAAGAGGATGCGACTCAGGAAAAAATAATGCATTTAGCATTGGTAGGATAATTTTAATAGATTTAGGAGTTGGACATGGATAAAAAAACAATTCATACTTCTGATTTTAAAACACTTGTAAAAAACAATATCAGGAATTATTCCATGTTTATCATGCTGGCATTGATCATGATCATCTTTGCTCCGCTGACAAACGGAAATAACTGGAGCCCGCGTAATTTTACCAATATCTTTTTCCAATATAGTTATGTTTTAATACTCGCTGTCGGCATGGTAATGGTTATCATTGTGCAGGGCATCGATCTTTCTGTCGGTTCAGTCTGCGCTTTTATCGGAGCGCTTTCTGCGATGGTCTACAATTCAGGTGTCGGCATGACCGCCACATTGATAGCGGCGTTGATAATGGGCGCCATTGTCGGCGCGTATCAGGGTGCATGGGTGGCTTACGGGAAAATGCCGTCGTTTATCGTTACGCTTTCGGGAATGCTTCTTTTCCGAGGTCTTACATACATCGTAACAAAAGTAAATCCGGTTAGTTTAAAAGATACAGGTTATTCTCTTCTTGCCACAGGAACTCTGGATGAAGTGTTAAATCTAAAAAAGATCGGGCATTATTATCCCGCGGCGATTATAGTTGCCATATTATTACTTTTACTTTTTATTTTTTCCGAATTGTTTACGCGAAGAAAAAAAATAGCCAATGAATTTGAAGTAGCGCCTTTTGTTTTGTTTATTACAAAACTTGTTTTAATAAGCCTTTTAATTCTCGGACTTGCGGATCGCTTCGCGCGTTATCGCGGTCTTCCGATTGTCGCCCTGGTTCTTGGCATAACGGTTTTTATTTTTCACTTTATAATGAACAACACCGTTCTTGGCAGATATATTTACGCGGTCGGCGGAAACCCGCGCTCCGCGAAACTTTCAGGTATTAATTCGGAATTAATAATTTTTATCGTTTTTTGTTTTATGGGTACGCTCACAGGACTTGCCGCTGTTGTCTCCACAGGTTACATGAACAGCGCCCTTCCGCAAGCCGGAAATCTTTTTGAACTTGACGCAATCGGCGCGTGTTACATCGGCGGCGTTTCCGCCGGCGGCGGCATCGGTTCGGTAGTCGGCGTAATTGTCGGCGGTCTTGTTATGGGTTCGATTAATAACGGAATGTCGCTTATGAACTTGGGTACACATTATCAATATGTTGTTAAAGCGATGATTCTCCTTTTAGCTGTATTCTATGATGTGTATACACGCCGGAAAGCCGGATTAGGCTGATCTTTAAACGGGCAGTCTTCGGACTGCCTTTTTTTTAATAATCTGCATTTGTAAGCTGTTTACGTTCGCAGACTCACCCTTTCGATCATTTCCTTGAAACTTACGCTTTCTTTTTGCACTAATTTAATAAATGAATTTTCTTCCGGTTTTCCAAGCACTAATTCCATTTCCGCGTCGTTTCTGAATGTAGCTTTTTTATATTGGTTGTGGTAATCCTTTGCTCTGCTTTCATAAATTTGACTTTCTATCCAACTGCGGATTTCAATTACGGCGGCAAGTTCTTTTTTAAAGGAAGCCGCATCAAGTGATTTATTTGCTCCGTAAATATACGCGAAGGAAGCCCATGCATGACAGGTTTTATCAAGCGTGTACGCTTCATCCCATGAATCGTATACGCTGTGGATTTCATCCCAGTTTTTATATTTTCCTTCACCGATATTTTTTCGAAGTTCATCCACGCGGAATGCCGGAACAATCTGTCCTCCCGCGTTGACCCAATCTTTAATACGTTCTTTCGGCGATGACGCATCCAGCAGTTCGCATAAACCGCTGTAATCAAGTCCGGGGCGGGAATCAAAAAAAGACGCTACCGTTTTAACGGCATAGTATCGCAGCATTTGTCTGTAGGCTGTAATACCTTCGAACGGCTTAATTATTACCTGTCCTCGTTTTGAATTTTCAAAGTGGCGGCAGTTTATTTTTCGTATAACGTTTTTGTCGGGGTTTGTAATATCCGCCGGAGACAGTCCGGCTTCGCAAAGCCAGCCCTCAAGAATATCTAAAGCGGAAATAATTTCTTCAGCGGTATCCGGCGCAAGATAGTCCGATTCGATTCGCTGGATTTTTATTTTTCTTTTGTCGCGGTTTTTTGTTTTCCATGAATTGCGTTCAAGAGCGTAAAGATTGTGCATCCAGAAATAAGCGGGCATAACTTCCAGTCTGTTTTTGTGAACATTGTTGTTTACAAGCGAAAACGGCAGCGGAATATTTAACTCCGAAGGATATTCGCCTTTTGCAATGATTACAAACGAAGCGAAAATACTTGAGTGCTTAAGGCTTACAGCCAGCCCGGGCCAAAAACCGCGCTTTGCCCTGATCTCCCCGTCATTCGCGCGGCTGTTGTGATTGCTGCCGATGGTAGCCGCTGCCGCCATGTTTGACATCCCTTGAATCAGACTCGCGATTAAAAATGAATTGTTGTGGTGTTGTTCATGAACAGGAAAAATTAAATTGTTGAGTATCTCACAACATGACACAGTGGAATTATCACCTAGCGCAGAATGAATCAGCCGCGCCCCGTACTTTAAATTGCTGTTCCTTCCCATTACAAAACGCACAGCCTTGCAGCCGTAAAAAGCGTTGCATGCGTATCCTACGATTCCGTTCACCATTTCAACGCCCTCGCCTATCTGCGTCGGCTCTTCGGCGGAAGACAGTATCGATATATTTTTAAGTTTATTCGCGCCTTTAATGTAGGCGCATTCTCCCACCATCGTATCTTTAATAATAGAACAGCTTTTAATAACCGCTCCGTTGCCGATAATTCCATAACTGCCGCGCGCGCCGCCATATTGGCTTTGCGTAATTTCGGTAAGTTTTTCGATCAGCGCGGTGTCATCACGGTAATTTGCCCACAAGTACGCATCAGCGGAAATCATGCTTTCAAAAGGCAGGATGGAACGTCCGCCAGCTTCGTTCTGTACATCGATCCAGACGCGGACAGCTTCGTCTTCGCCGTCTTTGATTACACCGTTGCCGAATTTCGCATGATTTGTTGTTTGCAATTCATTGACTTCGGAAAGAATACAGTTATTGCCGATTATGTAATGGGAAATGTACGCGCAATTTTGAATTGCCGTGTCATCGCCGATGTCGCAGGAAATAATAATGCTGTTTCTAATACCGGCAGGCACGTGAAAATCATTATGACGCAGTAAAACTTTTTGCAAGGAACCGACTCGCACAAAACCGTAAAAACCGGAATCGCGGATTAAAGACGGTTCAAACGGATCACTTACAAGAAAATTATCCCAATTTGAACAGTAATTTCTGTTATTTTCTAAAATGTTAATTTCTTCGGGCTTAAGCTTGCGCCAATCCCCGGATTTTTTATAGAACTTTTCCTGCTGCTGAGTATTGCGCAGCCAATATTCATCCGCTCCCGACGGAAGGTACTCGGCAGGTATAAAATCATAACCGTGTCGTTCAAGCGGCAGAATGTTCTTTGTTTTCATGGAGGTATTATACAGTAGAAAGAAAGAAATGTCCGCAATTAACTTATTATGATTGGTTCGATTAATGACGCTGTTCAGGAAGAAACTTCACCAGCGAAGTTGACGCGCTTCCTGGACAGCTTTTGTTTTTTTATATTTTTCTTCCCTTTGCGGATCTGATTACTTTATCATTTACATTTTCTTTTATACCCAGGAACGGACGGGCGCTTGCCTGACCAACCGGAATGCCGTAGGCTCCTCGGATAATATTGTAAGAACGTACTGTATAAAATAAATTACCGTATCGTACAACCGGAACATCGGAATCGCCTTCATACAGCAAATCAAATGTTGTGTAATATCCCAATTCATTTGAACTTTGGATAAACGATAACACCAGGTTTTCATCAGTTTCGAATGCTACTGTAAGGATGATTCTTCCGTCATTTGATGTTTCTTGTTTTACAACAACACAAGGAGTTTCGTAAGGAATTATAATTTTTTCTCTTGTGTATTTAGGCACCCCGTTCTTGACTGCCGCTGTAGCGTCAGATTGATTATTTTTGCTCCGCATCAGTATAAGCTCAAACGTCGCTCCGGAGTAATACTGAAACATTTTCAGTTGAGATACCCCTAAAGCGTCGATTGCTTCGCCCGCTGGTACGGGAGGTGTAGAAAAACACCCTGCCAGTCCGAAACTGGCTGCCGCCAATGCTACAATTAGCATTCCTGTAAAAAACGATTTTTTCATTTTACCCTCCTAATGGTAAATAAATACTAGATTTGAATGTTACTATTTAATATTATTATTTGTCAATAGTAACTATATTAAAACCGCCTTTTAATTTCTATACAAATTTTCTAAAAAATCTATTATGCTTATATTAATGAAGAAATCTGCTTCTGTAAAAAATACTACAATTAACCAGCGGGTAAGAATTCTCAGAAAAAGTATAAATTTAACTCAGAAAGAATTTGCGCAAAGGATATATGTCTCAACTTCTTTCCAGACATTGACAGAGCTCGGTAAAAAAAGAGTTCTTGACCGGCACATCAAGCTCATTGTCACCGCATTTGGGGTGAATGAATCATGGCTGCGTACCGGAGAAGGAGAAATGTTTGAAAAAGATGTCACCCCGGACTATAAAATTACCGATACCGTTAAAATATTTAAACAATTAGCTCCGTTTTTTCAGGATCTCATCATTGATCTGATGCAAAAACTGCTTGAATACGAGAAAAAAGAGGGAAATAGAGAGGGAAAAAGGAAAAATTGATTTTGATCAATTCGGAGTGTGAAACAGCGGTTATTTCTTTTATTTAATAAAACACATATAATTAGCAAATATGACCGTAACCATCACCCCGCGCAAATTCACCGGTACTGTTAGAATCCCCGCTTCAAAGTCGCACACCATCAGGCAGCTTTTGATCGCTTCTCTCGCGGATGGTGAATCAATTATAAAAAACCCTCTCGATTCGCTGGACACCCGCTCCTGCATTGAAGCTTGTAAAGTTTTCGGCGCTCAAATAACTGAAGTCTATGACGATGATAAAAAACTTGTCTCTCTTAAAATAATTGGAAATAATAATTTTAAAAAAATTTCGTGTCCTCTGTGTCCTCCGTGTTCTCCATGTACCTCTGCGCCTCCGCGAGAACCTCTTTTGATCGATGTCGGCAATTCAGGCACAACTCTCTACCTTGCGCTTGCGATCGCCGGGCTTCAATCGCAGGAGATCGTGTTTACCGGAGATGAATCAATCCAAAAACGCAGCGCGGCGCCTCTTCTTGACGCATTGTTAGGGCTTGGTATTCAAGTAAAGAGCAACAACGGCTGCACGCCGATTACGATAAAAGGTCCATACACTGGCGGCAAGGTGACCCTTCCCTGTCCAACAAGCCAGTATCTGTCGGCGCTTTTAATCGCCGCTCCGCTGGCTCCTGCCGGTATTGTTACGGAAATCGACGTCCCTCTGCTTAATGAAAGACCTTACATAGAAATGACTATTTCTTACATAGAAAAACACATGGTGTCAGTCACCCATAAAGAAAATTATAAAAATATTATAAAAACACAAAATGGTGAGAACCGCTTTGAAATACCCGGCGGCTCGGAGTGGAAATCGTTTTCTTCTGATGTACCAGGCGATTTTTCGTCCGCCGCTTTCCCTGCCGCCGCCGCCGCGATAACCGGAGGGCCGGTTACTCTGCTTGGTCTTGATTTTCACGATACTCAGGGGGACAAATATTTCCTTGATATGCTTAAATTGATGGGTTGTGAGGTTCATTGGGACGAAAATATCGATAAAAACAATCCTTCTGTCACAATTTCGCGTAATAAACCTCTTTGCGGAGGCTCTTTTGACTTAAATGAAACGCCGGATTTGCTTCCAGCGGCTGCAGTTGTTGCCGCATATGCAAACGGAGATACAATTCTTAGCAATGTCGCCCACGCGCGCATAAAAGAAACCGATCGGATAGCGGTTTTAACGCAAGAACTTGCCAAATTAGGTGTTTCCTGTACAGAATTGCCCGATGGAATTATAATTCACGGCAAAGGAAAGCTCTTTCCGCATGAAAATCCTGTTATTGACGGCCATAATGACCACCGGATCGTCATGGCTTTCGCTGTTTCTGCGTTAGGCAGCCCTGTTCCTGTTGAAATAACTACCGCCGAGTGCGCCGCCGTCACATATCCGGGTTTTCTTGAGTTAATTGAAAAAAAATATTGACTGTAATAAATAATAAGGGTATTATACTACAGTGCCGGAATTAGGAATTTGCATGAATTTCTATATAATTCCGGTAAAATTATCTTATTACTGATGGGGGATTGTTATGAAAAAGATTTTATTATTTATGGCTGTCGCTTTAATGATTTCGATGACAGTTTATGCTGCGCCGAGAAAGAGAGCAGCAGCCGTCGCTGTGCCGGTTCCTGTTCTTGCGACAGGTGAATGGTCAGCATATAACGATACATCCGATAATGGAACATCTACCGCTACGATCAGAAAAGCCGAAGAAACGATTAACGGCGAAAATGTAACCGTTTATTATATTTCAGGAAATGTTACTACTAAATTCCAGTACGGCTTTGCGGGTTGGACCCTCGATCCGGACGAAGCGACCCTGGCTCTTTATAAATCCGCAAAAGCTATTTCATTCTGGGTTCTTGGCGATGGAAAAGCGTACTCTGTTAAATTTAAAACAAGTAATGTTAAAGATTTCGGCTATTTGGAATATCGTTTTAGTACTGAACCGGGAGAACCGGTCTTTATAGAAGTTCCCATTGCCTATTTTATGCAGCCTAGCTGGGCGCAACCCGTAAAAAAGAGTCCTGAACTTGTAACCGGTATTGAATGGCAGACTCACGAAAGCTGGAGAAAAGCCGGCGATGTGAATCCCTTCGAAATTAAATTCTGGAATTTTAAAGTACATAATTAAAAAACGCTCGCAGACGCAGTTAGCAAGGAGATAAAAGTGAAGGCTGAGAATTATTTTTATCTCGTTTGCGATTCTCCTTCTAACTGTCTGTTCGATCGCAGTGCAAGCAAGCCAAATTCACAGGACAATGAAGCTCTTATCAGAATGATGATAAATGCTGTAAAAATAGACCAAATTTAAAGAAAGGCTGTCAGGAATATGGATGAAAGAACTTCAAAACTAAGGTTTTTGATTATTGTTGCGGTGATTTTTGTTGCCGTGGTGTTAATCTTCGTTGTCGCCGGCAGGCAAGAATCGGATTTTTCAACAAAATACGCCGGTTTCGATCTCAGCGGCGCAAGCACCGGGAGAACGAATACATATTCCCGCTACATGGAACGCCATGCGGACGCGCCGGCAGGACAGAGGGACATTTCAATCAACCTTTTTTCGTGGACTTCCGCTCAGGGTGTTTCCATCGATAACGTTCAAAATATTATGTCTGAGTGGGCGTCCGTAGGTGTTTCTGTTGAAAGCTTTTTAGAAAATATTAATGTTTTACGAACCGAAGAACGCAGTTACGTCGAATATACCGTTAATGTCGACCGTGCGGGGCTTTACTTTATAAAAATGGATTATTTTCCTCTTTCATCGAGAGGTATCGCCATAGAACGCGAGCTTTCGATTAACGGCGAGATTCCGTTCCTTGGCGCCGACAGGATTTCATTTCAGCGTGTTTGGAGCGACGGCGGAAGCAGCCGCTTCGATAATCAGGGAAACGAGATACGTCCGTCGCAGGTTGAAAAACCGCGATGGGAAAGCGCGTGGTTCAGAGACGCGCTTGGTTATATCACAGACCCGTATGCTTTTTATTTCAGGCAGGGCGCGAATACCATCAGACTTACAGGCGTGAATGAACCTGTCGCGATCCGCTCCATCGTACTGAGGGCTCCGTCAGAAACTCCGAGTTACAGCGAATATATTGCCAAAACAGATTTGAGCCAGTTTCAAAATGCGCGTAACAATTATTTATTAAAAATACAAGGTGAAAGAGCTGTTCGCAGATCCGATCCTTCATTGTATCCGATTTATGATCGTTCTTCCGGGGCGACCGAGCCTCCGAGCGTCGCTAGAATCAGGCTTAACATGATCGGCGGTCAGAGCTGGCGCGTTGCCGGACAGTGGATCGAATGGGAATTCGATGTACCGGAAAACGGTATGTACCGTTTTTCTGTAAAAAGCAGGCAAAATTACAACCGCGGTTTTGTTTCAAACCGCACTTTTATGATTAACGGAGAAATTCCTGTTCAGGAGCTTGCGTCCGTACCTTTTATTTACAATAACAAATGGGTTTTAAGCACTCTCGGCGGTAAAAACGGCGATTACTTTTTCCCGCTGGAAGCCGGTTCCCACACTCTGCGTGTTCAGGCGACACTCGGCGGCATGGGTGAAATGTTAAACGTCATGGAAGAAAGTGTTTTCCGCTTGAACACGATTTACCGTAAGATACTTGTTTTAACAGGTCCCGAACCTGATATTTACCGCGATTACCGCGTTGATTATATTTATCCTGAAGTTATCGAAGCTATGGCTTTAGAGAGTAAAATCCTTTATAAACTTGTTGATGATCTAACGCGCTATTCGGGCGAACGCAGCGCGCAGGCCGCGGCGACTTTAACACTTGCGCGCCAGCTTGAACTTTTTGTAAGACGCCCGGATAAAATTCCAAGAATGTTAGTCAACTTTAAACAGAATATTTCTTCGTTAGGTGATAGCTTATTAGCTCTTTCGCAGTCTCAGCTCGATGTTGACTTTGTTATTGTCAGCGCCGCGGACGCAAGACTTCCCCAGTTAAGAGAAAACTTTTTAGTGTCCGCTTCGCATGAGATTCGTTCGTTCTTTGCTTCGTTCTTTGTCGATTACAACAATCTCGGCGACTTTCACGCCAAAGGCGTAAATGTAATTAATGTATGGATTCTTGCGGGACGCGATCAAAGTACAATATTAAAAGCGATGATAGACGATACCTTTACTCCGCTGACAGGAATCAGGGTAAACGTTAAGCTTGTCGCCGCTGACGCGGTTATGCCTGCGGTTGTCGCCGGTACGGGACCTGATATGGCGCTTACTCTGCCGCAGGGAGATCCGGTTAACTACGCCATTAGAAAAGCGGTCGTTGATCTTTCTCAGTTCCCGGATTTTAAAGAAGCGGCGAAGGATCTTCACCACAGCGTTATTACTCCGTTTACTTTTGAAGGCGGCGTTTACGGACTGCCTGAAACACAATACTTTCATGTCATGTTCTACAGAAAAGATATTTTCCATGAATTGAACATTAACATTCCTGACACATGGGATGATCTTATTAATATTCTTCCCGTCATTCAAAAAAACAACATGAACGTAGGTATTCCTTCTGTTGCAACTAACGTACAAACCGCTATCGACTTCTCTAACTTCCTTGCGCATTTATTCCAGCGCGACGGGCGAATGTACAACGAAAACGGCTCCCGCACCCTTCTGGACAGCGAGATCGCAATCGAGGCTTTTGATGTTTACACAAAATTCTTTACGCATTACAAAACACCTGTTGTTTACGATTTTGTTAACCGCTTCCGTACCGGAGAAATGCCGCTTGCGTTTGCCGATTATTCAAACTTTAATACGCTTGAAGTCTTTGCGCCGGAACTTCGCGGCCTCTGGGGCTTTGCTAGAATGCCGGGCTTGCCCAGAGAGGACGGCAGTATAAACCGCTCCGTTTCTGTCGGTACGCTGGCTTCGATGATTTTCTCTGATGCGGAACGCCCGGATTTGGCATGGGAATTTTTGAAGTGGTGGATCAGCGCGGATACTCAGCTCAGATTCGGCCGCGAACTTGAAAGTATCATGGGAGCCGCCGCGCGTTACCCGACAGCGAATTACGCCGCGTTTAAACGGCTTTCGTGGGGTTCAGAGCAAATGTCGGTTCTTGACGAACAGCGCCAGTGGACAGTCGGCATACCGGAAGTACCGGGCGGTTACTTTGTCAGCCGTCATATTACAAACGCGGCGCGCCGTATTTTAAACGAAGGTCAGGATACACGGGAAACCTTGTTGGATTATACTCTTACAATTAACGATGAGTTGATTAAAAAGCGCAAAGAATTTGGTCTGGAATAGGGGGAAAGATGAGTCTTAAACGGTACTTTGAAAAAATAAAGGAGAAGGACGAATACAGAGCGAAAGATATTTACAGGAACAGGGTCTGTTATCTTTTTCTCGCGCCTTACGCGATTGTCTTTCTTCTTTTCTACGTCGCTCCTGTTATCATATCGCTTTTTTTAAGTTTTACATATTTCAATGTTCTTGAACCGCCAAGATTTATCGGACTTCGCAATTATATCAACCTTCTGTTAGCCGACGATGTTTTTCTAATATCAATGAAAAACACATTTATTATGGCGGCGATTACAGGTCCGATTGGCTATGTAATGGCGTTTTTATTTGCGTGGTTTATTAATGAGCTGCCGCGCTACATTCGCGCCTTTGTTACATTGGTTTTCTACGCACCGTCGATTTCCGGTTCTGTCTTCCTTATCTGGCTGTTGATTTTTTCAGGCGACGCTTACGGTTATGTAAACGCGATTTTAATGAACCTTGGCATTCTCGATTCGCCTGTTCTGTGGCTTACAGATCCAAAGTACATGATGCCTGTAATTCTTATAGTCATTTTGTGGATGAGTTTAGGCGCGGGCTTCCTCGCCTTCCTCGCCGGTCTTTCTACGATAGATCCGTCGCTTTACGAAGCAGGACTTGTGGACGGTATTTCTAACCGCTGGCAGGAACTTTGGTACATCACATTACCTAACATGAAGGGGATGTTAATGTTCGGCGCTGTTATGGCAATTACTCAGGCGTTTGGGGTCGCCGATGTTACAGTACAACTTGCCGGTTTTCCAAGTACGGATTACGCGGTTCATACGGTTGTAAACCATCTTGTCGATTACGGTTCTACGCGCTTTGAAATGGGTTATGCTTCCGCGATAGCTACAATATTGTTCTTTACAATGATTGTGCTTAACGCAGTTATTCAGAAATTGTTAAGCCGAGTAGGAACATAAGAGGTAGATATGAGCAAGAAAATAAAGAAATTAGTCGGCGGAAAAAGACTTAACCGTTCTTACGGCGGCGACGCGTTTATAGTTGTAATTCTTACCATATTCGGGTTGTTCTTTGTCTATCCGCTTGTTTTCGCGATCAATAACGCATTCAAACCTTTAAACGAAATCTTTCTGTTTCCGCCGAAACTTTTTGTTCAGCGTCCCACATTAAATAATTTTCAGGATTTATTTATCCTTATGAGCAAATCGTGGGTTACGTTTTCGCGTTACATTTTTAATACAGTGTTTATTACTGTTATCGGAACCGCCGGTCTTATCATCGTAGCTTCGATGGGCGCGTTTGTTGTTTCCAAATACAGATTCCCCGGTTCAAAGATTTTCTTTCAGGGCGTAATTATCACTCTTATGTTCTCGACTTATGTAACCGCGATTCCCAACTACCTTGTAATGGCGGGGCTTGGCTGGGTTGATACTTACTTGTCTGTAATTATTCCGGCTTTTGCGATGCCTATGGGATTCTTTCTGCTAAGGCAGTTTATAGACACGATACCGGATACTCTGCTGGAAGCCGCAAAGGTTGACGGCGCTAAAGAATTCAGAATCTTCATATATATAATTCTGCCGATGATTAAACCGGCGTGGCTTACCGTTATGATCTTCTCTGTACAAAACCTGTGGAACGCGAGAGCCTCGGTTTTCATTTATTCTGAACAGTTAAAAACGCTGCCTTACGCGCTTGGTCAAATTGCCGCGGCAGGTATTGCGCGTACAGGCGTCGCGGCTGCGGTAACGCTCTTTGTAATGATCGTTCCGCTTGTAATGTTTATTTTCGCGCAGAGCAATGTTCTGCAGACGATGGCAAGTTCTGGGATAAAAGAATGAGAAATATTTTTCGTATTGTGTTTTTATTAATCGTATGCTCGTTTGCATTGGCTCCCGTTTTCGCTTCGCCGACAAATTACACATATAATTACGACTTCTGGTTTGAACAGGTTGCGTCTCCTGACGCGTACAGGGTTGGCGCTTATATTCTTGGAACATCATTGGATATAGATCACTTCAGAGATCCTCAGGGACTATATATCCGTGATAATCGTATATATGTCTGCGACTCCGGCAATAACCGGATTATAAAAATTGAAGTTAATAAAAACGGTGAACATTCCGTAGTCAGAATAGTTAATTCTGTAATGATTAACGGAGTTTCATCCGCTTTCAATTATCCTATGGACATTTTTGAAAACAGGGACGGGAATCTGTATATTGCCGATACCAACAATCAGCGCTTGTTGATACTCGACAACAACTGGAACTTTATTCACGAAATTTTAAAACCTGTAGATGAAAGTCTTGGCGATTTAACTGAATTTATACCTGTTAAAGTAATTGTTGATTTCGCGAACCGCGTGTTTATTCAGGCTCGTAATATTAACAAGGGTTTGATGGAATTTGATAACCGGTGGGAATTTTCAGGATACATGGGCGCTAATAAAGTTCATGTTAATCCGATTGATTATGTGTGGAAGCTTCTTTCTACGCAGGCGCAGAAAGAGCGAATGGATCTTTTTATTCCGACTGAATACAGCAATGTCGCGATGGATAAAGACGGATTTATTTATGTTACGAATTCATCGGGTCAGACCGCTCCCGTTCGCAGGCTTAACGCGATGGGGCAGGACATTTTAATCCGTAACGGTTACGAAGATCCTGTCGGCGATTTGGTTGTCGGCAACGCCGGAGGAATTTCCGGCCGTTCGCGTTTTATCGACGCGGTTGCTTTTGACAATGACTCTTATGCATGTTTCGACAGAACGCGCGGACGCATTTTTATGTACGATTTCCAGGGGAATCTTTTATACGCGTTCGGCGGAGTCGGCAACCGCGAGGGTTCTTTCCTTCAGCCTGTCGCGCTCGACAGAATGGGTGAGTCTCTCTACGCTCTTGATTCAAGAGCCGGAGCGCTAACCCGTTTTGATCTTACTGGATATGGCGCCATGATTAACGAAGCGTTAGACGAATACAAAGCCGGGCGTTATGAGTCATCCGCGCTTGTTTGGGAAGAAGTTTTAAAAATGAACGGAAACTACGATTTGGCTTACATAGGCATCGGGCGCGCGGCGCTTCGGCAAAGTGAGTTTCAAAAAGCGATGAAATACTACAAATTAAAACATTACCGCGAGGGATACGGGAAAGCTTTCCAGTTGTACCGTAAACAGTGGATGGAAGAAAATTTATGGTGGATACTTTTAATTATAGGGCTTGCCATTTTCCTTCCGATTTTAATCAGGTTCTCCATTAAAACTGTCAAGGAGATTTTGGAAGCATGAAATACCTTAATAATAAAGCATGGTGGCAGCACCTTGGGACGACTTTAAAATACTCGCTGTATGTCATTGCGCATCCGCTTGACGGTTTTTGGGATTTAACCCGCGAAAAACGCGGTTCTGTGGGAGCCGCAAACGTAATTATCGGTTTTGCCGTAATTGTAGAGGTGTTGCGCTTAACGTTAACCAGTTTCCAGTTTGTTACAATCAACATGGAATATTTTAACTCGATTATTGTAGCGCTGCGCATTTTACTGCCGGTTGGGCTGTGGACTGTCGCAAACTGGAGCCTTACAACGTTGATGGACGGTAAAGGCAGAATGATTGAGATTTATATGTCCGTCTGTTATGCGCTCACGCCGTTTGTTATTATTAACGCGATAATGATCATTTTAAGCCAGTTTATCACGTTTGAAGAAGGCGCGATTTACTGGGTACTTGGAGGGTTTGCCGCTATCTGGACAGGTATATTGATACTCGCCGCAATGATGATGGTTCATGATTACAGCCTTCTTAAAACAATATTTTCCAGTTTATTAACGATTGTCGGGATGGGGGTAATGGTATTTATCTTCGTTATATTTTTCAGTCTTATAAGCGACGCTGTTTCGTACTTTGTGTCGCTTTATAAAGAAATATTATTCCGGTTTATTTAGGGGGTCAGGTGAAAAAATCCGCTTTTATACTATTATTGTTCGTTACAATTTTCCTGGTCGTTTCCTGTAATACAAGAACTGCAAGGCCAAGACCGGTAATGATATATGAATTTATCGAAGGTAATGATGTTGTTTTGGAAAATGAATATCTGCGTTTAAATTTTTTATGCACTACCGCGGAAATTATTCTTACAGAAAAAGCGACAGGCATACAGTGGCGTTCAAATCCTCCTAATCCTGAAAGCGACAGATTGGCGGATGTTGTTACAAGGCAGTTAATGGAATCGCAGTTCTCGGTAGATTACGCCGATACAGCGGGCATCGGAATGACGCTTCAGTCTGGAGCTTACAGCGTGCAGCGCGGCGCTTATACTTACGAAGTTGTGGACGGTGCTCTTGAAGTGCGTTACACAGTCGGCGATCTTGCGCGCGCTTTCCGTATTCCTCCCGCGATGTCGGAAGATCGAATGAATATCTATCTGGATCAAATGGAATACGAAGAACGCGGAATTGTTGAGTCTACTTACCGTCTTTACGATATAAACAATCTGCGTATGAACGACGACAGAACTCAGCTTTTAAACGATTTTCCTGAACTCAGAGAAATTAAATTGTGGGTTTTACGCACAGGCTCTCCCGATTACATGAAGGAAATCGCGGAGGAAAGTTTTAAACTTGCCGGCTACACCATGGAAGATTATGTCGAAGATTCCATGCGTTACGAGCTAACCGGCGAATCTGTAAGACCCGCGTTCAGCGTAACTATTCGTTATATTCTTGACGGTAAATCTCTTGTAGTAAATGTTCCGTTTGATAAAATCGGATACCGCCCCGCTTACCCGATTACGCAGTTGGCTCTGCTGCCGTTCATGGGTTCCGGCAACATGAATGATTCTGGATACATGCTTGTGCCGGATGGAAGCGGAGCTATAATTAATTTTAATAATGGAAAACAAAACCAGCTTTCTTACAGTATTAATATGTACGGCTGGGATGAAGCGATTCGCCGTGACGCAGTAATCAGCGATAATAAGGCGCTGTTTCCCGCATTTGGAATTCAAAAGAACAACTCAGCTTTGTTATGCATAATAGAAGAAGGTTCCGCATATGCAAGCGTACGTGCTGATGTATCGGGCAGAAACAATTCATGGAACAGGGTATACCCGATCTTTTCCATGGTTCACGGCGCGTTAATGGATATTGCCGAACGCAACCAGCGCGCGGTTTTCCTTTACGAGCAGACTCTTCCCGCTGGTGAAAGTATAACTGTACGTTATACGCCGTGCGCCGAACCCGGATACATGGGAATGGCGAATGAGTATCGTTCATGGCTTTTTAAAAATTATCCTGTCCTTAAAGACAGACGCGCGCAAACCGGCGCTCCTGTAGCGGTGGAAGTTATCGGCGCTGTTAATAAAACACAGCACCGTATGGGACTCCCTTTCGATCTGCCGCTAAAACTTACTTCCTACAAAGAAACCGAAGAGATGATTAATAATTTTGCGGGTTTTGGATGGAAGAATGTTCATGTTAAATTAAACGGCTGGTTTAACCGCAGTGTCGATCATACCGTACCTACAAAAGTAAAATTGATCAAAGAACTCGGCAGCCGCAGAAATTTTACCCACATTATTGATGCCGCTAAAAAGAATAATTTTGAAATTTATCCCGAAGTCGATTTTATTTTCATGAGGGATGTTGGAATGTTCAGCGGCTTTAATATTTACAGCGATGCCGCGCGTTATGTGAACCGCGAACGTGTTCAGCGTTATCCATACAGTTTTATCTGGTTCGGAGAACGCACACAATGGGGTAAGTTAAATTACCTTGCGCGTCCCGGCGCAACGATTAAAATGATTAATGATTTTATTCCAAAAGCGGAAAAGTTGGGAATGAAAAATATCGCGTTTAGAAATATGGGAACAAGACTTTCAGGGGATTATCACGAAAAACGCCACATAAGCCGTGAAGAAAGTATGAAGCTTCGCCAGCAGCAGTATGAAAAAATGAGGCAGAACGGAAACGGAATTCTTATTCATACCGGTTATGTTTATTCTGTACCATGGGCTTCCATTATTACAGATATGATTATTGACGATCAAAGTTTCGGCATAACGGATTATTCTGTTCCATTCCTTCCGATTGTTTTACATGGTTATGTGCCGTTTACGGGAAGAGCCATCAATCTTGCCGAAGATTACACAAAGAATCTTCTAAAGACGATTGAAAGCGGCGCCGGATTGTATTTTAGTTTTATGATGGAAGAAACAGCCGAATTGCAGGAAACAAAATTCAGACAGTTCTACGCCAACGAATACGGTAAATGGGTTGAAGACGCCGACATGCTGTACAGAAAATTCAACGCAGATTTCGGGCATCTTTATAATCAGCATATTGTTAATCACCAGATATTGTCGCACGGTGTAACAGTTACAGTATATGAAGATGGAACAAGAGTTATTGTAAACGCGAGTGACGGTGACTGGAACTACAACGGAATTATAATAAATGCAGACAGTTATATTGTTAGGCGGGGGGAATAATGTATTTTATTAAAAAAGATAATAAATTATCATTGACGCTCGAAGGAAAGAATGCGATAACAGGTTATCTGTTCCTGCTCCCATTCATTATCGGATTTATCGCTTTTATGTTATTTCCCATCGCGGAATCTCTTAGAATGGTATTTAGTGATGTAAGAATCGACACCGAGAAACAGGGTTTCTCCATGACTTACGTCGGTCTTGCAAATATAATCCGTGTTGTCGGAGTAGACCCGGAATTTAATAGATTCCTTGTTGAAGAAATCGGAAGAATGTTATTAATAGTTCCCGCGATTATTATTTTCAGTTTGTTTGTCGCGCTTATTTTGAATCAGGAATTTAAGGCAAGAGGTTTTGTGCGCGCGATTTTCTTTCTGCCTGTTATTCTTTCTTCCGGCGTAATGATCGGGCTTGAAACTAATAATTCGCTTTTAAACAGTATGGCGGACATTATCAAAGAAGGTAACTTAATGAAATCTTCTGTTACCAAGGTGCTGGAAGATATTCTTGTCGCGGAAGGCGCCGCAAGCGATTTTATGGGTTATATCTTCCGTATCATCAATCAGATATATGATATAGCGATGGCATCCGGTATCCAGATAATTATCTTCCTTTCCGCCCTTCAGACAATTCCGCCAAGCATGTTCGAAGCGGCAAAAATTGAAGGCGCGACTGCTTGGGAATGTTTCTGGAAAATAACTTTCCCGATGGTAAGCTCTTTAATCCTTGTTAACATTGTTTACAGTGTTGTTGATTACTTTATAAGAACAGATAACCGCGTTATGGCTAAAATTAATTTAACTACGCTAAGGATGTTAAATTTCAGTTTTGGAACCGCTATGGCATGGGTTTACTTTCTGGCTGTAATTTCGATTATCGGAATTGCAATGGCAATAATTTCCAAGAGGGTATACTACTATGAGTGATGATATTTATACCGACAAAGATCGAACTGCGAATTGGGGTAATATTTCCAGAAATTATCACCAGAAAAAAAAGGCGATGGATATTACGTTTAAAGTCTGCCGCACGATCCTTCTTTTTGGAATGTGCTTTCTGATCATCCAGCCGCTTTTGGATAAATTAAGCGTAAGTTTTATGGCGGAACAGGATTTATATGACAGCACTGTTATCAGTATCCCGCGCAATTTTACTACCGGCAATTACAGAATCGCCGCTCAGTTGATAAATTATTGGCCTGCTCTTTTTGAAACATTTTTTATTATAACCATGAGTTCTGTTCTGCAGATTGCCGCTTGTACCCTTGCGGCGTATGGTTTCGCGCGTTATAAATTTCCGTTAAAAGGTTTTTGGTTTTTCTGCGTTATGCTTATAATTGTTGTTCCGCCGCAGACGATCATGGCTTCGCTTTATTTAAATTTCCACTTCTTCGATATATTCGGCATATTCCGCTTGATAACAGGAGAGCCTGTAAATCTGCTAAACAGCGTTTTTGGCTTCTGGCTGCTGTCTGCTACGGGCATGGGGCTCAAGAGCGGTTTATATATTTTTATGTTAAGGCAGTATTTCAGAGGAATGCCGAAAGAGCTTGAAGAAGCTGCATGGGTAGATGGATGCGGAAAATTTAAAACATTTATCAGGATTATGCTTCCCGACGCGACCCCGATGCTTACATCGTGTTTCCTATTTTCCTTTGTATGGCAGTGGACAGATTCGTTTTTCTCTTCATTATTCCTTAACAACTACAGAATGCTTTCCACGGGTCTTGGCGCGATTGCGGAAAGAGTCAGCCAGTGGTGGGCTGCGACAAACTCAATAACAGGAGCGGCTGTAGCTTCGACTGCGCCTGTCGGCTATGTTCAGGCGATGATCGCGACAGGTATGCTTATGTGTCTTGCGCCGTTAATAATTCTGTATTTAATCGCTCAAAAAGCGTTTGTTGAGTCGCTCAGTCAGACTGGTATTAAAATGTAACCTGAAAGGTAATATTCAGGTTTTATTGCTGGGGTTTCAATGCGTATGCCGTATAGCGGCGTAACGCTTGAGATAATAATTTATTTCGGAGGAAACTATGACAAAGAAAACGATTTTAATTGCTTGTATTCTTATGCTGGCAATGGTTGTTTCTGTGTTCGCTCAACCGGTTCCCAAAGCATCGGGTGCGATTTCGAACACACTGAGAGGGATGGACATTGTTATCGGTAACTGGTGGAGCAGTTACGATCCTGCTACTCACAAGCCAAGAAACGATTATGAAGAAAGACAGTTGGATTATCGTAAAAGATTCTTAGCGCAGTATAATTTCAAAATGCAGGAAAAGAATATTGCAAGCTGGAATGAAATGGCGCAAATCGCGGCTACTTCAATTATGTCGGGAAGACCCGCTGCGACAATTTTCGTATTACAGCCGGACTGGGCGCTTGCGTTGTTCCGCCAAAACCTTCTGTATCCTGTAGGCAGAAGCAAAGCTGTAAACTGGACATCACCGACTCCTGTTGAGTGGAATCAATCTGTACGTTCCGCCTTTACATTAAAGTCCGGGCGCGAACGCGATGCGGCTTATGCATTTGCTGAAGGATACGGCGGAAGTAACCACGCCGCGTGCGTGTTCTTTAACAAGAGGCTCTTTAGAGAAGCCGGACTTGATCCAAACCTTCCTTACGATCTTCAGAAAGCAGGAACATGGACATGGAATACATTCCTTGACATCTGCAAGAAACTTACAAGAGATATTAACAACGACGGTATAATGGATACATATGCAATGCCCGCCGACCTTTCAACAGAAATTCTGGACGCTCTCGTTTCGGGTAACGGCGCGACATATGTTATAAAAAATGATAAAACAGGTTTGCTTGAAAACGCTTCAAACACCCCTGCGTTTATTGAAGCTGTTCAGTTCTACATGAGACTGAGAGACGAAGGCGTTATGAAACCGAAACCGGTAGGCAACGACGGTACAACCAATTCCACTCCATGGAACTGGCACATCCCCGAATTCAACGACGGTAAAGTCGCTATGCGCATTGATCAGCAGTACCTTGCTACAAACGATCTTAGGAACATGAGAGACGAATGGGGAATGGTTCTTCCTCCGAAGGGACCAAGATCAAAGAACTATGTAGTATTTAACGACGAAAACGTAAGAGTAATTCCTGCCCGCGGATTCACAGACGCGCAGGTTGACGCTATTGTTTGGGCATACCAGACATGGGTAACTCCTGTTGACAGCAACTGGAGACTTGCGGCATATCCCGACTACAGAGACAGAAGAGCTGTAGACGAAACATTAGCGCTAATTCGCGATCAGAAATTATGGCAATGGAAATATCACCTTCATGTTCCGGGACTTAACCGCGGCGGTATCGCCTGGGAAATCTGGTTCCATGACGGTGAGCCGGCACAGTTGATTGAAGCTGTTTCCAATAACTGGAACGCTTTAATTGCCGACGCTAACGGACTGTAGAATAATTTGATGAGCGGTATCATTGTTAACGGATATAGTCTGCCGAATATCCCATGGGAAGACAGACCGTCACACAGTAATCCTGAGAAGGAGCGCGTTTCTTTGGAAACGCCGATGTGGCGGTTTTCGAAAAACCCGATAATCCCGAGGGATTTAACTTTGCGGAGCAACAGCATTTTTAACAGCGCTGTTGTTCCGTTTAAAGACGGCTTTGCAGGCGTTTTTCGCTGCGATGATACTGCGCGTCACATGGATATTAACGCGGGACACAGTAAAGACGGAATCAACTGGGTAATTGAGGATGAGCCGATTGAGTTTATTAAAACTGATCCTGACTTGCCGGATTCCGAGTATAAATACGATCCCCGCGTAATTTTTATAGAAGACCGTTATTATATAATGTGGTGTAACGGTTATCACGGCCCGTGCCTCGGCTTGGGCTACACCTTTGATTTTAAAAAATTTTATCAATTAGAAAATGTTGTAATGCCGTTTAACCGCAACGGTGCGCTTTTCCCCCGAAAAATCGGAAACAACTATGCAATGTACAGCCGTCCCAGCGATTCGGGACACACGCCTTTCGGCGATATTGTTTACTCTGAAAGTCCGGATTTACTTTATTGGGGAAAACATCGTCATGTTATATCACCTTCAGGCGGCTGGCAGAGTACGAAAATTGGCGCGGGTCCCTGTCCCATCGAAACAACCGAAGGCTGGCTTGTTTTTTACCACGGAGTGCTGACTAGCTGTAACGGCTTTGTTTATTCATTCAGCGCGGCTTTAATGGACATTGATAAACCCTGGAAAGTTATCGCACGTCCAAAACCCTATATCATTAACCCGCGCGAAATGTATGAACTTGCAGGTGATGTTCCCAATGTCACTTTCCCTGTCGCAGCGCTTGTAGATAAAGATACAAACAGAATTGCGATTTATTATGGCTGCGCGGATACTGTTACAGGTCTTGTGTTCGGAAAAGTTGACGAGATTGTTAATTGGGTTAAGAAAAATAAGGATAAATAAAATGATAAAAAATAAAACAATTATTTCTTATATTGTAATTATCTTATTACTAATGAATATAATGCCTGTGTTTGCGCAGCAAGTTGTTCCCAAAGCGCCGAACGCAGTTAGAAATACGCTCAGAGGAATGAATATTGTCATTGGAAACTGGTGGTCAAATTATGATCCTGCTGTTTTTCAGGCAAGAACTGATTCCGAAGAGAGAACGCTTGATTACCGCAAAAGGCTTTTGCAAGAATATAATTTTAAAATGCAGGATAAGAATGTCGGCAGTTGGGGTGAAATGGCGCAGGTTGCTTCTACATCAATAATGGCAGGAAGACCTGCTGCGAATGTTTTCCGCTTGCAGGCAGATTGGGCATTGGCTCTTTACCGCCAAAATCTTTTGTATCCTGTGGGTACGCGAAAGGTAATTAACTGGAGTTCTACAACCCCTGTTGAATGGAACAGGCATGTTACAACAGCATTTACTTTTAGCGGCAAAACTTATGCTTTTACTGACGGATACGGCGGAAGTTCGCAAGCTGCTGTTGTGGTCTGGAACAAAAGATTGTTCAGGGAAGCGGGGTTGAATCCTGATTTACCTTATGATCTTCAAAAAGCCGGCACATGGACATGGGATAAATTTCTTGAGATTGCGAAAAAACTTACGAGAGATATTAATAATGACGGTATAATGGATACATACGCAATGCCTTCAGATCTTTCCACAGAAATTCTTGACGCTCTGATTTCAAGTAACGGAGCGAATTATGTTATGAGAGATAAAAACGGCATGCTTTATAATTCTTCAAACACTCCTGAATTTTTAGAAGCGGTTCGTTTTTATATGAGATTAAGAGATGAAGGCGTAATGAAACCGAAACCTGAAGGAGTGGCATGGAACTGGCACATTCCCGAATTTCAAGATTCAAAAGTAGCAATGCGCATAGATCAACAATACATAACCGGCGATATGCGTGTAATGAGAGATGATTGGGGTATGGTAGTTCCGCCAAAAGGCCCCAGATCAAAAAATTATGTAATATTTAATTCAGAAAATGTTATGGTTATTCCCGCACGCGGATATACTGACGCTCAGGTTGACGCGATTTTATGGGCAGTTCAGTCTTGGGTAACGCCCGCTGATTCTGACTGGCGATCAGGTATGTATCCGAATTTCAGGGATAGAAGAGCTGTGGATGAAACCATGGTTTTAATCCGCGATCAGAAATTATGGCAATGGAAATATCATCTGCATGTTCCGGGACTTAATCGCGGAGGTATTGCCTGGGAAATCTGGCATCACGACGGCGAACCGGCGCAACTGGTCGAAGCTGTTTCCAACAATTGGAATGCATTGATCGCCGACGCTAATGGTCTTTAAGAATTTTTAACGTGAATGAAACGTTGATTTTAATCAGGAAATATTAAAACCCCGGAGGCATTTGCATTCCGCCCATGTTCGGCATTTGACCGCCTCTTGCACCCTTCGCCATCTTTTTCATCATGCCGCGCATTTTTTCAAACTTTTTTAAAAGACGGGCGACTTCCGCGACTGATGTGCCTGAACCTCGTGCGATTCTGCTTCTGCGCGGCGGCCCGATGATTAAATGATTGTTACGCTCTTTAATTGTCATTGAACTCAATATCGCCTCTTGGCTTTTTAATTCCGCTCTGTCAATATCTTCTTCATTAATTTGTCCTGCCATTCCGGGAATCATTTCCAGCATTTTTTGCAGGCTGCCCATTTTTTTAATTGAACGTATTTGGTTTAACCAGTCATCAAGGGTAAAGTTTTCTTTCTCCATTTTTTTCTGGAGTTCTAATGCTTCATTTTGATCGATTACTTCCTGCGCTTTTTCTACAAGGCTGACAACATCGCCCATTCCAAGTATGCGGCCTGCGATCCTCTCAGGATGAAACGGTTCAAAGTCTTCGGGTTTTTCACCTGTGCCTGTAAACTTTAACGGCTTTCCTGTTACCGTTTTAAGCGAGAGTGCCGCGCCGCCGCGGGTGTCAGAATCGAACTTGCTTAAAATAACTCCTGTAAGCCCTATTTTTTCATCAAATGTTTTTGCGATGTCCGCGGCGGCTTGGCCTGTCATTGAATCGGCGACAAGGAGCATTTCATCGGGGTTGGAGGCGTTTTTTAAGCGGGAGAGTTCGTTCATCATCTCTTCGTCAATCTGCAGTCGGCCTGTTGTATCGATGATCACAGTGTCGATCATATTTTTCTTCGCCCATGAAAGAGCGTTCTGATAAACTTTTATGCTGTCTTTCGCGCCGTCTTCCTTGTGAACAAGAATTCCAATTTGATCGCCAAGAACGGCAAGCTGTTCCATGGCGGCGGGACGGATTAAATCGCAGGCTACAAGCATAGGTTTTCTATTTTCTTTTTTAAGGCGAAGAGCCAGTTTCGCCGCGCTTGTTGTTTTACCTGAACCTTGCAAACCAAGCATTAAAATTGTTGAGATTACATCGGGACCTTTTAGTTTTAAAGCGCGGCTTTCCGGGTTTTCGTCTCCAAGAAATGAAACGAGCTTGTCGTGTACAATTTTTATAAATTGCTGTCCCGGATCTACAGATCGCAGAACTTTTTCGCCTTTCGCTTCATCAATTGTTGAATTGACAAAGCGGCGTACGACACGCAGATTTACATCCGCGTCTAATAACGCCATTTTTATCGCTTCTACCGCTTCTTCTATATTTTTTTCGCTGATTGAGGATTTGCCTGTCACAAAACGCAGCGCATCAGATATTTTTCCTGTAAGTTTCTCTAGCATTACTGTCTCCGTCTTTTATTTTCTTTTTATCATTTTACTGTTTAATTGCGTGAGGAAATCCTGAATTTCCCATCCTGAATTAGTTATATATATATTATAACTGTAATTTATTGTTAATTTATAGGGGCGAATATTATTTTTGTTTTGATCCGCTATAGAATTATTAATTCTGTCAATTATGCGTTTAATATCGTTTTCTGCGGTAGTTATAATTATAAATTCATCTCCGCCGTAACGAACGGCAATATCAGTATATCTGATACAGCCTTTTATTATTGCGGTTATATCGCGTAACGCTTTGTCTCCTACAAGATGACCGAAAATGCTGTTAATTTCTCCTAATCTTTTAAGATCAATTTTAATAAAAGCATAATCTTGCTTTGTTGATTGATTGGAAAGTGTGTTTATATAATCGTAAAAATAATTACGGTTTCCTATTCCAGTAAGGCTGTCAATTTTTGAAGCTGACCGGATTATAAAGAAATATATATAAAGAACCGCTCCCGTAATACACGGCCATATAAGATTTGTTGATCTTAAAATAATATCCAGCGCCGCTCCCAAAGCGGTAAGGATAATGAAGAATATTATTAATAAAATTTGAGTTCGTTTTATATGCTTAGGAGCTAAAGTTATATCGATTAACGCCAGCAATATCGGCAAGTAACTGAAGAATATCTGAAGAATGTAAAGATTTCCGCCCATATACATATTGTCTCTTGATACGTAGAAATAAAAACCATACTTTAAATTTAATAAAATAGTGATAGTATACAGTATCATTAGAACTACAACTATTTTTATAAATCTTTTTGATCTTGCTGTGTTTCCATGCGCGAAATAATCAATAAAAATTAATCCGAAATAATAACAGCAGTTTCGCGCGATAAGATATATTGACCAGATATAATATAACGTTGTATTTACGCGTTCTCCCGGAATTCGTTCCAGAGCAAATCCGGTAAAATCAAATATCGCGGATGTAAAAATCGCAGCCAGCGCAACAATTAAAAGTTTCTGTTGAAAATTGTCAGTATTATATCTTCGTAAATAATCAACCGCTATCAGGATGACTATTAAACATGAACCTATAGAAGTGTTAAAATATTCTATTATATTCATGCTTTAAAATCTCCTGCACGGCGGGAGGCATCGGAGTGTTTATGCATAAATTTGTCGATATGGTTTAAAAAGTCATCGATAGATTTACTGCCGTCCGAGACATATGTGTCAATTCCGTAACTGATTTCTATGTTGTATGATTTGTTGTTATTATCATTGTAGTTATTTAATTCTTGAGTTACTTTTTCTATTAATTCAACAAGACCGTTTTCAGTTTTATTTACAAGTACAAATTCATCTCCGCCGTAGCGCGCGGCAAAATCTGTTTTTCTGCTGCACTTTTTGACTATCTGCGCAAAACTGCGAAGAGCGGTATCTCCTTCCAGATTGCCGTAAATCTCATTAATCGATCTGAAATTGTTAATATCGACCATTGCGAATATCCATGATTCACCCGATCTGCTTCGGGAGATCCTACCTGTTAACTCAAAAAAACTGTATCTGTTGTCCAGACCCGTCAGGCTGTCAATTTTATTTTCTTTTATTATCAGGAATAAATAAATAAAAAGAAGCAGAGCGGATATAAAAGGCCAAATTAATTTTGCGTGTATCGGTGTATTAAAAATATCTGTAAAATAAAAACTTGTAAGAAAATCTGCGGTTAAGGCAAGCAGAACGGTAATCAGTACAATACAAAAGATTTTTTTTATTTTTTTATCGTTTTTATATTTTATTAAACATTCAGCAAGAATCAAAATAATTATTAATGCTGAACCAAAAAACAAATTTAAGGCATTGGAATGTATCATGTATTATCCCATCCGGCTAATAAATTTTTACAAAATCCATGAGGGTTCAATTCCTTGTTTAAGAGTTTACATATTGCCACACAAACCGGTATTTTTAACTTGTACTTTTCGGCAAGTATCTGGATATATTTTGCCGCGGCTATTCCTTCCGGCAGATAACCTATTTCTCCGATACGTGAAAGAAGATCGTCAATATTTTTATATGGAGCTAAAATATTTTTTTCTATTATTTCTCTGCCAAAACGTCTGTTTCTTCCGTAGATTGAACGGCATGTAACATCCAAATCGCCGATTCCTGAAATTGATGTAAATGTTTCAGGATGCGTCGCGCCTAAAGCGGTTCCGAGCTGTTGTATTTCGTTAAGTCCCGCGGCAAGTAATAAGGATTCTGTTCCGTCCCCGAGCATATCAATTTTCCCGATTGTTTTCATTGCGTCAAGTATGCCAAACGCGATGGCTATTACGTTCTTTGTCGCTGCCGCCGCTTGTACTCCGCGGACATCAAGCGATGAATAAACTAGTAAACGCGGATTTTTTAAAAGGTCTCTAAAGCGTATAGAATTTTTCGGGTTCTCGCTTGCCGCGATTAATCCTGTCAATTTTCCTCTGGATACTTCTTCAGCGTGGCTCGGACCTGAAATATAAACAAGCGATTGGCGGAAAAAACCGGGAAGATAATCTTCCATCGTTTCTATGATTAAGCGCGGTCCGTTCTCAGTAGGTATAAAACCTTTTGTTATTACCGCGATGATGGTTTTTCCTTCTCTAATCGAATTTACAGTAAGGCTTTTTTTAAGGGTATCCAGCAAAAATAACGAAGGAGCTGCGTATATTAGGAATTGTTTTCCTTCGGCGGCTTCTTCAATGTCAGAGGTCGCTCTTAATGTATTAGGCAGTTCTACATCGGGTAAATATCTTGAATTTAATCTTTTATTGTTTATGTCATCTCTGACATCAGTTTCATAACTCCAGACGAGTACGTCGTTTTCTTTTTCCGCGATTACTTTCGCTATTGCCGTTCCCCAGGCGCCGGCTCCCAAAACCCCGATTTTCGCACTCATGCTTTATTATGACTTGTTTTATGATTTTTCTCAATATGTTATTCTCCGCCGACAAAACGTTGTAATAAATGATAATTGCTCTTGCATGTGTGTTCCTGCCATGTTAATCTAATAATGTGAGGAAATTAGCCAAATTAACCATTTTTTTCAGTTTAACTTTCATAATAATTTTTGCGGCTGTGACTGGTATAAAATTTGTGTCGTTGCGTGTAGATTGGGCTAAAATTTTACCGTCTAAACCGGAAACCTCTCTTTCATTGCTTATTGCGGCGGGGCATTGGGCGTTATCTTTAACTCTTTTTTCCACAATCGCCATAGCGCTTAATTACGCTGTAAGAAGAAACTGTCCCGCGTTAATGGCTCTTATTTGTTCGATAACACTTTCGTTTTTATTTTCATTCGGTATTTCGACAGTTCTTAAACAATGGAAGCTGGTTCCGCCCGCGCAAAGCGCTGGTATAACAATGGGCGGGAAAGGTTTGATTCTTTCCAACGCGATTAACAGCAGTGAAACATCCGTAATTTTGCTTAACGGTACAGACGAACCTCTTGGTCCTCGTGTCATCGCGATACCGGGACAGCCGTTGAGCTATCAGCGATCTGCGGCTGCGGATTTTGCGCTTCCTCAGGTTCCGTTTGGAAATGAAACGCCGTGGTTTTTAAACAGCCTTACGATAGATATAAGATTAAATGCTGAAATGTTTCAAAAAAAATTCTCGCAGGGGTTTTTCTCCTATCTTTTTTATGCAGGCGCTCTTATTTTCATGCTATGCTCGCTGGGTTTTCTTCTTAAATTCAGCGTATGGCCGCTTGCAAATCTTTTTATTACCGTTCTTGTTTTTAGAGGCATTCTCGCGCTTAATACATTTATTAATACTGCCGAAATGCAGGAAATTATTTCTTCTTTTTTGAACGGAAAATTTCCGGCGGATATCGCGCTTCCTGTTGTTTATCTTGGTTTTGGCTTATTAATAAATCTTTATTCATTGTTGGTTCATGCCGCAAAAAGGCGGGTTGACGATGACGTTTAATTTAGAAAAGATGCGGACTCCGCCTTTTATATTTTTTATATATACAATTATTGCCGTTCTTTTAGTATTAATTTTCCGTTTTATCTTTCCCGGTGTTGAAGCACCTCTTCCCATCTATTCGCGTAACTGGCGTTTTTTGCAAGGTATACTGGATGTCTTTAATTTATTTCCGGCGATTGCTCTATCCGCGCTTGTAATACCTTTCGGTCTTGCTTCTTATGAAGAACATTTTCAAAGTTTTTCCGATATGTTTTTTAAACGTTTAATATCTTCTGTTATAACCGCTATTTGCGCCGCAATTATTTATTGTATTATTTTCTTTCTGGCTTTTCCGATGGCGAAGAATTATGAAGACAATCTGCGTTATTCGGGCGATATGTACAAACTCGCGAAGTTGAATATACAAAAAAATATTGATAATGATGATTGGACGGGAGCATCTCAATTTATTACAATCTGCGATCATATCTGGTATCGAAGTCCTGAGCTGGAATCTTTTAGGGATGTAATAGCGATTAATCTTGACGCTTATATTTCCGGCGAAAGTGAAGAAAAATATTTAGCGCGGGAGGCGTTGTCCAGAGAACGCGGTGATTCCCGCAGAGAAACGCATGATATGGATATTGTTCCGTTATCTGAAGATCAAGCTCCGGTTAACGCGTCGCAGGCTATTTCCATGAGCAGAATTGCTTTTGATGAAATGCGTTATTTTGACGCGCACTGGCTTGCGACTCTTGGTACGCGGCTGGCTGTACGGGGAAGCCCGGAAGCGGCGAATGCGGCGCGCCTTGCAAGCGAAGCGTGGAATATTATCTCATCTCAGGCGCCGAACGCGATAGAAAGGCGTCTGTATGAATTGTATAATTTAAAACTTTCCGGTTATCAGGCGATGGAATCAGGGGATTGGATACTCGCGTTTTACATCTTTCAGGAATTGCTTTCCTATACTCCCGATGATCCAGATGCGAAAAACTATATCGTTATCAGCGAACGCAATGCAAAAGAGACTGCGTTTTTTATTGACGAAATGGAATTGTCGCTTGGAGAGATTCTAAACGGCGCTATTTTTTCTCTGCCAAGCGGTATTGACAGCGGACTGTCCGGCAGAGCGGCTCTTCGCTTTAGCAGTTTAACGACAGGCGCGGATGTCGCCTACGGCATCGGATTTGAATATATGGAATTTGATCAGTTTATGAATCTAAAAATAAGCGCCGCGTCGCGTTATGCAAAACTGGTACCGATCACTATCGGAGGAAAACCGAAGGTTTTAATTCTGACTCATGCTCTGGATCGTTCAAACAGAGATAACAGTTACCGGTGCGAATGGCATGTAGGCAGTTCTCCTACCGGCGCGATTTTTTTGGATATTAGTTACGAGAATTTGATGCTTATTTCCAATATACGAAGAGGTCTTGCAAATCTTAAAATGAACGAATTATTCGACGCTTCAAAGGAACTTGATAACACAGGTTATATATATCAGATATTCCAAGCTGAAATTCTAAACCGGCTTGGTTCCGCTTTGTTTTTCCTGCCTATGGCGATTATTATAATTGTAATTGCATGGCGTTACCGGGCTCAGGCAAAACCGCGCTACCTTTTTGTTCTTCTGCTTCCCGTTCTGCCGGTTGTATTCCACGGTTTTGTGTATTTGTACCGTTCTGTTTTTAATACAATGGGTATCTGGCTTGTATTAAGCCTCGGTTTTACCGCCGCGTTGGTTGTATATATTGTTACCCTTGCTGTTGCTTTATTTGTATCTTTAATTGTGTTAGCTGCGCAGCATAATTAGGCTGTTTCCAGATCGAGAAGAATCTTTTTAATTTTTAAACCGCCTGCGTATCCCGTCAGACTTCCGTCGCTTCCGATTACTCTGTGACATGGTATAATAATCGCAACTGGATTTTTGTTATTTGCCATGCCGACAGCCCGGCATGCTTTTGGGTTTCCAACCGCGGCGGCTAACTGCGCGTAACTGCGTGTTTCGCCAAATGGAATATTTTTAAGCGCTTCCCACACTTTAATTTGAAAATCAGTGCCATGAAGCAAAAGCGGCAGATTAAATATTCTTCGTTTTTTATTAAAATATTCGCTGAGTTGTTTTACCGCCTCTTTTAACAGTGAACTTTCGCCTTTTTTAAAATCAGCCGGTATTTTAGTCTTTAAAAATGAAACATTGCATATTTTTTCGCCTTCTTCTGCGATAAAAAGGTTACAAAATTTATTATTAAAAAGTATAAAATTTTTCATATGATTAGTGTAACACATTTATTTATTTATGGTTATAAATTCAGAAACTATTAACCATGGAGGTTTATATGAAGAGGTTAACGATTTCCTTAATTATTATCGCTTTGATTGCGGGTTCAATTTCCGCTCAGCCGATAAAAGACGCGAGAAGCGAAGCAGCCGGTCCTCAAGCGGGTAATCGTCAGGAAAGAGCAATTCGCCCTGAAGCGCAAAATCTTCAGAATCAGGCGAATAATGTAACCGTGGAAGGAACATTAAAATTGGAAAAAGGTTTTGTCGCAGTGGAAAACGGCGATAATGTATATCTTGTTCCGATGTTGAACCGCTATATTGGTTTCATCGGCGGTCTTAAAGAAGGCGCGAAGGTTACTGTGGAAGGACGCGGATTCAAGAACATGATCCAGCCTGTAAAGCTCGACATTGACGGAAAAGCTTACGACTTTTTTGTTCCCATACATGGACAGCAGACCTTTAAAAAGCAAAGCTTTGATAATCGAAGAGACACAAGGCATGGATATGGTCCTGATCGTAAAAATTTCTCTCATGGCAAAAAACACGCGCATGACAGAAACGGCTGCAGAGGCAGATAGACGCAAGGGGCTTATGTTGATATTCCCGCCGGGAAACGGCGGGATTTTTTTATTTAAATAAATGCCGCTTTAAACTGCTCTTTTACTTCGTTAAATACTTCTACAATTAACGGATCGAACATTTCACCAGTGCTGTCCATAATAATATTTACAGCTTCTTCGGGAGAGAAAGGGTCTTTATACGGACGTTTGGAAACAAGAGCGTCATACACATCGACAACCGCCATAATGCGTCCATGCAATGGAATGTTTAAACGATCCAGTCCTCGCGGATAACCCTTTCCGTCCCAGCGTTCATGATGAGAACCTGCGAATAATTTAGCGTTAGTCAGGAACTCAACATTGCTTCCCACGTGTAAAGCCATTTGATCTATAATTCGTTCTCCTTGAATAGAATGTGTTTTCATGATCTCGTATTCTTCGGTTGTTAATTTACCCGGCTTATTAAGAATAGCGTCAGGAATTGCGATTTTTCCTACATCATGTAAACGCGCTGAAGAGCAGAGTAAATCTAAATCCATTACAGATAACTCTTCGGCATAAACTTTTCGAATTATCATTGCATCAATTAGAATTCTAATATATGTTGTTGTGCGTTCTATATGGTTGCCTGTTCCTTCATCGCGGTTTTCTATCATGTCTGCGATAACGGATACCATACTGTTCTGTAATTTTTGTAATTGTACTGTCTTCTGATGAAGAAGAGATGTCCGTTCGCGGATTACTTCGTCGATCTCAAGATGTGTTTTAATACGGTTTATCAATACAGGCGGAGAAAACGGTTTTGTAATAAAATCAATTACGCCAAGCTGAAACCCGCGCGCTTCCACATCGGAATCTGTCATGGCGGTAAGAAAAATTACCGGAATATCCGCAAGCGCGGCGTTATTTTTTATACGCTTCAGCGCTTCAAAGCCGTCCATCTCCGGCATTTCGATGTCTAGAAGAATTATATTAGGAACCACCTTTTCGATAAGCGCGAACATTTTTGAAGCCGACGGCATAGTCATAACCTTGTACTGTCCTTTCAATACCTCATTGGCAATAGTCAGATTAATTTCATTATCGTCTACAACGAAAACTGTTTTCTGCATTTTTTATCTCCTTTATGGGCATATTATTTGATCTGTATTCGGTTAAATGCGCGATGTTTACTCGTAATATTATCACGAAATTTGGATAAAATCAAGGATTTAACCAGTATTTAATTATTATTTGTTCATTGATCTAAAAAATTAATGATTTTATTCAATTATTGATTTATAATGAAAGTGTAAACAATTAAAAGAGAGGAGTAATAATTATGAAAAACGAGAAAGTTTTTTTTAAATGCCAGCATTGCGGAAACATCATCACTTATGTTCATAACGCTGGTCCTGTTGTAATCTGCTGCGGCGAGAAAATGCAGGAAATAAAACCAAACACATCTGACGGCGCGAAAGAAAAGCACGTGCCTGCGGCGGTACGCGAAGGAAATAAATTAAAAGTCACAGTAGGCAGCGCCGCTCATCCGATGACCGAAGAGCACCACATTGCGTGGATCATCGCCGCAGAAGGCGACAGAACACAGCGCGTTACATTGCAGCCGACAGGCGCTCCTTCAGCGGAGTTTGTTGTATGTGACGGACCTGTTACCGTTTACGCATATTGCAATTTGCACGGGTTGTGGGTTACGGAGATTTAAACAGAACCGGAGTCAGTTTCGCCGGATGGATGTCCGGCGGCTCCGGCTTTTAACCTTGTTAATATTTTACAAAGCCCCAGTAGTAAAAATGAAAATCCTATAAAACCAATGGTGATTATAAGTATCCATAATCCGACCATTCCGAAACCATAGGTTTCATAATCTAGAAAGAAATACGGAAATTTCGCGGCTCCTTTATTATATCTGTATAATCCGCCCAGAGCTTTATATACAGCCGTATATGCGACATAAAAAATCGGGAACAAAGCCCATGTAAACGGATACCACCATTTATATAAATTTTTCTTTTCAAAAAATAAAAAATCCCCAAACATCAATAATGGAACCGCGACATGAAGCAATATACTGTCCAGCGATTCTTTTCGCGTACTGTCAGCCATATCCATAGTCGGTTTTAACACAAAATTATATATAAAAAATGTTAATAAGATTGAAACTAAAGCCATTCCTTTGAAAAAGATATATATTTTTTCTTTAGAATTACCTTGTTTTATTTCACGAGCTAATGTTATGCCCGCCAAAATCACGCACAACAAATTGCTTTGAATTGTGAAATACGCGATTGTTGACGCTATATTTGATTTCTGAGCATTGTTTATTATACCGATCCCCGCGCAAATTATTAACGCCGCGTTAATTGTAACGCGTATTATTTTCTGAGAATTAATTGTTAATAATTTATTTTTTATTTCCATATTTTATTACCTTGTGTCCATTTTATTTTGTTTTTAAATAGGTGTCAATTAAGGAGGGAAGAAGCTGACGATTGTTTTATTACGCTGTATAGATTTTGATCGGTTCAGTTTTAAATTACGTGCCGCACTGCGGCACGAATCACGCCGCTTTCCACAATAAAATCATCCCATCTACCCCTTGCCAAAAAATCAAACACGTACTATACTAGTGTTAAGGAGAATATAGAATATGCAAATTGCTGATGTTGATTCAAAAATTATAGAAATGCGTAAGACAAAAGTATTATTAGATAGTGATGTCGCTTCATTGTATGGCGTAGAGACGAAACGAGTAAACGAAGCGGTAAAAAATAATCAAGACAAATTTCCAAAAGGTTATATAATTGCTATAAATAAAAAGGAGAAATCTGAACTGGTCGAAAATTTCGACCGGTTCGATTCGCTAAAACATTCAACTGCTCCAATTAAAGCTTTTACCGAAAAAGGCTTATATATGCTTGCCACTATACTTAAAAGTCCCCAAGCGGCAAAGACAACTCTTGCAATAATTGAAACATTTACAAAAATCCGTGAGTTAACAAGAACTATTGGTGAATTAGCCAATAAATCAACAAAAGAAGAAAAGCAGCCGCTAATGCAAAAAAGTGGAGAAATAATTTCAGATATTTTAGGTGATTCGTTAAATGTATCAGAAACAGAGATTACATTCGAGATTAATCTGGCTGTAATGAATATTAAACATACAGTCAAAAGAAATAAATCAAAAATGCCTGGTTCAAGAATTAATAAATCAATTAAAAAGAAGCCGTAAATCGCCTAAACTTATCAGTTCTACTAATTCATTACGTATTGCATGGCGTATTTAGTAATTCGTGTTAACTTTCTTCACCCATCCCAACCTCCATAATTGACATCTCGTCAATACCATGCGAGAATTAACAAATAACATAAATATATATAACGTAGTTTTAAAGGAGTAATTATGGGATTAATTAAAGCGTTAGCCGGAGCTGTGGGAGGTACTTTTGCGGATCAGTGGCTTGAGTTTTTTGTTTGTGAAAGTTTGGATGCGGATGTGCTTGCGGCGAAGGGTCAGAAAAGAACAAGTAAAAGAAGCAGTAATACCAAGGGTGAAGATAATATTATTTCAAACGGATCAGGTATTGTTGTAAATATGGGGCAGGCTGCGGTTATTATCGATAACGGTCGTGTTATGGAATTTTGCTCCGAAGAAGGTCATTACACTTACGATCAATCAAGCGAGTCAAGTGTTTTCTACGGAGGGCTGGATAAAGGCATTGTCGGAATTTTCAAAAGTATTGGCGAACGGTTTAAACACGGCGGAAGTCCTGGGAAAGATCAGCGTATTTACTACTTCAATACAAAAGAAATAATCGGTAATAAATACGGCACTCCTAATCCGATTCCGTATTTAGTAATCGATCCTAACATCAATTTGCGTCTAACTATCAGTCTTAGAGCGAACGGCGAATATTCATTCAGAATGATAAATCCGCTTTTGTTCTATTCAAATGTTTGCGGAAATGTGGATGGTCTCTACAAAAGAGATCAAATTGACAGCCAGTTAAAAAGCGAAATTATAACTGTTCTTGGTCCTTCGCTGGCGAAACTTGGCAGCGGAATGGAATATCACGAGATTTCTTTTCATACAGATAAACTTGCTGAAATTCTAAACGAAGCTCTCAGCAATAAATGGAGAGATGTCCGCGGTATAGAAATTGTCAACTTTGGAATTACTTGTACTGCTTCGGCGGAAGATGAAAAAAAGATAAAAGATCTTCAATCTGCCGCTGTTATGCGCGATCCTACGATGGCTGCTGCGTCTCTTGTTAACGCTCAGGGTGACGCGATGCGCGCGGCAGCAAATAATTCCGCCGGAGCCATGACGGGTTTTATGGGTATGGGAATGGCGGCTCAGGCGGGAGGGATGAATCCTCAGGCGCTTTTTCAGATGGGAGCGCAACAATCCGCGCAACAGCAGGCCGCGCCGCAGAATGCAGGCGGTTGGGCGTGTCCGTGCGGTCACAGCGGCAACACTGGAAAGTTCTGCGCTGACTGCGGACAGCCTGCGCCGGCTGCGGGCTGGGTTTGCTCGTGCGGTCACGGCGGAAATACAGGCAAGTTCTGCGCTGATTGCGGAAAACCCGCGCCAAGCGGCGATTGGACATGCTCATGCGGTCACGGCGGTAATACAGGAAAATTTTGCGGCGACTGCGGTAAACCAAAACCGTGATGAATTTTATTATTGGGAATGATCAATGGAAATAAAAGAATATAAATGCCCAAACTGCGGCGGCGCGGTTCAGTTTGACAGTTCAACTCAAAATATGAAATGCCCTTACTGTGACGCTGAATTTGAGATTGCGGCTTTGGAAGAGTATCAGAAAGAACTTGCAATCCCGGAAAAAGATCAATTTGGCTGGGAAGGAAAAACAGATTTAAAAGAATGGGACTCGGAAGAGTTAAACGATCTTACTCAAGGGTCTTGCCCTTCATGCGGCGCGGTGCTGTTAGGCGATAAAAACACGGCGGCGATGATCTGCCCAAACTGCGGCAATACGCAGATTGTGTTGCGCCGTCTTACAGGATTATTAAAACCCGATTACATTATTCCGTTTAAACTGGATAAGAATGCCGCAGCGGACGCTTTAAAAAATTTCTATAAAGGAAAACGGCTTCTTCCTGATTGTTTTAATAATGAAAATCGTATTAACAGTATTCAAGGTGTATATCTGCCGTTCTGGCTTTTTGACGCAAGCGCCAACGGACATATTCGTTTTAAAGGCATCAGAACAAAAACGTGGAACGACTCAAAGTACAATTATATTAAAACTGATTATTATTCCATTGTGCGGGATGGAAGCATGAAATTTGAAAAGGTTCCTGTCGACGGATCTGTAAAAATGGACGATGACTATATGGATGCGATAGAACCTTTTAATTATTCTGATATAAAAGATTTTGAGACAGCTTTTCTTTCCGGTTATATTGCGGAGAAATACGATGTTGACGCTGAAGGCAGTAAGGAAAGAGCGGTAAAACGGATAAAAAAAACTGTAGAAAACGAATTTAGAGCGTCTGTTACAGGATATGCGTCTGTCACTGTTGAAAAATCCGCGGTTAATGCGCAAGACGGCAAAGTAAGTTACAGTTTACTGCCGGCGTGGATTCTGAATACTAAATATAAAAAAGAAAATTACATGTTTCTTATGAACGGTCAGACAGGCCGCCTGGTCGGGAGCTTACCGGCTGATGCGGGTAAATTATGGAAATACAGGCTATTATTTGCCGGTATTTTTGGCTCGGTATTTACGCTGATTATTCAGGCTTTGCGAATTTTTGTTTAGGAGTTTTTATGATAAAGAACGTGTTAAAATATTATTTGTTTATTTCAATAATGCTTCTTGCCGTTCCCGCGTTTGCGCAGACAAGAATTGTTGATAATGCCGGTTTATTAAACGCAGGCGAGAAATCGGCTCTAACTTCTCTTATCGATTCCATTTCAATAAAATACGATTTTGATTTAGTTATTGTAACAGAAAAAAGTATCGGTACCGTAATGCCTGTGGATTACGCGGATGATTTTTTCGATTATAACGGTTACGGTCTGGGACAGGACAGAGACGGCTGTCTTTTCCTTCAGGTTACCGGAGACAGGGATTACTGGTTCAGTACATCCGGCAGAGGTATAAATGTTCTAAACAGAGCGGCGTTTAACAAGCTTGAAGCTGACGCGGTAAAACATCTTCGCGAAGGGAATGCCTATCAAGCCTATAATTCCTTTCTTGTTAATTGGGAAAAATTTCTTGCGCTTGATGTAAAAGGCAGACGATACAATTTTATTGAACAATGGAATATTGTTATAATGATTATTGCATGGGCTGTCGCTTTTGGCATAGGATTTATAGTTGTTTTAGTCTGGAAAAAAGGAATGAACACCGTTTTTGCGCAAACTCAGGCGGGGGCTTATGTCGTTCCCGGCAGTCTTACATTTAATATTAAAAAAGACACTTTTCTTTATAGTACGGTTTCAAGAACCGCGCGGGAAACGGACACCGGTTCAAGCGGCGGAGGAGGAAGAAGCCACACTAGTTCATCAGGAAGAAGTCACGGCGGCGGAGGAGGGAAGTATTAATTTATTAATAAATGTTGTATAATTGAATAAAGGAGTAGTTAAATATGTTTGATACTCACATTCTTCTTATCATTGCTTTAATCCTTCTTACAACAAAAGCGTTTTCCATTGCTATGAAGCGTATCCATATGCCGCAAGTTATAGGCGCATTAATTGCAGGTGTTTTACTGGGTCCTGCAGTTTTCAATCTTATCGATCCAAATACCGATATGTACAAACCGATTTCTGTAATTGCCGAGTTTGGAGTTATTTTACTGCTTTTTGCCGCCGGATTGGAAACAGACTTCAGGCAGTTAAAAGGCGTGTTAAAACCTGCTCTTTTAGTATCAATTCTGGGTGTAGTTGTGGCGTTAGGCGGCGGATTTGGCTTGGCGGTTTTATTCAGTAAAACGCTTGGGCTTTCGATGTTTCAAAGTTTCTTTATCGGCGTTGTTATTGCGTCAATGTCAACCAGCATCACGGTAGAAACTCTTTCCGAAATGGGAAAACTAAAAACAAAAACGGGAACCGCGCTTTTAGGCGCGTCTGTGTTTGATGATATTTTAGTTATAGTGGTACTGGCTGTTACTTTGGGCGTTGGCTCAAATGGTTTTTCATTATTATCATTAGGAATAATTTTGATAAAAATAGTCGCGTTTTTCGCGTTTGCCGTTGGAGCAGGTCTTCTTGTCAATAAATTATTTAACTGGGCTTACACGCGAATGGGCGAGAAAAGAAGATTCACAGTTTTTGCGATTGCTTATTGTTTTTTAATGGCGTATCTCGCCGAACTTTTTGGATTGGCGGACATCACAGGAGCGTATATCGCGGGCGTCGCTTTTTGCAGTACGCGGTGCGTCGAATATCTTGAATCAAAAACACACTGGTTGTCTTATATGTTTTTTACCCCTGTATTTCTCGCGAACATTGGTATACACACGACGTTTAACGGTATGACAAACAGCATGATTTTATTTACAGTTTTACTTATCGTTGTAGCGATACTGACTAAATTCCTGGGCTGCGGTCTAGGCGCGAAGCTCAGCAGATTTACAAACAGGGAAAGCGCGCAAGTCGGCGCCGGTATGGTCGCCCGCGGCGAGGTTTCATTCATTGTCGCTTCTAAAGGCATAGCATTAGGATATTTAGGTTCCATCATGTACCCAAGCGTCATAATGGTTGTGCTTGTTACTGTGCTTATTACGCCGTTATTGTTAAAAGCGGCGTACCCGAAGGAGCCTTCGTTGGATGTTCCAAAAGAACCTATACCGGATACTCCGAAGTAAACTGCGTTGGATGTTCCGCAGGATTCCATAATAATTGCTCATGTTTTGATTCTCTAATATTACTGTCAATCTAGGTGTAAAATAGCCCAAAATTTGCCGACCTATTAGATTTACTAGGTACAAAATAACCCAAAAATGGCAAACCTATTAGATTTAATAGGTTGCAAAATGAGTAATTTCATGAAAATATTGATAGTTATGGAAAATTTTGACATTTTTTGGGCGGCGGTTTTCTTAAAAAATAACCATAGCCCTTGGATGTATCATTAAGAAAATAATAATCCATGATTTTATTATGGATATATTTTATCTGAACGTTGTTCGGATTTAGAGCATTTTTGTCGGGCGGACGATAAACGCAAAGGGAATTATATGGCAAGTTGGGGAGAAGTACAATCGTTTTTAGAAAAAGCGTACTCGGTGCAGAAGAAGGATGGTGATCTGTGGACAGGCACCATATCGTACGATGACGGCAGATCGCAGGTAGTCGGCTTTCAGAAAAAAACTACCCAAAACGGTAAGGTATGGCTTACTATTGATTCGCCGGTAGGAGAAATAAAATCAAGCGACAACTTGTCTAAAGCTATGGATTTTTTATTCTCCGGCGCATGCGGCGGATTGGTAAAATCAGGCAATGTATATTTTATCCGTCACGGAATGCTCATTGATGATGTTTCCGCGGATGAAATCGAATATCCGGTCAGTACTATTTGCGCTGTTGCGGACCTTCTTGAAGAAAAACTGGTCGGCGGAGATAAATGGTAAATTTTACTACCGGACTTTAAGCCCGGTTATTAATTAAACGCGGATTTTCAAGATTTGAATCTGAAACCGCAAAAAGGAGAAAATTATGGATAATTTTACAGGGAATAGAAGACATGAAGTGAACGGAATAGTTTACGAGGGCGATTGGGTTAACGGAAAATTTCACGGCAAAGGGAAGGCGGTGACACCCGGAGGCTCATACGAGGGTAATTGGGCTGACGGTGTAAGCAACGGTAAAGGAAAATTTATTTATCCCAACGGCAATGTTTATGAAGGCGATTGGGTTATGGGCAAGCAGACAGGCAAGGGGATAATGAGATACAAAGGCGGTTCAGTTTATGAAGGTGATTTTCTAAATAACAAACCTCACGGCAAGGGAAAGTTGACATCCGAAGACGGTGACGTATATGAAGGCGACTTTGTCGAAGCCAAGATGACAGGTAAGGGAAAATTCTCATTCACTGACGGCGATGTATATGAAGGTGAATTCCTTGACGGCGCTTATGAAGGACAAGGTAAAATGACCTATGCCGACGGCACTGTTGAAGAAGGCAAATGGGAAGACGACGAGTTTCTTGGATAATAAGCAATAAGGAATGAAAGAGATAATTAATAAGGAGTAAACTATGACTTACGATTTTAAGGAAAACAGGCAAATACGTATTTTTATCTCTTCAACATTCCGGGACATGATGAGGGAGCGTGATTATCTTATCACGCGGATATTTCCTGAGTTACGCCGCTACTGCGAAGAGCGCGACATCAGTTTGTTTGAACTTGACTTACGCTGGGGCGTTACTCAGGAAGAATCAGAAAATTCAATGACGTTCAAAATATGTCTTAACGAAGTTAATAATACCTGTCCTTTTTTTATCGGACTTATAGGTGAACGCTACGGATGGGTTCCCGATGACGCGACAATAGAAAAAATGAGACCTACAAATGTGTTTGAAGAATATGAATGGCTTCTTGGGGAATTGCAGAATAAAAAGAGCGTAACGGAAACAGAAATAATCGAAGGCGCTTTTAATCCGACGGAAAAAGTTAACGCGTACTTTTATTTCCGTTCCGCGAAAATGGATACGCCGGATGAGTTCAGGGAAGTGAAGGGCAGCCACGGCGACAAGATGCTTACCCAGTTAAAGAATAAAATAAAAAGTGACAAAAGGTACGACAGTAATGATTATGACAACGTCGAGCAGCTTGGACGTCAGGTTGAAGAAGATTTTAAAGCTCTTGTAGACAAACTGTTTCCGGGGCAGGGTCCGCTTTCCGGCATTGAAAAAGAGCGGTTACAACAGTATGTTTTTCTAAAAAGCAAAACAAGAGCGTACGTAACAAACAAGGATTGGATGAAGTTCCTTGACGATTTCGCGGAAGGTGGCGAAAAAGCGGCTGCGGTTTCAGGCAGGAGCGGAATGGGAGAAAGCGCTCTGCTGGCGAATTGGATTGTGGAAAGACAAAAAAAACAAATTAAAAATGAAAAAATTATTTTTCATTTTACCGGTATATCTCAGAGCGAAAGTGATTATCAAAAAATAAACCAGCGTTTAATAGATGAAGTCAGATCGATTTACAATATTCCAAAGAAAAATAATGAAAGTTTTGAAAATGACGAAGAAGATGACGAAGATGATGAACTGCAGAATCTGTTGTTTTTAATCCCTAAAGATCAGAAATTAGTAATCGTTCTCGCAAGTCTCGACCGTCTTGACGATATAGATAACGCGAAAATGTTGAACTGGCTGCCTGAGTATCCTGAAAACGTAAAGATGATTCTTTCCGCGGCAAAAGGCGACAAGTGTATAGAAGCGATGACGCGAAAGAATGTTGATATTCTGGAGCTTGAGGCTCTTTCTCTTGAGATAAGAAGAGAGCTGATAATCAAGTATTTTGAAAAATTCAGCAAGAAATTCAGCAAAGAACAGATAGAAAGAATTTTACAAAGTAAAACAACAGAGAACCCAGGCGTTCTTATCTCTATACTTGATAATCTTCGCATGTTCGGTGTTTTTGAAATATTTGACAAGCAGATCGATGAACGCCTTAATCAAAAGAACGAAGAAGATCTTTTTGATTTATTTCTTCAGACTATTGAATCTCTCTTTAACGAAGGCGGCAGAAAAAATACTGTAAAAGAAATACTTTCTCTTATCGCGGTTTCCAGAAGAGGTCTTACAGAAACAGAAATTGTAAATATATCCAAAGTGCCAAAGTTGTACTGGTCGCAGTTGTTAAATTGTTTGACGGTGCATCTTGTTACAATTAACGGGTTTGTTACTTTCTCCAACAGCATGATGCTGAAAGCGGCAAAAAACCGCTATCTTAAGGAAAGCGGCGCAGAAGAAAAAAACAGAAAATTTATTTATGAATACATGGAAACAGGGAAAGAAGTTCTGTTTGAAAGGAAATGCGAAGAACTTCCTTTCCAGTATATGGAATCAAAAAACTGGGATAAACTTTATAACTTCCTTCTCGATTATAAAGTTTTTAATCATTTAAATGATAAAAAAAGATATGAACTTGGAAGTTATTGGCATGCGTTAATCAAACAGGATAAAACGCGTTATACGATGGAGAAATATCTGAATATCGACATTGAGGATAAAGAAGAACTTGTTGAATTTTTCAGCCATATTTGTTCGTTTATAAAAAACGTTATCTTTGATTTTTCCGCGTATTTTGTTTTTGCGAAAAAATTTCTAGAATTAAGCGAAAAACATTTTGGAAATGATCATAATAAAACAGCTTCTGCGAACAATGATATCGGCAATTATTACAACCATATGAAAGATTATGAAAACGCTCTTGTCTATTATAAAAAAGCGCGCCTTATTTGGGAAAAGATTTCTGATTGGGAATATTTTGTAATAGCGACTGCTTATAATAATATTGCTTCCTGTTATGATAAAATGGATGACAGGGACAAAGCGATTAAATATTACAACAAAGCTCTGGAAATAATTACAAAAGAATTCGGAGAGGAAGAGCCCATCGCAGCAGCGATTTACAATAATATGGGGAGTTGTTATAACAGTGTGCATCGTCCTAATTTTAAGGAAGCGTCAAAATACAGCTTTAAAGCTATGGAAATTCAGGAGAAAGTATACGGTAAAGGGCATCCTAAAACCGCTCTGTCTTACAGCAATTTGGGTTTGTTAAAATATCATTTGCAGGAAAATGACGAGGCTTTAAAATATATGGAAGCTTACAGAAATATATGGATAAAATATTTCGGAGAAGATTTTGATAATGTTGCCTTGTCATATAACAGCTCTGCTTTTTGCTATATTGGTCTTAACGATTATGAAAAAGCTCCCGAATATTCGCAAAAATCAATAGAAATATATGAAAAGCTTCATGGAAAAGACTGCAAAGAAGCATCAAGCTCGTATTATACATCTGCGTTATGCTGCAAAGCATTGGAACAATTTGAACAGGCGATAGAATATTATAAAAAATTCCTTGCTTATGGCGTTGAAGGTCTCAGCGAAGAAAATGTTAAAGTATTAACAACAAAATATAATATAGGCAATTGTTATTTTGAGCTTGGTGATTTTGAAAACGCGCTGGTTTATTTTAATGAAACAATTCCGGTGTTTCAAAGAGCCAAAGGAGATCATTATGAAACCGCATGGGCATTTTGTTTTGCGGCGATGTGTTATGATCAAATGCGCGAATACAAAAAAGCGCTTCCCCTTTACAAAGAAGCAGTTCGGATAAATAACGTGCTTGGGCTTAGAAATGATAATGAAGAATTAGAAATAGCTGTTGAACGGATTACCGATATTATAGGTGATGCGGAATGAAAAGTTTTTTTGACAGACTGACCCGCCGAATAGACAGGATTATTGCCGGTTCTTTAATAAAACAATTTCTTTTCTTTCTTTCCATAATGGTTTTTGTTTTCTTATTAATATTTATTTTAAGAATATTGTTTAACAGTCAGGAAGACGGGTCTTCTTCAGGAAAATTTTGGAGTTCTATATTTAATTTTATCAATGTTGAAGGTTTTGATAACTATAGCGGATTTGAACGCTGGCTTGTTTTACTTACCAATCTGGGCGGAATAGTTATATTTTCCGGTATTCTTGTCGCTTTACTAACCAACTTTATTTCTCAGCGAATAGAAAATGTAAGTAACGGAGATGTTTCTTATTCATTTAATAATCATATTGTTGTTATCGGTTATGACACTATTTGCGATAATTTAATAGCGCAGTTGGCGGAAAATAACGAGATTGTGCTTCAGACAACAGATGATGTAAATACGGTACGGCGTGATTTATTTAATAATCTCGACGACGCTCAGAAAAAAAAGGTTTATATTGTCAGCGGGAGTAATATTTTACAGGACGATATAGAAAAATTAAATATTCATAAATGCAGGCAATTATTTTTATTTGGCGATATGGATGAAAGTTCTCATGATTCTAAAAATATCGATTGTTTAAAAATAATTATTAATATTTTAAAAAGAACCGGCAGGAAGGATTTGAGGTGCCATGTGTTGTTTAAACATTATTCAACATTTTCCGCGTTTGAGCGCCAGGAAATCTATGGAATGCGCGGGAGCATTGATTTTGTACCGTTCAGTTTCTATGATATGTGGGCTCAAAGAATATTTGTAAAACAAGCATATAACGACGGAGAAATTAATTATAAACCGCTTGATCACAGACCGATTGACGCTCATTCCAATATGCGTGTTCATCTTGTTATAATGGGAATGTCTGATATGGGTATCGCACTGGGATTACAAGCGGCGCAGCTATGTCATTTCCCTAATTTTATTACCGATGGAATAAAAACAAAAATTACCTTTATAGATGAAGACGCGGAAACTAATATGAAACTGCTTAAAACGAGGCTTAGCAGTTTTTTTAGTGAAATTGATTATACGTTCAGATGTTTTAATGAAAAGACAGAGTATGATAATATAAAAACTAAAGAAAAAATAACTGATATTGAATTTGAATTTATAAAAGCGCGGTTTGAAGATGATGAAGTCAGGCAGTATTTAGAAGAAGCCGCGCAGAATAAAACAAGTTACCTTACAATCGCCGTGGCTTTACGAGAACCCGCAGCTTCATTGTCAACGGCGCTGTATCTTCCGTCTTTGGTATTTGATTCTGACGCTAATGTTTTAGTCAGACAGGAACAATCCCATGCGATTGTGTCAATGTTATCTGAAAGGAAAGATAATGATATTTATAGAAAATATAAAAACTTGAGTTCTTTTGGCATGATAGATAAATGTTTTGAATTCTCGGAAGCGGATGATCTTTTGCCAATGATGGTTAAGTACGCGTATGATAAAACAAAATTTGACGAAGAGCAGACAATTACTGACTTTAATACAGAGATAATACGAGAAAATTGGAACAGTAACTGGAGAGAAAATGACAATATACCGGCTTTAAAAGCGTCAAACCGGTATGCGGCAAATTATATTTCAATCAAACAGCGTTCTCTGGGTATAAATGAAGGACAGGATTTAAATGCGAATCAAATTAATCTGGCAGCCCGGATGGAACACAACCGCTGGGTAACAGAAAAACTGCTTGTCGGTTTCCGCGCTCCGACACCGGAGGAAGCTCTGGAAATCAGCAGTGACAAAAGAAAACGCGAATATTATAAAGCCAAATTTATACATGAAGATATTAAACATTATCAGGAGCTTAGCGAAGATGAAAAAAATATCAACGTTAAAATATATGATATTAATATTTCTAGAGCATTACCTTATATGCTTAAGGCTTTAGCTAATGCTTAATGGTATTAACAGCCGTACGGCTAAAAATATTAACGGTACTTTTTATGGTATCGATGAATTTTAAATGAGAGGTATATTATGTCTGACCGTTTTAAAGATTTAATCTTGTTACATTCAAATGATCTGCATGGGGATTTTCTGGCTGAAAATATTGATGAAAAATTAGTCGGCGGTGTCTCTATGCTTTCTGGCTATGTGTCAAAAATACGCGCCGAGAACCCTCATGCTCTCTATTGTATTTCTGGCGATATGCTGCAAGGCTCTTTAATCGATTCCGAGTTTAAGGGACTTTCCACCATTGAGATTATGAACATCCTTGACCCTGATATAGTATCTTTGGGCAACCACGAGATTGACTACGGACTTGCGCATCTTTTATTTTTAGAGCGCTGCGCTAATTTCCCGATTGTAAACGCTAATCTGTTTATTAAAAATCCGTATACCCGCCTGTTTGATCCGTATAAATTTATTAAGATCAACGGCATGAATATTCTCTTTATAGGTATTATCACTATGGAGACGATGCGTAATATTAAAACAGACGCTCTTCTGGGTAGTTTGATCAATGTGGAGGATGCCGCGCGGGAAGTTGGGCATATCTGCAATGCTTACCGGACCATAGATGTCGATTTTACTGTGCTGTTGACACACGTTGGTTTTGAAGAAGATAAACGCCTTGCCTCTATGCTCGATCCTGAATGGGGCGTGGATGTGATTATCGGCGGGCACAGTCATACAGTTTTAGAAAAACCTGAAGAAGTAAATGGCATTCTCATTGTTCAAGCCGGAGCGGGTACAGATCATATTGGACGTTTCGACATTGTTGTGGATACCGATAACAATTCAATACATAGCTGGAAATGGCAGTTAGTACCCATCGATTCGGAACATTGCGAGCGTGATCCGTTTATTGAAAAAACAATCCAGAATTTTAAACAGCAAACCGACGATAAATTCGAGCGCGTTCTGTGCAGGTTTCGCAGGACTCTTACTCATCCAAAACGCGGACAGGAGACGGAACTGGGTAATCTGTTTGCGGACGGGCTAAGAGATAGGCTTGGCGTGGACTTAATGCTGCTTGGATCAGGTTCGTTCCGCAGGAATGAGGCAGGACCCGTTTTAACACTTCGTGATTTACGAGAGGTTTTCCCATACGACGATAAAGTGGTCATGATTAAAGCAAGCGGCGCGCAGTTAAAACGTATGCTGGCTCATGTGCTAAGGGAAGAAGTATTAAAAGGTGAAGTTCGAAATACATTTTATCAGCTTTCCAGCGGAATTCGCGCAGTGTATAACAGAAAGGCGCGTAGTTTTGACGTTTTCGAATTCGAAGGCGAACCTCTTGCCGATGACAATGTGTTAAAAATCGGGCTTCAAAATTACCATTATATAAATATTGAGAGCGCTCTCGGTATTCCCGCAAAAGAACTTGTAGACGGTAAGGCAAAGGTTCTGACAAACTCAACGCTGGACATTCTCGAAGAATACTTTATAAATTCCCATGAAATATCCGCTCAGGTGGAAGGAAGATTGGAAATCATACATGGTGAAGATTGCCCGGTCGCATAAAACTAAAATTGAGGAGACGTAAAAATGGCGGTTAAATTAACCAGCGCGCAGGAGTTATTAAATCTAATCAATCAAAATTCCATTAAAGATCTCGATCTTACAGAATTTGATTTTACAAACAATCATATTAATTTTTCCGGGAAACAGTTAGACGGCGTTGACTTTTCTGATAATAAAACGCTCAAGAATGTTTTATTTCAAAAATCGGTGTTGATCGATTGTAAATTTGAAAGATCTTTTCTTGATGCCTGTGATTTTACACTGGCGGATATAAAAGGAACCGGAGACGCCAAGTACGCTTCGTTTAAAGACGCGAAAATTTATAAAACCAAATTCAGGAGCGCTGTAATAGATCTTTGCGACTTTCGCTACGCGGATATTATAGACAGTACACTGCAGGGCGCGCGTTTAAGATACACGGATTTTTACAGGACGGCTTTTAAAGGAATAACAATTTTTCAGGACGCGGAAATTGAATCTTCCAGTCTTAATTATATCTCGTTTGAAACATTCTGTATAACAAGCGACAACTTAAAGAAAAATGAATCAGGCGCTTCTCTGGTTCAGGAAAACCATGCCATCTACGAAGATTTTCTTTCTAAATGGATCAGGCTGGACAATGTAAAAAATGAAATGTCAATCGTTGAAGGCGGACTTGCCAGCAAGTACAGGGAAGCTGAAAGAATATATCGTCAATTCAGCGCGTTATGGGAAGGAAGAGGGCACAACAAAGACGCTGAATGGGCTTATGTGCAGGGAAAGAGGATGGAACGCAAACGCCTGTGGTACGAAAGTGAAACCAACATATTCGTTAATAAATTTAAAGCGATTTTAAATTTATTGCTGGATATTATTTTGGGATACGGAGTGCGTCTGACAAGAGTTATCTGCACCTACATCATGCTGATTATTATTTTCGGTGTCGTATACAAAATTCTTTCGCATCACAACATTGTTGACTGCATGAAGTTGAGTATAGGTTACACCATAGGAGTCAGGATCGATGCATCACCTGTAATAGAAATTCTATCAATGTTCCAAACAGGTATGGGAATGTTATTAACCGGATTTATGGGATTCGTTGTCGCGAATAAAGTTAGAAAATCTTAAACAAGGAGGAATAAAATGATAAATGAAAAAAGTGTAGTTGTCACCGTATACGGGCACGGTGATGTAGTTGACAAATTTTCGGCGAAAATGATGGCTGACTGCGACATTGAATATTACTGCGATACCATTAACAGATTAAAACTGGACGGTGACTCGTGGGCTTGCGCTAAAGTAATTTCAGAAGATTCACATTATTGGCTGGAAGATTTTCGTCCGCTGACATTTGATCTGATTCTCTGTCTGGATGACATGGCTATCCAAAAGGTGTTAAGGGAAACAGACAGTCAGGATTTGGCAAAGGCTCTGCGCGGCGTTGATCCAAAAATTTCAGAAGCAATATTTAGGAATATGAGTAAACGCGCTGTCAGTATGCTTAAAGAAGATATGAAATACATGGGACCTCAGCCAAAAGAAGAAATCGCAAAAGTGCAGGAGCAAATATTAAATACCATCAGCAATATGGAACAACAAGGCATTATTGTAACCAAAAAGGAGTTAATATGAACAAGAATGAATTTTTTAAAAGCTTTAAAGATTTTGTTTTATGCGCAAGCAGGCTTAATGAAAAAGCAAGAAGAGAAGGAATTTTATCGCTGGAAGACGAAGTTGAAGATCTCGATGACGAGAATTTTAAAATGGGACTGCGTCTGCTTATTGACGGAGTCGCTTCTGAGATTGTCGATGAAATTTATTCAAATTTAATTTCATTTGAAAAAGACGAATTTATGCGCAGGTTAATGATCATTCAAAAAAGAGCGTTATTTGGCTTTTACAGAGGAGAAAATAATTATATTCTCTACAAAGTTTTAAAATCTTACGCCAATTTATCACCTGACGAAAATAAAGAAATTGATAGTTTAATGTTTAAGGATGATCTTGATGATTTAGAAGGTTAGATTATGGCAACTATGAGAAAGCGCTAGTTTATCATAAGACGGTTTTGGAAATAAGAAAAAATCTTTGAGGTTAAAATTATGATTAATTTAAATGAAAAGACAGGGAAAGAACTTTTAGAACTTTATTTTAAAATGGTGGATCAGGAAACAGGTGATATTCCGCCGGAAGAATTGGGTAAAGCGATGGCTTACCTTACAACGGCGGCGGACAAAGGACTGCCTGAAGCCTGGGCGGAATTAGGCGCGTGTTATTATAACGGAATCGGCGTTGGAAAAGATGAAGTAAAAGCGTTTCAGTATCTTGAAAAAGCTGCGCTTCGTGATATCGCTAACGCTCAAATGAATATTTATTCAATTATGTGGCAAAACGCTTCATCTGATGAAGATAAAAGAAACGCGCTCTATTGGCTGGAGAAAGCTGTTGATCACAATGTCGTAAGCGCGTTATTTGAAACAGGCTCGCTTTATTATAACGGTCTTGCTTATAAACAAAGTTTTGACAAAGCGGCGGAATATTATAAAAGAGCCTGCGATGCCGGCAGCGCGGAAGCGATGGCTATGCTTGGAAACATGTATCAGAACGGACTAAGTTTTCAAAGGGATTTGGAAAAAGCGGCAAAATATTATACCGGCGCCGCGGAGAAAGGCAGTTTATCGGGAATATTTTATTTGGGAATCGCTTATATGGGAGGTCTTGGCGTGGAGCAGGATTATTATGAAGCCATGGAATGTTTCTCTACAATTGTCGATCTTGAAGAACCTTTCTATCTGCTTCCTGATTTAAATGACGCGAAAACACGTTCAGATATCGCTCTTACCTTTCACGCAATTGCGGTTTACGACATGGTATATCCAATGTCGCATCACAATATAGGAGTAATTTATCAGCAAGGACTTGGCGTTGATGAAGATAAAAGTCAGGCTCTTTATCATTATATGCTTGCCGCCGAAAACGGTTATGGTCCCTCATGTTTACAGGCAGGTACAATGCTTTACGCTGGCGAAGGTCATGAGGCAGATTATAATAAAGCGTTTGAATATTTGACCGCCGCGCTTAACGCCGGGGTAAATGAAGCAAAATTATGTTTGGGTGTAATGTATTTTTACGGTGAAGGCGCTGTCAAAGATACAGAAAAAGGAATAGCTCTTCTTGACGAACTCATTACGGCTGGAAATGTAGAGGCGATCAAGGTAAAAAATGACTTGTTGCGTAAGTCAAACTAAGTAACAGTATTTTTGAGATATACATATTTGTATTTGTAAGTATAATTTTGACGCCGTGATTATTTCTTTTTCTTGGGTCTTTTATACCCGTTATTATATTGATACTGTTTATCAAGACATTTTGAACATAGTGTAGTTTTTGATTTTTTTCCTATAAAAACGCCGCATCGCGGACAGAGATTTTTCGCTTTTCTTTTTGCATAACGCTCCCTGCGGATTTCCTGCACTTCTTCAGAATTACGGCTTTGATAATCTCTGTAAAATTCCCGGCAATCATCACAGGTTTTGTACGGACTGGATTTTTTCACCTTCCCGCCGCATCTTGGGCATAAACCGCCTTTCAAGCGTTTATGGTAAATTTTCTTTCGGATTGGCGCCTCTGTCATGTCTAAAGAATATCAAAGAATTAAATAATATTCAACCCTGATACCGCATTTTCTGGTCAATTTATTACGCCAAAATAACAGAATTTAAATTAAAAAAGGGTCATTATTTACCGGCGATGAGACTTGAACTCATACATACTTGCGTACGGTAGATTTTGAGTCTACTGCGTCTGCCATTCCGCCACGCCGGCTAAAGCATATCGTATGATATGTCGTTTTCAAGTTTATCTTAAAAGACATTTTCATGCAATAATGCCGATTTTCGCCTTATGAGCGGAAACGTTTTTAAAGTTCTTTCAGAATATAGCGAGGTAAATTCATTTTTACATGGAAATACCCTAAAACAGCATAAAACCGGCGATTTTATAGCGAAAACGACTTAAAAAGCGGTGTTTTTGGCTTAAACAAGTGTAAATTTTGGAATTATTATCATAAATTATTGACAAAAACCTGTGTTTTTTATAAAATGTTATTAAAAGTTGTAGGCAATACATGGGTAGAACTTGTACAGGAACATGTCCAAAATTCATTATCTCATGCAAATATAAATAATTAATGCCTTGACGCCTATTCTGCATGCTGTTTGCATTGCAGGGTAAATATTTTGAATAAATAATTTACTAAGGAGTTGTTGTTTATGGAGGATTTAAAACATCAAATTAAAGAACTAATAATCAGTTCTTTAGAACTTGAGGATGTAAAACCCGAAGATATAGTTGATGAAGCGCCTCTGTTCAGAGAAGGTTTGGGGCTTGATTCTATTGACGCTCTTGAGCTGGGAGTGGCGATAAAGAAAAAATTCGGCGTTAAATTGTCTGCGGAAAATGCTGATAATAAAAAACATTTCGCGTCGGTAAACGCGTTAGCCGCGTTCATTGAAAGCGAAGGAGGAAAGGGATGACAAAAGAAGATATTTTACAAAAAATGCAGGATATATTATCCGAGCAGTTTAAAATCGATAGGAGTCTCATTGTACTTAGCGCTAAACTTTATGATGATCTGGAACTGGATTCGATCGACGCGGTAGATCTTTTGGTAAAAATGAAAGAATTTATCCCGAAAAAAATAGAACCGGAATCGTTTAAAAAAGCAAGAACCGTTCAGGATGTTGTAGACTTACTGCACATGTTAACTAACCAGGCATGATGGCTAAAAATTATCAAAAAGTAATTAAACGTGTTCTTATAGTTATATTATCTATTGCTGCGGTATTTTATCCGTTTCTGGTATATTATTTTTTGGTAGTTCGCAATATTCCTTTACGGTATTTATCTCTTTTTATAATCGCCTTTGCTTTTATTGCTTTTATTCTGGCTACTTCCAAAAAAAAATCACTCTTTCAAGGTTCTTTAGTTCTTTTCGCTGTCGGGATTTTATGTCTTTTTATTAATTCATCTATTATTTTAAAATTCTATCCTCTTATAATGAATGTCATTTTACTCGTCTCTTTTGGTATTACATTTTTTCTCCGTCCCAACATGATCTTTCGTTTTGCCACGATGCAGGATAAATCAATAAAAGGCTCATTGGGAGAATGCAGGGTAGAGGCTTATTGCTGGAAGGTAAATCTGATGTGGTGTATATTTTTCGTTCTTAACGGAGGTATCACCGCATGGACAATTTTTTTCGGTTCTGACGTAGTATGGTCTGTTTACAACGGAGGAATTTCATATGTATTAATAGGCATCATTTTTGCGGGAGAATTTGCGGTCAGGAAAATCGTACAAAGAAATATGCCAAAGGCTGTTCCTGTTTCGGCATTAAAAACTAAATCGCGCCGTCCGGCTCATATTGTATGTTATGAAGGTAATTACAGTGAATCTAAATTTAAAACATGGGATGATTTTCTTGACGGTACCGCAAAACTGCGTTTTCAGATTGAAAAAATAGAAAGCGAAAAATGGTTTCTTTATTGCGACGATCTCTGGTACTTTCTTCTCGCTTTTACGGCGTTACTGCAATGCAAAAAAGAAATTCTGTTAAGCGCTAATATAAGCCCGTCCTATATTGCGGAGATTCGCGGCGGCGCGCCTGTGCTTACGGATCAGGAGGAACACTTTAAGAACACGGCGGAAGTTCAAGGATTATCGCTTGACGGCGTTTACCGGGTTTCCAAACTGCTTGATGCAGATATTCAAATTAACAGCGCAAAAAAAATTCCCGTAATAAAAGCGGATGATACTTCCATTACCATGTATACTTCAGGCAGTACAGGACAGCCGAAAATAGTTAAACAGCGTTTAACAGAGTTTGAAAATGATAATAAATTTGTCCTTTATAAGTGGGGAGAAGAAGTTTTAAAACGAAAATTATTTTCTACCGTCAACCAGCATCATATTTACGGTCTTTTATATTCCGCGCTTTTACCTTTTACCGCTGGAGTTCCTTTTAGAAGAACCAGAATCGACTATCCCGAAGAAATGGAGAGATTCGACGATACAGAATATCTGTTAATTACAGTCCCCGCTTTTCTTAAACGGGCTGTAGAAATGAAAGATGCTGATAAAATCAATTTAAAATCTTTATGGATATTTACATCCGGCGGCGTTCTTGATCCGCAGGTAGCGCAAAAAACCAATAATGTTTTCGGGTTCTGGCCTGTAGAAGTATACGGCAGTACGGAAACATCGGGCGTTGCATGGAGACAGTCTGTTAACGGTCTTGAGTGGACGCCTTTTGACAATGTGAAATTAAGCAAGAATCAGGACGGTTGTTTAAATATTCAATCGCCTTACATAAAAGAAATAGAAGGTTTCCAGACATCCGACATGGTTGAAATATTGGAAGACGGGCATTTCCTGCTAAAAGGACGCTTTGACTCTGTTGTTAAAGTTGAAGAAAAAAGAATCTCGCTTGTCGAAATGGAAAGCCGTATTATTCAATCCGATCTTGTTTCCGATGTATGCGTGATCCGTATGGATGATAAACGCCAGTATCTTGCCGCTGTTATTGCGTTTAACGATAAAGGCAAAGATCGTTTTTCAGGATTGGAAAAAAATGAAATAAACAATTTCTGGAGAAATTATCTTATTCAATATTTTGACAACATAGTAATTCCTAAAAAATGGCGTTATCTTGAAGCGATACCTGTCAATTCGGAAGGAAAAAAAGTAATGGAAGATATTAAACAGCTTTTCTCAAGCAACAATACTCCGCAGGCGGAGGCGGTGGTAAGTTCTATAGGATTTTTAAGCATAAAAGATATTAAAGTCATTGAAAAGACCGAAAATTCCGTGACACTGGAATTTTCTGTACCTGATTCCAGCCCGTATTTTAACGGACACTTTCCCGGTTTTCCGATTCTTCCCGCTGTAGCTCAAGTTGAATTGGCTGTGCGTTTCGCGTCTCAGTATCTGGGTACAGGTATTTTCCTTTCTGAAATAAAACGGTCTAAATTTTCAAGTTTTATCAAACCAAACGCGCCATTGCTGTTAAAACTGGAAAGAAAAAATAATGATGTCAGTTTTAATTTTAGTTCCAAAGAAGATAATACAGTTCATTCGCTTGGGACTGTTGTCCAGGAGAAAACGTGAAGCAGGGTTTTATTATACCGGTATACCGTCATAGTAGAACAGCCTGCCTAATAGCGCAGCAGCTTGCCGCTACAGGTTTGCCTGTAATTTTAATTGACGACGGAAATACAGAAGAAGAACGTATTATTCTTGAAGAATGCGCTAAAAATATTACCGGAGTTATATTGATCAGACTGGAAAAAAATTCAGGAAAGGGTGTCGCCGTTATCAGGGGTATCCAAAAAGCTGATGAATTGGGGCTTACCCATGTTCTTCAAATGGACGCGGACGGTCAGCATGATATCGGGAAAGTAAAATTTTTTCTTGAAGAATCGGAAAGAAACCCCGGCAAGGTTATATGCGGCTGTCCTGAATTTGATTCTACCGTTCCAAAGAACAGGCTGACAGGAAGAAAAATTTCTACATTTTGGGCAGCCGTGACCACGCTTTCGACAGAACTTAAAGATGTATTGTGCGGTTTCAGGGTGTATCCTGTAAATGCCGCGTCGAAAATATTTAAAAATATTTTAATCGATAATCGAATGGGATTTGATCCTGAGATTATAGTTCGTCTGTATTGGAAGAACGTCCGCCCGGTATTTCATCCCATAAAAGTAATTTATCCCGAAGGCGGTATCTCCAACTTTAACATGGTCAGGGATAATATCCGTATAAGCTGGACATTTACAAGATTGTTTATCGGTATGCTGCTTCGTCTGCCTATTCTAATTCCACGAAAAATAAAAAGGAGTATAAAAGGTGAGTGAAGCTGTATATGAAGATGCCGGAAACGTTTACAGTACCGCTCACTGGTCCAGGCAGGATGAAAAAGCGTCGGGCTGGCAGTTAAAACTTGTTCTTTTTTTATTTAAAATTTTTCCTGTAATTATTCTGCGAATTTTTGCGTTCCCTATAGGTTTTATGTATTTTTTGTTTTCTAAAAAAGCAAGACTGGATTCAAGACGGTTTCTGCAAAGAGTCGCGCAGTTTATCGACGATCCTAAACTCGCGAAAAAATGCCGCCGTCGCTTTGCTCCGTTAAGGCATATAATTTCATTCTCTCTTACACTGGTAGAAAAAATACAGGGATGGGGAGGAAGATTTTCTTTAGAAAATATACATTTTCAAAATGATGATATTTACAATCTTATTAACGAGTTGAATAACGGAAAAGGCGCTTTTCTCATATTCTCTCATTTGGGAAATTGTGAATTGCTGCGAAGCTTTTTGAATTCCAACAATACCGGAGTATCGCGGAATGTACCTGCAACTGCGATTATGGATAAGAAAGTTTCAACCCATTTTGTCAGAATGTTAAAGGAATTAAATCCTCAATCTGATGTGGATATTATCGGCGCGGATGATATAGGTCCGCAGACGGCGATTCATCTGGAGGACAGGCTTTCGAGCGGAGGAGTAGTGTTGATTGCCGGAGACAGGACTTCCGCTTCGGGAAGCGGTAATATGGCGTTTCCGTTTTTTGGAAAGGACGCCCCCTTTCCTTCCGGTGTGTTTTATTTATTATCATTAATTAATTACCCTGTTTATTTTATTTTTGGTCTTCGAAACAAGTGTTTATCATTAAATACAAGTTATAATATGCATGTACACAAGAACGATATTTCTTTTGATTGTTCAAGGAAGGAAAGGATGCAAAGAAGCGCTGTTTTAGCTCAATCATTTATTTCTTTACTGGAAAGTTACTGCAAAAAACATCCTTTCCAATGGTTTAATTTTTTTGATTTCTGGCATGAAGGAGATGAAAAATGAGAAACAAGCAGGATAACGGTCCTTATAATATATTCGTTGAGACTGAAATTACCATTGAATTTTTTCATTGCGATCCTGTGAACGTTGTATGGCATGGGAATTATTTAAATTTTTTTGAAACAGCGCGGCGCCTGCTGTTGGATAAAATCGGTTATAATTATTACGAGATGAAGAAATCAGGATACGCCTTTCCTGTAGTCAATGCCGCTGTTAAATACATCGGTTTTCTTCAGCATAACGACAAGGCGATTGTAAAAGCCGTGCTGGAAGAGTACGAAAACAGCCTTAAAATCAAATTCGAAATTCGCAATGCGAAAACAGGTCAAATTACAACAAGGGGAGTGACTTCGCATATGGCTTACAATTTTGAAACCAGCGAATCCTGTTTTGTATGCCCGAAAATTTTAATAGATAAAGTAGAAGCGATTATTAAGGAAAATAATCAGTGAAAAAAACGAAGGAATTTGTACTGTGGCTGCTAGTTCACATTACTATTCCTGCGCTTCTATTAATTTCGCTTTTTATAATCGGACCTGTTAACATAAATACTTCTCTGTTTGATATGATGCCCCGCTCTCAGCAGTCAAAAAGCGTAATGAAAGCGGATACGCGGTTTGGGGAAAGAAGCGGAAGGGAGATGGTTATTCTTTGTGCTTCGTCTGATTTTGAAAATGCGAAAAAAGGAGCGGAATCCCTTTACGAACAATTTAAAAATTCAAATAAAATAGAAAATATTAATTTTTATTATGATTCTTCCTCAATAGAGCAATTATACCGTTATCTTTTTGATTATCGTTTTGTTATCGCGACAGATGAAACACTGTCCTTGCTGGAGAGCGGGAGAGCGCAGGAAATTGCCCATGATGCGCTTGCAAGTGCTTTCGGAGCTTTTAATTTTTTTACCTTGGATAATATCGACAAGGATCCGTTTCTTCTTGTAGAGAGAAGGGCGATGGATTTTTTATCGTCTTCTCTTCTTACAGGATCAATGACTTTAAAAGATGATGTTCTTGCTGCCGAAAAAGACGGGATTTGGAATGTAATGCTGCGTTTTACTCTCGCTCCCGGCGCGGTTTCACTTCAGGCGGATAAGAATGTAACAGAAGAAATATATAACGCGGTTTCCGGTATAAAAGCGTCCTTAAAGGGTATTAATTTTTATTTTTCAGGAGTGCCGTTTCACAGTTACGAAAGTTCGTCAGGCGCCCAAAGGGAAATATCAATAATCAGTACAGTTACGCTTGCTCTTATCCTCCTGCTTTTTTTATTTGTATTCCGTTCAGTAATACCTGTGTTTTTCTCGGTAATGGCGATTGTATTGTCTCTGGCTATCGCTTCTGCCGCTTCGTTTTTAATCTTCAGAGAAATTCATATAATTACATTTGTTTTTGGAACAACTCTTATCGGGACTTGTGTAGATTATTCTGTTCATTTTTTCGCGCACTGGAAAGGCAACTCCGTTATGAAGAACGGTTTGGAAATTCGTAAGCATATAATTAAAAATATAACAATGAGTTTTATCTCCACTCAGATTTGTTTTATCGCCTTCTTTCTCGCGCCGTTTCCAATCTTAAAACAATTCGCGGTTTTTTCCATTGCGGGGCTTTTAAGTTCTTATCTGACGTTTTACTGTATCTATCCGCGCTTAAAACTGCCTCAGAAAAAACTGATCGAACCTGCGCGGGCGGAAAGGAAATCTTTTTTGGAAAACCTGTACAACGCCGGCAGTTCGCGTCTTGGTAAAATAAGATATATTTTATTTCCCGCGTTTGCCGTTGTGATTTTTACGCTTATTGTTTTTAATTTCTCGAATATAAAAATAAAAAATAATCTGTCATCGCTTTATACAATGTCCGACTATCTGCTTGAGTCTGAAATTAAAATAGCTCAGGTTTTAGATTACGGATCACCGGGATGGTATTTTATTGTTTCCGGTTTAAGCGAACAGGAAACTCTGGAAAATGAAGAACGGCTTGTAAGCCGTTTACGTGATGAAATCGCGAACGGAAATCTGGAAGCATTTCTGGCGACTTCGGTTTTTGTTCCGTCAATAAAAAATCAAAAAGATACCTATCAAAAAATGGAAGCGCTGCTTCCTCTTGCCGCCGTGCAGTTTGAATACCTCGGTTTCCAGCCGCAAGCCGCATCAGCTTTTGAAAATGAATTCGCATCTTCTAAAACATTCTGCCTGCCGCATAACGCGCCTTCGCAAACAGGGACTTCAAATCTCTGGATAGGACAGATAGATGATTGTTTTTATTCGTGCGTGATGCCGTTAAAACCGGCGGATGAAAATGTTTTTAAATCGATCGCTCAGGAATTTGATTTTGTTCATTTTACGAATAAGGCAAAAGATATCGGACATGACATGGACACTCTTACAAGGATGATGCTTTTGCTTTTTCTTGCGGCATATATAATTGTATCTGTCGTTATTTGTTTTATATTCCCGTTAAGAGACAGTTTCAAAATATGTTCGGTTCCGCTTCTTTTAGTTTCGGGCGTTTTGGCTGTCTTGGCGGTAAGAAATATATCGATCGGTTTCTTTTCCGTAGTGGCGGTTATTCTTGTTTTCGGACTTAGTTTGGATTATATCTTTTTTATGACCGGCAAAAAAAATGCGGAGGAGAAAAAGCTTACTCTTCTTGGAGTAGTTTTATCATTTTTAACCACATTGTTTTCTTTCGGCGCGTTGGCTTTAAGCAATTTTGTACCGATTCACATTTTCGGGCTTACTGTTTGCGCGGGGCTTGGCGCGGCTTTTATCTCCGCTTTAATTTTACAATCAAGGGAGGTTTGAGAAAACCAGAGTATTTCAAGAGACTGCCGGGAACCTTCGACGGCTGCTGCAAGCATGTAGTGTTCTTTTATATTATCAGGATTTGAGTTATCTGTAAGTTCATAAAGTCTGAACACAAGCGGCGGAGGCGCGGTAAAGCAAAACTCCAATGATTGTGATATAAAAGAAGGAACTGTATTCATGTCGAATACTGATAATCCTTTTAATTTTATAAAACATTCTTTTAATGTCCATATTTCGAAAAATTTTATTTTGTCAAATTCGCCAGAGCTGTAAAGATATTTTTTTTCGTATGGCGAGAAAAATTCTTCCGCTATTTGCTCCGCTCCTTTTCGCGGACGGATACGTTCGATATCACATCCTGTCCGCAGATTTTTACCCTTTACATAAGATACGGCGGTTATATCGACGCAATGGGTTATGTTAAAATCGGCTTCTTTTTTTATAAAAAATGGTCGTCCGCCGGTTTCTGTTGCAATATCGGCTTCTTCTACTGGACTTCCGTTAAGCAGGGTTAGAACACGTCTTGCTTCGGTGCTTAAACGCTTCTTTTGATTTTTTGCAGTATCTGTTGATAAAATTGATAATCCTATATAATATGACATATCGTTTTCTGGAGGATTTTATTGGACGATAAAAGAAAAATCACTATATTATTCCCTATTTTATTTACTGTTGTCCGCTTTGGCGTCTGCGCGTCAGGCTCAGGCAGGTATAATCCCTCTCACATCCGGCCGGCTGACAGTTCCAATTTTATCTTATTACATCCTCAAAATATTGAAAAGCCTTTGAAAGGCGGCTATGCATGAAAAAAATATATCTCTCGGCGCCCGCGCTTGTTTGCTGCGCCGGACTTAACGCAGATGAATTGTACGAATCCTGCCTTAACGGTAATCGAAACGGGTTTGTAATGCGTAAGTTTGATGACAGAGATTTTCCCGTAGGTCAAATAAGCGGCGATTTGCCGGAAGTTGATTTGCAGGGCTCAGAGATCCCGTCTTTTGCCGGTGATACAAGAATTATTCGCATTATTAACGCCGCTCTCTCCCAACTGGCTCCTGCCGTTGAAGACGCAAAAACCAGATACGGACGGGAAAAAATAGGGATATGTCTCGGCAGTTGCGACAACGGAAGCGAAGCGTCATTCTTTGCGCATAACGAATATCTCGAAAAGGGAGCTTTTCCGGAAGATTATAATCTTAATTTTCAAAGCGCGTATTTTCCGGCGGATTTTGTTTCCCGCAAATTCGATATAACTGGACCTGTTTTTACCATTGCGACAGCTTGCGCGTCCGGGGCGAGCGCCATTATTCGCGGAGCGGAATTGATACGCGCCGGTATATGCGACGCTGTCATAGCCGGCGGCGCGGATATAGTTTCAGAAACCGTTTTTACAGGTTTCAATGTTTTAGAAGCGGTATCCGACAAATTAACAAATCCGTTCAGCAAGAACCGTAAAGGTATTAATTTGGGAGAAGCGGCGGCTTTCTTCCTTCTGGATTCAGAAAAAATTTCCAATATAGAATTAATCGGTGTGGGTGAAAGTTCAGACGCGTTTCATATGACAGCGCCGGGAGAAGACGGCGCAGGACCTGTAAAAGCAATGAAAGCCGCGCTTAATAACGCCGGAATATCCGGTAAAGAAATCGGTTATGTGAATTTGCATGGCACCGGAACCGCGCTTAACGATAAAGCGGAATCTCTCGCTTTAAAAGCCGTGTTTGATCCCGCGCCGCCTGTAAGTTCGACCAAACCGGTAACAGGCCATACCCTGGGCGCGGCTGGAGCGATAGAAGCCGCAATTTGCTGGATGGTACTGAAAGAAAAAAGAGGTTTACCGGTACATTGCTGGGACGGCGAGTTTGACGAAGAAGCTCCGTTCCTTCCTGCGGAGAAAGAAGATGTAAATAATATTCGTAATCCGCCTTCAATATGTATGACAAATAATTTTGCTTTCGGCGGATGCAATGTTAGTTTAATTATGAGGAGAGACGAGAAATGATCGAATACGATGAATTAATATCTGTTATACCTCATAAAGGCAAGATGGTGCTTTTAAGCAGGATATTAAATTTCGATTTGAAAGAACGGACAATCGAAGCTGAATACGATATTACGGAAGAATGTATTTTTTACGACGCTAATATTTCCGGGGTTCCGGCATGGGCGGGATTTGAATTTATTGCCCAGACAGTTTCCGCTATTACCGGTATTGAAGATAAATTAAACAACAAGCCGCCGAGGCTTGGATTTATTTTAGGTCTATCCCAAATGAAAATGGATATTCCGTTTTTTAAAAAAGGAAATGTAGTTAAAATCAAAACAAAAGAAATTGAAAATGTATATCCGATTATTTATTTTTTTGGAGAGTTATATTTAAATGATGAAAAAGTGTTTTCTGGAAGATTAACAGTTTTTGATGTTGACGAAGAGCATAAGGAAAAATTTGGGGAGATGTTAAAAAATGGCTGAAAAAAAAGTTTTAGTCACCGGAGCAAGCAGAGGTATCGGCAGGGCAATCGCGTTGGCGGTATCAGAAGCCGGATACTCTGTAACAGCGCATTACAATAAAGGCAAGGAAGCCGCGGAATCACTTAAAGCCGAGATTCAACAGAAGGGCGGACAGGCGGAATTAATTCAATTTGACGTGACCAATAGAGACGATTGCTGTGAAAAACTTGAAAAATGGATATCCGAAAACGATAATGTTTGGGGAATTATTTGCAACGCCGGTGTTTGCGCTGATAATTCATTTCCTGGAATGAGCGCCGATGAATGGGATACGGTTATTCGCACCGATCTTGACAGTTTTTACAATGTTCTGCACCCGGTTATAATGCCTCTTTGCCGCAAAAAAAAGGGAAGGATAATTACAATTTCTTCGGTATCTGGTATTATGGGAAACAGAGGACAGGTAAATTACAGTGCCGCGAAGGCGGGAATTATCGGAGCGTCAAAAGCGCTTGCTGTAGAACTAGCCAGCCGTTCCATTACGGTTAATTGCATCGCTCCGGGAATGATTGAAACGGAAATGATCGCGGATCTGCCGATGGATACAGTTATTCCGATGATACCGATGGGTAGAGTAGGCAAGCCTGAAGAAGTGTCAGCTTTGGCTGTATTTCTTCTTTCTGAACAGGCTTCATATATCACAAGACAAGTAATATCTGTAAATGGAGGAATGTTATGAGAAGGCGGGTTGTTGTTACCGGAGGATACGTGGTTAGCGCCCTCGGTAATGAATGGAATGAAATTTTCACTGCTCTTAAAGCAGGTAAAAATTGCGTGCGCTACATGAAAGAGTGGGATAAATATGCCGAGATGAATACCAGACTCGCTTGTCCTATAGATTTTACAATGCCCGATTACCCGAGGCAAAAAACACGCGGTCTTGGCAGAGTCGGTCAGCTTTCATTGGTGTCCGCGGACAAGGCAATGATGAGCGCCGGAATAAATGCGGATGATCCTTTGTTAAGAGGCGGACGATGCGGCGTCGCTTATGGCTCATCTATAGGCAGTGTAGATCCTCTGATGGATTTCTACAGTATGCTGGTACTTAACGATGTAAAAAAAATGACAGCTACTACTTACATTAAAGCTATGCCGCAAACCTGTGCTGCTAATATAGGAGTGTTTTTTGGATTGACAGGAAGATTAATAACAACAAATACAGCCTGCACATCTTCAAGCCAGGCTATTGGGTTTGCTTACGAAGCTGTCCGGGACGGTGTTCAAGATGTTATGCTCGCCGGCGGCGCCGATGAAATGAGTCCCGTAAACGTTGCGATTTTCGATACTCTTTTCGCCGCAAGCGTTAAAAATGACAGTCCCGAAAAAACGCCTGCCGCTTATGATATTAATCGCGACGGTCTTGTTGTCGGAGAAGGAGCGGGAACGTTAATCCTTGAAGAATACGAACACGCGAAAAAACGCGGAGCGAATATTCTAGCCGAGATCGCAGGATTTGGAACCAATACCGACGGCAGGCATATCACTTCGCCGAACCGCGATACTCAAAGCGTCGCAATGAGAATGGCTTTGGAAGATGCCGGAATTGACTCGTCAATGATAGGTTATATAAATACGCACGGAACTTCCACCAAAGCCGGAGATATTTCTGAAACATGGGCTACAATGGATGTCTTTCAAAGAGCCGTCCCCGCAAGTACGTTAAAAAATTATTTAGGACACACATTGGGAGCGTGCGGCGTAATAGAAGCCTGGATTTCTTTGAACATGATGAAGGAAAAATGGTATTGCCCGAATATCAACCTTAATGAGCTTGATCCTGAAGTAGCTCCGCTGGATTATATCACCGGGAACGGCAGAGAGTTGGATATCGAATACTTTATGACAAACAATTTTGCTTTTGGCGGAATTAATACATCACTCATTTTTAAAAGAATTTAATATGAACGCGAATATTATTGAAATTGGCAAAGACAGACTGACTATTGAAAATCTTGTTGCGGCTGCAAAAAAGCAGATACAGGTTAAACTCTGCGATTCCGCCGGGTTTGAATCAAAAATAAACGCCGGCGCCGCTTTTCTTGATCAGGCTCTGGAAAAACACGGCGGTATTTACGGCGTTACGACAGGTTACGGTGATTCCTGTACAGAGAAAGTTAATCCTGAGCATTACCGCGAACTGCCGATTAATTTAACACGTTTTCACGGCTGCGGAATGGGAGACTATTTCGACAGCGAAACAACAAGAGCGCTGATGATTGTCAGGCTCAATACGCTGGCTCAAGGTTATTCCGGCGTCAGTATGGAACTGCTGCGCTGTATCGAATTTTTTATCGCGAATGATATTTTGCCGCTTGTTCCGCAGGAAGGTTCTGTCGGAGCTTCAGGCGATCTTACTCCGCTTTCATATCTGGCAGGCGCGTTAATCGGCGAGCGGCAGGTTGTTTACAACGGTTCTGTTCGTCAGGCGGCTGAAGTGCTTGCCGAACTCGGCAGACAGCCGTATCAATTCCGTCCAAAGGAAGCTATCGCGATAATGAACGGAACCGCGGTAATGAACGCTGTTGCCGCTCTCGCCTTTTCGAGCGCCGAGTATCTTGCGGATCTTGCCTGCCGTGTTACCGCGATGAATTTAATCGCCCTAAAGGGCAATGCCGGTCATTTCAACAAGCGGCTGTTTGAATTAAAACCTCATCCGGGGCAGGCTCTGGCTGCGGAAAAAATTCGATGCTGTCTGCCTTTGGAAAATCAGGGAACTCTCAGCGCTCCTGCGCGAATTCAAGACGCGTATTCACTGCGCTGCGCTCCTCATGTAATCGGTATGTTTTATGACATGCGCGATTCCATGCGCGGCTTTATCGAAATTGAAATGAACAGCGCCAACGATAATCCTTTAATCGATCCTGAAACACAATCTGTATTTCATGGCGGGCATTTTTACGGCGGACACATCTGCTTTGCGATGGATTCATTAAAAAATATTACCGCAAATATTGCAGATCTTATGGACAGACAGTTGGCATTGCTTGTGGATGTAAAATATAACCGGGGACTTCCTCCGAATTTAACAGGTAATAAAAACAACATTTCCTGTAACCACGGTTTCAAAGCTGTGCAGATCGCCGTTTCGTCATGGACTGCCGAAGCTTTAAAAAACACAATGCCCATGAGCGTTTTCTCCCGTTCTACTGAATGTCACAATCAGGACAAGGTGAGCATGGGAACTATCGCCGCCCGCGACTGTGTGAGAATCAACAAGCTCACCGCGCAGGTAATGGCAGCTTCGTTGATTGCCGCTTTTCAAGCGTTTGAACTCAGGTTAAAAAAGGGAGAGCTTAAAACTGAGAACTTTGGACAGACCGAAAAAACCCGCGCCGAAATCGCGGAATTTTTTAAACCCCTGGAAAACGATCGTCCGCTTGAAGAAGATCTTCGCGCCGCATTAAAACTGATAGAGGAGCGGCGCTTTAGCCTTTAACAAAATGAAAATCAAACTGATTTATCCAAAATGGAACAAGCTTCCCGGGCAGACAACATTTTATTTGCCTCCTCACGGGCCTGTAGTTTTTGCCGCCGCTTTACCCGCCGATGTTGACGTTGTTTTTATAGATGAAAATGTTCAAAGCATCGACTTTGAAGAAGATTGCGATCTTGTAGCCATTTCCATGATGCTCAGCACACAGGTAAAGCGCGGCTGGGCGATTGCTGATGAATACCGAAAACGGGGTAAGCAGGTAATATTCGGCGGCATCGCGACGATGCTGCACGCCGAAGAAACCATCACCCATGCGGATTCGGTTTTTCTTGGCGAAGCTGAAACTAGGATGGAAAATGTTCTTACCGACTGGCGCGAAGGAAATCTTCAACAGGTTTATAATTTCATGTCGCAGATGCCGCCGATTGAAACTGTCGGTCCTGCCAGACGCGATTTGTATCAGCGGGAACTGTACAATCATAAAGGCGTGCAGATGGTTGATCTTTTTCATGCTTCGCGCGGCTGCCGGTTCAGTTGCTATCCATGCGCGGTTTCCTATTTGGGAGGGCGTTCATTCCGTCCGCGTCCCATGGACAGGGTTTTGGAAGAACTCGCAACTATCGACAACAACCGTCTTTTTATCGTAGATAATTCTTTGGCTCAGGATAAAGAATGGGAAATGGAATTGTTCAAGGAAATGATTCCGTTTAAAAAGAAATGGATAAGCCACACTATCGAAGATGATCCAAAAGTTTTAGAGTTGGCTGCTAAGGCGGGAGCTTGGTATGTATATCAGGCGGTTTACGATACGTCGGATTATATAAAAGAAAGGGTAAAACGTTATCATGATTTCGGTATCGGGGTAGAGGGGACAATTTTACTCGGTCTTGATAATCAAACCGAAGACGATATAAAGCGCCTTATCGATTTCCTTCTTGGAATAAAACTAGATCTCGCGGAGTTTACGGTAATGACGCCCTTCCCGCATACTAAAGCATGGGACGATCTTTCGCGTCAGGGAAGAATATTTGACCGCGACTGGGATCATTTTAACGCGGGACAGGTCGTTTTTACGCCGAAGCATATGAGCGCGGAACGTTTACAGGAACTGTACGAATACGCGTGGAAAACTTTTTATCAGGATGAATCTCAGGAAGAAAAAATGTTCCATCTGCTTTCCGCCGTAACAAACCGCGAAATGGAAGACGGAACTTATCGTCCGAGGAACAGGCGTTTGATACACAAATCTTTTGGCAGGGAAGTAAGCTGAATTATGCAAGTGCCAGAAAAATATTACGACGAAATTTTCGATTTTAAAGGGCAGTGGGATATGCCTTCCCGGTGCGGTCTAAGAATTATAAAAAAAGAAAAAACGGTTGTTATTGTTACTGAACTTTATCAGGATAACCCCGGAACTTCTGTAACATCCGCCGGTAAAAATTTGGCGGAACAGATCTGCCGGAGCAAAGGTCTGGATATTAATAAAATTATGTACCTTGAGTGCAACCCGGATACTAATTCTAAACTTTCTTTTTACGATGAAGATTTTTTTGAAGTTGTTTTTTCTGACGGCAAAGAACCTGCTTACAGGCAGCTTGGAGCTGAGGAAATAAAAAACTTATGTTAATTATTTATTAATTACGGCTAATAAATCTGGATAACGCAGAATATATCCTCTCTCAAGAAGATCTATAATTACGGTTTCAGCGCTATCTACAATCCATAAGCGATTGAAAGGTCCTTTGGGATTTTTTTCAAGTTTTATTTCTTTGCTTGAGTATGATCCCCTCATGTCGTGGAGAAGAACAATGCCGCCGCCGTTTTTTAATACTTTATTAATTATTTGATTTTCCATTTTTTCTTTATTCGCTGAAGTTTTAACCGCGTCATAAACCCTGATATTAGCCGGAACAATAGTGTAATTGTATTCTTGTATTATTTTCTCTTGCTGAAGTCTGTAATAACCGCCGTGCGGTCTGTACAGTTTTGGATTCATTTCAAATCCTAAAGCCGATGAAATTGCTTTTTCTCCCCGAATTAGATTGTCTGTAAATTCATTTTTGGTCATTTTATACGCGTGCTTATCGTAATAACCGTGATTTATTATTACATGTTCTTCTTCATATATGCGTCTTACAAGCTCAGGATATTGTTCCGCATTTACGCCTAACAAACAAAACGATGCTTTTACCTCGTATTTTTTTAATACATCCAAAAGTAACGGAGTGATTTGTCCGTCAGGTCCGTCGTCAAAGCTGAATAAAACATAAGAATACTCGACATTAAGTTTGTCTCTTGTGGTGTTTATACTCTTACAGGAAATAAAAAGAAATGATATTAACAGTAATAATATAAATTTTCTCATGTTATTTCTTTGTATTGTTTATTTATGGAAAGGCGAGATCCTATTTCGTCTGTCATGCATTTTGCCGCCGCAGATGACGGAAGATATTTATAATCTGCGGGATTAATTTCATCCTTCATGGTAATAAGGTAAACGTACCGTTCTGTCGGATTAAAAGCGCCCCACGGATCTTTTTTGCCCATTCCGTATTTGTCTGTACCGCCGATATGCACAGGTAAAATATTACAATCCGAAGAAAGCGAGATTCGCGCTGCTCCCTTTTTTAAAATAGACTTGTTATACCTGTGAGTTCTGGTTCCTTCGGGAAAAATAATCAGACAGTTTCCATGTTTTAAAGTATTCGAACATGACGCCAGAATTTCATCCAGATTGCCTAAATTTACAATATACAACTGCCGTACTATAATACTTAAAATGCTGTGTTGAAGGTAACCGTTTACAATGCAATCCGCGTTAGGTATTAAAGAGATTAGCATTACTACATCAAGAAGAGACGGATGATTGGAAACAATTACTTTTGAAGAAAGCTGACGGTATGCTTTTCTGTTATCGGGAATTAAATTTACTATTCCAATAAAATGCATTATAGACACGAATATTCTGAAATGAAACGATACAAATCGTCTTCCGTATTTTTGGAAACGCTCTTTAGGATGAAGAAAAAGCCTCATTAACGGAAGAACAGTCAGGCTAAGAATTAAAGAATTAAACCCGAAATAAAAATAAGAAAACAATTTTGCAAAGACGCGCCATGCATAGAGGAATTTATTTGATACCGGAGGCAGTTCAGGGGGAAACACAGTTTCCTCCTGATTTAAGGAGTTGTTTTAAATAATCAAGATGGTTTTCTTCCGTTATATTAAACGGAATGCTGTTTGGACATGAAACTTTTGATAATAATAGAGCGAAAGAAACAGGCGGAGCGATTTTATTAAAAAAGCGGCTGTACTCATCCTGCACTTTTTCGTCAGCGTAAATAAAAACCAATTCTTCAGCTTCCGCGCAAAGGAGAGCGGCATTAGCCGCTTTTAAAGCGGATGAAAAAGAATTTTCATTTATATAAATTGCCGAATAACCGCCTTTCAATCCAAACGCCATTGTCGCCAATGCTGCCGGAGCGTTAAAAACGGATAATGAAAATACGGCGGGACTTAAAGTTTTATCTTCTATCAGCATTTTATTAATTTGATATTGCCGCGAAAGTTCTCCTCTAAACGAAGCAAACATTATTTTTATATCATTTGTTATGGGCATAAGATCGTGAACAACTTGTATGGTCATTTTGGAAATTTGGCTTAAACGTCTGCGGAACATAGGTTCGGTAAAAGCCAATTCCGGTCCCTTGCTGTCTAATGTTATTTTCCGTTCGCCTAAAGACCATTCATGCCAGCCGGCTGATGTATCGACTCCGGGCGCCCATGCCGAGAAACGGGAAATGTAAACATTCGAATCTGTCATGCTTTTCTCCGGCATCGAAGAAGGGAATATTCATTGGAACCTATATTGTGCCATGTTTCTGCTACGTCAAAGCCGCTTTCCATAACTGTTTTTTCAAATTCTTTAGAGTTATACATTTTACTGTTGCCGTTCGCCATGCATGTAAAATAGAGCGAAGTCGCCTGAAGCGAATATGACGCCGCTTCAAAACGCTGCTTGTCCCAAAAAGGTTCAAATATGAAAACATCGGTGGAAGCGCTGCACGCTTCGCGGACTTTTTTTAATATTTGCGTTACTTCCTCTAAGGCGAAGCAATCCAGAAATTGGCTCATCCAAATAACATCCGCCCCTTTTGGGATTGCGGTTTCTTTGTTTAACATATTACACGGAAATGTTTTAATTCTTGCGGCGAAACCGGCTTTTTCGGCTTCTTTTTCCGCCACGGCAGTTTGTCCCGGTAAATCTACAATATAAACCGCTACGCCGGGGTCATAACGGCAGCAGCAAATAGCCCATTTTGCCGTGTTGCCGCCGATGTCGATTATTTTTTTTGGTTTATTAGAAAAAACAATGGGGAGGGCTTCTTCAAAACCTATGTCAGAATAAAAATGGTCAAATTCAAACCAGCTTTTTTTGACATGCTCCGGCAATACCGAAAGAACTTCATAGATCGTCTTATCTTTATAACCGAAAACATCAAGCCCAAGCGGTTTTCCGTTTTTTACAGAATTTTTTAATTCGAACGCGCCCTTGTAGCATACATCGTTTACAAAATTAAAATTTACTTTGGTCATTTCGTCTTCCAGTAAAAACCAGCCTATTTTTCCAAGGACAAAATTCGCTTCATTATCCGAAGGAGAAAGGACTTTAACTATATTCATACCTAAGGCTATTTCTAAAAGGACTTTTACGCCGTAATTTGACACATTAGTCTTTTTGGCAATTTGCTCGATTGTAATTCCCGTATCTTTCGAATCGGATATTTCTTTTAAGATGCCCAGCTCCAAAAGAGCTCTTACGGCTTGATATGTAAGCGGAGCAAATGCAATTCTTTGCGCTTCAAACTTTGCGTTAATCGCTTTTATATCATCTTTTACGTATTTCTCTGATATATAATCTGACATAGTTGTATTTTATTAACATTGCCTGTTTTTGTCTATATCGCAGGTTTTATACTGTTATTTAGTATATCTTTAATAATAATTTTATGTAATAATACCCCATGAAGTCAATAACAAAAGAATTATGGGTAAATACTAAAAAGCCGAGAGAATTTATTAACATTACAAGCGAAGTTGAAGCTCTGCTCGGAGAATCTGGCATACAGGAAGGGTTGTGCCTTGTGAATGCCATGCACATCACCGCCAGCGTTTTTATCAACGACAATGAATCGGGACTGCACCACGATTTTGATGTATGGCTTGAAAAACTTGCGCCCCACGAACCGGTTTCGTTTTACCATCACAATACCGGTGAAATCAATGCAGACGCGCATCTTAAAAGACAGATTATGGGGCGCGAAGTGGTGGTGGCAGTCACAGGCGGCAAACTTCATTTTGGTCCATGGGAACAAATCTTCTACGGCGAATTTGACGGACAGCGTAAAAAGCGGTTGTTGATAAAAATTATCGGAGAGTAGCAGCGTGAAAAAGCGACTTGATAAACCTGTAATAGCTATTGTTGCACCTTGTTATAACGAAGAAGAAGTATTACCACAAACCGCGAAAGTGTTATTTAATAAAATCCAAACGCTTATCTCCAACAACGTAGTTTCTGATAATTCCAGGATTGTATTTGTTGATGACGGCTCAGTCGACGATACTTGGCTAATAATTGAAAAACTTCATATCGATAATCCTGAGATCTATGCCGGTATTAAACTTGCAAAAAACAGCGGTCATCAAAACGCGCTTCTTTGCGGATTATTATCAGTGAAAGATTTTGCTGATGCGGCGGTATCAATTGATGCTGATCTACAGGATGATATAGACGCTATTGATGAAATGATAGCTAAATTTCTTGACGGCTGTGATATTGTTTATGGAGTACGTTCAAATCGCCGGAAAGATTCCTTTTTTAAAAGAATATCAGCTCATGGTTTTTATCGCTTTATGCGTTTTTTGGGTGTGGATATTGTATACAATCATGCTGATTTTCGCCTTATGGGTAGAAACGCTCTGGAAGCTCTTTCGGAATACAGCGAGGTAAATTTATTTTTACGCGGCATTGTTCCGCTGCTCGGATTTAAGACAGATTCAGTTTTTTACAGCAGGGAAGAACGATTTGCGGGAGTAAGCAAGTATCCATTAAAAAAAATGATCCAGTTTGCTTTTGAAGGTATTACTTCATTTTCTATTAAACCGATGCGTTTGGTTACAACGCTTGGTATTATTCTTTTTATTGTTAGTATCTCAATGATTATTTATTTTTTTATCAGGCATATTTCCGGGCACACCGTTGTTGGCTGGGCAAGCATTGTCTGCTCCTTGTGGGGGATTGGCGGCTTGATTCTTTTTTCAATCGGCATCCTTGGTGAATACATTGGAAAAATATATCTGGAGACAAAACATCGTCCCAGATATTATATAGAACAGTTTTTATTAATAAAAGGAAATATTTAAATTTCGGATTTTGAAGACAGTCATTTTGTTATAAAATATCCTTCTGTTCAGATAATACATAATGAAATTCTGGATAATAAATGATTTTTTATAAAATTTTTCTTAAATTTATCATAAAAAACTATACGCCAATTTTGCCTTGACAACACCCCCTAAACAGGTCAAAATGGTAGGATAATAATTCCAAGGAGACTTTTGTGAGCCATTCGACGGATAAAATCAGAAATATTGCTATTGCCGGTCACGGACAAACCGGAAAAACCACTCTTTTTGAGCATTTG
>Ga0209755_10000250_pt1 | contig 105997 bp, 87 predicted proteins | sample TergutCo191P1_FD_187301 | JGI IMG/M metagenome (GOLD analysis project Ga0209755, IMG submission 187301) | Cornitermes sp. P1 segment gut microbial communities from Petit-Saut dam, French Guiana - Co191P1 (SPAdes) (version 2) | ecosystem: Host-associated > Arthropoda: Insects > Digestive system... | reverse complement strand
CAACATAACCGAAATTGCAATCAATTTCTTCATACAATCTCCTCCTAATGTTATTGGGAAATACATCCGGCTGTGCCGTTTCTGCATTTTCCCTTCCATCGGAACTGCTTAAAAAAAACGAACGTTTTTTTTATTTGATAATGATAGGCATTTTGTATTTATTTGCGTTTAAAAAACTTTCGTTTGTAATTGGCGGTTATGCGAAATGCAGGTTTTATATTGTGTAAATGAAGATTTAGGATTATAATGTACTTTAAATCAACAGTTGTTACTGTTTGTTATGTGCAGTGTTGATTCTAATATTTTCATATTTTTATAGTATCTTCTTCCGTTTTTTCTTTTTCAATAAATCCATAAATAATATCTATAACTTCTGATAATACATCCTCGGAAATATTTTCTATATATTCATATTGCCGCGCTTTTATATCCAATGTTCTTGCCTGATCACATAAAATTACACCTTTGGTTTTAGTGTTTTCATTTATTTTAACATGAAATGGATGTTTACTATCCGTACTTGTTATTGGACATACAATTGCTAATTTCGAAAAATTATTGAATGTTTCGTTACTTATAACTAATACTGGTCTTCTGCCTTTCTGCTCATGTCCAATTTGAGGATTATATTCCAGCCATATTATATTACCTTGTTTTACCATACTTCATTTCCTGCAGGTTTACCCCAGTCTATTTCATTTTGAGAAGATGAATATTTTTTATAATCTTTTCCATAAAAATCTATAAGACGTTTTTTTATTGTCTTATGTTCTTTTTGATCTATTTTTTTAATAATTATTTTTCCATTTTCTATAGTAATATCCACAGGATCATTTTCCGATATTTTTAAAACTTGAAGAAATGCCTTTGGTAACCTAATTCCATGGCTATTGCCCCATTTTACTACATTAGCTTTCAAAAAAACCTCCAAATTCAGTATATATAAAGTATATCCCATTATAAACATAATGTCAATGATTATTATCAATATTTATTATATTATTTAGTAAATATTTGAAATATTATACATTGTAAATAATATACGTTATGCGACATTCGTATTAAAAAATATTAATAACAAAATTTGAATCATAATGAAAATCTATAGCTAATATATACTAAAATAAAATAATTTTATTTCGATTGACAAAGAAAATTCCAATTGGTACTATGTTTCATAGATTAAGGTGAAAAAATTGGGTAAAACTAAGACCGAAAAACAATATATTTACATAGTTCAATCCTCAAAAGAAACAACAAAATGTAAAGTTGGGATAACCAACAATTTAGAAAGAAGATTAAAAGAATATAATAATATGACTGGAAAATCAAAAGAAAATGTTTACCAGTACTTATTAACATGTGAAGTAAATGATATGGCAGCAATGGAAAATGATTTTAAATATCAATTTATTACTCTCCGTGAAGAAAAGAGCAAAGAAATATATTTTTTTAATACGCATTGGTTTAATGAATATATAAAATTTATAAAATCCCATCCGTTATTTCTAATAGAAATATATATTAAAACAGATGATAAAAAACAAATTGTTAAAATTGTTAAAAGGACAACACCCACACTTGAAGAAAGAGGGGTTACAAGAAAAGAATTATTACAAAAAGCACAAAAAATAAATAATGATGAATTTTATACTAGACTTGAAGATATCGAAAAAGAACTGAATATGTATCCGTTGTCAACATGGAAAAATAAAACTATTTTTTGTAATTGTGATGATGCAGTAGATAATAACGAAAAGAATACTTCTGCGTTTCCTTTATATTTTTTACAAAATTTTAAAAGACTTGAATTAAAAAAATTAATATGTACACACTATGTTGGCGGTGAGAATAATCAATATGATTTATTTAACCAAGGTGCCAAAGGCTATATATTTACCAAAGAAGGATATAGCGAGATTAAAGATTATGAAAAACTAAAAGTATATCCAGAAGGTTATAACGGAAGTTTCGATCATCCGTTATCACTAGAAATATTAAAAAAAGAGGCTGATATAGTATGTACTAATCCGCCGTTTTCAAGAGCTATTGATTACTGGGAAATTGTTATTAAAAGCGGTAAAAAGTTTTTAATTATTTCTGCACAAACAAATTATATAACAATGGCATTTATACCATATTTTAAAGATAAAAAAGCATGGGGGGGATTTAACAGAGTAGATTGGTTTAAAAATCCTAAAAAAGAAATTGTAAGCAATCCTTGTTTTTGGTATACTAATATAAAAATAAAGAACAGGCCGAGATTAAAACATTTAAAAATAATACCATTAAAGGAAATACCAAAAAAATATATAAAGTACGATGATAGCGGATATTTACAAGTAGATAATTGTTATATACCAAGTGATTATAAAAAACCATTCGCAGTATCAAATCATCCTTTATTTAATGGTTTATTAGAAAAAGGATATAAAATAATTGAATGTTATGTTCCAAAAATAAATAATAAAAATAAATTTAGAAGAGTTTTAGTTCAAAAAAATGAGTAAAGAAGAACATGATTTAAGCATTTTCATGTGATATATCAAAAGAAACTCGGACTTTTTTGGTTCCGTTCGGTTAGGTTATGGCTTCGCCATTCCCACGCCTTACTACACTACATTTTTTATGCTTTTAAAACGCTTTTTGTTTTCCTTATCGGGTATAAAAAACGTCAGTTATCTAGGACGTTATGTGCAAATATTTTAAGAAAAAAATTTGGAATTAAAAACATATACTTGACAGCCATTTAATTGTCGTTTATAATAAAAAAGAATCTTTTTGGAGGTAAAAATGACTTTTAAAGGTACAATAAAGATTGAACCAGAAGATGATTGGTATGTTGCAACATGTCTTGAAAATAATATAGCATCTCAAGGTAAAACAATTGATGAGGCAATGGTTAATTTAAAAGAAGCTATTTCTTTATACTATGAAGATGAAGAAAAAAAAGAACAATTACAATATTTAGAAAATGATCAAGTATTTATTACAAGATTAGAAATGGCAATATAATGGGGAGTAAATATCCAGTTCTAAGACCAAATGAAATTATTTCTGCTTTATCAAAAAAAGGGTTTTCATTCAAAAGTAAAAAGGGAAGCCATTCAAAATATTCAAATGGAAAAAGTATTTATGTTATTCCAATGCACAGTACTGTTGCAAAGGGGACATTAAAAAGTATTTTAATTCAAGCAGAAGTTGATTTAGGTGAATTTATTAAATTATTATAAAATATTAGAATTGATTAATTTTATGTTTTTTAACAAAAACATATCATTATTTTAATATAATGTCAAATTACTTCTTAAAATCTTCATTTACACAATATAAAACCTGCATTTCGCATAACCGCCAATTACAAACGAAAGTTTTTTAAAGCGCAAATAAATACAAAATGCCTATCATTATCAAATAAAAAAAACGTTCGTTTTTATTAAGCAGTTCCGATGGAAGGGAAAATGCAGAAACGGCACAGCCGGATGTATTTCCCAATAACATTAGGAGGAGATTGTATGAAGAAATTGATTGCAATTTCGGTTATGTTGGTTCTGCTCACAGGAGCGGCGTTCGCTCAAGTCTCTGGGACTGTTCAAACAAGGTTGAATCTATTACAAACCAGTGATCTTGAAAATGAGGATTTGACTATAGGTGGATCAATTGGAGCTGCTCATATCCAGTTAACGGGAGCAAACAGCGACGGGACATTAGGCGGTTTATTTAGATTCAGAAATACAGACGTTGTTCGTGCTGATGCATGGTTCCACAGGGTATTCGTATGGTGGAGACCGATCCCTGAATTGCGTGTATTTCTTGGCATCGATCAAGACGGTATGTTTGGTACAGATGCTCTCGCCGGCTGGGCATTCCATCAGGGCGACAATGATTATATGTTCGTTCATGACTGGGGGCTTTGGAGGAATGTATTCCCCGGCAACTGGGACGGCTACGGTCTAGCGTTATCTTACGCAGGTATTGAAAACCTCTCCCTTAATCTTGTTCTTCCGACAGGTGGACTTGGCTATCCGCAAGCAACACAAGCTAAAGTACAAAGAACAGTAAAGGTTGCAGAATTTTTTCCGGGATACCTCCGTTTCATGGGATCATTCAGATTGGAAGATCTCGGAACTATATATTTTACTTATAATGGTCCAGAAGCAGATATCACAAATAAACCAGCTAATTATGGCCAGCTCGGCGCATCATTTCTCATGTCAGGCGCGATTCCTGGTGTAAACATTCAATTAGGCGGTTCGTTTGTAATTCCCGGTGAAACGAACGACGGCGCGTTTGCAGCCGGTCTTGGTTTACATTACGCTGGTGACGGCTTCGGTGTGAAATTCCGCGCGGCAGCGACTATGGAGCTTAAGGACGATTCTGACATTTATATTACAGCTAACCTGATGCCGCACTTTGCTCTTTCGGGTGTGAATATTTTCTTTGATGTTGGTATAGCAATGCAGGGTGACAACATGGGCTGGTGGGTAACACCGGTTCTCAGAGTCCCGATGGGTGGAGGATTATTCTCAGCCGGTGTAACTGTCCGCAGCGGTATTAACAGCAACGGAAATCAAGGTGTAACAAGCAGTGATAAAATCTACTTAAACGTTCCAATGCTTCTCCAGTTCAGTTTCTAATTATTAATTATTAGTTTTAAAAAAAACCGCCCGTATGGGTGGTTTTTTTTGTAGTTTTTCATATACATAATATTCTATTCTTTTTATGAAAATTATGCTAAATTATACTTAAATATATACAATTTTTATTAAAATGAAATACCCGGCTATGTTTTAAAAGAAATTCAACCAATAAAAAAGCCGCCCGTAAGGGCGGCTCTTTCAATCTAGCTAAAACTAGAATTAATAGTTAGCTGAGAAACCAAACGGGACACTCCAGTTAATGGCTTTTTGTTGAGCTGTTCCGATTGAATTCGGTGCATCAACTTTTAAGCCTGCCCAGAATGTGATTCCGCCGGCGCGGTAAGAAATGTAAGGATTAACAAACCAGCCCATGTTTGAGTCGCCTGTTTCCGGCATTTCCATACCCATACCAGCGTGGAAGTAGAACCTGAACCCGGGGGCAATCTGGTACGTAGGAAGAATGCCGACCATGATTACTGTATTAAGAGCAGCGCCTGCAGCATTTGTTCCGCCGACGAAAGCTCCGCCGCGGAGTTTAAACGATACATTCTCGACTACTGTCGGCATATTAAAGCCGAGGCCGATAGCCATGCGGCCGCCTTCTGACTTATCGCTTGCATTTGTGAACGGGATGCCCATTGAAAAGCCGAGGTCGATTCTGATGCTGTCAAGAGCGGTAAGGAAGAACGACGCTTTAATGTCGCCGACGCTCATTGTTTTATCCTGGTCTTTACCGAGGCCGCCGCGGCCGACAAACGCCAATGATAAACGTCCGATATCTTCGATGTTATAGAAAATGCTGGCCTGGACATTGGCAATTTTCCTGCTCATTTCAGCTGCGGTATTCGCAAACTGCGGAATGCCGACGTTAATCTGCAGCCCTTCCATCGGATAGAGGGAGACGATAAATGAATAACCTTCGCCGTCGCCGAAACCGTCATACCAAGGGGATCCCCTGCCGGCGCTTGACATAAAAAGTCCGCCTGCATAGTCGTTAGTTGCGACAAGGTCTTTTGCTCCGGCTGTGAAACCCCAGCCGTTAATCTGTGCTGTCCCGAATTCGCCGTCGCGGTCCCATCCGAGCTTAATTCTTAACATATCAATGGGTCTCCAAGCAAACCAGCCCCACATTGAGGCATCATGAAGCCTCCAAACAATTCTTCCTGTTCCCGGAGCTTCGCCGAATGTAAGGCTCCATTTTGCTCCATAAATGTCATTTGAACCTTTTCCGCCCATCATGATGTCATCAGCTTCGGTATTTCCGGCAAGTAAAGCGGCATTGACAAAGAGGTCGCCGGAAATCTGAGCGAACGCCGCTCCTGTGAGCAGAACCAACATAACCGAAATTGCAATCAATTTCTTCATACAATCTCCTCCTAATGTTATTGGGAAATACATCCGGCTGTGCCGTTTCTGCATTTTCCCTTCCATCGGAACTGCTTAAAAAAAACGAACGTTTAAATTAAGCAGCGCCTTTCCTGAATGAAAGTAGTAATCAACGATTACTATAGTCCTTTCACTTATGCTAAACATATAACATATTTCGGCAAACCGTGTCAAGGGATTTGCATTTTTTTTTCAATAAATTTAAAAAAAAAAAATTTATTTTTTTTAACTTGTCAACAAAAAAAATAGTATTTTTTTCACATTTTTAGGGTATTTTGTTGTTATTTATTGTATTATATTAATATATTTTTCGATTTAAAAAATATTTTAAAAAGGATATTGATAATTTATTAAGAAAAAGGAGCTGTAACCTTAATACCGCTGGACAATTTAAATGATAACATACATATTTATGAAAATGAAAATAGTTTATTTAATAGCCGTTATGCTGGCGTTCAGCGCTTGCGGCACACCTGCTCCTGTGGTACGCTCGGAGCCGTTTACGATAGACCTCGACCGCTCAGGCACAGAGCTGGGTCAAATCAGCGCGCAATTTTCCAGTATTTATAACCTGGGCGCCCTAAAAAGGGAAGATGTCACCGTTTTGTACCACCCGTACGATGACGCTGTATGCCTGCAATACAGATATGAATTATATACTTATAAGCAGTTTTGGAACAGAGAAGGCAGGAACGCCTTTATAGAAGCGTTAGAACGTTATAATGAGGAATACGCGGCTCGTGATCTTGGCAGAACAGGCGATAGAGCGCGTTACGGTACGGTAAACGGGTACCTGTCCTGGAGGATGTCTTCCATTACTTTCTTGTTATACGGCAATATGTTAATGGATTTGGGGTACGATTTTAGAGATAGAGCGCCGTATTTTATTATCTGCCAGCGTGAAGCGTACTATACTCATCCAACCATTCAAACAAATAATAATGCTGATGACAGAGATAGCCCGGTTATTACATTGTATTTTACAAGAGCACAGGCAGAAGAGCTTGCGGCTCTGTTCGATCCTGAGTATTTACGGTCTATCGCCGCTCCGGAGAGGCGTCCGGCTGCGGATGCGCAGATCGAACCCGCTAACGCGGCGCAAAGGGATGATTATTAGGCTCGACTATTTCGCTCGACTATTTCGATGTGCATTGTTAAAATAAAACATGATACAAAAAGAAGAGCTTGATAGCTGCGCCGCTCTTATTAATGCGTACAGGAATGAAATGGCGGTACGCGTAACAGGGCAGAAAGAAATGGTAGACGGGCTTCTTGGCGCACTCATCGCGGGCGGGCATATTCTGCTTGAGGGTGTGCCGGGGCTTGCCAAAACGCTTGCCGTAAAAAGCCTTGCCAGAATTACCGCGCTTGAATTTAAAAGAATTCAGTTTACCCCGGATTTGCTTCCCGCCGATTTAACCGGAACCATGATCTGGGAACAGTCAAAGGGGAGTTTTTCCGTACGCCGCGGTCCGATTTTCGCGAATGTAATTCTTGCCGACGAAATTAACCGCGCTCCCGCGAAAGTGCAGTCCGCCCTGCTTGAGGCAATGGAAGAAAAGCAGGTAACAATCGGAGAACAAAGCTATCCCCTGCCCGACCCCTTCCTTGTCCTCGCGACAGAAAATCCCATCGAACATGAAGGCACCTACTCACTGCCTGAAGCGGAACTTGACCGCTTTTTAATGAAGCTTCTGGTTTCTTATCCCGCGCCTTTGGAAGAACTCAACATAGTAAAGAACAGCCCTCCCTTCGCGCAGTCTTCGTCAGTTTCACCTAACGCAGACCTTGCTCCTGTATTGAATATGGAAAAGCTCACTGTTTTACGAAACGCCGCGGACAAGATTCATATTGATGATCAAATCAGCAAATACATCGTATCAATAACCGCCGCCACACGCCCGGCATCCACAAGGCATGTATACGCAGGGCTTTCAAAACAGGAAAATATTAAAGGAGCTTCCGACGGCGTGTACCGTTATGTGTCATTCGGCGCTTCCCCGCGCGCGTCAATCTCGCTCTACCGCCTCAGCCGGATTTTTACCATGCTGGACGGGCGGGGTTTTGTAACGCCTGAAGATGTCAAACTCGCCGCTTATCCGGTTCTGCGCCACAGGATCGTTCTTTCTTACGAAGCCGAAGCCGAAGGAATGGATACGGATGCCGTTATCGCCAGAATTTTAAGCCATGTGCCGGTTCCGTAGAATATGGAAACAAATGATTTAATCAGGCGGATCATAAACCTTCCCGTAATATCAACGGGACTTGCCGAAGAAATGCTATCAGGCGGGTTCAGATCAATCTTTAAAGGCCAAGGTATGGAGTTTGACGAAGCCCGCCACTACGAACCCGGAGATGACATAAGAACAATCGACTGGAACGCAAGCGCGCGTTTCGGATATCCATTTGTAAAGATGTACAGGGAAGAGCGTGAATTAACAATTTTAGTTTTAATTGATATTTCTCCTTCCATGCACGGCGGAAGTATTCTGCGTCAAGGTTTGAATCCGTATGAACAGGCTTTAATCTGCGCGTCGCTTATCGCCTTCTCCGCGGAGAACACAGATCAAAGAATAGGAGTTTTTTTCTTTGACAGGGAAATAGAAAAAGTTTTTCCCCCGCATAAAGGGCGCAAGCACATAATGTCATTTTTAATGGCGGCAGTGCAGTATCAAAAAAATGTGATACCGCGAAGCGACAGCCGCGGCAGTAATATTGCATCGGCATTAATCGGCGCACAGCGTCTTTTAAAAAAAAGATCTCTTGTCGTAATTATTTCGGATTTTTTCAGCATTAATTGGGAACAAGAAATGGGAAGCCTCTGCCGGAAGCATGACTGCATCGCGCTTCGCATCAGCGGTTCAAAAGAAGTCCCTTACCCGGGATTGATAACGCTGGAAGATCCGGAGACAGGCGTAAGAATTGAAGCGCCGGCAGGTCTTGATTCATTCAAGGAAAGCTGGGCGTTATGGCACAACGAACGTTCCGCTCATTGGGAGTCGCAGTGCCGGAAATGCGGCGCGTCGTTTTTAGATTTATCCGCGGATGCCGACGCGCCGGCCGCTCTGATGAAATTCTTCAGCAGCCGCAGCCAATACCGCCACAGAAAAAAAATATGAACATAATATTATGGCTGGCGGTAAATTTTCTATTATTTACTCATATGCCGTACGCGCAGAGTAATCCGCAGTTGATCCCGCGGCAAATTTTTGTCGGCGACAGCGCTGTATTGATTCTGCCGCTGCCCGCCGCTGCGCAGAACAGCGGCGATATTATTCTTACTCCGAGATCTGCCGGTTTTCCGTTAGACGAAAATATTGATTTTCACAGAATAGTGCTGGAAAAGCGCGTAACGGGAAGCCGCCTTATAATTGAGTTTACGCCTTTTGCTCCCGGCGTTCTTGAGTTTCCTGTAATAACAGCAGGAGAAGATTATTTCAGCGGCCTTAAGGTCACGGTAAACTCGATTCTGGACAAACGTTCCGCTCCCGTACTTTCAGGTCCTGCCTCCGCGCTGGCAATGCCGGGAACCGCCATGATGATTTATGGTTTTATCGCCGCGTTGATTTTTGCAATTCTGTTCGCGATCTGGTTTATTGTAAAGGGAAAAGGCGTTCTGCGTGAACTGCGGATAAAGTGGGAACGGTACAGACTCTTTGTTAACTTTAAAAGATCTGAAAAGCGCCTTCACAGAACGGTTTTAAAAGGAACCGACAACCGTGTAATCCTTGACAAACTTTCGGATGAACTACGAGCTTTTCTTTCCATACTGACAAACTATAACTGCCATTCCATGACAGCGCGGGAGTTTGAGAATATGCCCGCCGAATTAATGCGGCAAACGCTGCGTCCGTCTCTTGATAAATCAAAATTATCGTACTTAAGCGCCTATTTCAGAAGATGCGATGATCTTCGTTTTTCAGGCGTTAGTATAAATTCGCATGATCTGATTATGTTACTCGACGAGCTTTACTTTTTTATCAATGTACTGGAGAAATCCGGAAAAGGAAAAGCCGCATGAGTTTCAGTTTTGACAATCCATTTCTCGCAATCTCCTCCTTTTTTATAATCGCAATTACTATTTTCATTTACCTGCGCATGAATAATCCGTTTGTCGCGGTGGTTCCGCTCGGTGCGCCTGGAGGCTCGCCGTTCAGGGTATCGCAGATCGGCATTATCGTTAAGCTGCTCAGATTTTTAGAATTAACAGGAATTGTTTTACTTGCGTTATGCGCCGCCGGACCGTCAATAAAAACCGCCGAGACTGTCTGGCTGAACCGCGGCGCGGATATAATTTTTATTCTTGATGTAAGCCCCAGCATGGCGGCGATGGACATGGGCGGGAAAAACCGCTTTAACGCGGGTGTCGGCATTTTAAAAGATTTTGCGCTAAAGCGTCCTTCTGACAGCATCGGTCTTGTAGCGGTGGGAGATGACGCGGCTCTTTTACTGCCGCCGACCACGGACAGGCAGGCGCTGATTCTCAGGCTTGATCAACTAAAAATCGGCGAGTTCGGCGACGGCACCGCGCTCGGCATGGGGATTTCGGTCGCCGCTCATCATCTTGACAAATCAAACGCGAAACGAAAAATAGCAGTGTTAATAACAGACGGCGAAAATAACGCGGGAGCGGTTCATCCTGAAACGGCGGCGGGTTTTCTGAGGGAAACAGGCGCGTCATTCTGGGTAATCGCTATCGGCAGCGCGGGAGAAGTCCCGATTGATTACACCGATCCATATACACAAATCCGCCGCACCGGTATTTTTGATTCGCGCTACGATACGGAAAGCCTCCGCCGTTTAAGCGCCGCAGGAGGCGGCTCTTTTATTTTCGCGCCTTCCGCCGAAACATTTTCTGCCGCGTTTTCGCAGCTTGATGACAGCGAGATAATCGTGCAAAGATCGCGCGTTATCAACAGGCGTCATTCAATCGTTCTGCAATTTTTAATTCCCGCGGTAATTACTCTTTGCGCTGTAAGAATTATCCGAAAAAATATTTTAGGAGCGGTGATATGACATTTGATCATCCTGCCATATTGATCGCTTTTTTAATTTTTATACCATTGATTATTTATAACATCATAACAAGTTATAAAATAAAAAACCTGCCGGAAAAATTAAAAAAGAAAATACTAACATCAAATATTTTATTTAATGTTTTCCTTGCTCTTACTATTACCGCCGCCGCAGGCCCCCGGTGGGGAACAGGGTACGCGTATTCGGAATACCGCCGCGGACTCGACATCGTTTTCGCTGTTGACGTGTCACGCAGCATGGATATCCGTGACGCGCAAACCGGCGGAGCTTCTAATGAAACAGGCGGCTTTCAATCGCGTCTTGAGCGGGGTTTATCAATCGCGGGCGATACGCTCTTATCCGTTACAGGCGCACGTTTCGCAGTCGCGGTTGGCCGCGGCACAGGATATCTTGCCATTCCCCTTACGCATGACATTGAAGCGGCGCAGGCTTTTTTTGAATCCTTCGACGGCTCTTCCATGACAGGAAGAAGCACTAACCTTGAATCACTCGTTGAATCCGCCGCCGACGCATTTCAAAGCGGTTCCGCGGCACGTAAGGTTATTGTTCTTATCTCTGACGGGGAAGCGCACGCGGGAGTTTTGCGTAACGCGGTTAACCGCTGTATAAGAGACGGCATTATACTCAATACAGTAGCAGCCGGCAGCGATGACGGGCGTTTGATACAGGAGAACCCCGATAATCCCGGGTCGCCGGTTGTACTCAGCCGCAGGGACGCAGCCGTTATGCGCACAGCATCGGAGAGAAACGGCGTTTATATTGACGCAAACCGCGGTGACGCTTCACACGCGTTATCCGCGCATCTATTGTCTCTCGCTCAGGAAACGGAAAATCCCGGCAGCCGTAGTGAACAGAAACAGCGGCGGACATTATTTGTAATACTCGCGATTATCGCGTACGGCGCGTCAAAGTTTGTTACGCGCAACTGGCGTCCCGCACTGGTTTCGGTTTTATTTATATCGATTTTCCTGTCATCCTGCACTGAAGGCAAACTGCTTCTTTTGGAAGCCAATTACCTTAACTCCCAAGGCAGATACGATGAAGCGCAAGCGGCGTATGTCCGCGCTTTGGATCACGACGCGGCCGCGCCGTACGCCGAATACGGACTTGGAAATGTTTTACATTCGCTCGAAGACAGCACATCCGCGTTATTGCGTTATGACAACTCGTTAAAAACGATTGAAACATCCGTGGGCAGCGAACACAGGGAACTTCGTTACAGAAATTTTTACAACAGCGGCATAATATTTTTTGAAGACGGCGATTATCATTCCGCAGCTATTTCGTTCAGACAGGCCCTCAGGCTGGATCCGCGCAGAATCGACGCTAAACGCAATCTTGAACTAAGCCTTATGTCAATAACGATGGACGCAAAAATAAAAAATCAAGGCGAAGGCCGTCAGGAACAAAGAGAAATTCTTTTTGATTATCTGAGACAGGAAGAACAACAGCGCTGGAGAAGCAGAGAATGGACTCCGGAGGATAATTTTTCAGGACTGGATTATTAATTATGAAGAATTTAGTATTAACATTTTTAATAATAATTTTGACAGCGTATACCGGCACACGGGCGCAGGAACACGCTCCCGCGGTATCTACCTCGGTTAATCCCGCCGAGATAATGCGCGGCGATCATTTTTTCATTTCGCTGATCATTGATTACCATACCGCCGATGATGTCACTGTGGTTTCTCCGCCGTTTCCGCCTTCTTTATCAATTGATCGAATTGCAAAAAATCCCAGAATCACAGAAACAGGCGCATACACATTTGTTGAATACAGAATTAAAAGTTCATCCGCGGGAAGATTCGCTATTGGACCTTTTACGGTAATCACTCCGGCCGGCGTAACGGAAACAGGCATCATCATTGTAAATATTATACCGGATTACGAAGAGCAGGCTTCCCGCTTAATGGTGTGGGAGGATGCGCCGCGGCGGATAACAGCAGGAGATCGCATAACACTTGCTCTTCGCGTAACAAGCGCGGCCGCACTGCCGCAGCCGCAGTTCTTCATGCCGCAGGTTCCGCCGGGAGTAATTCTCTCGTCCTCTCCGGTTTCCGCGCAGGAAAGATCGCGCGGAATCGCTTTAAAACTTTTGTTAATACCGCTTGAATCAGGCGTTTTTAATCTTCCCGCAAGATCTCTTGTACACGGCAATATACGTTATGATATTCCCGCTTTAAATATACAGGTAGTTGACAGATAATTTCAGATAATAGAAATGTTTACGCCAAAGAGCGGATTAAAAGTCCTTGTCTCCATACTTTAACAATACCCATGCCGCGCCGCTTCCGCCGTTAGGCGCTTTTTCAAACCCGCTTTCTCCGGCATAGCTGCATTGCTCGATAAATTTCTGCACTATGTTTCCAAGAATAGCTTTACCTTGCGAGTTATTTCCCTTTCCGTGTATGATTCTCACCTTTTTATAATTATTACTTTTAGCGTTCTCAAAAAATTTTTCTAACGCAATCCATGCTTCATCGCTTGTTAACCCGTGAATGTCAATAATATCATCGGGTTCCTGATTTAACAAACGGCGGCGAACCGCTCCGGGATTAGATTTTTTATGACTGTCAGCATCTTTGTTAAAAATCTCTCTGTTCGCGAGAATTTTTTCCATCGGGTTTTTGTTCTGGCTTTTTTCCCATTTGTTTAATATATCACCGAAATCCATTTACACCTCACGTTTAATAGCGCGTACAATCATGACATCGCCGCAGCCGAATATTTTCGCCATTTTATCCGCAGGTTTTTTCAGCCATAACGGAACTGAGCCTGCTGCAAGCCCTCCCCATGTATGACGGCTTTCAATTTTAAAACCTGCGTTTAAAAGAAGTTTTGATAAAGTTTTTTTACTAAAAAGGTAAAGATGATCAAAAATCGCCGATCTCCATTTGCCTGCGAACAGTTTCGCCTGAAAACTGTCAATGTTCGGCGTGGTTATAAAAATATATCCCCCATTTTTAAGAATACGATATACTTCGCCGAGAAACGCCCCGGGATCGTTTAAATGTTCTATTAAATGAGAAGCGAGAATAACATCAAAACTTCCGGCGGGAAAACCACATTCTTCCAGCGCAGTATTCCGCACATCAATAGCACGGACGTTACGCGCATATCCGGCGCACGGAGAAATTTCCACGCCTGTTACGCGCCATCCGCTATCGCGAAGAGATGCAAGAAGCGATCCCGTCGCGCAGCCGATATCCAGCACGGAAGGTTTATCTTCCTTCGCGGCGTTAAAAAGATTTTTTTCCAGTTTCTCAAAACCCGAGTCTTTTAGAGCAAGCCGCTGTAGGTTTAAAAAAGACTCTTCGTTCGCAATCTCGTATGAAAGATAATCATTACCGAACGTTTTACTGTAACGCTCAATTATTTCTGCTTTTAAAGGCTGAGGATTTCTCTGTACAAGGCCGCATAATGAACAGCGGACAAAAGAAAAACCTTCACACTCAAGAGCGGGTTTAAAATCCAAACCGCCGCAGAGGCAGGGGATAACAACACTCTGCCCCGGACAAACGGGCATTGAATATGTTTTCACTTAATTAACAGTCAGATTATTTATAACACTGCGGGAATTTCCGGCAATATCCTGCACGATAATTTCCAGGCTGACCCTTCCGCGGTTAAGATAAACTTCGGCGGCTTCAAAAGCCGGAAATGATGAATACACCTGCCTCGCCGAAACAAGTCCGTTACGCGAAACCATCAGAATACCGTCTCTTGCGTAAACGGATTCAAAATTAAGCGAGCCTGTTTCTACGCCGTTAACGGAGCAGATAATTTTCTGGGGAGCGTGCTGCGCGTATACAGCCGCCGCCGCGGGCGGCACCGGATTTCCTATGGAAAGAGGCGCACCCCCGGCGGTACTTACAAGCACTGTGTAGCGACCCTGTTCAAGACTGCGCTGTCCGGCTGTAGTTCCCTGATTGTTCCGCAGTTCCACGGTGAGGATCTGAGGAGGGCGTGTTTCCTGAACAGGTGTAACAATCATCGCGGGATTGATCCATCTTCTTTCGCGTCTGTCAAAAATAATAAAATAAAAACCTTCCTGCTCTGACCAGCCGGACGTTCCGGAAACCGCAATTGCCTGTCCTTTTTCTACCTGCGTAAATTCAAAGGGATTATCTTCCGCGTCATTTTCGGCATAACGGCTGTAAATGCTGATTAGCCCGTCGCCGTGATCCACGGCTGTCCACGCGCCCAAAGGAGAAGGAAGGCGCGATGCGCTGTTATCTTTACCGCGTGAAAATATCACTTCTCCGCTCTCTGCGGAAAACACATCCGTTCCTCCGCCGAAGATCATTCCAAGAACCGGTCTGCCGCCGCTGTTAGATCCAAAGTTCCGCAGAAGAGTTGCGTTAGCTGACGGCCAGTTCATGGCGTCAAGAGAACCGGAGACAGATCCCGCGAATAAAATAAAAAGAACAGCCGCTGTTATGTGCAATACATTCGCTTTCATATTAATTTTCCTCCAGATTAAAGGAAATAAGCGCGGTCCCGCCGCCGGCCGTAATAACAGAGCCGTCATGACCGCCGGAACGCGTTCTGCCGAGAAAAACATCATCGCTTCTAAACGAAGCCCTGATAAAAACAGAAGCCGCCGTTCTTGTGAACATCCACCATCTTTCCTGCGGAAACACGATCCCGATAAGTTTTTTCCCGCGCATCGGGTGGGATGTTATCAAAAATAAATACCCATGATCGCCTGAATTGTCAAACGCTCTAATCTCGCCTTCAAGCGGAATAAAAACAGCGCGTCTTGATCTGATATTATAGCTGCCAATCCCTCCCGCTCTTTCATAAACAATTCTTCGATCCTCGTCAATAAAAGAAATTAGCACAGGGCGGCGGAACCCGGATTCTAAAAATTCATGGTAGATAACCTTGTACTCGCCGCTGCCGAAACGTTCAAGCAGTAAAAAACGCTGTTGATCGATTCCGGAAACAATACCGATATAAACTCCGTCACGCGAAACCGCGCAGCCGAGAATTATGGTATAACGCGATCCTCCGGGATCAAAATTAAAAATACGTTCTCCTGTGCTGTTAAAAATCTCCAGAAAACCGTCAAGAGAACCCGTCACCGTAAGACCCGCGGCCGCGTCCATGCAGGTAATCGGAGCGCCGAATGAGTAAGTCCACAAAATATTTCCGTCTTCTCCGATTTCAGCTAACGAATTCTGTTCGCTTCCAAGAATAAATACTCTGTCATCAAGTAAAACAGGATAACCGCCGGCGTTATTGATGTTAATTACAGTTTCATTTTGAATATTTTTTATTTCGATATTATAAGGCTGCACGGAATATTCCGTCCACATATCCTGGCTAAGGTAAATTTCATTTGATTTAATTTTATTAATAGCGAACTGCCCGGACATATCAACATAACCAAAACGCGATCCGAGAGTAAAAGGAAGCAGACTGTCAAAGTCCGCGTCCTGAGTGTAAGATGTTTCCTGCGGAATCTCCAGAGAGCTTACCCAAAGCGGAGCGAGGATCACCTCGCGGGGTATAGGCCTCGCGGCGATGAAAAAATAAACAACAAAAATAAGAAAAACTATAAATACTCTGAGTTTTTTTCCTTTCTTTGCCAAATTCTATCCCCTCTGCGTCAGTAACAAGTGATATTATATATTATAATTAAAACGGAGGCAAGCATGATCGAAAAAGACACGATGGATGCATTATTAAAAGAGGCGCGGAAGACAGCGGCGAACGCGTACGCCCCGTATTCTAACTTCCATGTGGGAGCGGCTCTGCTATGCGAAGATGGAAAAATTATCACCGGAGCCAACATAGAAAACAGATCGTTCGGGCTGACAATCTGCGCGGAACGCAGCGCCGTTTGCGCCGCCGCCTCGATGGGGTACAGGCGTTTTCTCGCGCTGGCAATCTCAACCCCGGATTCGCATGACCCTACAGGCCCATGCGGCGCCTGCCGCCAGGTAATAAGCGAATTTATGAATCCGGACGCTCCTGTTCATTTTGCGGGCGGCGGCCCAGGCAAAGTAGAGACTACAGTCGGCGAGTTATATCCATTTGATTCCCTGCATGAGTTAAGAAGGGGATAGGAATTAGGGGATAGGGGATATAGGATAGTTTTTAATTTGATTATTTTAAGATACCATGCGATAATTTTCATATGGCGGATGATGATATTCTAACCTTGGAAGAAGTAGCAAAATACCTTAGGGTTTCAGAGCGCACCATATACGACTGCGCCCAAAAAGGGGAAATACCAGCGGGAAAAATAAGGACTGCATGGCGTTTCAAAAAGTCAGAAATTGACAAATGGGTCAATGACAGGCTGGCATCTAATAAATTGAACCCCCAGATCAATCCGATTCACGCGCAATCAATCTTTTCGCTGCAAAGAATATTATTTTTAAATTATTCGGGGAAAAAGGACACCCTTCTCGCGCTTGCGAAGAATCTCGCGGCCGCTCCGCAGATTAAAAACGGGCAGGAATTGTCAGCGGAAATTATCAAGCGCGAAGAATTGATGAGCACCGCAATCGGCAGGGGGATTGCCATACCGCATATACGCCTTTCGTCGGTAACAGACCTTGTGGTTTCGGTCGGCATCAGCCGCACGGACATTATCGATTTTCATTCGATGGACGATGAGCCTGTCCGTCTTGTTTTTATGATCGCCGCCGCCAACAATCAACACGCGTATTATCTGCAAACGCTTTCATGGTTCAGCGCGCGCCTTAAAAACCCGGAACTGCGCGATGCCCTGCTCGCCTCGCAGACAACGCAGCAGGTGTACGATCTTTTAGTAAATTGATTAAAGAGGCTTTTCAAAAACTAACCGAGTTTTGGAAAAAGCTTAACTATTCAAAAAAAACCGCGAACCAGTGCCTCGGGTCGCTTAAATCTTCCGCAATCAAGCCGATGTTGACACGCGCGGTGGTTTCGGCGACAAGGTACTGGACTCCCATCGATTCATAACGTGCACCGTTTCCAGTGACATCCGCAAGACCCATTGAGTGGCTGTAATGGTGTGAAAGCATAATCGCGGAACGGATGTTCACATTGGCGAGCATCAGCGCGAAAAGCATCGAGCGGCTGTCGCAGTCTCCGCGGCCGTCTGTGACAGCGGTAACCAAATTGATAAAATCGCTCCCGGATAAATCCCGCTCATAATTGAAACCCTGCACAAATGACAAAGCCCTTTGCGCGAACGCGCTTTTTTCATTATTGGTGGTAACCGCGGCTCCCCCCATATTACGGGCAATAACGGAAACAGCGTCGCTGATCCTGTCAAATGAATCACGGTAAATAAAACGGTAGTATCGAATACAGGCGCTGCGAAGAAACGGCGTGTTCAGATAAGCCTCCAGAATCGAGAACTCACGCTCCACAAGAACCTGCGCGGCTTCAGCGTCATTTTCGTGAATTAACGCGCTAAGCCCGCTGACGGCAAGGGGCGTTAAACGCGCTTCTCCGCGCGGATAACTGTATTCAATCAACGGGCCGGGGTAACGGCGTTCTTCGATGGAAGGAGCGATGGAATCCAGCGCAGATACATGAAACAAATCAAGCTCCCTTCTCGCCGAAGGGCCGTAAGCGAGAGCCAGAAGTTTCGGCCTTTGACTTCCATTCGACGATGCGGGAATGTCCAGTTCGACGGCAAGCCCCCATCCGGCATTACCGCCGAAAACAAGTTCGAAAACCGCCGCCTGCCTGCCGCGGTATTCAAAAAAATCAACATCTCCGCGATTGGAGATCCTTCTGTTTATATCCTCAGCCAATTCCTGTATCGTGTTGTAGGCACTGCCGTAAACAACAAGATCAAACTGTAATCCATCCGGGCCGGAGAAGGAAAAACGGTCTCTCGCGTCTCCGTCAACATAATTATAGCCTTCGGGAAGATCGATAAAAAATCCCCATGTCGGCGAATACATTGACTCCGCGAAAGTAAAAACAGGAATAAAAAACAATAACAATATAAATTTTTTCATACTATAATCATCGGTATTAAAAAAATTAAAACTGTCCTTTTTTAAGTTAAAAAATGATGATATATTGATAATCAATGCCTTCTGCGATGAAAAATATCGATATTCTCCACGAAGATGATATATCGATCATCGTAAACAAACCGGCGGGTCTTGCCGTGCAGGGCGGGAAGGAAGTGAAGTCATCGCTTGATAAAATCCTTGCCCAATACGGAAAAGACATCCTATTGGTTCACAGGCTGGACAAGGAAACCTCGGGCGTTCTCCTTGCGGCAAAGGGGCGGGATAACGCGGCTTACTTTTCGCGTTTGTTTGAAGGCGCTCAGGGTTTTGATAAAAAGATAAAAAAAATCTATACAGCCGTTTGTTCCGGGCATATCGAAAAAGACGGCGGCATCATCACGGACGAACTTGTTATAAAGGGTGTCCGTAAAAAATCGGAAACAAAATATAATGTATTAAAAAGAGATAATCTGAAAGAATCCGGCGTTGAATACACGGTTGTGGAACTTGAACCCGGAACGGGAAGAATGCATCAAATCCGCCGCCACCTGGCAATGATAGGAAACCCGGTAATCGGCGATGATAAATACGGTGATTTCCAGCTTAATAAAAAATTGAAAAAAGACGCAGGCGTTAAGCGGCTTCTCCTCCACGCCGCAAGGCTCGTAATTGATGATAAAATAAAACTAGATATACAGGCTCCCCTGCCTGTTTATTTTAATCATTTCTATAATTGAATTATATAAAAACACCTAAGGCAGTTCCCGCGTCTTACCAATGGTTGACTTAAACCGTTTTTTTTATCAGAATCAGGTGTGTATGGTAGAAACTCATAATCCTGTAACCCGCACATGGCTTGAAAGTCAAAGTACAGATGATTTAATCAGGCTGGCTGACTCATACGGCATTGACATTCCCGCGGAGCTGGAAAGAATTTTTATCATAGAAGAGATAATTGAATATACAGAAGCGGTTAATGAAAAAAAACTGATAGAAGACATAGAAATAATACCATCAAATACCGAGACAGCTCTTCTGCCGAAACAGTATAATATTTCGTTTATAGAAGTAGTGATAAGAGACCCGCTCTGGGTCTTCGCATATTGGGAAATAAAAAGCCACGACAGAGAGATGCACGAAAACGCGAATGATTTTAAAGGTTACTATATAAGGGTAATCCCCTTAAATGATAACAGCAAGGAAGCAAGTTCTGATAATTTTTTTATGGTATCGGTCACCGCCGAAGACAACGCGCGGTATCTGGGTTTCGCCGAACATTCGTCCCAGGACGCGGGGCTATATGTAATAAAACTCTGCGTAATGCGCGGAACCTCGGAAATACAAATCGCGTGTTCATCGCCTTTTTACCTGCCGCGCATGAATGAAAACGCGGATATCGCGATTATGTGCCGAAATCCATTAATGCTTCTGTCGGGATTACAGGATTTATCGGTAACAACAAACACGGATCGCTTGTCAAGAACAAAGAGGCAGTAAATATGGATTCCCGTTACGCGATATCGATTGTTCTTGAAGCCCACCTGCCTTTTGTCAGGGAATGTAACAGGGAAGAAGATTTGACACAGGCGGGCGAAGAAGGCCGTTATTTTGAATTCGTGTCAGAGATCATGATGCCCCTTCTTGAAACGATTAACAGGCTTGATAACGATCATGTTCCCTTTAAACTGGCAATCGCGATTTCCCCGGTATTGTGCCACCTTTTGAATGACGCGCAGCTTCAGAAAAAATATCTTGCGTACGTTGATAAGCAGATTGATTTCGGCAGACAGGAAGTTGAACGCGCGTACGACAGCAGAATAAAAAAACTTGCGCAGGACTATTACAACCAGACGGTAGACAGGCGGATCGCGTACACGGAGCAGTATGAAAAAAATCTGCTTAAAGCGTTCGATTTTTACAAGCGGAAGGGGAAGCTCGAGATTCTGGCTTCTTCCGCGACTCACGCCTTTCTGCCTTTTATCAGTCATAACAGCGAATCTTTACAGGCGCAGATGGAAATACCCGCGGCGATTTACAGGCGCCACTTTGGAAGCTGCCCTCAGGGTTTTTGCCTTCCCGATCTCGGCTGGACTTCCGAACTTGAACCTTTTTTGCGGGCATATAACTACACATACACAATCCTTGACACCCACGGACTTCTATGCGGCAGCCCTCCTCCTGATAAGGGAATTTTTTACCCGGCAAAAACACCGAACGGAACTTTTGTTCTGGCGCGGGATTTATACGCGGCGCGTGATATAAAAAAAATGATCCGCAGCGAGGTGTACCGCAACAATGACAGGGATGCCGGTTATGAACTGCCGCTTGAACAAGTAAGCCAGTTTTTAGGCGCGGACGGAGAACGCCGCAAGACGGGATATAAATACCGCTCGCGCCATGTGTCAAACAATCAAGGCATAACAAAGGTTAAAACGGATGACGGAAAAGGCATCTACAATCCGGCGGCGGCGGCCAACATGGCGGTTGAACACGCAAGAGATTACCTTGAAAACACGATTACCCGCCTTAAAGAAGCGGCAAAGCACATGACCGAAACTCCGATCAGCTTATTGACACATAACGTAAGAAATTATGTCCGCTTCTGGTACGAAGGTCCGCAATTCCTTGAAGCGCTGTTCAGAATGGCATCAGAAAACGAGGAAGTACAGTTTGTCACTCCCAGTGAATATATTTTTGAGCAGAACCTGTCTACCATACAAGTTGTAAAACCGGAATTTTCATCTAACGGCGAAAATGGCTACGCTGAAACCTGGCTGGACGTTTCCAATGACTGGATCTACCGCCATCTTTCGCGCGCCATGGAACGGATGACAGAACTCGCCGAGCGTTTCCCCGACGACTCGGGGATAAAAGAACGCGCGTTAAACCAGGCAGCCCGCGAAATTCTTTTAGCTCAATCATCCGACTGGCCGGAACTATTACACACGCAGGAATCAACGGAATACGCGCATGTTCAGGCGGAAAACTCCCTCCGTAACTTTACCACAATTTACGAAGCTCTCGGCAGTAACTACATCAGCACCGAATGGCTTACAAACCTTGAACGCCGCCACAACATCTTTCCAAATATCAACTACCGCGTCTTCAGGCGGAAGAAGTAGTTTATTGGGCGTTATAATAGGGAACAGGTTCTGTTTCTTCTCCCGTGATGTACTCATTGATAACACGTATCATACAGGCGTTAAGATACTCCACAACATATTCACCTATTGTAGGTTTCAGATGCTCGTAACCAATACCGCTGTCGTCTGTAAGAAAAATATAAGTTCCGCCTGTCATTAACGCTTCCTGCCTGAGAAGGAACTCCGTATTAAGATCAACGCCGCTTGACGCGACAGGGATTATACGGATGCCTTTTTCAGCGGCTGTCCTGACAGCGTTATAGAAAACAGTCTTATTCTCCTGTCCATTATGAGGAGGCGCATCGCAAACATGGAAAATGAGACGCACCGCGCTGCCCGCGCTCCAATCTTTTTCTACAGCCTCTGACAATGCTATATCTACAGCTTCGGGATAATCCCCGCCGCCGGCTGCGAATTGTTTTGATAAATTTTCCTGTTGTGTATTAATATTTCCGGTGAAATCAAAATATCTTGTAACATAGTCATCACCTATATCACGGTAAAATAACAGCGCTAACCTAATATCATAATTAGCATTGCTGCTGGAAATACCGTCAATCACATTTGCTATCTCGGATTTAAGATAATTTAACTCATCACCCATGGAACCTGTGGTGTCAATTACAAACATTAAATCAAGAATAGATTGAGGCGCGGCGCTGCCATCAAGCGTTATCTGAATATTATCAGCGTCGTATACAAATGTCATGCTGTTTTCATTGCCGCCGCTTACGGCTCTGACAATTATACTATTATCAGTTAAATCGTATTCGGGAAACAAATAAGCGCTGCCGAGAACATTTGTTCTTGCGGTAAAAAGCAGTTCTAGGGGTTCTTCCGCATCATATAACTCAACAACAGCGTCTTTTACAGGCTGTCCCTGATTATCAACATTAACGGTTATCATAAAACGCGTTTCAAATCCGAAATAATTTTTATATACCGCGAAATTTCTACTGCGTTGATCTTCATTAATATTAAGGCTTTCATTCACATTAAAAAGATTCAGATAAAAATCGTAATTTTTAATATCGCTCCATTCCCCGGCGGTTAACTGCCCCGGTTTTAGTTCGTACTGGTTACCGTCATCATTGCTTCCGGAACTTGAACCTTCCGGGGAATACCCTCCGCCGCCGCTATCACTGCCGCCGCGTAAATATCCATCATAAGCGCAGCATAACAAAAAAGAGAGAAACAGCGATATTACAAGAAAAAATAAAAGTCTTCTCATACATTAATAATATCGCTAAAAATGATAAAAGCAATGAAAAATAACAACGATAATTGTTTATTTTCGAGTTAAATAAACGAGAATTGCTGCTTTTTAATGAGGTTTTTTACCACGAACAAAACGAACTACACGAACTCTGCGAACCGCACGAACTTTATAATTTAATAATATTAAGCCTTACCTTAATATTTTTTTATATTTGAAATTTCAATACTCCCATGGATCAGAAAAATTATTAGAAATGAATTGGAAATCTTTGGGGTAATTATAAGATGTCCAGCTTTCATAGCTTTCAATTATTGCTATAGCATCTTCATCTTTTAAGGTATCCATAAATTTTCCGCATTTATCAACTATACCTTCAGGTTTATTTTTTGCGTTAATTACAGTCATTTCTAATTTACGCACAGAAGGAAATAAAATTTCGTTTTCAATCAGGATAAGACGGTATAAATTATACACCATACCATTTGCAACATGATGTCTGGCAAATCCTTCCGGTTTACAGATTTTCCAAAAATATGAATAAAATTGCTTTAAGGTGCAGTAAAACCGAAGTCGTTTTTCGGCGGCTTCCTGTTTTTGAAAAATCGGAATTTTAGCGGCAAGTTCCCGCAGATCAGGTTGATGGCAAAAAAGCGGCTGCGCGTTTGTAAACATATTACGTCCGGGTTCCGAACCATTATTTACCAGATTTTCCAAATGCTGACGAGTCATAAAGTGAACATCGAAATAACCGTTTTCATAAGTACATTTTCCAAAAACCGATTCACATTCCATACTCTTTTTTTTCTTTTCTTCATAATATTCCTGCGATACAATTGCAACGCCGTCAAGGTCTGAGTCAGGTCGTTCTGTACCGGTGGCAACTGAACCTATCAGAAACAACGCGGTAATTTCTTTATTTTGACTATAATGAGCAGTCATATTTTTAATTGATTCTTCGTGATGTTTATGCATTGATTACAAACTCCTTTTCTTATGCGCTTTTCTTCTTTATGGCCTTTTTATCCAATAATAAAATATTACGATAAACTTCTGCGGCTCCGGAACTTTGAATCCCTTCTACGAAAGATGAGATTTCGTGTATTACTCCAAGATGCATACCCAATTTTTCCCATGCATTAAAATGTTCACTTACATTCACTGTTCCGCTTGAGCGGTTATTTGTACGTATACTCCAGTATTGTTTAAAGTCGTTTATACCTATTATTGAAGGCGACTTTTTTTTACCAAATTCATATACTTCATAGGAACCTTCGTTTATATTGATATTTGCTTTACGATTCGCGTAATGAAAACTGTTGGTTAATCCGTTTTCTACTATATAAAACTCTACTAATGGATCAATCGTCCAGCCGTAAACACCCAGATACGAACCGCCCCGGCTTAAAAAGCTGATTCCATAATCGACCTCTATATTTCCAATTTGTGAATGTGTTAAAAGTTCATCAAAATGTTTACCTGTGCGGAAAATCGCATCACCTGCTTTGTTCCACTTGCATTTAAAACCTCCGCAGTTTGTCAATGACATTGCGATACTTCCTGTGTCATACCATGTTTCAAAATTATAAGCGCCGCGAATTCCTCTTTGCATTGTTTTAATAGTATCATTACCCTGGAAATTTGTATTTGTCAAACTGTTAGAATCATATAAACATAAGGGGGAAGTTTTACTTATTATTTTATCTGATTTTGATTTACGCATTTCGCCGGGTGTTAGTCCGTATTCCCGTTTGAAAGCCCTGATATATGATTGTTCATAACCGAGTCCGTAATCGTAAGCAATATCCAGAACATTCAAGTCAGTTCCAAGGAGATCTTCAATGCTTACTGCCATTTTTCTGGAACGAATATACGAACCGATAGTTTGACCGAACGCCGATTTAAAAAGCAACCGTAAATGAGTTGATGATACGGCAAATCTTTCTGCAAGATATTCGGTATCAATATCCGCCTTTAACCCGGCTTCAATTTCGTTTAAAACATTTTCTAATAATTTATCATTTTTATACATAAAATAGCCTTTACTCCCATATGTATATTATCATAAATTCTGATATAAATAAGAAATAAAAATGAACATTTTTGACTATTTTTAAATTTACTATCAAATTGAAAATATTCATTTTTGCAATACAGGCATCTGTTTATTTTCATAGATCAGTTTAGGGCATTTACAGTTACCGTTTGTTATGTGACGGTCTTTTGCTTATATATTTTATTAACTACTTTACTTCAGAATCATAACTGTTTGGAATATCTGACAAGGAAAGTGTTACGATTCTTCATTTTGTTTATACCAGCGGCGCAACCTCGATGATTGCGGGATTGTTGTCAGTTTCTTCGGTTCCGTTGGTATCTTCCAATAGCCTTTCGAAAAAATCGCAGCCGGAAATCAAAAATGCGCTGATTAAAAATATTACTAAAAGCGCGATTAAACTCAGTTTCTTTTTCATACATCTCACCTTAAAATTTATATATGTTCTGAGGTACGACGTATTTGTTTTTATTCCTTATTTATGGTATATTTGATTTATGACCATAACACAGACCATAGATATTCCGGCGGACCGCCGTATAACCCTTGAAGTTCCCCGCGAAGTACCTACGGGACCGGTTGTCCTCACCTTTACTCCGGCAAGCGCCGTGAAGACTGAGCCTCAAAAAATCCCTGTCTTCGGTTGCGCAAAGGGACAGTTTAAAATGGCGGATGACTTTGACGCTCCGCTTGAGGACTTTAAGGACTATATGTAAATGGGGCGTTTTCTGCTTGACACCCATACCGCTATTTGGTTTTTCAATGGGAATGATTCGCTTTCTGAAATTGCCAAAAAAACAATCATTGATACTTCCAACATTAAGTACCTAAGTATTGCGTCCGCTTGGGAACTTGCTATAAAGATTGGTATCGGGAAACTGGAATTCAAAGGCGGAGTTGAGGGTTTTATCCGGCTTGCCGAAAACAACGGCTTTATCGTTCTCCCCATAAAAACCGATCATCTTTGTGCGCTTGATACTTTGCCGATGATACACCGCGACCCCTTCGACCGGCTGCTTGTCGCAACCGCTCTTGCCGAAAGAATGACGCTCATTACTGTTGACGATAATATCGCGCAGTACGACGTGTCTCAAGTCTGGTAAATACCTCTTAGCACCCCCTTAATAAAAATCACCACTGCTCTATCCACCCAACATTCGTTCCATTTGCATACGAAATACCGAGTGCACCGTTAACGCTCCGTGTAAGAGTGACATGCTGGTTTGCGTCCGCGCTGCGGATAGTAAGCGTCGCTCCGGCTTTAGCAGGAGCTCTGATGTTGTTCATTGGTAATTCGATTGTCAAATCTTCATACATTCTCCCTATGCTTAATATGTTTTCTGTTTAAAATTGACTATGCACTTAGCTCATATTTAAGGCAAAAAGAATTTAATTTATTAGGCGTTTGAATGACTTGCAAAACCGTCACTTAATTTCCAACACAGTATACAGATGAAAGATATCATTTATTGATAAAATTCCATTCACCGCAGCCGGCAGGGGAGCAGACCGGTGAAACCATTTTTGCTGTTCCCTGCCGGAGAGACCTGACCATAAAAATATTTGTTATAATAACTATAAATATTTTAAAATAAAATTAAAAAAGTCGGGGCTCAGAGGCAGGCTCTTAGCAAAGGTTTTGCCGGTCTGCTCCCCTGCCGGCTGCGGTGAATGTATTATTAACAGAAAATATTTTAGAAATCCAGCCTGTAAAGCTCGTCAACATTCTGTATCAATTCTTCACGGTCATTCAACATTGCAAGGCTCTCAAGCGCAGGTTCGTAGCGCGGATTAAGACGCAGCGCTTCGTTCCAGCACAGTCTCGCGTCAGCCCAGTTACCGTGAGAAAAGGCTTCCAGTCCCAAAAGATACAGTTCATCAACTCTTGACGACAGTTCGCGCCTTCCCCTGTCGCCCATATCGAAGCGAACTCCAAGGCTGACTCTGTTAAGCGGCTGCAATTGCGTCAGTAGATCCAGGGTGTAATTAATATCAACAGAAATATTGTTAAGTTGTACCGCGCTGCCTACGGAGATGCGGCTGCTTCCGGCTTTATATAAAAAACCGGCGCGCATCGACAGGAAGCGTGTGATATTCGCGCTTATGCCAAGCGCGGCGTAAGGCATTTCAGATAACGAAATATCCATCAAATTGACGGGAAGGGTAAAATCAAGAGCGATTGTAACCGGGCGGATCGGCCGCCATGAGAATGCCGCGCTTACAGATGAAGGTAAAGGTTCGTCAAGCGCGGGAAGTCCGAAATTCCTCATTACAATGGCGGCGGACGCGTTCTTTTCCCTTGAGTTAAACGCCTTAAGCATATTAAACCTTGTCAGAAAACCGATATCAGCCATTACGGATGCCGCGGATTGTGAAAGCCCCGATCCGCCGAGTATGTTGCTAAAATCATCCGTATAGTCGGGCATCAAACGGAACGCACCCTTCACATTTATACCGACGGAGACGCCCGAAAAATAATAACCGGAAAAAAAGTTGTAGGAAGCGTTTAGAGTAGCGACGCCCTCGGAATAATATCCGTTGGAAACTCTCTCGCCGTAAATATTGTATTCGGTAAACGGCATATAAAGCCATTTCATTCCAGCGGCAAACCCGAAATTACCGAATCTGGCGGCATAGGCCGCGCCCTCAATTTTTGTATCGGCAATCCAGTTATTGTGGAAAAAAGCAAGTTCAGTCCTTTCGAGCATGGAAGAACCTGCCGGGTTAAAATCAATAAAGGAAACATCATTGGAAATGGCGGAAAAAGCCCCCGCCATGCTCTCCGCGCCGCCGCCAATCGGTATATTCAATATTGGAAACACCGTTAAACCGGCGTTATTATCTATTCCGTAGATCAAATGCAGATAATCGGTGACGTTTCCGTAATCATCGGAAAACTCCGCATGAACGGAAAAAAGAGGAAAAAATACCAGTAATACGGTCAAAAAAACCGCTGCCCCGGTCCGCATAGCTCCTACCTGTAAATATAGCCAATTTTGTCTAATAAATCTATGCCGGTTTGCGCTTTTTACCGGCCTATCACTATATTAGAATCGGTTTTTATTAAAAAAAACAGTATACTTGCGAAGGATTTATAAGAAAAATACGATAATATAATATAGAAATGATAATGGCGAGTTATGCCCGCAAATCGACAATAATCTATGTATTCTCGTTATTAGCGCTGATATCGGCAGCCGCGCCTGTTTACGGCGGAGGAAACCGGCAGTTGGATATGTCCAGAGCCGACGCGCTTATCGCCGAGAAGGAATACGATCAGGCAATACTCATCCTGACCGATATCGCGAGGCGCAATCCCGATCAGTTTGATCAGGCGCACCGCCGTCTTAGAAGAATTTACCAGCTCCGCGATGAATTTAACCGCACAGCGGATGATTTAATAGAGACCTTACTAAACAACCCCGAGGATGATGATCATATTTTATATTTATCCAGAAAACTCGCCGAGATTGAGAATCCAAACAGCCCTCTTTTAATGAGTTTCATGCTGAGGACAAGGGAAATAGCCCAGTTTAACGTTAACAGGAACCAGCTCCGCGTTATAATGGAACGCGCGCGGGCTTTACTGGACGCGGGAGACGGCAATCAGGCTATCAATGTGTATTCAGGCGGAATGACGTTCCTGCGCGATGAGTTTTTCAGGGCAGGATACAGAGACAGCATGGAAAACGATGTCCGCCGCGAAACTCAAAACATCAACTTAATGCTGGAATCATTTCCGCAAATCACTTCAAGGTTGAGAGCGGCTTCTGTGGAAGCTGCGCGGGCTGTAAATTCCGCTGATAATGCCGCGACGGCGGAAGCAATGAACTCTCTCAATCTTGTGCTGGAAAATTATATAGAGTTAAAACAGACATTGTATTCCGCCGCTGGTGTTTTTAATGAATTTCTGGATGAGATAAGGGAAGCCAGTCCCGAAACGGGAGATCGTAATCATCTTTCGTTTGTCCTTGCCGTTATAAACGGACGCGCCAGAGAATCAATTCAAGAGGGGATGCTCGGCTCCTTTGACATATACTGGCAGAATTATATTAACGCGGATCTGGAAGCGTTATATTTATTTATTCAAAGAGAAAACTCAGCATCTCTTGCCGCGTTAAACGCCGGGGATTATCAGGGAGTGATAGCTTCGCAGAATAAAATTACAAATCATGTCGAATTATCAATTAAATTAATTAATTACCACAGGCAGTTCATGGAGGGAGGAAACCCGCAGACGCGGGAGTTATTCGGCAACACAGTATTGAATGATGATGTTGTCAAATTTCTGGAAATATACGCGATGAATGAAGCGAACGGGCTTCTGCGGGCTGCGGCAGATACGGCGGCTATGCCTGATTTAGATCGCTCCTCGCTTTCGGATTGGCAGACGGGAATTATAACCACTAATGCCGCTCTAAGCCGCGAACAGGAAACAAGAAATATAATTACCTCGGTTGCGCGATCAATTAACGAATTGATCGCGAGAGCAAACAGTATTAATAGCGAGATTGAAACATATCATAATATATCATACATTCCTGACGCGCTCGCCGCGATCGAAAATTTAAGCCAGGTTCTGTATGAGGAAGAAAGGCAGTCGGTTCAAAGATACTACGCTATTGCGCATAACAGTCTTCGCAATATTATGGCGGCAAGAAGAGATGAAATGAACAGAAGCAAAAATCTTCTTGAAGGCAATCCATCGCAGGGCGGAACCTCAATCCGCGACAGCTACCCTTCCGAAGCGCTGGTTATATTGACATCAATGCTTCAATCGCTGACATCAGATATCGAAAACGGAAACACAATTCTTTCTCAATACGGGCATGAACCTCAGTCAATTACATCAAACGCTGAAATCGCGGGGATTCATTCAAGTTACCGCAGCGCTGTCAATGAATTAAACGCGATGCAGAGAGAAGGCAATGCGTTAGCTGACACTGCCCGCCATCAGATTTCCCAGTCGGAAGCGTTCAGGCAGGAAGCTGAACGTCTATTCAGGGAAGCTCAGCTTGCGTTCCAGAGAAGGGATTTCGATTTTGCGCGTGAAAGGCTGCAAACTTCGTCTGACAGAATTAACAGTTCTCTTAACATTCAGGCGAACGCGCCGCTGCGACGGCTTTGGGACCAGCAGTTGCTGGATCTGGCGCTCACCATCAACCGCACGGAAAATGAATTAATAATCGCGGAAGTCCGCGATCTTATAAACAGGGCGCGTACATCTTATTTCGCAGGGAACTTCCAAATAGCGGAAGATAACCTTATCAGGGCAAGGAACAGATGGCGCGTAACAAACTCCGAAGAAAACGGAGAAGTAATTTACTGGCTCGGACTTATCCGCACCGCGTTATCGGCGCGTACTGGAAGAACGATTCCCCCGACCGCTCCGCTGTTCCCGGAAATGAGCCAGCTTTTAAGCCAGGCGCAGAGAAATTATGAAGACGGCGTGCGTTTAATTGACGCGGGACAGCGGACGGCTGGAATCGCGAAGTTTAACGAAGCGCGGCAGATGACAAGGGAAGTGCGCCTGATGTTCCCGTTTAACCAGGAAGCCGGTATTCTGGAACTGCGCATTGAACAGTACACTGACCCGGCGGCTTTTAACGCGTCATTCGAACAGCGTCTTAGAACAGCGGTAACAGGCACAAGACAGCGTTCTGTGGAGGCGTTTACAGATTTACAAAACCTTGCGGAGATAAATCCAAGGTACCCGAACATCAGGGCGATTATCATTCAGGCGGAAATTGATATGGGTTACCGTCCGCCGCCGCCGAATCCCGCGGACATTACACGTTCAAGGGAATTGACAGTTTCGGCAACAAGAATCCTTGACAGTAATGTAACCACTTTATTTGAAACAGCTCTTGGAAACCTTGACGAAGCCATCGGGTTAAATCCCGAGAACCTGGAAGCGACAAGGATAAGAGACAGGCTTTTAAGCAGAATGAGCGTTCCGGGCGCAATAGTATTAACAAGCGATGATGAAGAAATTTTCCAGCGGGCAATGCGGGAATTTCAAGCTACGAACTACCTTGTGGCGCGCGCGCTTGTTGACAGGCTGCTTCAGAATCCAAGGAACCGCAATATAGCAAAAGTGCTGGATCTGCAAAGAAGGATACAGACAGTATTATGAAAAATATTTTTTCATTTATCATATTTTTTCTGTTACTCGCGGCTCAGCCGGTTTTCGCGGTTGATCTTTACTGGGAGGAAGCGGAAATTTTTTCAAGTCAGGGTAGGTTTCCCGTCAGCGCGTATTCGGACGAAATTTCCGTTATCGCGTGGCAGGAAGTTGCACCTAACAGAGATTCAGGTCTTACCGCGAGCGGTTTTATTAACGTCAATCTGGCAATAAAAGAAACGAACGGCGGCTGGCAGCGGAGAGGAATCGTCGCCGGACCTTATCCGTTTTCCGGTACGGAGCCATCCGTAACAAGCCTTGTCATTGACAACCGCGGCAGAATTATAATGGCAGTGTCAGCGGGCGGCACCCAAACGGAAATATTAATTTCAGATAACAAAGGCGTTTCATTCACGCGCCGGTCTCTCAATTTGGAAACAGAAAACGCGGTCGCTCCGCGCATCTTTGTCCGCGCCGACGGCGGGTATCTGCTTTTTGTTTCAAGAGGATCGGGGCAATCACTTACGATCTACTATTCCCGCTCCGATGACGGAGTCAGATGGTCGCCGTTCGAGGCGTTTACGCCGGAACACAGCCTTTCGCTTAACTTCCTTCCCGCTCACTCGAGTATAAGAAATACGGATATTGTTTTTTTTCAATCGCTGACAATGGGTATAGATTCGCTGTCAACGTTCCAGCTCTATTACAAAACAAGCGAAGACGGCGGCAGAACATGGACAGAAGCGAGGCGTTTCACCACATTCAATGACCCTGCACTGTACACAACGGCTTCCCCGGACGGTTTTGATAATCAAAGGCCTCATCTTACAAAATACGGGAACAACCTATTACTTGTTTGGGAAAGGCGTTATTCCAACCAGCTTCCAAGTATATACTGCGCGTCAATTAACGCGTCAGGACTTGTTGCCGGTACCGTTGAGCGCGTAAACAGCGTTGACGCTTACTGCAACAACCCAATCGCGTTTGTTTATCAGGGAGATCCAAAAATTGTCTGGTTCGACAACAGAAGCGGCAACAACAGGATCATTCTGGGTCAACGCGGAGATCTTTCATGGTCTAACTATCCGCTTTCTACAGTATCAATGAACGCGTCATTCGCCAGACCTGCAATTTGTCACGACGGCCCTTATGTTTTCTGGCAGTCCGCCGCGCAGAACACTGGGCGCATTTATATTCTGGCGCCTGATCATTCAGTTCCACCGCCGAGAATAAGCGCTTTAAATTTTACGCCGTCAAGAGCCAACAGATCGGAAAGAGCCCGCGTCGCATGGAACATTCCATCGGACACATCGGGTATTCTAGGATTCTCGTGGACATGGGGACAGGATCCAAATGCAAGACCGGCGGAAAATGTGATGCAGTATAACACAGGCAGCACTCAGAATTTAAATCATGAATTTATCGCGGCTGAAGACGGCGCATGGTATTTCGCGGTCACCGCGAGGGACTTTGCCGGCAACTGGTCGGAACCTGAGCGCGTAATGTACTACAGAAAAAACACTCCTCCTCCTGAAGTAGTGATAATAAATCCGGAACTGGACGCGTATGGTTTTCTGCGTTCCAATACATTCAATATGTCATGGGAAACATCAGTTGATCCGTACATCGCGGGATATACATGGAACCTTCAGTATCTCGGCGTAAATGAAAACGCGATTATCACCGCGCCTCCTCCCAATATAATGGGATCCGTCACTTCAACCGGTTATACAAATCAGGATGACGGCATATGGGCATTTTCCGTCGCGGCGATTGATCAAGCCGGTAACATAGGGCTTCCGTCAAATATAACATTTAGAACTAATAAATTTATTCCATACACGAGCGTCAGTTTGATCGATGCATGGCAGGATGAACAGGGAATTCTTTCGATGCGGATACTCGGAAGAGGTTTTTCAACTAACGGAGTGATAACAACCATCATTCTTGAGAAAGACGACAAACAATACTCGGTAAGTGAATTTACAATTCGATCCGACCGTGAAATCGGAGGAATATCGCTTGATAACATGGTAGAAGGACAGTACCAAATACGCCTTGAACATTCATCAAGGGGATGGTATTCAGCTAACGCCGCGATTACAACTGAAAGAACAAGAACTATTAAGACAGGCGATTACACGCGCGAATGGAAGCCTTCGTGGATTATCAATCCTCAAGGAATATTTACGATAAACCCGGTATTCGCGTTAACCGCGCTTTTAATAATTTTCAGCGCGCTTGGTTTGATAGTGATATTCCGGGGAATCGGCGGCGCCGTCAGGGAAAGCATAGCGATAAAACAGGAAGCGTACGCAATTATTACAGGAGATTTTATGCCAATGGAGAAAAAACAAAGAATCGCGAAAATAGAAAAAAGGGGAAGAGGCCTGGCGTTCAAACTCGCGTCTTTTACAATCGCCCTTGTCCTCATCATAGTTATAATGATTTCTATACCAATGTATATTAACATGACCAACACGCAGCGCGGCACATTGCTGGAAAGTCTTTGGGATCGATCGAGCGTTCTTCTTGAAGGGATCATTTCCAGCACGAGAACTAATATGCCTATGGCGATCCAGTCCTTGGGAGAACGCGGCGTACTTGAAATGATGAGTCTTCCGTCGCAGTCCACGGCAATTAAAGAAGCAAACTATATCACAATCACAGGTTACGGAATTGGATCGATTCATTCAAACCATGTCTGGGCTTCCAATGATCCTGATATAAATTCAAAAATTGATACAGAGCTGATGCGTCCGGGCGTGTCGAGAATAAACGACGATCTTATGTACCTGTTTGACGAACTGGGAAAAGAGATTGATTCAAAGGCGCGGGAAGACCCCGATGTAACCGAGCTTATCAACAGCATAAATGAGATGACGCGTCGCGCGCAGACAATCCAGCTTGATGATATGCAGCGCATTATGGATATTCAGGTTTCGATTAATTCACAGGTAGTAAAACTCACGGAACTGCTTACAAAAATTTCAGGCGAAATCGGTTCATACCCATATTTCTCAAAAACTCAAATTCAATACAGCAGAGATCAAAATTATATTTTCTATAAACCGATCGTGTACCGTCATAGCGCGGATAATAATTTCTTCCGCGGTATTATCAGTTTGGAAGTATCACTGGATTTGATCATCGATCAGATCACTCAGGGGCAGATAATGCTGCTTCAAACAATCGGAATCGTCGCGCTGGCCGCGCTCCTTATCGGAATAATCGGTGCGCTTACGCTGGCGGCATTGATCATAAGACCTGTCCGCAAACTTGTGCGGCACATCGAAATAATCCGCGATACGGAAGATAAATCAAAACTCGCCGGAGTGGACATCAATATAAAATCAAGAGATGAGATCGCGGTGTTAGGCAACACAATTAATGATATGACGCACGGTCTTGTAAAAGCCGCTCTTGCCGCATCCGATCTTTCCATCGGTAAAGAAATTCAAAAGAAATTTATTCCGCTGGAAATGGACAGCCATGGCAACAAACAAAGCAGCGGTTTTAAAAACACTCCCAATTTAAATTTCTTCGGTTACTACGAAGGCGCTAAAGGCGTATCCGGGGATTATTTTGATTTTAAGGATCTTGACGGCAGATACTTCGCGATAATTAAATGCGACGTCGCCGGTAAAGGAATTCCCGCCGCGCTTATTATGATCCAGGTCGCGACAATGTTTTTAAATTATTTTAAACAGTGGAAACCAAACGCGAAGGGAATGCATATTGAAGAAGTTGTTTATCAAATTAATGACTTTATTGAAGCGCTCGGTTTTAAAGGACGCTTTGCCGCGTTCACCCTCTGTCTTTTTGATTCACAAACAGGAATCGTCCGTTTCTGCAACGCGGGCGACAACATTGTACGTTACTATGACGCTTCGGAAGGCCGCCTAAAAACTATCACTCTTCCGCAGACACCGGCGACAGGCGTGCTTCCCAACTTTATGATCGAATCAACGACAGGCTACACTGTTCAAACAGTCCAGATCGATAAGGGCGATATACTGCTCCTTTACACTGACGGTATTGAAGAAGCAAAAAGAAGATTCCGTGATAAGCGTTTTAAAGAAATTATCTGCGCGGAAGGTCCTGCGGACACGCCGCACGAAAATCATCTTTGCGGCCAGGCTGACGAAGAATTAACCCCTGAGCGCGTAGAAGCGATAATTAACGCCGTAATGGCAAAGGAAATTTATACTCTGCATAAATTTCATAACCCGGAAAATCAAGCTGACGGCGGAGGGGACTTACAGTTTGATTTCTCCGGCTGCGAGGGACGGGTCGAGGATGTTATAATGGCAATGGTATCTGTGGAAAAAATGTTCCGCTGTTACAAACCCGCTGATGCCGGAGAAGATTCCCGCGTACTGGTCGATAAAAAGGTGGATGAATTCCTTAAAAACCATTTTATCCAGTACAGGAGATATTGTTCGCATACGCGCGAATATCCTGAAAATCCCGCGTATATGTATTATACTCATATTAAAGAAGATGAGCAGTACGATGATCTTACAATTCTGGGTATAAACCGAAAAGGAGAAAAAAAATGACATTCAGCGAAAGAATGAAAGAAATGCTTGAACAAGGCTGGGCTGCTTCAAAAGACCTTGCCATGAAAGCGGGCGCGAAAGCGCAGGATCTCGGAGAGAAAGGCTTATTGATGTGGGATATCAAACAACTGGAAAATCAGGCCCAAAAACTCTTAAGCCGCCTTGGAAGCGAAGTCTACATCGCATTCACCGACCGCGGACAGCCGGCAGTTGACAAAGAAGCAATAGAAATAAGAACTATTCTGGAAGAGCTTTCGGTCATCAGAGATCAAGTAGAAAGAAAAGAAGCCGAGTTGAAGCTTAAAGGTTAGGAATTAGGGATTAGGGGTTAGGGGTTAAGGGTTAGAAATTTTCATCATTGTTAAAAAATTTATCCAATTAAAAAAACGATCAATTTTTTAATAAAAAAATTATCCCCTATGCCCTATATCCTATCCCCTAGCTTTAAACACACTTGATCATTTTCCAAATTTCATATATGAATATATAGCAATCAAAGCTCATCAAGAGCTTGGGCCGTTAGCTCAGTTGGCAGAGCATCGCCCTTTTAAGGCGGTGGTCGGAGGTTCGAATCCTGCACGGCTCATATTTTAAAAGTTAGAACTCCGTTTTAAAGCAGAGTTTTTTTATTAATAATAGCCGAAGGTTCGGCACGGCTCAAAAGATGAATTTAATTGACTTTTCACATTTTTGGGGCTAAAATTTATAATTATGAACCTCAAAACAGTGATTACTGCGGGTACTGTCGACCTTAACCTGAAAGGTTCCACCAAAAAAGAAATTATCAATGAATTGCTTGATATTCTTGTCAGGACGGGAAAAATACAGGATAAAGGAGCGGCTTTAGCGGCAGTTTTGGACAGAGAAGAAAAAATTTCCACAGGTATGAAACACGGGATTGCAATCCCGCACGGTAAATGCGCCGCAATTACCGATTTGGTTGCCTGTATCGGCATTTCCGAAAATCCGGTTGATTTTGATTCGCTTGATCATCAGCCGTGCAGAATCTTTATTATGACTCTTTCCCCGGTCGAAAAAACCGGACCTCATTTGCAATTTTTGGCGGAAGTAAGCCTTTTGTTTAAAAGTTCGGAAAAACGGGACGAAATCCTGAACGCGAAAACACCTGAGGAAGTTCTGGAAATACTTACCGAGTAAAACCCGGCGTCAGTGTAAATTTTTCAAATTTTAATTGGACAAGGAAAGCTGATGCGGATTGTTAATGGTTTAATTCTTGATGATGATGGAAGAACCCTCATCCTAAGAGGGGTAAATCTCGGCGGTGATTCCAAGATTCCATACGCTCCGGCAGGAAGTGAACTTGATCCTGCTTTCCTTGATATAAAGAAAAATGTTTCGTTCATAGGAAGACCTTTCCCCTTAGAGGAAGCAGAGAGCCATTTTAAACGGTTGAAAAAGGCCGGCATGACCTTTTTACGGCTGATTGTTACATGGGAAGCGGTAGAACATGAAGGTCCCGGTATTTATGACGAGTCGTATCTCGCCTATTTACGGAAAATTTTAACGGCCGCGGAGAAAGAAGGCATCTCTGTTTTTATCGATCCTCATCAGGATGTATGGAGCCGGTGGACAGGCGGCGACGGCGCTCCGGCGTGGACGATGGAAAAACTTGGGATGAACCTTGACAACTGCGGCCGCTGCGGCGCCGCGGTAACAAGACAGCGTTACAGCATAGAGCACAACGGCGAACCATATCCAAAAATGATCTGGCCGGGCAACTACGACAGGTATGCCGCCGCGACCATGTTCAGTTTATTTTTCGCAGGCGCCGCTTACGCGCCCGCCTTGAATATAGAAGGCGAAAATATTCAGGACTATCTACAGAACCGTTACATCGCGGCATTTAAACACACACGCCGCCGTTTAAAAAATTGCGCTGCAATAGCAGGCTGGGGATCAATGAACGAGCCGCATCGCGGTTTCGCAGGCTGCCAAGATTTGGAGAATGCCGAAGATCCTGTCATTCCGCTGGGACTGCGTCCAAGCCCGTGGCAGGTAATTTGCGCGGCTTCGGGTTACACTGTAAAAGTTCCTGTGTACAGCATGATTTCTTTTGGTAAAAAAATTTCGCGTTACGAGACATTTAACCCTGACGGAGTTTCTCTTTTTAAAGACGGATTTACCTGCCCATGGAAACAGGCTGGCGTATGGCAGGATGAAGACGGCGTGCCGCGCCTTATTAATAAAAATCATTTCAGTCAATATAACGGACGAAAAGCGCAGTTTGCGGATGATTTTCTCAAGCCGTTTATTGTCAAATTTATCAACGCCATGAAGGAAGCCGATGATCGCAGTTTCTTCTTTATAGAAGGAATGCCGAAGAGCGCAAGAGAAGAATCGCATCCTTCATGGGGCAAGGATGATCCCGTTAACGCGGTAAACGCGTTTCACTGGTACGACGGATTCGCGCTTTACACAAAAAATTTCCGTCCATGGTTTACAGTCAATCCTGAAACCGCGAAAATAATTCTTGGCAGAAAAAATTCGATAAAATGTTTTACGGAAAGTCTCCGCGCGGCCATTAAAATAACAGAAAAAAAAATGGGAAATATGCCGTGTCTTCTTGGAGAATTCGGTCTTGCATTTGATATGAATAACCGCGCCGGATTTAAGAAAGGCAATTACACGCTTCATGAAGAAGCGCTCTCCATGTATTACGACGCAGTAGACGCCAATCTTCTTCATTCAACAATTTGGAATTACTCGGCAAGCAACACAAACAAATACGGCGACGGCTGGAACGAAGAAGATCTATCGATCTTCAGCGAAGGCAAAGAACGCGCCGCCGCCGGCTGGAAACGCCCCTACCCCGCCGCGACAGCCGGAGAAATTTATTCATTTAGCTGGAACCGTAAAAAGGAAAAATTTATTTTTAACTATAAAGCGGTCAGCGCCGTAAAAGCCCCGACAATAATCTACCTGCCGCAGGAAACATTCGGCGGTAAAATAAAGATCACAATACAGACCAATCCTGCCGCCTCTCTGCGCAGCGAACACAACATCGAAGATCAACATCTATTAATCTACAACGGCGATTACAACGGCGATGTAACGGTAACAGTTGTAAATAAATAAAAATTTTCTCGTTCGTGTCTGTTAGTGTAGTCCGCGGCAAATTCTGTTACTCAATCCCCGCTTCCGCAAGGCGTGATTCTTCTTCCCTGATCAATCTGGAATGAAACCTTGTTTCTATCCGGCGGCGGTTTTCAAGGATGCGGCTTATGTAGTTTAACGTAACATGAGGCGCACCGGTTGACCTTACTCTTCCGGCTCCGGCGTTATAAATCGCCAAAGCGGAAATTTCGGTGCCGCCTGTATCAAGGCAGTAGCGCAGATGACTTACACCGTAACGCGCGTTTGAATTGATGTTGAAAAACGAGGCGATATCAAGATTCGGAAAAGAGCGGTTATTCAATTGAAACAAACCGCGGTCTACACTGCCGTCGCGGTTGCCGCGGTTCACGGCGGCATGGTTAAAACGGCTTTCTTCCCAGCTTAAAGCGAAAGCAAGCGCCGGAGGCACATTAAACTCATCGGCGGAATCAAGAATAGCCAGCGCGATTTCCCGGCGCGAACAGATTACAGCGAAAAAATCTATAACCCATTCGCGGTATTCCGGGTTTCGGTAATATTCCAGCACAGGATCGGGAATAACTTCCGATACGGAAAAAAGAAAAACCTCTTCCTCCTCTTCTTCTTCCTCTTCGATAACAACCTCAGCCTCGGTCTGAACAGGTTTTGGGAACAGATCGAAATAAATACCTGCCATTGTACATGCGAACAGAGAACAGAATACCCCCGCGAACAGGGGTATTACAAATTCAATATCAATTTTTCGAAATGATAAATCCATCTCATTCCATACATCCCGTCAGGGATATTTGTTTTTAATTAATTTTCAATGACTCTGACTCTGATTATTCCTTCGACCTTACGAATCTGATCCAATACCGAATCGGGAATTTTCTGTTCGGTATCGATTATATTAAAACCGTAATCATCGCGGTGGTGGTTGATCAAATCTTGGATGTTGACATTCGCGCCCGCGAGGCTTGTGGTAATCTGCCCTACCATATTGGGAATATTGCGGTTTACAACTAGTAGCCTGTACGGGTAACGCTGTTCAAGTTTGCAGCGCGGAAAGTTTACGGAATTACGCACTTCCCCGCACTCAAGGTAATCCATCAACTGCATTACAGCCATTACCGCGCAGTTGTCCTCGGCTTCGGGAGTGGACGCTCCAAGATGAGGAATACCGATAACTTTTTTGCATGCCAAAAGCGCCTGTGACGGGAAATCAGTAACATAGGCGCCGAGTTTTCCGGCTTCAAGCGCTTCAATTATATCCTTGTCCTTTACAAGCGCGTTCCTTGAAAAATTAATAACCCGCGCGTCCTGTTTCATTATGCGAAACTTATCTCCGTCAAGAATACCCTTGGTCGCGTCGCTCTGAGGAATGTGCAGCGTAACATAATCGGATTTAGAAAGCAGGCTGTCAAGGCTTTCAGCGCGGATCACTTCCCGCGATAAATTCCACGCGGCATCCACGGAGATGTACGGATCAAAACCAACAACGTTCATGCCGAGGGCGATCGCGTCATTGGCGACCATTACGCCGATTGCGCCAAGCCCGACAACGCCGAGAGTTTTTCCCTTTATCTCCGGCCCTGTAAATTTTGATTTTTCTTTTTCAATAAGCTCGGCGACATCGCTCTTATCGGCGGCGGAAGATACCCAGTTGATCCCGCCGATAATATTTCTGGACGAAAGAAGCATCGCGGCGAGTGTAAGTTCTTTAACGGCGTTCGCGTTCGCGCCGGGAGTGTTAAAAACAACAATTCCCCTTTCGCTGCAAGGTTTAACGGGAATATTGTTGTAGCCCGCTCCCGCTCTCGCGATTGCCTGCACGGAAGATGGAATCTCAATGCCGTTCATGTCGGCGCTGCGTACCAAAACCGCGTCGGGATTTTTAATATCACCCGCAACCTCATACTTATCCTTCGGAAAAAGATCCAGCCCTATGGGAGAGATTTTATTTAATGTTTGAATACGATACATATAATTACCTTTACTTTACAAATTTATCCATAAAATTGATTAACGCTTTTACTCCGTCAATAGGCATAGCGTTATAAATGCTTGCCCTCATTCCGCCGACAAGACGATGCCCGGCGAGATTTACAAGACCTGCCGCGGCGGCTTCTTTTACAAAGCGCGTTTCCTGTTCGGTCTTTTTCGCGTCATCATCCGCCATTGTAACAAACGGAATATTCATCAAACTGCGGAAAGGTTTTTCTACAGGCGAATAAAAAACTTTTGAGCTGTCAAGATAACTGTAAAACATATTCGCTTTTTCCCGGTTCAATTTCGCCATTGCCTCAACGCCGCCAAGGTTTTTTAACCACTCTAGCACAAGACCGATAATATAGATGCCGTAGCATGGCGGAGTATTGTACATCGATCCTTCTGAAGCATGAGTATCATAGCGCAGCATAACCGGCGTCCATGCAGGCGCATGCCCAATCAGATCATCGCGGATAATGACAACTGTAGTTCCCGCAGGACCGAGGTTCTTCTGCGCGCCGGCATAAAGAATACCAAACTTGCTGACATCAATCGGCTCGGAAAGAATACAGCTTGAAATATCAGAAATTAGGGGGACAGAGCCGGTGTTAGGGATTTTATCCCATTTAGTGCCGACGATCGTATTGTTCAATGTTATATGATAATAGGCGTCTCCCGATTGAGCGGGAGGAGCGTCAGGAATGTAAGTGTAGGCTTTGTCCTTCGAACTTGCCCTTACATCAACCGCGGCATATTTTGACGCTTCTTTCGCGGCTTTTTCAGCCCAAATACCTGTATCAATATAAGCGGCTTTCTTACCCTGACCGGGCGCATCCCCTGCCGCAAGATTCAAAGGAACCATCGCGAACTGTAAAGACGCGCCGCCTTGTAAAAAGAGAACTTTATAATTGGCAGGAATACCCATAAGCTCCCTGAGCAAAGATTCGGTTTTTTCGAAAATGGGCTTATAATCCTTTGAACGGTGGCTCATTTCCATTACAGACTGCCCTGTTCCGTTGACATCTTGAATTTCCGACGCGGCTTTTTCTAAAACCGCCAGAGGAAGCGCCGAAGGACCGGGTGAAAAATTGTAGACTCGCATGTTTTTCTCCAGTTAATTGATAATAACCTTATGTTACGGGAAAAAACAATTTTTGTCGAGACTTAGATGACATACAGAGCAGTCTGGGGAGAGAGGGCAGGGAAAAACCTTGCTTGGAATTCGCTTCCGAGCCCTAACCATTAAAACCATGTTTATCAATGTTATAAACGATAATGAATTTGGTTTTAATGGTCAGGTCTCTCCAGCGAGGAACCGCAAAATGGTTTTACCCTGCCCTCTCTCCCCAGACTGCTCTGTGTGTTATTTATGCGTTGCATAAATTTACCTGAGATGCATAACATGGCTATGTTCATATTAACTTTACTCGAGTAACGAGGAGCATTAAATTAGCAAGCATATGTCTTATATTATTATATGGAAAATAATAACATAGACCCGCTGGTTTGCCTTGTTTATATTGTGAATGACACATTGAATACTATCAAATTTTCCGCTACACTTGAAACATGGCGGACAGGGTATTTACGGTACTTGACCTTATCGACCTGGATCTAAAGGAACATAACTCTCTTAATCTTCGCTGTATAGGCGGGAGAAGGGGGCTTGGAAGGCCGATAGATATACCGGACTTAAACAGACCGATGGGCGCTATAATGGGCTTTTTTGAGGATTTCGCCTATCAGAGAATTCAGCTTTTCGGGCGCGGGGAAGCGTCGTATCTGCGCAGGCTGGAGAATGACGGGAATATCGATTCAATCAAGGAAATGTTCAGTTACCCTATGCCTTGTTGTATTTTTACGCATAATTACACTCCCCACAAGGATTTCTTTGATATAGCCGAAAACGCGCAATGCCCGATTTTACAGACCGATTTAGGATCTGCGGATTTTTCCTCGAGAATAATGCGCATCTTGTCAAGAATATTTTCTCCGCGCCAGGTTGTCCACGGCGTGCTTGTAGAAGTCTACGGGCTGGGCATTTTAATACAGGGTGAATCCGGCGTTGGAAAAAGCGAGACAGCTCTGGAGCTGATCCACCACGGGCACCGGCTTGTCGCCGATGATGTCGTGGAAATTAACTGTATCAATGGAAACACATTGATGGGCGCGGGCGCGAACAAAATCATCGGGCATCATATGGAAATACGCGGACCCGGAATAATCAATATTACGCATCTTTTCGGAGTCGGAGCGATAAGGGATCGTAAAGAGATTCAGCTTGTCGTTGAACTTGAAGAATGGGATTCACAAAAAAATTACGACAGGCTTGGAGCCGAAGATCATACCGTCGAACTTTTAGGAGTAAATATTCCAAAGCTGACAATTCCTGTTAAGCCGGGAAGAAATATTCCAATCATCATAGAAACCGCCGCGATGAACGAAAGATTGAAATTTATGGGCTATCATTCATCCAAAGAATTTAATAAAAATATTCTTAAATGGATTGAAAGCGACGCCACAAGATCCGTGTTCTTCGGACACGATGATGTAATATAAGGAAGGCGTGATGACAGAAAGAACTGTTACAGTAATAAACAGAGCAGGCATTCACGCGCGTCCTTCCGCCATTTTGGTGCAGAATACTAAAAATTTTAAATCAAATATTTATATAGAAAAAAAAGGATACAGAATAAACGCAAAATCAATAATGGGTATTATTACTTTGGGCGCGTCATACGGAACTGAATTGAAATTAATCGCGGAAGGAGAAGATGAGGAAGCCGCGGTTGAAGCGCTTATAAGGCTTTTTGAATCTAAATTTGAAGAAGAATAACATTGCGTTAACATAAACTGCACAGGAGTTAACTTGAAGAATAGCAGGACTCGTATTGAATACCCGATTATAAGGGTCCGCTTTTTAATACTTATTTATTCGCTGCTTTGCATCCTGACAGTTTTATTCTCGCGTAGTTTTTTTATAGAAACATTACTCGACGGCAGTATTCCCGGCAAATTAAATCTCCTTGTGTTCTTTACAATTCCAGCTGTTCTAATGATATTCTTCGGTATATCAATTTACCGCCTTGTAAGCGATTTTATTTTCAAGCGTCCAGGAAGTAAATTCAACGCAAGGCTTCTTGCGTATTTCGCGATCGTTGTTATTTTTTCATTAACACCGATAACTCTTATGACAAGTACAGCGTTAAACCAAATCGTTCATTTCTGGCAGAGTGTAGAAGCCCCTGCCGCAAACAGAGCCGCAAACAGTTTTATTGCGGAAAATTACGCGCTTCATCTTGAGCGTTTTGAAAACATAATAAGGCAGACTGATTTTTCTATATACGAACATGACGGCTCCCGGCTTCCACCCCACATCGCGTCCGTTCAGGTTTTTATCTTTTCCGTATCAAGCCTTACAAGCAGTCAGAATGAAAATAACGCGCAAGGCCCGGCGGATAACCAGAGCGGTTTTCAGTTAACTCTTCCTCTCCCCTGGGCGGAACATTCATTTACAGGCGATGACAAATTCTCGCTTCAGTTTCCTCCATCATTTGAAAACGGTTTCGCGGCGAGGGAGCTGCCGAGAGACGACGGAGCGATACGTTATGTGCAAAGAATGTCACAAAACATGCTGCGCGTAATCAGTTATAATCTTGGAAGTGATTTTGACAGAGGAAAAGCCGCTTTGGATAATCAGACTCAGCGTTTTGAAACAATTAATTTGTTAAAAGAAAATATAAGACCTTTATTAATCTACTATTACATTGTGTTTTTTCTGCCGCCTCTTCTTATGACAGCCATCATCGTAATTTCATTTACACGGCGCATAACATATCCTATTGTAGAACTGACAGATTCTGTGCAAAAGGTCGCGGACGGCGATTTTTCAATACAGATTCTTACGCGCCGCGATGATGAACTGGGTACGTTAATTAAATCATTTAACACAATGGTGCATAACATGGAAACATCGCGCGCTTCCCTTGTAAAAAGCGAGAAAATCTCCATATGGCAGAATATGGCGCAGCAGCTTGCGCATGAAATAAAAAATCCGCTTACTCCGATTAAACTGTCGGCTGAACGAGTGCTCAGAAGATGGAAAAATGATCCGCAGAACATTGACAGCATTATAGAAAATTCTATGATGGCAATTATACAGGAAACAGAAGGACTTTCCATTCTTTTAAACGAGTTCAGAACATTATCAAAACCGATGGAACCGTCAACCTCGACGAGCGATCTGCGCGAATCCGTGGAAGTATTAATAAATTCATATTCAAGTTCATACCCGAATGTATATTTCAATATTGATTATGTTGAAAATGGAATAAACGTGAAGATAGAAAAAAACCGGCTTTCACAAATTCTCACAAACCTTGCCGTAAACGCGATAGACGCGATGGACGGCTCAGGCTCAATCGAGATACGCTCTGATCTTGTTAAAAAAAGAGAAGTATGTTACTGTAGGATAAGCGTCAGAGATTCCGGAAACGGAATCAGCGCAGAAGACAGCAAATTTGTTTTTACGCCGTATTTTACAACTAAAGAATCCGGCACAGGGCTGGGGCTTCCGATTGTTGAAAGAATTGTAAACGATCACGGAGGCGCGATCTGGTTTGATTCGGCAGAAGGTACAGGAACTACATTTTATATTGATCTGCCGGCAGAAAAAATTCAATAATCCGCGCAACAGCGGGTTAATAGGAATGATTTATTATGCCTGCAATTTTAATCATCGATGATGAACCCGGAATCAGAACTACTCTCTCCTCGATCTTAGAAGATGAAAAATATAAAGTCTTTACATCAGAAGACGCAGTTACCGGAATCGAAACGTTAAAGCGCGAGGTAATTGATATAATTTTTCTTGATGTCCTTCTGCCCAGGCTTGGCGGCATTGAAGCGCTGGAAAAAATACGCGCGGAATGGCCGTTAACTGAAATTGTAATGATCTCCGGGCACGCGAATATCGACATGGCAGTGCGCGCTGTTAAACTGGGCGCGTTTGATTTTTTGGAAAAACCTTTATCGCTTGAAAAGGTGTTTACTGTCTGCAGGAACGCGCTTGCCATCAAAAAACTGCGCGAAGAAAATAAAAGACTGGTAAAAATAAACCGCTATTCAAGCGAAGATATTATCGGAACAAGCGCCGTTATTCGAAACATTCGGGAAACGGTAAAACAGGCGGCGGAAAGCGACGCGCGTATTTTAATCACGGGCGAGAACGGATCCGGAAAGGAAGTAATCGCGAGAACAGTTCATCAATGTTCGCATCGTTGCGACCACCCGTTTACCGATGTAAACTGCGCGGCAATTCCCGATACATTGATAGAGAGCGAACTATTCGGACATGAAAGGGGCGCGTTCACGGACGCGGTGTCAACACGCAAGGGCCGCTTTGAGCTGGCAAACGGAGGAACGCTTTTTTTAGACGAAATCGGAGATATGAGCCTTTCCGCGCAGGCCAAAGTTCTGCGCGTAATTCAAGAACAAAAAATTGAACGGCTCGGCAGCGAAAAAACAATCGAAACAAATGTACGTATTATCGCGGCGACAAATCAAGATTTGGAAAAAGCGTGCGAAACAGGCCGCTTCAGGCGCGATCTTTTTTTCAGATTGAATGTTGTACCTATACATGTGCCGCCGCTCAGAGAGAGGCCTGAAGACATTTCCCTCCTTTTGTGTCATTTTCTGAATGGATTTAAAAAGGAGCTTACACTGGATGCCGGCGCTCTTGAGGCTGTTACCACATATGACTGGCCCGGAAATGTCAGAGAATTGAAAAATCTCGCGGAAAGAATTTCTGTAATGCATCCTGGGAACACCATAAACGAAGAAGAACTGCGGAAACTTCTTGGAAAGAAAATTGAAAAAAAGGAACAAACCATCTTGCATACATCTCTGCCTGAAGGTATTATGGAGAAAGAGTACAACGAGGCAAGGGATAGTTTTGAAAGGTGTTATCTGGAGTATCAGCTTTCAAGAAATAACGGCATAATCTCCAGAACAGCGGAAGCAATCGGGTTGTATCCGAGCAACCTTCACGCCAAACTTAGAAAATACAATATCAGCCCCGCACAGAAAACGCAGGCGCTGGATTGAGGTAATGGGGAAAAATTATGAAAGAATTGACAAATCGTCAAAAACAGGTATTATCCTTTATTGCTGATTATATCAAAAAACACTCATACCCGCCGACAATAAGAGAAATCGCCGACAACTATTCGATCTCTGTAAAGGGCGCTCATGATCACATAACAGCCCTTCGGAAAAAAGGCTACTTAAAACAGCTTGATAAAAGACCGCGAACAATGGGGCTTACCCATTCAAGGCCGGAAGATAACGATCTTTTACAGATACCGCTTCTTGGAAGCGTAGCGGCGGGCATCCCCATTCTCGCCGAAGAAAATTTTGACGGGAATATTCTGCTTCATAAATCCATGCTGAGAAAAAATAAAAAATATTTCGCGCTTAAAGTAAAAGGCGATTCCATGTCGGGAGCTGGTATTCTGGAAGACGATCTCGCGATAATCGAAAAAGCAAGCACTGTCCGCAATGGAGAGATTGCGGTGGCTGTAATGGAAGAAGCCGTTACATTAAAACGTTTCTACCGCGAAAGCACGCGCGTTAAACTGGTGTCAGAAAATCCGGCGTACAAGCCGATGTACAGTCAGGATATAAAAGTTCTGGGAAGATTATTTACCATCATTCGTTCCTATTAAGATGAGCGTATATTTTTTTCTGGGTCCCGAAGCCGGTAAAAAACAGGATGCCGTTAACTCTGTAAAAAATAAATACCCGGGAGCGGAAATTACCGCTTTTTACGCGGACGAAACACCGGCAGGTTTAATCGCGGATGCTTTGCAAAATATCAGCCTTTTTGCCGACGCGCGAATAATCATCATAAAAAATTCAGAATCAATCAAGAAAAAAGACGATATTGATCTTTTAGTTTCATGCATAAAAAGTATAACTGACAATTCAATTAAAAACACAGCGTTAATTTTTCTTTCTGATGAAACAAAAATTAACACGTCTTTATATAACGCCGACCCAAAGGTAAACCGCCAGATTTTTTATGAAATGTTTGAAAGGGAAAAAGCCGAATGGCTGAAGCAATTTTTCAGCCGCGAGGGAGTAAATATCGACAGGAACTGCATTGACACAATTATTGAAATGGTGGAAAACAACACAGGCGCGTTTAAAGATGAATGTTCAAGGCTTTTACTTTTTCTGCCAAAGGGTAAACAGATAACAAGCGAAGATATTGAAAAATGGCTTTCGCATAACAGAGAAGAATCGGCGTTTACGCTGTTTTCAAGAATAGCGTCAGGTGATCTTTCAAGAGCGCTTGAATCTCTCTCTTGTATTCTCGCGGCAAAAACAAGCGCACAGAGCGTTCTTGCCGGTCTTGCATGGTGTTTCAGAAAACTGGATGACTACCTTTCGCTTTTGGAAACAGGAGACGCGAACAACAGCATTGAATTAAAAAAAATTGGTCTTTCCGCTCCAAAAATAAGAGACGATTATACAGCGGCGTCAAGAAGGTACAATTCAGATTCAACGGCGCGATGTCTCGCTCTTACCGCCGAATGTGACACGCTGCTTCGCTCTCCTGCCGCTGTTATGGAAAATATTATTATGGAAAGATATATCCTGTCATTGATTAGAGCATCCGCAATTTAAAGCTGGTTAACAAAATCCTCTATCGCTCTGGCGGCTTCGTCAAACTCGCTGTGTAAAAGATGCTCGGCGATAATACCAAGCCAGTTTCTTGTCTCGGAAGGCCATTGTTTTTGCCGCAGATGAGACAGCAGATCCTTGGCGGATTTTTTGTTATACGCAATACATTCAATCTTTATCGCTTCCAATTTTTCTTTTAAAAGGGAATTATCGCTTTCCACGTTTTCGTCGGATACTTCCTCAGGTTCATATTTGCAGATAACAGCAAACAACTTTTCCATGAATATGGGAAGCAGCGACATAATGTCGGTAACATTTTTATCGCGTCCTAAGTGTTCAAGTTTGGCGGCCTCGGCGGAAAGTTCATTCTCCCCGACGTTCGCAAGAGCGCTCTTCATCGCGTGTACATTAATTACAAACATCGACATATCATCGACTCTGCGGCAATTGTTTAAATATATCGATTCCAGTACTTTCATCGACTTCTTCGCGTCACGCACGAAAAATTCAGCAAGCCCGGAAGCGATCGTCTGCTGGTTAACATCCTGCATCTTTACTTTTTTCTGCCGCGCGGCTTCAATTATCTCTGGAGGCGTTCTGTCACGGATTAATTTATTTAAAATAATATTTAAACGGCGGATATCTATCGGTTTGGAAATAAAATCGTCAAAACCGCTGTGCATAAACATCTCGGCCTGTCCCGTAAGCGCGTTAGCTGTCAACGCGACAATCGGTTTTGAGTAGCCTGTACCGCGGATAACTCTTGCCGCCTCGATGCCGTCCATTACAGGCATCATATGATCCATAAAAATTATATCATACACATTGCCGTCTTTTATTTTTTCTATCGCTTCAAAACCGCTTAACGCGATATCAATTGACAAGCCGTAAGGCGCTAAAAGTCCTTTTGCGACATATAGATTCGTTTCCACATCGTCAACGACAAGAACGCTGCCGTAAGGCATGTACTCTTTTTTAACCTGCACATTCCTAATTTTTACCGCGCTTGCGTGGTTAAGCTGCATCAGGTTTTCCGCCATATCTTTTCCGATTGACTGGTTATCAATATATTTCTGCGGAAGCCGCACAGTAAACACAGACCCTACTCCCGGCGTACTTTCAATTTCAATATCTCCGTTCATAAGCCGGATCAAGTTGCGCGTAATGCTCATCCCAAGTCCTGTACCTTCGGTCTTGCGGTTCGCCTCCATGTTAAAACGGGAATACTCGCTGCCAAGTTTGCTAAGCTGTTCGGAGCTCATCCCCTGCCCCGTATCGCTTACGCGGAAAATAAGCAGCGTGCTGGAATTTCCAATATCATTTTCTGCGGAGACATCAAGGTTTACAGTGCCTTCGTCGGTATATTTAAAAGCATTGGTCAGTAAATTGTTTAATATTTGTTTTATGCGAAGCTCGTCGCCTACAAGTATTATGGGAGTATTTTCGTCCATACGCAGTTTGAAAACAATTGGCTTGCTCTCGTAGCGCATAATGTTAAGCTGAACAGTATCGTGAACAAGACTCGCGATATCGTACTGCGCGGGAACAATTTCAAGTTTGCCGGATTCTATTTTGGAAAGATCGAGAATATCATTAATAATTCCAAGCAGAAGATCGCCGGAATTATAAATTCTTTCAAGAGCATCCTTTGTGGTCTGCGGAAGTTCATTATCCTGAAGCTGAATTTCGGTTATGCCGAGTATGGCATTCATGGGTGTGCGGATTTCGTGGCTCATCCTTGCGAGGAACTCGCTCTTCGCCTTGCTGCTTTCTTCCGCAATTTCAGCTTTGCGCATTTCGGCGATCATTGCCTTCTGCTCGCGCAGATCGCGGATATATTCCGTAACGGTAAAATCATCCCTGTGTTTAACGCGCACGCAAGTAATTTCCGCGGGGATCAATTCGCCGTTCAGTTTCTGATGCAGCCACTCAAAACGCGAGTAGCCGTCCTTTAACGCCTTTCTGACGAGTAAGCCGCCTTTCACTGTTGATAAGATTCCATCAGGCTGATACGCAGGCGAAAGCTGTGAAAATTTATCGATAAATTCCTGCTTATCGATTAAATCAAACATTTTAACCGCTTCTTCGTTGCAGTCGATAACTCTCATGTTTTTATCCCAGAAGAAGGCGCAAATCGGAGCCGAGTCGATCATTATCTGAGTACGTTCTTCCGCTTCGCGCATCTTCATAATCTGGTTGTTGCGGTTAACAGCGGTACTCATCATAAGACCAGCGGATGACAGGATGCTGACCTCTTCCTGCGAAAAAGTGCGTTCGCGGCGGCAATCGCTGAGGCTGAAGAACCCCCAGAAATCGCCGTCAAGAAACATCGGGATAATCACAATCGATTTAATATCATAGTACCCAAGAAAATCCTGATCGTCCTGCGACAGTTCATACAAGGGAGCGTTTATATTCTCGCCCCGTAAAAAAAGATTTTCCCAGTTCGGCTTCATGCTGTACGGAAATTGAAGTCCGTACGGTATCTGAGTGCAGCCTTTGCCGAAATCGCTGAGCCATTCGTAGCGCAGCACAAAGTAAAGATCATTTTCATTAACTTCATTACGCCAAATCTGAACGCGGTCAACATCCAGGCAGTGCCCTAATATATCAAAACTTTTTAATAAAGATGTTTCAAAGGAAGCGTATTCATTTCCGGCAAGCAGGATGGTCGCCGCTGTAGTAACAGTGTCCAATAGACGAGCGCGCGATACAACCTCTTTCATCATGCTTTTAATTTCGCGCAGGTCTCGAAAATATCCCATCAGAATAAAATCATCATCGAATCGATCGCGGATCAACATTACTTCGCACGGCACAGGTTCTCCGCTCAGTTTCTGGTGCATCCACTCAAAACGAAGGCTGCCGCTTTCCATGGCTCTGTCAAAATATCCTGTCATTCTTTCTCTTGCCGAAACGCCGTCGCTTTGAAATTCCGGCGACAGATCGAAAAATCTTTCACGGAATTCCTGTTTACCGGACAACCCGAACATATTAACAATATTATCATTACAGTCTATAACATTGAATTTCCTGTCCCAGAACGTCATGCCAAGAGGAGTAGCGTTAAACATTTTCTGCATCCGATCCTCGGATGTATTTTTCTCTTTTGATATCCGCATTAAAAATGAGATAAGAAGCGCCGCGAAAATTGTACCAAGCGCCGAAAGAATTATCGCGAGATTTCTTGTGCTGCTGAAATAAATATGACTCGGCGTTATAATACCCATGTTCCAGCCGTTAAACAATTTTTTCACAAAAACAATTGAACTGATTCCCCTGTAATCTTTTGTTGTGCCTTCAACAAGAACGCCTCTTTCCAGAGAATTGTCCGACAGAGCGGGAATATTTAAAACATTAAGGGGAATCTTTTTACCGATGTATGAAGGGTCGGGATACGCAATAACATCAAGATCTTCACTCAACATAAATCCGTACCCGGCTTCAATAAACCTCGCGTTAAGAACATACCCCTTGATTCTGTTCAATGTAATATCAAGACCGATAATTCCAAGCGGGCGGCTTTCACCGTCATAAATTGTTCTGGAAAACGTAATTATTATTTCGTCCGAATACGCGTCTTTATAAGGATGAGTAACACCGGTGCCGCCGCCCGCTTGAACTGCTTTGTAATACCACGGACGGTTTTCCGGGTTAAAATCATGCGGCGGCTGCCAGCCGTCAACGCCTCTTAGAAATAAATTGTCAAAAACATGAAACACGCCGTAGAAACCAAAAGCGGCGATCAGGCTGTGATTGGTTTTCAGGCGCAGATAATCGTTGATATGTAAAATGTAGCGGTATATTTCTTCGGCGTTCTTTCCCTGTATGATCATGTCGCGTATCGTCTCGGATATGCTTCCAAGAAGCGCTTCTGATTCCATCATATCGGCTTTTATATTAGACTCGGTTCTTACAAATACATCTTCGGCGTTTTTCCGCAAATGGCTGCGTTCCCTTGAGCTGACAAACAGATAACTGGAAAGCACCATCAAGGAAAATGTCGCTATAACAAGCAGAACCTGTGAATAATTTTTCAAAAAATCCCATTTTTTTCCGCGCGAATCCGCCACAATGCCTCTCCAATTACAAACTAGCCTAACATTGTATCATTAATTAAACAAATAAACAGCCTAAAACGCCCATGAATTAAACGCATGGATTATGTTTTTTTATTTCGAAAGTTTCTTAATAATATCATGAGCAGTATATTCATTTATATCAGAGTGCCGTGGAAAAGTTGGTAAAAAAAAGCTTTCGGTATTATTGTGATTTTAATTAAGCATGGTCTTTAGGGGATGTCAGAAATAGTACCAGACGGATAACAGCGCCGACAGCAACAAGCCCAAATGCTACCAATAACATCGTATTCATAGGTACTCCTTTATAAAAATATACAACGCACTGAGAAACCCGGCAATGCCGCATAACTCAGCAAGGACAGTCAGGCAGCCTCGCATAACAGCAATTTTATCGGTCTTTTTTTTTACCGATTTGCCAAGCTTCTTCCTCCGCATACACAATTATGATATAAAAAAGCCTCAACGTCAATCATTGAGACTTAGGGGTTAGGGATCTAATCCCTAACCCCTATCCCCTAAATCCTAACCTCTTCTTAGAAAGGTCTATCCGCAAGATACTTGTACTCTTTGTAAACACGTTCGGCATGTTTCTTCGCGATTGCCAACAGTGTGTCGGCGCGCGCGGGATCGGCTGCTTTGAGGCTCTTGAAGCGTACTTCTTTATACATGAAGTCTTCGATCGCTGTTGTTGGTTCTTTGGAGTCAAGCTGGAAGGGATTCTTGCTCTGATCCTTCAATCTTGGATCGTAGCGGTACAGGGGCCACAAGCCGCTTGTTACGGCCGCCTTGCCCTGCTCCAGTCCCTTGCTCATGTCGATGCCGTGGTTGATACAATGCGAGTAGGCGATGATGATCGACGGGCCGTCGTAGGATTCCGCTTCGCGGAACGCTTTTATAACCTGAGCCATATTTGCGCCTAACGAAACTTTCGCCACATAAACATAACCGTAGCTCATCGCGATCGCGCCGAGGTCTTTCTTGGTAATTTCCTTTCCCGCGGCGGCGAACTTCGCTATCGCGCCGACAGGAGTCGCTTTGGACATCTGTCCGCCTGTGTTGGAATATACTTCTGTGTCCATACAAAGCAGGTTGACGTTTTTCCCGGAGGCGAGAACGTGATCGAGTCCGCCGAAGCCGATGTCGTACGCCCAGCCGTCGCCGCCGAAGCCCCACACAGACCTTTTGATAAAGTTATCGGCAAGAGACAACAGCATTTTTGCTGTGGGTTTTGAATCGTTCTTGAGAGCGGCTTTTAATTCGTCAACATTTTTACGCTGTTCATTGATCGCCGCGTCGTCTTCCTGTTTGTTGGCAAGCAGCTTGTCAATGATCGCAGTGGCGATGCCTTCGCTCTTCGCCTTCTCTCCCATTTCGCGGGCGTGAACTGCGAGCTTGTCGCTTGTCAATCTGAAACCAAGCGCAAACTCCGCGGTGTCCTCAAAGAGGCTGTTTGACCATGCGGGGCCGCGTCCTTCAGCGGTTTTGCAATAAGGAGTTGTAGGCAGGTTTCCGCCGTAGATTGACGAACAGCCTGTAGCGTTTGCGATTAACGCTCTGTCGCCGAAAAGCTGCGACATCAGTTTGATATAAGGTGTCTCGCCGCAGCCGCCGCATGCGCCTGAGAACTCAAACAACGGGCGTTTGTAGGCAAGGGCTTTCGGGTTACTAAGCTCTCCGGCCGCCGGTGTTTCAGGCAGACTCAGGAAGTAATCCCATACCGCGACCTGCTCTTCATGGAAAGCAGGATCATTCGAGTACGCTTTATAAGTAAGAGCCTGCGCGCTTCCGTCGGATTTACACATCGGGCATGCTGTAAAACAAGCGCCGCATTCATAACAGTCCTGACACGAGATAACCAGCGCGGTTTTCTGTCCGTCAACAGCTTTAGGTCTAATTTCGGCGGTTTTGAAACCCTTGGGCGCTTTAGAAACCTGATCGGCGTTGAGGTTTTTCATGCGGATACAAGCATGCGGGCACACAACAGAGCAAATACCGCACTGGGTGCAGACATCGGGATTCCAAATCGGAACGCGCTCGGCGACCGAGCGTTTTTCGTACTGGCTTGTCGCTGTCGGGAATGTTCCGTCTTCCGGCAATTTGCTGACAGGCAGATTGTCGCCGTTCTGGAAAGAAACGCCTCCCAATACTTCCTTGATCCACGGATCCTTCGCGCCGGCAAACGGCTCTTTCATGCGCTTGCTGCCTTCGACCGCTGAATATTTCACTTCTTCTACAGCGCCTAACGCCGCGTCTACCGTTTTGTAGTTCTTCTCTACAACATCCGCGCCTTTCTTGCCGTATGAATGTTGAATGTGTTCCTTCATGAGCTTAACTGCTTCGGCTTCGGGAATGATCCCTGAGATTTTGAAATAAGCCGCCTGCATAACCGTGTTGATGCGGTTGCCCATTCCGGTTGAACGCGCGATTTCCGCGCCGTCGATAACGTAGAACTTTAATTTTTTATCGATGATTTTTTTCTGGACTTCGACAGGAAGTTCTTTCCACACATCGGCCGCTTTGTAGGGGCTGTTAAGAAGAAATGTTCCGCCCGGTTTTACGCTGGAGAGCATGTCATACATTTCCATGTAGGAGAATTTATGACAAGCGAGGAAGTCCGCCGAATTGATAAGATACGGACGGCGGATTTTATTTTTACCGAAGCGCAGATGCGAAACCGTAAAGCCGCCTGATTTTTTTGAATCGTAAGAGAAGTACGCCTGGCAGTTAAGATCAGGTTTCGCTTCTCCGATTATTTTGATCGAGTTCTTGTTCGCGCCGACTGTGCCGTCCGCGCCGAGACCGTAGAACAACGCTTCGTTGATGCCCTCTTCGGCGAGGAAGAAGTCCTTGTCATAATCAAGGCTCTTTCCGAGAACATCATCATTTATACCGACGATAAAATTTGCGGTTTTTTTGCCGGAAAGATTATCGAATACCGCTTTCGCCATACCCGGCGTAAATTCTTTTGAACCAAGACCGTAGCGTCCGCCGATTATAAGCGGATTGGCGTTGAAATCGCCTGATGCCTGCATTTCCGCTATCGCTGTGCGGACATCTTCGTATAACGGCTCGCCCAATGAACCGGGTTCTTTTGTACGATCCAATACCGCGATTGACTTAACAGTTGCGGGTAACGCTTTTACAAACAGTTTCGCGTCGAACGGACGGAAGAGGCGCACATTGACCATACCGGTCTTCTCACCTTTGCTGTTCAGGTAATCGATTGTTTCTTCAACGGTATCAGCACCCGAACCCATAATGATGATAACCTTCTCCGCGTCTTTTGCGCCGTAGTAATCAAAAATGTGATACGAGCGTCCGACTACTTTCGCGAACTTATCCATTTCCGCCTGAACAATACCGGCGACTTTTTCATAATACTTGTTTACGCCTTCACGTCCCTGGAAATAGGTATCAGGATTCTGCGCGGTTCCGCGGATGTGCGGATTTTCCGGCGTAAGGCCGCGTTTTCTGTGCTGCGCGACAAGATCATCATCAATCATCTGGTGCATCTCGTCGTAGGTGATTTCGCTTACTTTCTGAAGTTCATGGCTGGTGCGGAAACCGTCGAAGAAGTGCAGGAACGGAACGCGGGCGCGTAAGGTCGAAGCATGCGCGATAAGCGCAAGATCCATTACTTCCTGCACATTGTTGGAGGCAAGCATTGCCCAGCCTGTTTGGCGGCAAGCCATTACATCCTGATGATCTCCGAAAATCGAAAGGCTCGATGTGGCAAGCGCGCGCGCGGAAATGTGGAACACCGTGGAGGTAAGTTCCCCGGCGATTTTATACATATTCGGAATCATCAGAAGCAAGCCCTGGGAAGCGGTAAACGTGGTGGACAAGGCGCCTGTAGTAAGTGCGCCGTGCACAGCCCCGGCGGCGCCGGCTTCAGACTGCAATTCTGCGACAACGGGGATGGTTCCCCAGATGTTTTTACGTCCCTGGGCGGAAAACTCATCGGAGAGTTCCCCCATCGGGCTTGAAGGGGTAATCGGATAAATCGCGATTACTTCGCTTAGAGCGTGGGCAACATGCGCCGCAGCGTTATTACCATCGATCATGACAGTGTTTTCTTTTGACATTTTCTCCCTCTGCTTTTTTATGGGTGGTTTATAGGAGGATTATAACATGGATTGGCGGAAATTGGCTAGAAAAAAGTTATGCTTGTTGTTTTTCCAGCATTTTTTCGATTCTGTTGATCAGATCCTGAGCTTCGAACGGCTTGGAAATGAGGTCGGCTGCCCCTATTCTGGTCGCGTATTGTTTTTCCCTCTCTCCGTCCAGAGACGTTAGAAAGGCTATCGGGACATTCTGAAGGAGGCTGATCCCCTTAATTTTATTATAGGCTTCCCAGCCGTCCATCTCCGGCATTAAAATATCAAGTAAAATCAGGTTTGGTATAAGACCTTTCGACAAAAGGGTGAGAGCTTCCCTTCCCGATTTAGCGGTGAATGTCTCGTATTTTCCTCTCAGCATATTTTCGGCAATCACCAAATGTACTTCACTGTCATCTACCAATAAAATTTTTCTTGTATTGTTATCCATTTTGATTGCCTCCTATGCGTTAGCAGTATAAGCCCTTAACTAAAATATAACATAAATACATAAATAAAGAAAGCGATATTTTCATTTTAATAAATAAAATATATTTGCAGATAATAAAGGTCAAATTTTAAAAAAAATGAACAAACATTAAAATTAAACCATTTTCAGGCTATTCACAGGTAAAAAAAAAGTATATGCTTGCCTAATGAATAAGAATTTATTATTAATAATGATCGCTTTGATATCAGTCTTGGTGATCTCAGGCTGCGGAGGAAACAGCGGCCAGAATTCCCTCACGGGGGGATCTTTTCAGAGAGGACAGACTTTCAGTAAAGACGCGTCATACGCTCTTGGCATGAACATTGGCGCGGGATTAAGAGACAGCATGCTTGCCGATAATATTATTCCGGATTTGGATGAATTCCTGCGCGGAATGAGAGACGCGATACATGAAAGAAAAACCCGGTTTGATATTGAAGAAGCCAGGCAGATAATTGAATCGAATTTTAATGAGCTGACACGCGAACAAAACGCGGAAGCAAGGCAGAGAGAAATTACATTCCTTGCGGAAAACGCCCGTAAACCAAATGTGCAGATGACTCCAAGCGGCCTTCAATATGAAATAATGATTCCGGCTGAAGGACCAAAACCGTCTCCCTCGGACATGGTGCAGGTACATTACGAATTAAGATTAACCGACGGGAGAATAGTTGACAATTCGTATGAATACGGAGAACCTTTGACTCTGGGACTCAGCGATGTTATACCGGGATGGGCGGAAGGTTTACAATTGATGAGCGTCGGCAGTAAATACAGGTTTTTCATCCCGTCTGAACAAGGGTACGGCGAAGCGGCCAACGGCCCCATACCCGCGTATTCAACATTAATTTTTATTGTCGATCTTATCGGCATAACACCCGGATTAGATGAATAAAGCGATATAAAAGAGTAAGGAGTGAAAATGAAAAAAACGGTTATTTTTGCATGTCTGTTTCTTTCAGCGCTGGTGCTGCATGCCAGAGCCATTCAGGAAGATTACAGAACGTCAGAGGAAAAACAGCGCGTAAGCTACGCGTTCGGCATGGTTATCGGTTCAAATTTAAGAAGCGCGCCCGTCGAGTTTGATTATAACGCGTTCGCGCAGGGTGTGAGGGCGATGATCGAAGAAAACGTGGAGCCGCAGTTTACCGAGCAGGAAGCGATGGAAATTGTCGAGACCGCTCTGCATGAAGCAATGGAAAGAGTATCAGAGAACAACCGCCAGCTTGAAGAAGAATTTCTTGCGAGTAACGCACAGCGCCCGGGAGTAATCGTAACGGAAAGCGGGCTTCAATATGAAATAATTGAGAATGCAGAAGGCCCCAAACCGTCAGGCGATTCCGTTGTCAGAGTTCATTATACCGGTACTTTTATCGACGGTCGTTTATTTGACAGATCCACCGAAGAAGAAGGCGCATTTATTCCGCTGGAACTGGTTATCCGCGGCTGGACGGAAGGCTTGATGCTGATGAGTCCGGGAAGCAACTACCGCCTGTTCATACCTTCCAATCTTGCCTACGGTACTGAAGGCATTCAATCGATTATCCCGCCGTATTCAACATTGATCTTCACGGTAGAGTTACTCGAAATTGTCGACTCCGGCGATTATTAAAATTTTTAAAACCCGGATCCGCGGCAATCTAATCTGCGGTTGATCAACTAAGATTGATTGGCCGCAGGCTGTGAAACCGCGGATTGCGGAATCCTGATCCTGAACACTGAACCTTCGCCGGCGCGGCTTTCCACTTCGGTTGTCCCCTTATGAAGCAGGGCGATGTGCCGGACGATGGATAGCCCAAGCCCGGTTCCTCCGGCTTCGCGGCTTCTCGCGCGGTCCACGCGGTAAAACCTTTCAAAAATTCTTTCCAGATGCTCGGGAGGTATTCCGATTCCTGTGTCACGTACTTGAAAGACAATATCTTCATCGGATTTAGCGGCGCTGACCCATATTTTTGAATTTGGCGGCGAATATTTAATGCTGTTATCAATCAAATTAATTAAACCCTGAACAATAAAAGGACTGTAAAGCACTGCGGTTAGACCTTCGGGATATTCGGCGACAATTTCGATCTGTTTTACTTTTGCTTGCAGCTCCATCGAAGAAACAGCTTCTTCGATAATGAAAGAAACATTCTGCTCCTTCATGTCGTAAGAGCCAAGCCCGGCATTCTCAAGGTTTGCAAGGTTTAATAAATCGCTGACAAGGTTTTCCATATTGCCCGCGTTCTTGCGGATAATTTCGATAAAATGAATTATCTGCGCGGTGTTTTCACGATCCGAATAAACGGTGTCATGCAGAGTTTCAGAAAAACCCTTGATAAGCTGAATCGGCGTACGAAGCTCGTGCGATACGTTTGAAACAAAATCTTTTCGTATTCTCTCAAGTCTTACAAGCTGCGTAACCTCCTTCAAAACAAGAATAACCCCCCCGTTTTCAAGAGTGGATGCGTAAACTTGAAACTGCTGTTCGTGTTTGGAGCCGCCGGGGCCGGAGTAAAAAACAAGCTCGGTTTCCAGGGGCGAGCTGGCGGTTATCGCTTTTCTCGCCGTCTCAACAAGCTCGGTTGAATGAGTCGCTTCAAGCAGGGTCATGGAATTTATATCACTGTCTTCAAGATTGAAGAGCGCTCTCGCTTTTGGATTTACAAGGTGCAGCCTGAGCGCGTTATCCATCGCGAATACCGCGTCTGACATTCCGTCAAGTATCGCGGCAAAGCGGCTGCCTTCGGCTTTTGCCTGTTCAAAACGAAGATTCAATTCTACCGTCATTGCGCGTAACGCTCTTTCAAGACTTCTGAACTCAGGCGCGACGTGATCGATTGCTTCCGGGTCTGATACAACATTCGCGCTTGCCTGCGCGATGCTTACAAGCCGCCCGAGCGATGACGATAGAGACCTGGAATACATGACGATCGCCCAGAACGCGGCGGCGATAAAAAGGCAGATAAAAATTATAAAGGGAATGATGATCGAGGATACGCGTCTTACAAACTCTGGAATGGAAAACGAAAGCCTGAAAACGCCGGTTACATTACCGTTATTTCCAAAAACAGGAATCGCGTAATAAATGCGCCTCATTCCCGTAGTGATGGAATCGCGGCGAGAACTTCCTTCCCTGCCCTCAAGCGCGGCGGCTACTTCCTCGCGGTCAATATGATTAACAAGCCGTTCCGTTACATACGAATCCCACAGCACAAAGCCCGAAGGAGCGATCAATGTTAGCCTGTAAGCGTCGGTTATATTCAGCGGGAAAATAATTTCGGCCGGGTTATTATCATCGTGAGCCAAAAACAGCTCTTTTACGCGATCATTCCCGATTGCCGTCATCAAAGCTCTCGCGGTATCTCTAAGACTTGTAATATTTATTTCGTAGTAAAGGGAATTCATAAACACAAGAACAGATATTACAAAGACAGCGGAGAACCCTAAAACGGCTAACCCCAGAGTAATTAAACTGTTTTTAAAAATTGTCATAATTTAATCCTTGTTGTATATGAGTTTTTTAAGAAATTGCAGCCAAACATACGCGCCTAATTTAAATATAAGCGATTAATTATGAATCATCAACTTTAAATCTGTAGCCGATTCCCCGGATTGTTTCGATCATGTCTCCGGCTTTACCGAGCTTTTTCCGAAGACCCAGTATCTGCACATCGACGGATCGATCCGTAACGGGATAATCATGTCCATGTATCGCCGCGATTATCTGGTTACGCGAAAAAACAATTTCCGGATTAGAAATGAAATGTTTAAGCAGGGCGAACTCCGTCGCGAAAAGGTCGAGCTGCGTTTCGCCGAGATGCACGGTATGACGCGCGGCGTCAAGCTTGATCCCGCCCTGCCGCCATGAAGTGACAGAAGCGTTTGAGCCGCTTTCCTCCTGCCTCCTTAAAGCCGCGCGGACGCGGGCGATGAGAACTTTCGGGCTGTAGGGTTTTACGACATAGTCATCCGCGCCGAGTTCAAGTCCTGTGATGATGTCGGCCTCTTCTCCCTTTGCCGTCGTCATGATTACAGGGACATTCCGGCACTGTTCAATTTCTTTGATTTTTTTTAAAATTTTCAAGCCGTCCATACCGGGCAGCATTATATCAAGCAGAATACAATCAGCTGCTTTTGTTTTTAATATTTTAAGTCCTTCTTCTCCGGTTTTTACCTGCGTGAGATTCCAGCCTTCCTTCGACATTGAATGAGATAACAATTCCTGGATTTGAAGATCATCCTCAATTATCAGAATAAATGCTTTATTCATTCAATTCCTCATGCTTGCCTTCGATCATATAAATGACGGCTTCGCAGATATTTGTTATGTGATCACCAAGCCGTTCAAGCTGGTTTGAAGTATTAAGCATCTGAAGCGCGTTTTTTACCATGTCAGGATTTTTTTTCATCATTTTTAAAATATTTTCTGTTAACGCCTTGTGCTCTTCGTCAATAATTATATCTAACGCGGCCGCATCACGCGCGGCTTGAGCGTCCTGCGACATAAAAGCGGATATCGCCGCGCGGATCATTTTCTGCCCTGTTTCTGCCATTACTTCAAGATGCTCCTGCGCCCTGAAAGACGAATCTGACTTGGCGAGTTTTTTCGCCGCTTTCGCAAGATGTACCGCGTAATCTCCGGCACGTTCAATATTCGCTGTTAGTTTAAAAATTGTTACCATTTCCCTCAGATCACGCGCGACAGGCTGCTGCGTCGCGATAATTATCGCCGCGTCATCTTCTATACGTATCTGCAAAGCGTCCACTTCCGCGTCATCGGCGCGTACTTCCTTCGCAAGTTCCGCGTTACGCGTACGAAGCGCCGTCAGCGCCTTGCTGAGGTTCTCCTCCACTCTCGCGGACATAAGTAAAATATCCTGCCTTAACCTGCTTAACTCTTCCGAAAAAAATTTTCTTGTCTGCATATAACAACCCCCTTAACCAAATCTTCCGGAAATATAATCTTCTGTTCTTTTATCTCCGGGGTGCGTAAAAATTTCCCTTGTATCATTATACTCTATTATTTCACCCAAAAGAAAAAAAGCGGTTCTGTTGCTGACTCTGGATGCCTGATGCATCGCGTGAGTTACCAGTATTATACTGTATTCTTTTTTTAGTTCCACGATAAGTTCTTCGATGCGGCCTGTAGCGATTGGATCAAGAGCGCTGGTAGGCTCGTCCATAAGGATGATCTCAGGTTCCATCGCAATACTTCGCGCGATGCAAAGCCTCTGCTGCTGTCCGCCGGAAAGCGACTGCGCCGGTTTTTTTAATCTGTCTTTTACCTCATCCCAAAGCGCGGCTTTTTTAAGCGACGCTTCCACGATATCCGCAAGTACGTGCTTGTCGCGAATACCCTGCATCCGTCTGCCGTACGCGGTATTGTCAAATATCGTCATGTTAAACGGGTTTGGTTTTTGAAAAACCATTCCCACTCTTGTACGCAGTTCCGTTACATCCATCGTTCCGTAAATGTCTTTACCGTCAAGGAGGACTTCGCCCGTTATGCGGCATGACGGGATAAGATCATTCATGCGGTTTAGTATGCGAATAAATGTTGATTTTCCGCAGCCCGAAGGACCGATAAGAGCCGCGACATCGCCCCTTTGTATTGTAAAGTTGATTTTCTTTAACGCTTGAAAATCCCCGTAGTACAGGTCAAGATTTCTTACATCTATTTTATTATTATCCATAATGTTTTCCTTTATTTACCGCGGATAAAACCAAACTCATGATATATCACCAAGTTTTTTTCTGAAGTTATATGTTAAAATTTTTGCCGCGGTATTAATTATCACTACAAGAATTACTAGCACGCACGCTGTCGCGAACGCGATGCCGAAATCCTCGGGGCGCACAGCTTCGTTTGTTAGGTAATAAAGGTGTATCGTAAGAGTCCGCCCCGATTCAAAAATTGACAGCGGTAAATTCCTTGAAAGCCCTACTGTGAGCAGCACAGGCGCAGACTCGCCGACAACGCGTCCAATTGCGAGAATCACAGATGTTAAAATACCCGGAAGAGCCGAAGGAAGAACGACAAAAATTGTTGTCTGAAACTTTGTTGCACCTAACGCGAGAGAACCTTCGCGGAAAGAATCCGGTATTGACTTTAACGATTCTTCCGTAGTTCTGATTATTACAGGCAGGATCATAATGCTTAAGGTAAGTGAACCTGCGATTATTGACTGCCCGAAACCGAGAAGGCGGCAGAAAACAAGAAGCCCGAACAGCCCGTAGATGATCGAAGGAATCCCCGCCAGAGTTTCAATGGCGAGGCGCAGAATTCTAATGAACGAAGAGTTCCCGGAATATTCATTGAGAAAAATGGCGGCGGCAAGCCCGACAGGCAAAGCAACGGCGATTGAAACCAGTACAACGTAAAGAGTAGTAATAATCATCGGCAATATTCCTGTGTGCCCGTCAACAAGAAATCTCCAGTTTAAAAAACCCGCCTGCGATTTAAAAATGTAAAACAATACAAATAATAAAGCGGCAATAACGCAAAAAGAGGCGGCCGCCATAACAGCGTATAATAAATTATCAATGATTTTACGTTTCGCGATCATAGCTCCATCTCCATTCTTCCGCGGTACCATAAAATAAAACTATTCAATATCAGTATAATTGCAAATAACGTAACGCCGATGGAAAAAAGCATCTCGCTGTGCCTGCCCGACGCGTAACCCATTTCCATCGCGATTGTGGAAGTAAGAGTCCTGACGCTCGCAAGCGGATTAATAGTTAACTGCGGAGAATTGCCCGCGACAAGAATGACAGCCATTGTTTCACCCACCGCGCGCGAAATACCGAGAATAACTCCCGCCATAACGCCTGAGTTCGCATGCGGCAGAACAACCTTCCACGCGGTTTGCATTTTACTCGCTCCGAGCGAAAGACTCGCCTCACGTACAGAAAGAGGAACCGCTCTCAGAGATGTTTCCGCTATTGTTATCACAGTCGGGAGAATCATCAGAGCAAGAACAATAACCGCGGAAAGCAAAGTGTTTCCTGACGGCAGATCAAACGTTGTTCTGATAAACGGAACAATTACCATGAGTCCGAAAAACCCGTACACAACGGAGGGAATCCCCGCCAGAAGCTCAACACCGGCGCGCACAACCGAAGCCGGTTTTGGTTTTAAAAATTCCGCCATGAAAAGTGCGCATAACAGAGCGATTGGCACGCCGAGGAGAACCGCGCCGAAAGCCGCAAGCAATGTCCCCGCGATCATCGGGAAGATGCCGAAAATTTTATCCCTGCTTGGCCGCCATTCAAGCCCGCTGATAAATTCTTTTAAACTATACGGCGGCTCCGGCGTAATAACATGAATTCTTTTTTGTAAAGACGCGATCCCTGCGGTTTGAGGCCAGCTCACTGTGTGTACATAAGCTTCCGGGTAGATGATATCAATTTCATTATTGGAATTAAATATTAACATCCTCTGCGGATCTTTTTCCGTTTTATCTATTGTTATATCAAGAGCCTCTTCTCCGTTAGGTGAAGGAAAACGTATTGAAATAAAGGAAGTGTTTTCAGGAATATCAATAAATGTTTTATGATCGAAATACGCCGTGCCGTTTACGGTAATCTCGTCAATACGCTGAGTAACAAGACGGATACCGGAAGCGGTGGAAGTAAAAAAAGGCATCGCTCCCTGCGCGAAGACAAAAAGCAAAATAGCTCCCAATGCCAGAACGGAAAAGAGAGCCGTAATGCCGATCAAATTCTTAAAAAAAACATCTATTATATTTCTATTCATACGTTAAATGAAATACTTGGTATATAAACCTTTATCGTTTAATTTACGGGAATCCAGCTTCTGCTTACGATTGCCTGTCCTGCGGAACTGAGCATCCATTGAATGAAAGCGGATGTCTCCGCTCTGACATTATTCCCTGTAAGAATTATAAACGGACGCGCGATTTTGTAAGCGCCGCTGGTCACATTCGCGGTAGAAGGAGCCGCTGAACCTACGGAGACCGCTTTAATGGAATCGTCAACAGAACCAAGCGAGATATATCCGACAGCGTTGGGATTCTGCGAGATACCCGCTTTGATCGCGCCTGTGCTTGTCGACTCGTTAGCTCCGGCAAGAAGCCTGCCCTGGAAACCGGCTAATTCTTCAAAAGCGCCTCTTGTTCCAGAACCTTCTTCGCGGCTGATAACCGCTATCCTGCCGCCTGCGCCGCCGACCTGGCTCCAATCGGTAATTCCACCTGTGTAAATTTCCCTGATCTGTTCGATGGACAGATTTGACACAGGGTTGTTTTTATTAACGATAACAGCGATGCCGTCAACAGCGATGACAACGGCGTTAAGCCCCCTGCCCTGCTCAGCCGGTGTAAGTTCGCGGCTTGACATACCGATTTGATAAGTAACGCCGGCGTTATTGATCCCGTCGCCGGAACCTGTTCCATTGATGTTCACCCTGATATTCGGATTGAGTTTATTGTATTCCTCGGCGAACATTTCCATTAAAGGCGTCACGGAAGTTGATCCGCCGACCTCAATCGTAAAGGGAGCGGCGGAAACCGGCGCGGACGCGGGCAATCCTGAACCCCTGCTGCAGCCTGCAATGGCAAGAATTGTTATCATCACTACGGCAAATTTAATTTTCATTTTTTACTCCTTATGAAAAACTTCGTCAATCGTAGTTTCGGTGTGTTAGGGAGGTGTGAAGGAATTGTTAAAATTTGGTTAATTATATACCGGGAGGCGGGAGTTACATTTTAATTATATTTATATTAATTGTAGAAATACGGTAAAAAAAGATTACGGTCACTTTGCAGACCAAACAAATTATAGATTTTTATTTTTACCAAGCTCTTCGCGCAGTTTTCCGTTTAATTTATCAAGATCAAAAAAACCTGTTTCAAAATTTTTTCCAAGTTCGTTTTGAGCAAATTGTTTTTCCGTGCGTCCCGATTCAATAAAATTGATGAGCTTTTTATAATGGCGGGGACCGTCAATCTGTTCGGGGGGGGCGGTGCCTTCTCCTGCAATGAAGCGGGCGCTCTCGTCCTTTGCCGGCTGATACGAAGACATTATCATTATTTTTACATTCCATTTGGCGCCGTATTCGTAAATCAATTCCTTCTTGGCGCGGAAATCAATGTCACCTAACTTTATTTTATTGTGAAGATACTCCTTGCCTCCGTCCGGGGTTTCGCAGTAAAAACGGTAACGCAGGCCGCCGTTCCAGTTCATGCCGACCTGTATCATCATATGAAGTTCTTCCATCGAAGCGTCATGCGAAATAATCGCGCGCCGCCAGACATCAAGGCTTGTGATGCTTATCTGTATCATGCGCCACAACTGACCCGCTTGTTTACCGCCGTGAATTAATGTAAGGTTGCTCCTTCTGTAATTATCCATCGACGCGTTGATAAGCTCTTTAATGTCATTATACGTATCAACAAGACTGTCAAGAGAATTATCCATCGCGTTAATCTCGGCTTCGGAAGGAGTGTCGTCAAAAGCGAGATCCTCAAGAAGCGCGGCGGCGTGGCTTTGAATTTGGGATAACACGATGAACGTATGCCGCGGAAGCCACACTTTTTCAACATCGCCCTTCTGCAATTTCGCGGAAAATTCAATTACAGCGGTATGAAGCTCAGCGACACGCTGACGGACAACGCCGGCGTTCCGGTCTAAAAACAGCGAGTAACTTTTAGAAAAATCATCCATCGTGTCGGATATATAATCAGCGATGATATCCCACTCGGCTTCTTCAAGAAGAATGATTGGAGGAACAAGACGGCTTATCACAAAATCGATTTCTTTTTCATTGCGGTAAAAGGAATCCCTTATATACGAAAGAATTACATATTCGGAAATGGGAATATTTTTTCTGAAAAAAAGTTCCTCGATAAAAGTTCTGTCAGGCGGAACTGAATAACTGAAAATTGATTTACTGTCGGGAATTTCTTTACCGGCAAACCAACAGCGCGATTCTATGCCGTAAGGTACTACTTCGACACGGTTGGTTTTTTCATAAAGAAATTCCTCAAGAGAATACGCGGGGACGTTTCTCATGCGCTTACCGCCGAACCAGTACGCGAAAGAGATCTGCTCTTCAGTGCTCGCTCCGGGACCCAGAAGCGCGAAGCTGTCTTCAAAACCGTCATCTGCGGCTTCCTGCCATTTATCCAAATCGCCGCGGTTCCACGCATCCTTCCCGGCTTTCGTCAGATCAAAACGGCACTCCTTCCAGTCAAGCACGCGGACAACAAAACGGTCACCGGGAACAAAACCGCTTTCTCTGTAAATGACGCGCATATCAAGCGTATGAATGGAAACTTCAGGCGGATCTTCGTAAGGGTCCGCGTTAAACGCTTGTTCGTTCTCGGGGTTATCCCTCGCGATATATTGAGGGGCGAATTCCTCTCCGTAAATGCTGTAGTAAGGATAAAGCTCTTCAGGCGCGGCTTCGGTGGTAGTTGACGGGACAGCCTCGCCCTTCCATAAAAAAATATATCGGTGGGGCATCACCAGCGGATTCGCGAAAGGAACGCATCTGTGACCCGGTATAAGTATCCCGTTTAAAAGCTCAAGCCGCGAAGGAGTGATAACAAACGAAGCCTGTTCAAAGCAGCCTCTTCTCGAAACCCACCTGCGGCTGTCCATCTTAAAAGCGATTTTGCGAACCTCAAGGTAATTGCCTATTTCTACAGACAGCCTTCGGTTGCGTTTTTGCCCTGAACCCTGAACATAAATAGTTATTTCATCAAGGGTAAACGGTTCGCTTGTATTTTCGAGAAATTCATAAAGAGCTTCTTCCTGTTCCAAATCCATTATTTATATGATAAAATGATATGACCGGTTAAATCAATATGGAGGTCATTATGCAATACGGTTTTTTTGATTCCGAAAAGCGGGAGTACGTTATAAACAAACCCGATACACCTGCTCCCTGGGCGAATTATCTGGGATCTCCGGCATACGGCGCGATCATATCAAACAACGCGGGCGGCTACAGTTTTGTAAAAAGCGGAGCGGCTGGACGTATTATACGTTATCGTTTTAACGAACAGGATCGGCCGGGACGTTATATCTACCTGCGCGACGATGAGATTGACGGAAAACCGTCAAGCGGCGATTATTGGTCAGCCTCATGGCAGCCTGTCGGGAAACCGCTTGATCAGTATAAATCAATCTGCCGCCACGGCACAGGCTACACGCGCCTTGAAGCCGAGTATAAAGATATAAAATCCGAAGTATGCTATTACGTGCCGCACGGCGCTGACTATGAAGTATGGAAAGTAAAGGTGTCGAATAAAGGATTGAAGGCGCGGAAAATATCCGTCTTTGGCTTTGTCGAATTTACATGCGAAAGTTTTTACGAGCAGGATCAGGTAAATCTTCAATACACGCAGTTTATTACAAGAACTTATTTTAAAGATAAATTCATTCTGCAGACGATTAACGAAAACTGCCTAAACGCGGTGAACGAAAGCCGTGTAGAGACGCGCATCTTCGCGCTCGCTGGCGCTCCCGTTGCGAGTCACTGCGGCGACCGCGCTAAATTTCTCGGCAGTTACCGCGATTACGGAAACCCGGTCTCAGTCGAAAACGGCAGACTCGATGGTACGTTAAACTACAATTTGAATCCTTGCGGCGCTCTTCACACTGTCCTCGAGCTTGCTCTGGGAAAAGAAGCGGAGTTTGTTTTCCTTCTCGGGCAAAAACGTGAAACGCAGGCAAAAGAGCTTGTTACGCGCTATGAAGATAAAAGCCTTCCCGAAAAGGAAATTGAAGAACTAAAAAAATACTGGCACGCGAAACTTGACAACCTAAAAGTGACAACCCCTGATGATAATTTTAACAATATGATCAACACATGGAACGCGTATCAATGTTTTATCACATTTGTATGGTCGCGCGCGGCATCGCTTGTTTACTGCGGACAACGCAACGGCTACGGTTACCGCGATACTGTTCAGGATATTCAAGGCATCATCCATCTTGATCCTGATATGGCGCTTGAAAAAATTAAGTTTATGATCTCCGCGCAGGTGAATCACGGCGGCGCTCTTCCGCTTGTAAAGTACAATCACAACCCGGGACACGAAGATAAACCCGAAGATCAAACTTACAGACAGGGAACAGGACACCCCTCCTACCGCGCCGACGACGCGCTTTGGCTTTTCCCGACAGTGTGGAAATATATCGCGGAAACAGGCAACACCGCGTTACTCGACGAGGTCATCCCCTACGCTGATTCCGGCGAAGACACATTGTTCAATCACCTGATAAAAGCGATTGAGTTTTCGCTGAACCATTTGGGAATTCACGGGCTTCCCGCCGGGCTTCATGCTGACTGGAACGACTGCCTGCGCCTCGGCGCGAACGGCGTTTCGGTTTTCGTTGCGCTGCAGTTGTATTACGCGTTTGTTATAATGATCCGTTTCGCTAAATACAAAAAAGATCCATCAACAGAAACAAGAATGACAGAATTAAAAACGCGTTTCGGAAAATTGATAGAAGAGCGCTGCTGGGATAAGGACAGGTTTGTGCGCGGCATCACGGAAAACGATGTCGTGGTCGGCAAACCCGGCGACCCGGAAGCGAATATGTGGCTTAATCCGCAGAGCTGGGCGGTAATTTCCGGCTTCGCAGATGACGCTCGCGGAAAAGCGATCATGGATCTTGTTCATAAAGAGTTAAACACAAAATACGGCGCGCGTCTTATGTCTCCTTCGTACCGCAAGTTCGCGTTCGACGGCGCACTCGCTCTTTTATTCAATCCGTCAACAAAAGAAAACGGCGGCATCTTCCTGCAATCGCAGGGCTGGTTGATTCTCGCCGAAGCGCTTTTGGGACGCGGCTCTCGCGCTGTTGAATATTACTTGGAAAGCTGTCCCGCCGCGCAGAACTCAATCGCCGACACGCGGCTTCTTGAACCGTATGTTTATTCGCAGTTCACGGAAAGCGTTGACAGCCCGTTTGAAGGACGCAGCCATGTACATTGGCTTACAGGAACGGCGAGCACAGTAATGGTCGGAAGCGTAGAAGGCATCCTTGGATTGCGCCCTGACATTGACGGCATCCGTCTCGCGCCCGCGGTTCCATCAAGCTGGAAATCAATCACGATAAAAAAAGTTTTCCGCGGATGCAAACTTAACATAAAAGTAAATAACCCGTCCGGAAATGAATGCGGCTGTAAAAAACTTACAGTTAACGGCGCCGCGATGGAAGGCAATTACATCCCGGCATCAATATTAAAACCGGAGAATGAAGTAGTATTGGATATGTGACAAAAAGGAGAACAATATGATTTACAAAGAATTCGGCAAAACCGGAATTAAAATGTCCGCGCTTGGGTTTGGCGCAATGAGGCTTCCCATGATCGAGGTTGACGGAAAAAAGATCGTGAATGATGAACTCGCGGTTCCGCTAATGCAAAAAGCGTTTGACATGGGGGTGAACTATGTTGATACCGCGCCGCTGTACTGCGAGAAATTGAGCGAGGACTCTGTCGGCAAAGCGCTTAAAGGTTACCGTGATAAAGTTTATCTTTCCACAAAAAATCCGATTGAGGATAATGACGGCGATCACTGGATGGAGCGGCTGGAAAAATCTCTAAAAAAACTAGACACGGACTATATCGACTTCTACCATTTTTGGGGAATCTCGCTTAAAAGTTTTGAAGGCTGGCAGGGATTAAAATACGGACCGCTTGAAGCCGCGCACAAGGCGAAAGAACAAGGTCTAATAAAACACATTTCGTTCTCGTATCATGATGCCGCGGAAAATTATAAAATGATCGTTGACTCGGGGCATTTTGAATCAACTCTTGTTCAGTATAATATGCTTGACCGTTCCAATGAAGAAAATATCGCTTACGCGAAATCGAAAGGATTGGGCGTGGTTGTAATGGGTCCTGTCGGCGGCGGACGGCTCGGTCCTCCAAGCGAAAAAATACAAAGCCTGTTAAAAAACAAGAGCGTAAGCACAGCGGAAATGGCGCTGCGGTTTGTTCTCGCCAACGAAAATGTTGATATCGCGCTTTCCGGCATGGAAAACATTAATATGTTAAACGAAAATTTCAATATCGCATCACGTACCGGACACTTAACCGATGACGAACTTAAACATATCAACGCCATGATGGAAGAAAATAAAAATCTCGCTAAGCTCTACTGCACGGGCTGCAATTACTGTAAGCCATGTCCGCAGAAAATTGACATCCCGTATCTGTTTGAGATAATGAACCGCTACAGTGTTTATGATCTTAAGGAACACGCAAAGAGCGCGTATCGTGAAATGATGGAAGGCCGAAGCTGGATAAAAAGCGCGGACGCGTCAAAATGCGTAAGCTGCGGAACATGCGAAGAAAAGTGTCCGCAGAAACTGCCAATCATGAAACAACTTGCGCAGACACACGCTGTGCTTGCGCCGTGAGAATATGGAACAACATAATAAAAGTGTAAGTAAAAAATTAATTTCATTACTCGTTGTATTTCTTCTTGTGTTGATTTTACTCCCCGTCCTTGTCATGATCATCTTTTCTGTAAACCAAAAAATTTATTTCCTGCTGATATGCGTATTTTTTATATCAGTAATAATTTTCCTCATTATGTGGAATCTTGTAAATTCCGGGAAAGTGTATTTCGTTCTATTGATACCCGTTATGTGCATATTCTCTGCCGCCGTTTTAACGGGATATCAGTACCTTGTGTCTCAAATTCCCGTTGTCAGGGAGAACGATATTCCGCTTTACAGGTACAGGCCGTTTTCCGAAAATAACAATCTTGCGAAACTTGATGAAGAATCAAATCTTAGTTTAACTTACGACTTGCCTGTGCTTGACGGAGCGACAGCGCTTTTTCCTCTATACGCGTCGTTTGCGCAGGCAGTTTATTCGATGAGCGAATATAAGGAAACAAAAGATCTTGTATTAAACAGCAGGACAAACGGAGCTTATGAAAATCTTCTTCAAGGACAAGCTGATATAATTTTCTGTGCGCAGCCTTCGCAGGAGCAGATGGAGTTATTTTTGGAAGAAGGTAAAACATTGAAAATGACCGCAATAGGCAGAGAGGCTCTTGTATTCTTCGTTAATATCAGAAATCCAGTTAACAGTTTAACTACTGAAAACATACGCGGGGTTTATTCAGGCAAGATAAAAAATTGGCTCGATTTACACGGTCAAAATCAAATCATCAGAGTTTTTCAAAGACCGCCAAATTCGGGAAGCCAAACGATCCTTGAAAAAATAATGGATGGAGTTCCTATTGCGCCGCCGCGCAGAGAAAATGTAATGGCGGATATGGGAGGCATTATAAACCAAGTTGCCGTATACAGAAATTTTTCCAACGCTATCGGTTATTCATTTTTATATTTTTCCGCGGAAATGGTTATAAACGATCAAATTAAGTTACTATCAATTGATGGCGTTTACCCGTCGCGGGAAACAATTCAGGATAACAGTTATCCCTTTACAAACAATTTTTACGCTATATATACCGAATCAAATACGCAAAACAGAAATATTGAACTGTTTATCAGTTGGATTTTATCAAGACAGGGACAGGAATTAATACAGAAAACAGGCTACGCGCCGATTAACAGATATTAGACTAAAATGTAACCGCCTCCCGGCTTATTGCAGATAACGCCGGTATCGGGATATTCCCGTTTCATGTTTTCAATAAAGCCGCTTGCATCTACAAAAGAGGAAAACGGCGGAAAAGTATCGTCATAATGATCGAGTAATACTTTACCGGGAAGAAGGCGTTTAATAAAACTCATCGCGTACCTGCTTAAATCCGAACGTCCCTGAAACGGCAGAACAAGAAGATCAGCGTTTTTGGGATATTCGGCGCCGCTGTCAAGGTTCAGGCTCCCCAAAATTAAAACCTTTTTTTCAGCGGCGTTTATTTCATATACAACAGTTTCACCGCCTTCAACGCAGATTTTATTTTCCTTTACGACATATTTAAAATTATCCAAATATTTAAAAACACGCCTGTTGAATAATGTTTTAAAAACAATTTTCATGTCAAAATTAACATGCTTTCCTTTAAGAGTATTTATTTTAAAAGACCCGCATTCAATGACATCACCGGGTTCAATTTTATGAATCCTATTTACATCAACTCCTTTGGAAACAAGAGCGTTTAACGGTTTCTGCGTACAATGGATAATACTTTTCTCGTTACTTTGATTTAAAAGCCCGGGTATGCCGGTGATATGATCAAAATGACCGTGTGTGACAAAAATATTATCCGCTGACAACATTTCTTCCAAAGACGGCTTAAACGCGCTGCCGTCAAGGGGAAAAAAAGGATCAAAAAGAAGGCGCGTTCCGTCATGCTCCAGCAGAATAGACGCGGTGCCAAGCCATTTTATTTTCATTTAACAGCCCTGACGGATAAAATGCCGTTATGCGTCAATCCTGAACGCCTGGTATCTTCCCGGCATCATCAGTATGTCGAAAAGGCTTTCTTCGCTGCCGGAAGGAGCGTTTGACACAAATATTCGCTTTCCAACTTTGCGCGTGTCAACAAGTGGAACAACAGAAACGCCCGCCTTGTTAATACGCACACGAACATGCTCCGGTCTGTCAAGAAACGACTGAACAATAAAAGTGTTATTGTCATAAAGAAACAGACAGACACGCCCGTGACATTCAAGCGTTACGGGCAAATCAAGCTCTCTGCGCAGAAGCGATAGAGTCTCGACAGGCAGCTTGTAAAGATCGGCGGGCGTATCGGGAATTGTTAACACATACATACTGCCCTTGCCGTATGTGCCGCACAAAAGCAGCGGATGGCTGTTAAAAGGCGTAATAGCCGAAGTAAGAGACCATATATCATTTTCATTGTATACAACATGCGGAATTGTCACCGGCGCGGACGATTTCACATAACCTGTATTACCGAAGCCGAATTTGCTGTTGGTAAAAGTATCAGTCGTAATTTTTCTGTTTGTAATTTCAACAGGGAAAATATCTTCAATTCCACTTCCTGAAAGTTTTTCATAAAGCCCGCTGGTAATAAAAACATTGTTTCCGTTTAAAAGGCTTTGTTTTATTTTAGCGACAATATCCTTATCCCATGCCGCGTCCGATGTAAGAAAAACTCGTTTCGCGTCCGCAGGATAATACGGATACGGCTCAAGCGGAATTCCGATCATTCCAAGGAATTCGTAAAGCCGTCTTTCTCCGTGCGAGTGGTATGGTTTGTAACACGCGATGCCGACAGGTTTACCGATTTTACCGGCGAATAAATCTGCCTCGTCGTAAAACGCGCCCGCCGCCGCGGTATACGACGGAAGATTTACAAGCAAGGGGAAGCAAAACAGCATTTGCTCGTAACACTTTGAAAAAAGTGTCAGGTACGCTTGTTGTACATAATCTTCAAGGCTGCATTCAAAAAGATCATACCAGCCGCCGCCGTTTTTTCCGGGTTTAATATTTTCAAACAGGCGCGGCAGAAAATAGCTTAAATAACGCGGAAGGTTCTGGTGTGTGTAATGCGGGTCGCGCGTTTCAGTTCCTGTGTAAATCATGTCAAACATTTTTGATTCATCTTCAAGATTATAACCGTTAGCCTGAAAACTGTCGTACCAGTTCGGATATTTGATTATCAAGTTTACTTTTGGATTAGCGGCGCGCGCGTTTTTAATTATTACATTCTCGGAAACATCGTTCATAAGCGCGAGACGAAATGCCGCCCAGTCGCGATTTCCTTTTTCCTTAATGCAGCGCTCACAGCGGCAGTTTGTAAAATAAAAATCGTCAAGAATAACTTCGTCAAAAAGTTCCGCCGTGTACGCCGCGATTTCTCCCAGTCTTTTCCGATTATCCGGATCGGTAAAACACATACTGCCCATCAATGTCTTCCTGACTGTTGTGGTAATTCCGCCTGACACCTTATACCCGTATTTTATGAACAAGGATTTAATTTCTTCCATCTTATTTTTTTCGATCAGATCTTCCGAACGGTAGGTTTCAAGATAAATTTTATCCAGCTTGATATATTTGCCGACTTTTTCGATATCTTCTTTGATCTGCTCAATTGAACATTCCTGCAAATATCCCGCCGGCGCGTATGTCACCGTTAAAAAATTTTTATAGTTCATTTCATTCTCCTTTATGCCTTCATTCGGCGTTTTATTTATTACCCATAATAACAACAATCTTGTGAACTCTGCCGTCGTTAAAAACCGGCAGTACCGCGCTGTCATGAACTTTATCATCCACTGTAATCGATTTAACGCCTTTTTCCGCGCCGGCGCTGTTGTCTACCGTTATATGATAATCCGCGCCTCGGAAATGGCGCGTAACGGCAAAGCTTTTCATATCAGACGGAACGCACGGATCGATAAGAAGGCCGTCAAACACGGGACGTACGCCGAGGATATACTGCGAAATGCTTACAAATGTCCATGCCGCGGTTCCCGTAAGCCATGAATTTTTCGCCTCGCCGAAACGCGGCGCGTCAACACCGGCTACCATCTGCGCGTACACATACGGTTCCATCCGGCGCAGATCGCTGTCATCCTCGCGGTACGAGGGGCAAATTTTTTTGTAGGTCTCAAACGCGCGGTTCCCCCTTCCAAGCCGCGTTTCCGCGATTGTAACCCAGGGATTGTTGTGACAGAAAATTCCGGCGTTTTCTTTATACCCCGGCGGATAAGAGGAAACTTCACCTAACTCAAGATGATATTCCTTGTACGCCGGCTGCAAAAGAACGATGCCGTATTTGGTGTCCAAATGTTCCTTCACGGAATCAAGAGCTTTAAGAGCGCGTCCGTCTTTTACGCCGATATCAGCCATTACAGCGAAACCGTTTGACTCGATAAATATTTTTCCGTCATCGCATTCATGGCTGCCAATCTTTTTTCCGTACGCGTCATAAGCGCGGATAAACCATTCGCCGTCCCAGCCGTGTTGATCAACCGCTTCTGTCATTTTCGCGATTTCTTTCTCGGCATACTTCGCTTCATCGTCGCGGTTTGTCCTGCGGCAAATTTCAATATAGTCAGGTCCCGTAAACGCGAAAATCGCCGCGATTAAAACAGATTCCGCTACCCCGCTTTCAAAGTTGGCGGTTGTCTGGAATGATTCGCCCGGCGTGGAAGAAAAACAATTAAGGTTAAGACAATCGTTCCAGTCAGCGCGTCCGATTAATGGAAGACCGTGCGGCCCCTTATTATTTACAGCGTGATCAAAAGATCGTTTCAGGTGGACAAAGAGAGTGTCAGCTAACGCATCGTTATTGTCGAAAGGCACTTTTTCGTCTAGAATGCTGTAATCGCCCGTTTCCTTTATATATGCCGCGACGCCGCAGATGAGCCAGAGGGGATCATCGTTAAAGCCGGAACCGATTTCGTTGTTGCCTCTTTTTGTAAGCGGCTGATACTGATGATACGCGCTGCCGTCGGGAAACTGCGTCGCGGCGATATCAAGAATGCGCGATCGCGCGCGTTCAGGCACAAGATGCACAAAACCAAGAAGATCCTGATTTGAATCGCGGAAACCCATGCCGCGCCCGATCCCCGATTCAAAGTAGGAGGCGCTGCGCGACATGTTAAACGTCACCATGCACTGGTACTGATTCCAGATACCCGCGATACGCGTCATGCATTTATCTTCGGCATCCACGGTAAAACGTCCTAAAAGATTTTTCCAGTAATTATTAAGCGCGGTAAACGCGTTATCGACAGCGGCTGTTGTATTGTATTTATCAAGGAGATCATTGGCGGGTTTTTTATTTATCACACCCGGTTTTTCCCACTTTTGATCATCAGGATTTTCACAGTAACCAAGCACAAACACATATGTCTTTGACTCACCCGGCGTTAGGTGAAGTTTGATGTGATGCGATCCGACAGGCGCCCAGCCGGACGCGGCGGAGTTATTCGCTTTTCCGTTAAACACTGTTACGGGAGCGTCAAAACCGTTGTACAAACCAAGAAACGCCTGCCTGTCCGTGTCATAACCGTCAATTGGAGAGTTTACAGCCCACACCGCGTAATGATTACGCCGTTCGCGGTATTCTGTTTTATGGTAAATCCGCGATCCGTCAATCTCGACCTCTCCTATGCTGAAGTTGCGCTGGAAATTTGTCATATCATCATTTGCGTTCCACAGGCAAAACTCAATAAAGGAGAACATATCGATATTTTTATCTGCGGCGGATTCATTGGTCAGAGTGATTTTATGGATTTCGCAATTGTCGCGTAACGGCACGAATGAAAGCTGAGAAAAAGAAAGTCCGTTACGAGCCGACATGATGCGCGAATAGCCCATCCCGTGCCTGCAACTGTATTTGTCAAGTTTGGATTTCATCGGCATCCATGAAGGACTCCATACATCCGCGCCGCCGGCTGCGCCGTTATCACGCAGGTAAAAATAACGTCCCCCGGCATCCGCGGGCGCGTTATTATAGCGGTACCTTGTAAGGCGCAGCATCCGCGCATCGCGGAAAAAACAATAACCGCCCGATGTATTGGAAAAAAGCCCGAAAAATTCCTCACTGCCGAGATAATTTATCCACGGATAAGGCGTATCGGGACGCGTAATTACATATTCCCGCGCATCATCATCAAAATAACCATATTTCATGATTCTCTCCTTAAATGTAGGATATATTAGGAAATCGTATTATTCAACAAAAAAGAATCTCAGAGGGTTTTTGTATCAAATTGACTCAATTCATATAAAAATTTTTCTCTCTGTGTCATTATTACCGATTACGAAAAAATAATGACGAGATTTTTATAAAATGTATATCAAATCGTATTAAAAATTGAATTGAAGAAACTATTAATCTTGGCATGAATCTTGCTAGTATAAAGATGTCGACAGGGACAAACAGATAACCCGCCGTAAGGGGGATGATTCGTTGAATCAAAAAATCTGTATGGAATGACGTTCAATGAACGCAGTTCCTCGGACAAAGATGTTCTAATATCCCGTTGGACAGGAGTCAATTATGAAAACATTGAGCGTATACCGCCCAACCACAATTCAAAACGCGCTTAGCGATTTTGATCGTTACTTTGAATCGTTCTTCGGCGATTCAATTCTGGCGCCGGCCGCAAGAATTTTAAACCAGACACCGGCTGTAGACATTCAGGAAATCGAGAACGGTTACATTCTGGAAATGGATCTGCCCGGTTATGACGAGAAAAACATCGACGTTCATGTCGACGGCGGCAATTTAACAGTCACCTCAAAACAGGAATCTTCGCAGCAGGAGCAAAAGAACAACGAGAATCAGGGCAGCTATCTTATCCGCGAGAGAAAGGTAAGCGCCTTCACACGTTCTTTCAAACTGCCTGAGAACGCAGACCCCGAAGCCGTAAAAGCCGCATTTAAAAACGGCGTACTCACTCTGGAAATTAATAAACGCGCGGAAGCGCAGAAACGAATGATCCGGATCAACGCGGCATAAAAAGCGGCATTGAAATGTCCGTCTGAAAGATTTATCAGGCGGACATTTCGGATTTTCTATCAGGTAAATAATGAGATTTTACCAAAGATTAACATAATAACCAATAATGACACGTGACGAATCAGGATTTTAATGATATATTTATATTGATGAACTATATCATGTTATGGAGAAAAAAATGAAAAGAAAAATAATCACGCTGATATTTATAATGTTTCTGGTTTTCGCCGGATGTCAGGACAGCAGCATATCCGACAGCGAGAGTTTTATATTAAACCTCCCGCCAATGAAAGGTCAATTTGCAGGTAAATTTTTGATAGGTAATATTTTCAATCCCGGCGATGCCTCCGGCTCAAGCGTTACAAATCCATTTCTTACCCGGCACTTCAATGTATTAACCTGCGAAAATAATATGAAACCAAGTTACCTTGCTCCAAGTAAGGATTCGTACAGCTTTACTACAGCAGACACTATGGTAAATGCCGCCATAGCATCCGGATTTAAAGTTGTCGGGCATACGCTTCTATGGCACAGTCAAAATCCTCCTTCCGGCTGGATGAACTCCGCAAATTTGAACGATATGAAAAAATATATTACTGATGTAGTAGAGCATTTTAAAGGCAGAATCTATTCATGGGATGTATTAAACGAAGTATTCCCTGACGGCGTCAGCGCTTCCGCAGACTGGAAAAATGTAATGCGCACAAATAATCCCTGGTATGCGACTATAGGTTCGAATTTTGTATATGAAGGTTTCCTCGCCGCGCGCCTCGCTGATCCTGACGCGATTTTATATTACAACGATTACAACACAGATCAAGTTGGTAAAGCAACGATGATCAGAAATATGGTACGGGATGTAAATAATCAGTACTTGGCAAGTACTGACAAACCTACCGGTGAAGATCCAAATAGACTCCTAATCGAAGGAATCGGAATGCAGGAACACCACAATACAGGAGTACAAGCGAGCTCGGTAAAAAATACATTGACTATGTTCAGGAATATGGCATTTACAGGATCAGATCGCAAAATAATCGTATCTGTCACAGAGCTTGATATTTTATCCCAATCATGGAATCAATACAGCGGCAATGCCGCCATAACGGCTGAGGGGCGCGCGGCGCAGACAAAATTGTACGGCGATTTGATGAAAGTGTACCTAGAGTTCAGCGATATTATAGAACGTGTTTCATTGTGGGGCGTTACCGACGATAAAAGCTGGCGGTCAAGAGGAGAGCCTTTGTTGTTTAAGCCCAACGGAGAAGCCAAGCCGTCATATTACAGCTTTGTAGGTGCGCTTAGCCAATAGCAATTACAACCCAAGATCTTTACCGATTAAAACAACTTTGATTCTTCCCGCAGGTTTACAGAACCGCGTTGTAACGAAAAAAGAGCAGATCGTATCGCCGCTAAGGCAGTCCATACAAGTTCCCGTTTCGCTGCAAGGGGCTTTCAGATTCGGAAAACGCTGCATATTTAAAGGCGCGGCGATTGTTCTTGCGCGGGAAAGAGCGTCAAAAATTGTTTTAGCAACTTTGTTCATTCCGGCGGCGATGATCACCTGCCTTGGTCCGTAGATCATGGCGGCGGCGCGGTTGCCGATTCCGTCTATGTTTACAAGCTGACCGTCTTCGCTTACCGCGTTTGTCCCGGAAAGAAAAGTGTCGCATAACAGAGCGCGTCTCATTATCTCCTGCCTCTCCTGCGGCGAGGATGCCTTATCCCTGTCAAGCAGATTGTAGCCGTCTTTTTCCAGCCGCGTCTGGATGCCCATGTCGATCAACGTCTTTGATCCGCCCCATGAAACTACATGATCTTTTGGAATCAGCGAAATAATTTTTTCCGCCGCGTCCTCGCACTCATCAAAATAAAACGCCTCAAAGGATCGCGCATTAAGCGCCTTTACAACCCCCGGTCCGAGTTTTGAATATCTCTGTTCCGCCAATGTTCTCATGCATATATCATGCCGTAAAAAAAAATTAAAATTAAGTATGTTCCGCGGAGTGATCATTTCCCTTGCGGTAGTAGATCAATGTAAGAACAAGCCCGCAGGCGAGAACAACCATGTTTAGAATAAACGGCAAATTTCTTGAAATATCGGATAAAAACCCGCCGATCCATCCAAAGGGAGCGGTCATTATCATTATAAACATATAACGGATCGCCATGATTCTAGCGCGTTCGTTCGGGTTAACATGAATCGCGATAATTGATTCGCAAAGCATCATAAGCCCCGCTACGCCGAAACCGTCAAACATCAGCGACACCAGAATGAGCGGATATTTTAACGCGCCATCAACAGGTATCAGTACCAAAAGAAGCTGCCCGATAAAAAAAGACGCGAATGACAATACAAGCGGAATTTTTAAAAGCCCTTTTAAAAACCACGGTAAAACAAAGAATAAAAAAATAATCGCTAGAAAAGATTTAAACACATTGAAAAGCGGCAGTACCGCTTCGGGAACAAGCAGTTTCTTGTTAACGATAATCTGCCAGAATGTACTGTTGATTGTGTTTACTATCCAGCTTAAGGCGGCGATAACAATAGCAAAAACGGTTCCGCGCGATTGTAAAATAATTTTTATAACACCACCGTAACCGCCCGCGAGCTGAAAAATATTTTTACCTTTTGTTTCGGCGATTCGCGTAATTCCGATGCCGGTTTCACGGGAAGCCAGATATAAAATAATAACTTTTAACGCCATTAAAACAAACGCGTTAACAAAAAGTATTTTAATCGCCGGAACAAGGGTGAATTTTGAAATTAGCACGGACGAAATCGGCGCGAATATTCCCGATAAATGACCGCATACCATAATAAGTGAATAAATCCGCGTTATCTGCTTTTTCTCCGCGTCTTCAACAACAAGACAGTGCCATGAGTTTGTCGTTACTCCGTTTGTTCCATTAAGAACCGCGGCAACCAGAAAGAACCAGAAATTTTCCGCGCGCCACCATATAAGGCTGCATAAACACCATGCAAGAACATCAAAAACGGCGGTTGATTTTCTTCTGCCCATCTTGTCGGTAATAGGTCCGCTTAAAAATGAAAAGACCATTTGCATCAACGTATTAACAGTAACAAGAAAACCAATCCGCGTATCGCTTAGACCTATAGCAAGCATATAAACCGACAGATACGGCATGCAGAGGTTCATGGAAAGCCCCCACAGCGGCTCCGTATAAACACAGGCGCGCGGATTGCCTTTTAAATCAATTAATGTCGCAAATAATGAATTCTTCATATTCAACCGGTTCGTGTTAGCTCATGCGTTTGTGATTTAACTGAAAATGTTTTACCATTCTCCAAATCCCGCGATTGTGTCCCGCAGGAAAAAAGCGCTGTCCTTAAATGTGCGCTTAAGTGTTTTAAAATCAACATGAATGATGCCGAAACGTTTCGCGTAACCATACGCCCACTCAAAATTATCAAGCAGCGACCAGACATAGTATCCCTTTAACGGAACTCCTTTCTTAATGACATCTGCGCAAACCGCAAGATGTTTTTGAAAATATTTGATCCTGTCCATGTCATGAATCCTGCCGTCTGCTGTCACCGCGTCTTCATACGCGCTGCCGTTCTCGGTGATATAGATCGGTATTTCTTTTTTACCGAACGCGCCTTTGGAAATTTCTGCGACCCATAATATCTGCCGTTCAAATCCGCCGGGAGTTACACACCAGCCCATCGCTGTTGTTTCCTGCCAGAAAGGTTTGCCGGAAAATTTAAACGGCGCGTTCTCATCATAAGCAACGGGAGTCTCAAAATAATAATTCAATCCGAGAAAATCGATCGGCTGCGCGATAACATCCAAATCGCCGGATTTTAAAGGCAGCATTTCTTTCGCTTTTTCCATGACAATTTCAGGATAACCTTTGCCAAGACACGGTAAAATAAATATCTCGCTGTTAAGCGCTCTCGCGGTTAACGCCGCTTTTTTATCAGCTTCTTTTAATGAAGCCGGCCGCGGAGTATCAAGGTTCCACGTGATCCCTATCGGCGCTTTCAATCCGGTTTTACGGTATTCTCTGACGGCGATTCCATGCGCCATATTGACATGATGCGCGGCCTCGATCGCTTTTTTCTGATCGCGGTGTCCGGGAGCGTGAACGCCGTATAAATAACCAAGATACGCGATGCAGAAAGGCTCGTTGATTGTTATCCACATATCAACCAAACTGCCGAATTCCTTAAAACACACTTTGACAAATTCCTCAAACGCCTCAAGGATCGTTCTGACTGTCCAGCCGCCTTCATCTTCCAAAACCTGAGGAAGATCCCAATGGTAGAGAGTAACGCAGGAGTGAATATTATTTTTACGCAGCGCTTCCAGAAGCCCGCGGTAATAGGCGATTCCCTCGGGGTTTACCTTGCCTCTACCCTGCGGAAAAATCCTCGGCCATGCGATGGAAAAACGGTAGCTTTTAAAGCCCAATTCCGCCATTAACGCGATATCTTCCTCGTACCTGTGGTATTGATCGCAGGCGACATCTCCGTTTTCACAGGCATAGACAGCTCCCGGTTTGCGGGCGAAAGTGTCCCAGATGCTCTCCCCCCTGCCGCCTTCACGCGCGGCGCCCTCAACCTGATAACTGGCTGTCGATGTACCCCATAAAAAATCTTTCGGGAATTCGAGTTTTTCCATATCAACCTCCTTAAAAGCTACTCAATAATTAAACATATTTAGTAAAAGTTCAACAACTAGTTTATTATATCATTATTGTAAACTTGACAAAACGCCTTTACAGCGTATATAAATACCATTAGAGTAATTAAATGGTAAAAAATGTTAGGTTATTGAAACTGAGCAAATCAAGTTTAGCGGTTTATCTAAAACGCTCATGGATGCTTTACTTGATGCTTTTACTTCCCATCACTTTCTTCATGATTTTCCGTTACATCCCCATGACGAATATTGTAATCGCTTTTAAGGACTACAACATTTTTCAGGGAGTATGGTCGGAAGGCTCCCCATGGGTAGGTTTAAAATGGTTCGAGCGTACATTCCAGTCAAGCGCGTTCTGGCTTGCTATGCGAAACACCCTTGTACTCAATATGCTGGATCTGCTTGTGGGATTTCCTGCGCCGATAATACTCGCGCTTCTTTTAAACGAACTTGTTTTTAAAAATTATAAAAAGGTAACCCAGACGATTATTTACCTGCCGCACTTTTTGTCATGGATTATAGTTTCCAGCATCGCATCAAGGCTTTTAGCTCCCAGCACAGGCGTAGTCAATATCTTTTTAACTTCCAATTTCGGCATTGAGCCTATCGACTTCCTCATGGATAAAGGCCTGTGGATCATGACATACATCTTGTTCGGAGTCTGGAAGGAAATGGGATGGGGTACAATTATTTACCTGGCCGCAATTACCGGTATTAATCCTGAGTTATACGAAGCCGCGGAAGTGGACGGAGCCGGGCGCTGGCGGAAACTGTGGAACATTACGCTGCCGGGAATCAGAGCGACCATAATAATTCTGTTGATCATGAACATCGGGCGCATTTTGGGAATAGAACTTGACCGCCCGTATACAATGGCGAACCGCGTTGTAAGGGAAGTAGCGGATGTTCTTTCAACAATGGTGTTCCGCGTCGGTATTCAAAACTTCCAGTTCTCGTTGACAACCGCGATTGGTTTATTCCAGTCGGTCATCTGTGTTATTTTCCTTGTCGGAGCAAACACCATGGCAAAAAAATTCGGTGAAAGGGGTATTTGGTAATATGAAGATAAGATCAAAACGAACCAAAATCGCCGATTGGATAGTCGCCGCGATTTGTTTTATTGTAATAATGATATGTATTTTACCGATGCTTAATCTTCTTGCCCAATCCATGAGCAGTTCGCAGTCGGTAATTAACGGAAAAGTCACATTCATGCCGGTTCTTTTCAACGAATCAAAGATCGAAACCAGCGAAGATCCCTACCGGTACGGAATAACCCTTGAGCAGTACAGGTATGTTTTTCTGGATCCGTCATTTACCAGATCGATGTGGTGGACGGCGATTCTTACAGTAATCTGCACAATACTATCGCTTACAATGACGATTCTTTGTTCTTACCCTCTTACATACGACTGGTTAAGAGGAAAAACATTTATCAATACATTTATTATTTTTACGATGTACTTCAGCGCAGGTACCATACCGAATTACATATTGATGAAGACCCTCGGCCTTTTAAATAACCCGCTTGTATTAATTATACCAAACTGCCTTTCGGTCTTTAATATGATAATCCTCCGCAGTTTCTTTTTTGGAATCCCGGACAGCCTGAGAGAGTCCGCGGAAATTGACGGCGCGAATCCTTTCACGGTTCTTATCAGGATCTACCTGCCGCTGTCCGCGCCTGTTCTGGCGACTCTGGCGCTTTTTTACGCAGTCGGCAGGTGGAACGGATTTACAGACGCGCTTTTATATTTAAGCTCCGCGCCGCAGTGGGTTCCAATCCAGCTAAAACTCTGGCAGCTTATTCAAAACATGACATCCATTGATGTTACAACCGTTGAAATGGTTTCCGGCGTAGTACCGAGAGCGACAGACGCCATTAAAGCCGCGGCGATCATGTTTGCTACTGTTCCGATTCTGGTTGTTTACCCCTGGCTTCAGCGTTATTTCATAGCCGGTGTTACAATCGGAGCGGTTAAAGGATAGGGATTACAGCCTATACTATGGTATAGACATAAATCAAATATTTTTTATGGAGGAAAAGAACATGAAGAAAAAACTTTGGTTTGTTTTTGGCGCCATTCTGATCACAATCCTTATGACATCAGGCGGCGGAAGGGACAGAGGACAACAAACGCCTACAGTTGCACCCGGAGCGGCGCTTCCTGTTACCGGCAGACTTTCAGTAGAAGTTTTTGACCGCGGTACTGACGGCGGCAGATCGCTCGCCCATGACAATGAGTGGACCAAATGGATTCAGGAAAAAGTCAGAAGGGACCTCAATATTGAAGTTACCTTTATCCCCGTAGGACGCTGGTCGGAAAACACCGACATCGTTAACCTTATGGCGGCCGGCCCCGGCAGCGCGCCCGATCTTTGCTACACCTACGCTTTAGATATGATCAACGCGTTCAGGGATCAGGGCGGCGTAATGAATTTAGCGCCTTACATTGACAGCTATCTGCCCGATCTAAAAACATTGCTCGGCTCAGACCCGTCATTCCCCGGCAGAGATCTTATTCACCGCGACCGTGATGCGGCAACAGGAAATGTTTTCTCGATCCCGAGTTTCCGCGTCGCTATAGCTCAGAGAAATACATTTATCCGTAAAGACTGGCTTGATGCGCTGAACTTAAGAACCCCCACCAACATGACGGAATTCTACAACTGCCTTACAGCTTTCCGCACCAGATCAGCTCAGCTTCCCGGCAATGTAGGCAACAGAGTTGTACCATTCGGCGTTAACGAAGACGCGCGATGGGGTCTTGCCGACATGATTCAGCATTACCTTGATCCAAGAACCGACAGAGATCGCTGGGTCTATGCAATCGCGGATCGCAACATCTACATGAACGGGTACAAGAGAGGCGTTCAGGAAATGAACAAATGGTATAACGAACGCTTAATCTTCCAGGATTTCCCGCTGATGACAACCGCTGATGATTTTTACAACATGATCAAGAGCGGCGTAGTAGGCGCGTTCTGCCAGAACTGGGATTTCCCCTACAGAACAGACATTAACATCCTTGAAGATCTCCGCAGAAATGTTCCGGGAGCCGATTACATCCCGGTCAGCGTTGCGAATAACAGAGAAGTAATGGATAAACCCGGCCTCAGGATTTTTATTCCTAATTTCTCACCGAACAAAGACGCGGCTCTTAAATACCTTAACTGGCTTGCAAAACCGGAAAACTACAGGTTCCTGCAGCTTGGAACAGAGGGTGTAAACCATGAAATGGTAGGCGGCCTTCCCAGAACAATCGCTACAGCGCCTCAGCATCCTTGGATCATGAACTCCCCGAACAACATTGACCTTACAATGCCGATGAACGGCGTGGAAATGGGCAGCCCTGAACTTAACGGCCGCGTATTAGGTCTCAGCTACGGCAATACTCCGCCGGAAGTTGTCGCTAACGCTTATGTAGTTTCCATCACCGGCGCCCGCGGCCCGGCTGTATGGCAAGCTACCACCACCGTAAATCAGTACGGCGCTGACCTCCGCGAAATGGCAGACGACCTTATTGCTCAGGCAATCCGGGCGACCACAGCCAACTTTAACCGCATTTGGGACACAGGTATTCAGAGCTGGCTAAGAGCCGGAGGACAGGAAGTATTCGATGAAAGAAGCCGCCTGTACCCCGCTCCCAGATAAAAATTTATAACAAATAAAAAAGGCTGCCTTCCGGCAGCCTTTTTTTTATGCAATTCAAAATGAATTACGGTTCATACCTGTCGTTGTGGAATGCAATTGCTGTTACTTCGATATAAGCAGCAGGTGAACCTGAGTTTCTCTGAAGCAATAAAGCGCCGGGATTCGCTCTCGCGTTAAATCTTTCACCTCTGGGTCTTGCGAGTGTACCGGAAGCGCCGCCGACATTAAATGTTTTAAAAATTGTGTTTCCGCCGGAGTCCGCTCTCCAGTTCTGGGCTGTGTCATAAATCATGGACGCCATTCCCATACTGTCCGCAGCGGCGATCGGTTGATCGTCAGCATTATAATACTGTACAAGAACTGTTACTCTTGAATAGCCTGTTACATCGGGCATATCAGCGGGGAAAACAAGCATCATATCTTCCCAGTTCCTTGTCATAGGTTCCTGATTTTTTACGTAATTGCCAATCGGAGCGCCTAATGCGTCAGGATTATTTGTTACGGAATACAATGTCATTGTACTAAGATCCACTAAGAAAGGCGGCTCACCGGCTGCCGCCTGTGCTCCCCCGCCGCCGCCGCTTGCGCACCCTAAAAGGCTGAACGCAACGAGAACCGCTAAAACAACACTCATTCTTTTCATAGATATTCTCCTCCACTATGATTTTTTTACGGAAAGACAACAATCCGTATGGATAATACTATAAAATAATAATGCATTAGTCAATAGAAGCTTTTCTAAAACTTCAGCTTTTGGAAAAACCTCAATGGAATTAAATTAGAATACCTCTTCCAAGACATAAAAAACGCTTTTATCTGTGCCGAAAATCACCCTTTTACCGGCGATAACAGGAGCCGACAAAATTGAACCTTCTGTCTCCATCTGCCATTGAAGCCTGCCGTTCCGCGCGGAAATACAAACCAGCGAGGGAGGCGTGTCATCATCTCCCATAAGACCAAAATAGACCCGGTTAGAAGCGATCGTCGGAGCTGAGCTTACCGGGCTGCCAAACTCCATTTCCCAGCGTAACTCCCCTGTTTTTGCGTCAAAACCGCGCGCGCAGTTATCTCCACCGGTAAAAATAACCAGATCTTTCCATACCGTAGGGGCCATAAAATCAAGAATATGAAGATTTCTCATGAAATAATTCCAGACAATCTCAGGATCATCAAAATTTAAAACACTTTCACGGTACTCCCTCCAGACAAGCTCCCCTGTATGACGGTTATAGGCGTGGTAACCGAGGTTTAACCCATAAAATAAAACATCCGCTGTCCCCATAAACAGTAAATCTCCGTGAACAGCGGAAAATGAGTACCAAACAGCTTCGATTTCCTGAAAACCGAGGAACCATAAAAATTCCCTTTTGTTAATATCATAAGGACCGATTAACTCTGTCCTCGGACCGGTACCCATATACATTACATCGTCAGCCATCAGAAATGTGTAATTATACCAGCCCGGGTTATCGAGGCGGAACTGCTCATCGCCTTCGGGAGAGAGAAAATAAACCGCGTCCGCGTCACCGACAAAAATGATGTAATCACCGTACCTTGTAACCTGTGAATTGATCTGGCTCCTTGTTCTGAAACTCCATATCTCCTGACCCGTCTCGCGTGATAACGCATAAAGTTTTCCATCCTTACTGCCAAAATACACCTGCTCGTCATCAGCATAAGGAATTGAATTAATCTCAGCGCCGCTTTTAAACACCCACCGCATAAAACCGCTTTCAACATCCAGCGCGTAAAAATTACCGTCATCGGAGCCGAAGTAAATAGTATCGCCGATAACGACAGGAGGATTCAACGATCGTATCTTTTCACTATCAGGCTGAAGATTGATTTTCCATTTCAATCCAAGCGGCGGAGTAATACGCGAAGAGCTGACTCCGCGCCCCCCCTCCCCGCGAAACTGAACCCAATCAGAACTACGCGAACAGGCATTAAATAAAAAGCAAAAACAAATTAAACATAGAAGTGTATATAAAAATGTTTTTGTGAAGGCAGGGGGAGAGCGATCTCGAAAAAACTCCTGAGGAACCCGCCTGCGAGCCTCAGCATTTATTTTAAATCTAGTTTGATAATCAATTTGCTGAGTCTCTCCAGCGGAGAACTCCGGAAATGTTTTTCCGAGACCGCTCCCCCCCTGCCTTCGCAAAAGCGTTGTTATAATTTTATTACCGTTATTATTAGTTTTGGTTTTGCCAATGCTTGTTCTCTTTGTCATAAATACGCAAGTCCTCTTAGGCTGATGATTCGGATGAAACATCTGTGTAATCCTTTGCGGCGGGTGGTTTTTAATATTTCATAATATTCATTTTTTAACCGTTGGAAGCGTTCATCGATTTCGGTTGGGTTATCAAATTGACGCCATCGTAATTCGGAGTATAGATCAGCGAAGGCTGCCAAATGCGGATTTACTTCCGCTTCTTCTTGTTTTAACGCGGGGTTCATCGGGAATAGCTCCGAATATTCATGCGCCGTTTTTGAAGCGGGTTTAATCGGCATGCCGTCCGCGGCGAGTTTCGCTAGGAGAAGCAGATAGAGGCTGCGTGCCTTCGCAGTTGCCCTCGCTGCTGCGCTTGCTGTTGTGTTCGCTGCTGCACTCGCGGTTGTACCCGCAGCGCGGCGACCGCCTTTTATAGAATTATAGTATAAAATTATTTCGCGTCCGTAACGCAGGGAATAAGCGCAGACAACGGCGATAATAACAAGAGTAATGACGGCTCTAATCGCGGCACGCCACGGAAATTTCCGCACTTGCGAGAAAACACGATCCTGATCGAGAAGCGGGATGACTACATCCCAATTATTAAAGTCGCCCATGCCGACTGGCGGCAGCGCGAATGATGTTGATTCAAAATCAAGCCAGCCGTAACCGGGAATATAAAATTGCGTCCATGAATGACTGTGGATGTTTGTCACCATGTACAGATTTTCAAAAGGAAATTGCTGTAAGGCGGGGATTCTTGCGCGGAGAGCGGCAAGCCCGCGTAAATGCGCTGTTGTCTGCAAACCCTCGGCGGCAAGGTAGCCTGTTACAACACGCGACGGGATACCGGCAATCCTGCCGAGAAGAGCAAGAGTATTAGAAAACTCAACACAATCGCCTTCCGCCGAACTAAAAAGAAATTCCCTCAGCGATTCAATCGAATGATCGTCATTGTAACTCAGGTTGTATTGATACCTAGAAAAACTCACAAGCAGCGCGGTAATTTTTTCCAGATACTCGTTGTAAACCGGAAACGTTTCCATGCCGCCGGTTCGATTGCCCGAAAAAATCGCGCGCAGGTAATCATCGTTCTGTATGATTTCATTCCTGTTTTCATTCCATACTTTAAGAGCGTTGTTTACATAACCGGAAAACGCGTTCATATCATCATCATTTAAAGGAAGAGACAAATAATGCTCAAGCGCGGTTCTCTCGCGGTTATTAAAGGAACGTGAAGAAACACTGACAAGCTGCAGCGGATCGCCTGTGTGCATATTTGACGCAACCTGATGAATGTAGCGTAAGGGACCCGAGTCCTCGTTCAATATTAAAGGATCAACAGAAACGGGACGCCAAGGTAAATATTTCTGCTGCAATGTAGAAAGCGAAAAAATTTCCTGCCTTCTCCTGCCGCGATCCGGTTCACGTTCGCTTGAAGACCAGGAAACAAAAAGCCTCTGAGTCGCAATGTTATTAATTGGTTCCTGTGCGCTTAAAAGAAATCCAAACTCAGGATCAAGCTGGCCGCGGAAAATATTACCCATGTACACAGGCTCAACCGGCGAAGCGACAATCATTACCATATATTGACGGCTTTCATCAGCGCCGCCGCCACTGCCAGGCCAGTTATGTTCGGATAATCCGCGCAGTCCTGGCTGCGAACCGTCGCCCCGCGGCAATGTCCTTCGGCCTCCTCCCCTTTGCGGAATCCCGCGATCTGTATCAGAAGGCCGGATTCTTTCCGGGACTCTGTCCGAAAGTAAATTGGAGATCACCATATTACGCACAAAATCGGGAGGAAGTATTGCAAGCACAATGATAAGAGCCGCCAGCGCTGCGGCGGAAAGGATCACCGCTTCCTTTAACGATTTTGTTCTGCTATTCGGATAAAAGCAAAAATAAATTACCGCGTTATGAAGTAAAAAAACCGCCAGCGCCCAGACCAAAATAAATTGAGTCAGCGTCTCGCTCCGGGAAGCGATCTCCTCACCGGCTCTTGAAAGCGAAAGAAGGCGTATACATATCCACACGAAAAAAAACGGCTCCGACGCGGCAAGTTTAGCAAGATTACTAAAAAAAGGAATTTCGTCGCGGCGGAACAACATAAATGTAAGAACGAAACTGATTACCCCTGCGGCGAAAGGCGCTAACCCGCCGGCAATGGCTGACAATATGACAAGCAATGAAAGGACAACAAGATATCTTAAAAGCGAATTGATAATATAAAATGTCTGGAAAGCGATTAGCGACATTAGCGGAACAATAATAAACCACTGTATGATACCGGTTATATCGAAGGAAACGGAAATCCCGGGATGCAGCGGTATTAATAAAACCACGCTCAGGTAAAGGAACATCCGCAGCGCGAATAAGAAGATCGTGGATTTTCTCATAGCTTTATCTCCGCGTAAAACATTTCTGCCTTGCTTGATTGAACCATGAGCGGTTTCATTTTCGCGCGGGAATGAGCGGGAAGAGCGCATCCTTTTAAAGCGAAATCTCTTGCATGAAGAATTTCCGGCTCTTGTGCGCCTTCGATGTTTCCCGGCTGAACAAGAAAAAGAGTAACAGGTCTTTGGCTGTTCGCAATAAGAAAACCCGGAAGCTCTGTATCGCAGGCTGTAGAAAAAATATAAAGATCACCTGTGTTCGTGAAATTCGCGCCTGAAGAAGCCGCGTTTTCATTCCGCGGCGGAAAAAATGAAAGACCCGCAAGTTCTTCAAGGAACGCGTCAAGATCATTTTCATCAAATATTTCCCAATCACCCTGCGCGGTATGTACATCGAAAATAAATGAAGCGTTCTGATCTCTGATGCTCCGCAGAAAATACGAAAGCCGCGCCTTTGCCCGATCTAAAAGCCAAAGAGCTTCCAGAGAAAAACTATCTCCTAGTTTCTGTCTCTTAACCCCCGGCTTACTAACTCCTAAACCATAATTGCGAAAATGAACTTCAATCCGGCTTGTCTTTTCCTGAGTCTCCGTGGAAATGCGTGTAATGAGCGTATCGATTTTTTCAGAACTCTTCCAGTTGATATCGCGGAAACGATCGCCCGGGGTGTATTCCCTCATGTGATAACGTTCTTCGTTAGATGCCGGTTTATTGCGGCGATCTTCAGCTCCCGATTGCGTGTTAATAATAATTTTTTTCCCAAAGCATGGAGCGCATCTGATTTTTACAGTTTTTAATTTCTGATAGCCGCACGGAAAAGAATAAAATCCGAAGATGTCATTAAGCCTGCAGCGGCCGTCACCGAAAAAAATCCCTGACATGGGAAAATCAAGCGCGATTTTTGCTTCGGTATCTCCTCTTGGAACAGAAGTCTCTACCGACATCAGGCAGCCATTTTTTTTCCGGGAAGATTTTCCGTTCTCCTGTAAACCTGCCGCAAATCCGCAGCCCTCGGGGAAAAATCTCCCGCTGATAAAAAAATGCAAACGAAAAAAAGCGGGGACTGAGACATCAAGCCCGGTAATACGAGTCTCATCAACGCCGGAATCGGCTGTCATTGGGAACGGCGGTTTCCAGCCGGGTTCAAATCCAGACGCGTTAAGTTTGCGTGATTTCCATATCCCGATAATTCCAAGAACAAGCAGAAGAAGCAAAATCACGCAAGAAATAACTATCTCGTATGAATTACGATTTACAAGAGAACGAATCAGTATTATAGAAAAAACAATTAAGACGACGCATCCAACAGGCGTTAAAGCAAACGAAAAATCATTTAACCGTTTTCCTGTACGGCCTTCAGTTTTCTTTGCACCGTCAGGGAGGTTCCGCTCATCCATCGCAACTCTCCGCGCTAGAGATTAGACTGTTTTGGTTCTACAGGAACCGAGTTCAGTATGCTCTGCAAAGGAGCTTCAGGCGGAATTGACGGGTCGCGCGTAATGATTCGGTGAGCCATCGCGTGAATATAAATTTCTTTGATAATATCGACAGGAACGTAATCCATGCCGCGGCAAAGAGCCAAAGACTTCGCGAGCCTTGAGATGCGCACGCCGGCGCGAGGGCTGGCAGGAGTTTCAATATCGGGATGTACCCTTGTGAACCTGACGCACTTAACAAGATACTCAGTAACATCAGGATGCATATGCACTTCGTCCACCATTTTCTTCCAGCGGATCAAATCTGCGCTGTCGATTACGCTGGAAAAATTTTCCCAAGCGTCGGTCTTGCCGTGCCTGTTAATAATTTCCGTCTCATCCTCTGATGAAGGATAACCAAGCGAAAGACGGATCATAAAACGATCAAGCTGCGGAACAGGAAGCGGAAAAAGATGAACGCCCTTCAGGTTCATAGTAGCGATAATAAAAAACGGATCGGATAAAAGATAGAGCTTACCTTCGATTGTCACGCTCTGTTCTTCCATCACTTGGAAAAAACTTCCCTGCGTCTTTGGAGTTAGAAGATTGATTTCATCACAGAGAACAAAGTGCGCGAACACCGGCCCTTTGTTAAAGATCATCTCCCCCGTGTTTCCGGCAAAACGGTTAAACCCGAGTATATCCTGAGGAAGAAGATCGACAGTACATTGAATACGGTTAAAACCTTCCATTTTAACGGTATTTAATTTGTTTTCTTTATTTGCGTCTGAGATAACGGCGAGATCCTCAGGCCGCCAACGGATTGACTGCGCCAGCGCCCGCGCAAGAGAAGTCTTACCCACTCCGTGAGAATCGGCAAGAATTACGTGCCCGCCCGCGATCTGAGCCGCGATAATGTATTCCAGTTTTTTCGCGTCAACAGAAATTAAATTTCTGATGTTGCCAATTAAATTCCCGATAGATTCTTTTATGTTTGATTCCATTATCTAATGTTAACGAAAACCGCGGACAGGGGCTAGAGGCTATCTGGTAAATTATCAATTAATGTAATACTATATTTATATATGGGTATAGTATCACTTGTATTAACCATGACCGGCGGGCTTTGCATGTTCCTGTTCGGTATGCAGACAATGAGCGACGGGCTGCAGAAAAGCGCCGGCGAGCGGATGCGCAAGACTTTGAATTTTATGACCAGCAACCGCTTTATCGGCGTACTCACTGGTTTCCTTGTGACGGCGATTGTTCAGTCATCATCGGCGGTTTCCGTTATGGTAGTCTCGTTTGTAAACGCCGGGCTTCTTTCGCTTACTCAGGCCATCAGCGTTCTTTTCGGCGCGAACATCGGCACGACTCTGACTGCGTGGATCATCTCGCTAATCGGTTTCAAAATAAGTATTGACAGCCTCGCGATTCCGGCAATCGGCATAGGGTTTCTTTTAAAGATAATCAACTGGAAATATAAAGCGTGGGGAGAATTTTTATTCGGTTTCGGTTTTTTATTTTTAGGGCTTTATTACCTTGCCGATGAAATGGGAAAAATAAATCAGGTAATTAACTTTGACGCCATCGGCGCTTTTAAAGATATGGGATTTATCGCAGTACTAATCGGCTTCGGTACAAGCCTTTTGATGACCGTCCTTATCAATTCATCTACAGCCGCTGTCGCGATTATCATGACGATGGCTTATAACAACATCATCACTTATGAGATGGCGGCCGGAATGATCCTCGGCGCGAACATCGGCACTACGACAGACGGCATACTTGCGGCAATCGGCGGGAAAACAGACGCGATGCGCGCCGGAATGTCTCACGTTATTTTTAACGTTGCAGGCGCGTGCTGGTCGCTTCCGCTTCTTGTGCCTATTCTGGCGCTGATTGATGTAATGGTTCCGGGAAATCCCACAGCGGTAATAGCGGCCGGTAATATCGCGGTCACCACTCATCTTGCCATGCTCCATACAATGTTTAAAGTGTTAAATGTAATATTGTTCCTGCCGTTCATCAAACATTACGCGAAATTTATAACATTTATTATCCGCGAAAAGAAAGCCGATCCAAAAGACGGGCATTACAGGTTCACGTATCTTTCCACAGCGATTGCCGATTCACCAGCATTAAATATCATGCGCGTGGAAAAAGAAATAAGCGATATGGCAGGTATTGTTTCTTGCATGTATTCGCGTTTCTGTACTGTGCTTCGCAGCATCGGTGAAGACTCAAGCGATAAAAAAGAAACCGTTAAACAGTTGTGCGAAGAATTACAAAAGAAAGAAGAATACATCGATGAGATGCGGGAGACGCTCAGTAATTTCTTTGTTGAGTGTTCAGGAGTAAAGCTGAACCGTAAAACCGAAAAGCGCGTTTCGTATTTACTGCAAGTCATCGCCGCGCTTGAATCAATGAGCGATGAATGTTACAATATAAGCCTTTTATTGGAAAACAGCGTCAGTAAAGATTGTGTTTTTAAACCAAAAGAAATGGCAGACCTTTTCCCATATGTCGGACAGGTTGAAGAATTCCTGGTGCTGCTAGAAAACCAGCTTGGACGCAACCCGCTGCCGAATCAGGGAATACGCGCCGCCGAGCTTGAGGATAGTATCGACAAGGGACGCAAGAAATTGCAAAAACTCGGACGGAAGCGAATAGAAGCGGGAAAAAATGTAAAAACAGAATTATTATTTATTGATCTTGTCCGCCGCATAGAAAAACTCGGCGATTATTGTTTTGAAATTTCAGGAGCGCACAGAGTTCTGTAAAAAAGCCGCAGCCATGTATCTAACCGCGGCATTGATATAAATTTTCATTACGCCGCTTTTTCAAAAACAGGAATGTCATTGCTAAAAAGCACATTCCCCCTGAGAACGAATGTTCCTTCAATTTCCTTGAACAATATCTGGCCTCCCAGGACAGAATATTTCATTGGATATTTTCTGGGCTTTGATGTGTAGATGCAATTTGATTTGTCAACAAACTCCATTGTCATCCTGTCGCCCACAAACTCGCTCCAGCTAATCCACCTTGTACCAATGAGTTTATCATGGTCAATTGCGGTAATTTCCGTAAATTTCCTCGATTTCATAAATCCTCCATAAATAACATATATATAGGTTAGTTATTAATAATTTAAGAAAATTTTATGTTAGAGGCAAGTTTAAAACGCAGATTAAAGGAATTACTTTTATTTATACGAATCCGCGAAGGAGTTCTCTTGGTTTACTTCCGTTCACAGGACCTACAACGCCGTTATGTTCCATTTCGTCTATCAATCTTGCGGAACGGTTAAAGCCTATTTTCAATTTACGTTGAATATAACTGGCGCTCGCTTTACCCTGCTGCATTACAATTTCAAGCGCTTTTTCATAAAGCGGATCTCCTCCTTCGGTAAAGAGCGACATACCGGAATCTTCCTCTTCTTCTTCAAAGAAAATTTCTTCGTCAATGTAATCAGGCTTACCGAATGTTTTAACATGCTCAACAACGGCTTCAACTTCTTCTTCGGAAATAAACGCGCCCTGCATTCGGATTGGGAAAGGATCGACTACTCCTGAATAAAGCATATCGCCTTTGCCTAAAAGTTTTTCGGCTCCTATCATGTCGATGATGATACGGCTGTCAATTTTGCTTGCGACCATGAACGCGATGCGGCTTGGAATGTTCGCTTTTATAAGGCCTGTGATCACATCGATCGAAGGACGCTGTGTCGCAAGAACAAGATGGATGCCGACAGCGCGGCTCATCGATGCCAATCTGGCTACTGTTGATTCAAGCTCCTTGCCTGTAGTTGACATAAGGTCGGCGAACTCATCAATTACAACCACGATATAAGGCATATGTTCCGCGGCGATATTTTTTTCTTTTATGCGTTTATTGTAACTGCGGATATCGCGTACTCCCACAGAATCAAGACACGCGTAACGCCTCTCCATTTCGTAAATGCAATATTGAAGCGCTTGAAACGCTTTTTTCGGCTCTGTTATAACAGGCGTTAATAAATGCGGAATATCATTGTAAAGTTTTAGTTCCACAATTTTCGGATCGATAAGCATTAGTTTACATTCAGCCGGATGCAGTTGATATAATATTGATAAAATAATCGAATTGACGCATACCGATTTACCCGAACCTGTCGCGCCCGCTATTAATAGATGCGGCATTTGAACAAGATCGACAGTCTGCGCTTCGCCTGTTATATCTTTTCCCATTATCAGGGGGACTTCCATACGTTTGCCGGAACGTGTAAGTTCATCTTCGATAATTTCTTTAAAGGAAACAATATTTCGTTTCGCGTTTGGGACTTCGATACCGACTGCGCGCTTACCGGGAATCGGCGCGACAATACGAACAGAAGAAGCGGCAAGGCGCAGCGCGATATTATCCTGTAAACTAGTGATCCTTGAAAGCTTCACGCCGGATGCCGGAAGAATTTCAAACATGGTAATAACAGGCCCTTTTCTGATACCGGTAACTTCAGCCTGTATTTTAAACTCCTCAAGCGTTTCTTTAAGCGCGATAGCAGCGTCCCGCGTAGCCTGATCTATAACCCAATATTCGCCGTCGGGGTACTCATTAAGAATATCAACAGGAACCCTGTATTTCTTGCGCGAATTAATCGATAACGAATTTTTTTTGCGCACCTGCTCGCCGTGTTTTACAGCGGCCGCCTCCGCTTCTTCCAGGGCGCGTGTAACAGCATCAATGTCTTCCGTGTCCGGCTCTTCGTAAATTTCATCATCTTCATCCGGTGTCTCTGATTCATCATCATCCGTTGATAATCCGCCGACAGGTTCCAATACACAAAGATCATCTTCCTCAGACAGTTCATCGTCTTTTAATTCTTTAGAACCAGATGATTCTTTAGAATCAAATGATTCATCAGAACCAAATCCTTGAGAACTTGGCAATGATTCTACAGCAAGCTCTTCAACATCGCTTTCATCATCTTCGTATATTTTATTTTGATTATATCCTGTATAAACCTCGATTGGCGCTGATTTAGCGGCGTTATTATCGGGAGGCGAAAGCAGCGGCGTGTTACGGACTGCGGCAGAATTATTAATATTACGGAAAAGAACTGTTTTAAACACCTGTAAAAGAAGCGCCTCAATTACAGTGATAAAAATGATCAAAAGACTGAAACCGGTTTTCCCGGTAAAATTTAAAAAAGCGAACTGCGCGGAACGGATATCGTAATCGCGGATAAAAGCGAACCCAACAGCCAGCGTCAGAAACGGGAAAATGATTCCGCTTAAAAGGAAAATTCGGTCAGGCCGCCATTTCGGATCGGCAAGAATAAACGCCGCGTACGCGAAATGAGCGGGAATCAAGAGCGACAAAATCCCGAAAGATCGTGTGAAAAATTTTCCGGGAGCGGCGGGGAAAAAACCCGGTCCAAAAAGCGCGGAAAAAAGGGAGAAACAGAGCAATATACTGCAAAGCCCCAGAGTTATCGATAAAACAACGGCAAATGTCCGGTTTTTAAACCCGTCATCTGTGTCAAATCTATGTTTAAAAGTTGAAAATATGGACACACAATCCTCCACTTCATTATCGGCGGAGGAAATGTATGCCTAAAGGGTTTGCTCTGTGTCTGCAAACCGCGTTACAAAATAATAGCGATTCTACTTAAAGCATTTACTTGCCGCGTTTATGCTGGATGAACGCATGGTTATCTTTTTAATCGGCATTTTATCTTTAAGAAGCGCGTAAAAAAGTTCGCAAAGATTTTCGCAGGTAGAGACTTTTTTTGTAACAATTATTCTGTACTCCGGGTATGACCATGCAAGAGGGTTATCGATCTTTTTTAAAGGAACGCAATTCTCGGGATCATTACAAATCCCCTCTTTTTTGTAAACGGCAAGAACCGCGTCAAGAAGCGGATCGCCTTCCTGAAACAATGTCGCATGATGGAAATGATCAACAACCTCCCACGCTTTTTTAAACCCTTCTTTACACGCGTGCGCGTACCCGGTTACCGGATCAACTTTATCCTCAAGTTCAATTTCCAAAAGCCCCGAATGCCCGTGAAGGTGTTTTGCCTCTCTCGGCCAGTTCATAAACCTGTGCGCATACTGAAAATCAAGTTTTACTATTGATGTGTATAAATCGTTCATAATTAAAATCTCCTTTCGCTGGTATATAAGAATAATTCATATTCTTGTCAGGAAGTATATATTGAGTATGCGGCGCTGTCAACGAAAATAAAAATTTTGCAAAGCATGATATACGAGACTAGTCCATTTATTAATAATTTACGCCATACGCTGTTTTAGTATAACATTGTATAATCAAAAACTGTTTCCACGACACCTTGCTTTAAAACGTTCCGCCGAATCCTGAGAAATTAAATACTTGTTGAAAGAATTGAATAAAGCTATAATGTCTCAATACCCTATTTGCAGCGGTATTTTAGAAGAATATGAGAACAAATATATTCTGGTAGGTTTTAATAAAAGCGGTAATCCGATAGAGATTTTCTATAATCGTATTAGCGAAGAACAGATAAACATTTTTCATGCGATGAAATGCAGAAAAGAATATTTGCCAAAAACCGGGTATAATAAAATATAGGAGATTAATATGGCGTATATGACAGAAGAAGAAGCGGATGCACTTGATGAGGAATTAACCAAAACCGCTCCGAAAGCTAATTTTGATAAACCTGATGTGTTTATCTACCAAAGAGAATTATTAAACATATTAAAACCGACGGCCGCAGATTATATAATAACCCGCGCATTGGCAACCCACCAAACCCCTATTCAAATAATTAGCGAACTGGTGGATGAGCGCATAGCAGCCGCGGTGTAGATTTTTATATGTTTCGTAATATATGAACTTATAAATGAGCGGCACATCATACACGGAAAATCCAACTCCGCAGAAACGCCCCAATTGCCTTAAGTGTGAATATTTCAAGGTGACATGGGAGCCGAAATTTCCGCGTTCCTGTGAAAAGTTCGGGATAAAGTGCCGGAACCTGCCGTCTGCTGAGGTGTTCAGAGCGGCGGGCGCTCATTGCCCGTCGTTCAGACTGAATGAAAAAATGAAATAATTTAAAACATCAAAAACGCATCAAGAATTGATTCTTACTCTTTAACGCCGCCGACATTTAAACCGACTACAAAATAACGCTGCATGAAAGGATAAATAACCAGAATGGGTGTAGCGGCGATAACTGTAATCGCGGCGCGTATGCTCATGGGGGTTACCATGGAAGACACGGCTCCCGCCTGAGCGGCAAGCCCCATCGCTCCGGCGTCTCCCGCGCCTCGTCCCTGCGCCTGGCTTGATTGAAGGTATTCCATCAGCTTGTATTGAAGGGTATGCAGATTCACATTGCCGGAATTGTAAATCATCGTGTCAAACCACGCGTTCCATGAACCTACGGCGACGAAAAGACCGATAGTCGCAAGAACGGGAAGACACAGCGGCAGAATGATCCGCACAAATATGTAAAAGTCTCCGTAACCGTCTATACGGGCGGATTCAATAATGCTTTCCGGTATTGTGCGCATATATGTCCGCATAACGACAAAGTTAAACGCGTTTACAACTCCCGGGATAATATAAACCCAGAATGAGTTAACCATTCCAAGACTGCGGATTAAAAAGTATGTGGGAATAAGCCCCGCGTTGATATACATGGATAGCACGATAATAAGCGTGAAAGGTTTGCGCATAACAAATTCCTGGCGGGACAATGCAAACGCGATCATCGCGGTAAAGAAAACGCTTGTAACAAGATTTATCGAAGTCCTCGCTACAGAAACAAAAAACGCGCGGGGTATGGCGTTGGTCTGGAAAAGCACTTGGTAGTTAAACATACTGAATTTTCTGGGCCAAAATGTAATGCCGCCCCGGAGAGAATCCGACGCGTCATTGATAGACATCATTATAGTATTCCAAAAAGGGTACAATGTAATAAAAGCGATAAGAATCAGGAAAGCCGAGTTAATTGTGTGAAAAATAATATTTTCCGCTTTTGACAAGGTTGACTGTTTAATTTTCATACCAGGCGCTCCTCTCCCGCCCTTTTGGCGATCTCGTTCGCGATAAATATTAATGTTATATTCACGATATTCTTAAACATACCGGCCGCGGTGGCAAGTGAAAAATTAGAACGGCTAAGACCGAAAATAAGCACATATACATCGATGGTATCTGACACATCGGCGACAAGCCCGTTTCTAAGCAGGTACTGCATTTCAAAACCGGCATCAAGAATACGCCCGATACTCATTATCAGCAATATAATAATTGTCGGTTTAATAGAGGGAAGAGTGATTCGCCACATCTTCTGGTATCTGTTACAGCCGTCAATTTCCGCGGCTTCGTATAAATTGGGATCGACTCCCGCCATCGCCGCAAGATATATAATTGTATTCCAGCCGACTTCTTTCCATACATACGTCGCGCCGATTATACCCCAAAAATAATTCGGTTCGGCGAGCCATAAAATCGGCTCTTTAATAAAACCAAGCGCCATAAACGCGCTGTTAATCGCTCCTCCGTCTGTCGAAAGCATCGACGAAACAAGTCCTGTTACAATAACCATGGAAAGAAAGTGAGGAAGATATGAAATTGTTTGGATCAAACGTTTGAATAAAACCACTCTGACTTCGTTAAGAAGAAGCGCTAAACCGATAGCCGTAATAAAACCAAGGCTGGTGTTAATAAAGCTCATCGCGACAGTGTTCCGTATGGTTCTTAAGAACACCTGATCTTCAAAAAGGAATTTAAACCAGAAAATTCCGACCCAATCCTGATTTGAAAACGATTTCGCAGGCCGGAAATTTTGAAACGCCATTGTCCAGCCCCAAAGGGGGACATATGTAAAAAGCACGATATAAAGAACGATAGGCAGACTCATGTAAAGAAGCTGCCGCTGCCTGTTTAATTTAAATAAAAAATCTTTTCTTTTGTTGGTCGCAAATATAACGACTCCCATCATGAGCACCATAATTATAAAAATGACAAATGTGGTTGTGGTATTCATTATATGACCGCCTTTTTAGAGTAAAAAAACGGAGGCGGGAAAATCCGCCTCCGCAAAAATATTATTTATTAACTAGCGGGTCCAATCTCTGATGCGCTGGTTGAGAGCCTGCTGCATATACGCCTCATAATCTGCGAGACGGTTTGTAACATTCATTTCCTGCACATACTCATTCCACAATCTTTCAAAGTTTGCGGGTGTCGCAAGAATGATCTGGGGCAGACGCTGCTTCATGGTCTGCTCGCAGCGGGTAAGAGCGATTTGGGCTGCCGATCCGTCAGGAGGCGGCGCCATACTCCAGCTCGGGAACCAAACATTGTTGGGTCTCGGATCCGGATCCATTAACTGGTTGGTGCCTCCGACTCCGTATGCTTCAAGAAGTTCTCTGTCTTCGGGAAGAAGAGTAGCCTGGCGTTCCGGGAAGAAATCGTTCAGATCTGCGGGATAACCGTCTGAGAAAGAACCCTGGACTTTCGGGAAAATATCATCCATAAGCCTTGCGCGGTTCTGGGTCTGCCAGTTATCGTTCTGCCAATTGTCTCTCTGCGCCTGTGTGCGGTAAGGAACGCCCTGCGCGTTGAGCTGCCAGTGCTGTCCTTCGACGCCCCAGTACAATGTTTTCTGAACATCTTCCGAAAGCAATTCGTTAATCATGCGGATGATTCTTACAGGATCTTTCGCGCTGACGCTGATACCCATACCTCTAAGAAGGTTCGGGATTGTCCTGTTGCGGTACCAGGGGCGGATGCTCTCGTCAAATGTAATAGCGAGAGGAGCCATTGTGCGGTTATTTTCGCCGCGGTCCCTGTTCTGCATATCCGCTGAATACATAAACTGCCAGCCCTGAACGCTCTGCCCAAGCAAACGTCCGGCGGCGATTTTCGCCTGATACTGGTCGTAGTTATCGGTAAAGCCGGCCCTGTCTACAAGACCGCGGGCATTAAGGCCGTTCAGATACTGGAACCAGCGTTTGGAAATATCCATTGTAAAGAATGTTTTGTATTCATGTGTCTGCGGATTAACAACGCCGTTACCGTCGTTGGGATTACCTGCGAGGAAGTTCGGGGGATTCCAAAGCTCAAACGCGCGCCAGTCGTGGGTAAGAATTGTAAACGGAATGGTGGGCTGGCCGTTGATGGTCGGGTTTCTTCTGTAGTAGTTTTCAATCAAACTGAAATATTGATCCAGTGTTGAAATTCTTGGATAACCGGCTTCCTTCAAAATTTCCTTTTGAATCCAGAAAGCTGTTCCGTCATAATTCGGTCTGTGGTCGAGCCCCTGAATTACACCGAAATTGATAAGGTAGTAAATGTGGCCGTCCGCTGATCTCATTTTGTCCCAGACTTCATTGTAATGAGCTCTGATTCTGGGGCCGTACTGTTCAATAAGATCTTCGAGAGGAATTAAAGCGCCCGCATCAATCCATTCATTTCCCCTTAATTCCATAATATCGGGGTAGTCGCCGCCGGCAATCATTGTACCGCGTCTCTGAGCGATGTCGCCTACGAGAATATCCCATGTGAAGGTAGCATTAAGCCTGGTCTTCAGGTATTCATACATAGGGTGATTAGCGGCAGGCTGCGGATGATTACCTGTCTCGTGGAAAATGGTAATGTTGATTGGATAATTCGGATCGCCGCTCCTTCCACCTGTTCTATTACAGCCTGTAAACAAGACCGTAACCACGCAGCATAACACTGCTAAAACAAGAAAAAACCTCATCTTGTTCCTCATATTAACTCCTCCTAAGAATAAAATACTCTGATATTTATAACATGGAGATATGCAGTTGTCAAGAAATAATGATAATTTACATATTAGCAGAAAATGTGCGAATTAATCGGCGCCCATACAGGTTCCAACCGCTCTGGCAGTATCGATCATATAATAATCGGATGGGACGCTTTTTACTTTTCCTTCGGGAACGCTCAGATCGACAGAGCCGACATCATTCCCGGTAAGAGCGACCATTCTGCCGTATTTGCCGTTTGCCAGAAGCTCCGAAGCGGCAACGCCGAGGCTTGTGGCAAGAACGCGGTCGGAAGCGCTCGGGACGCCGCCGCGCTGGACATAACCAAGAACGGTCGCGCGTGTTTCAAAACCGGTTTTTTCCTGAATTTCGCGGGCGACGCGGTAAGCGACGGACGGACCGTTTTCAAGACGGTGTTTCTTCCTGTCTTTTTTGTCCATTTCCGTCTCTTCGATCGATTTTACACCTTCTGCGACAACCACGACGGAAAATGTTTTACCGCTTCTGGCGCGTTTCTCGAGATGACGGGCGATAACCTTGATGTCGTAGGGGATTTCTGGAAGAAGAATTACATCTCCGCCTCCGGCGACACCCGCGTAAAGGGCAAGCCAGCCAGCCTTATGCCCCATAAGCTCAATTACAATGACACGGCTGTGGCTCTGCGCCGTTGAGTGAAGACGGTCGATCGCCTCCGTTCCGATGGCAAGCGCGGAATGAAAACCGAACGTCCTGTCTGTGCCGAATATATCGTTATCAATTGTTTTAGGAAGCCCTATAACATTGAGGCCTTCACGCGCGAGCTTGTAGCCCGTGGTATTTGTTCCGTTACCGCCTATAACCACAATGCAGTCGAGATTGAGCTGCGAATAAGAATCTTTTATGGCAGAAACTTTATCGCTTTCAACTTCGTCCTTGTCGGCCGGTCCGAACGGTTTTTCCCTGCTGGAACCAAGAATAGTCCCGCCCATCGTAAGAATCCCCGAAAAATCTTCAGGTTGAAGGACCTTTGTGTCATCATATATAAGACCGCGGAACCCGTTGGCGATACCGATAATTTCCATACCGTACCGGTCATGAGCCGCACGGCAGACCCCTCGGATGGCGGCATTAAGACCCGGGCAATCGCCGCCCGCAGTGAGAATACCAAATTTCTTTGTTACGCTGTGAACAGACATACTATCTTATAACACGGGATTGCGGGTTTTACAAGAAAAATGTGATACGGTATATTATAATAAAAAATGGATAAAGAAAATTATATTAGTTTTATGGCATTACATTCACACCCAATCGTAGAGGAACTTGCGAAAATACGGAGTATTTCCAAAAAAAACGCGCTTGATTTATTTTATAATTCCAAATTATACAGGCTGTATGAACGCGAAAATACAAAATTATGGCACTTTAGCAACATCACGCTTTCGGATTTGTTAAATCAGGAAATATCAACTGGTTCATTGGAACTCCCCGTAGAAGGATAACAATTTATGAATGAAGATGATTTTCAGCACATTGAATTTATTATTTACTGCATCGAAACCTATAAAGGAATTAAAAATACCGACGGCAGGACAGTATACAAAAAATTTAAAGAATCAGGCGCGATTGAGTATATCGATAAAAGCTACAACGCGTTACACACTTTCGGCGATGATTATATTGTGTGGAATATTGATGAGTTTTTGGGGAATCGAAATATCTGACAGGCTGAGCCTGTCCGATTTAATGTGTAAATGACAGAATATCATAAGAACGGAACCCGTTCTTTTCCAAACTCAATGGCGAATTGATTTAACGCCCGCCCCCAATCCCTTATCGGCATAGTCCATTTCTCTGAAGCGTTTCTAATCGCCAGATAGAGTATCTTGAATATAGCATCATCTGTCGGAAAAGACGAGCGGTTTTTAGTAACTT